>Ga0099826_10000289_pt1 | contig 22600 bp, 9 predicted proteins | sample Mtrugardesep15_FD_76830 | JGI IMG/M metagenome (GOLD analysis project Ga0099826, IMG submission 76830) | Root nodule microbial communities of legume samples collected from California, USA - M. trunc garden sep15 | ecosystem: Host-associated > Plants > Roots > Nodule | place: USA: California... | reverse complement strand
ATTTCAAAATTAAAAATCAATTTTTAAATATTAAATACCAACTCACCTGCCACGTAGGCACTTATGCCTAGTCACCATGCGACACATCAGCTCCACAGTGACAAATGGCAACCTAAATGGGCCTAGAGACTTTTTTAAAAGACAAAAAAATTTGCGAGGACGGATTTCTGATTTTTTTTTTACAAGGACCAAAACTCAAACGAGACATATTTGCAGGGACGAGTGTAATATTTAAGCCAATTTTAAATTACCTCGTAAAATATTAATTCTTTTGAAAGTGAGACCAATTTGTATATATTTTATTACTTCTTTTAAATGGAAGACATATTAGTTGCTCACGAGAGATAATCCTTATAAGGTTGTATGTTACGTAATATAGATACCCATTTTTTCTTCTTAACGTGGAGAGATCATTGTTGAGTAAAGAAACTACCATTAGAGATGCTCTAAGAAGTGTATAGGGTGGAAAAAGAGATAGTCAAACAAACATTGTAACAAGGGTGTTTAAAATTGAACCAACTCAATAGAAAACCGCAAATCGAACCAACTCAAACCGAAAATCATTAAAAATGCATTTAGTTCAGATTAATTTTTCACTCAATCGCACGATTCGATTCAATTTGTAACTTTTGTTTTGCCACATACACCGAACTAAACCTCAGAGTAAGAGAAATACTAACTCAATGTTAACTTGCCGTTTATTTTGGTCATACAATACTCGAAGATTAGTCTTTGCAGTTGCGGGAGGAGACACAGTTTAAAAAAAAAAACAAAAAATTCATTTTTCAAATCTAGCCCAATAAAAGACCATAACTGCAAAATTCAAAAAAATAAAAAATAAAAAAAAATTACCAGTTCTTCTTCTTCTTTGTTTTCACCAAGCTCTGTTCCACAGAGAGATCCAACTCCATCTCCCTCTCTCTCTCTCTCTCTCTCTCTCATCACTGTACATCTCTCTCTTGAAACTCCCAACACTCCACACCAGATCTCATAAACTACACAATCACCATCAACAACAACTCAACTCTAGTTCCTTTCCATTCATTTTTCACCTCTAAATCTCATTCACTTTCTCACTCTCCACATTTCTGAACCCTAATTCACACAAATCACAATGCACTGAAATCTCTCTCTCTCATCACAACGCTTATTCTCTACGCAACAAAGCGCCATGGTCTTTGGCAAAACCTCCGGCGGCAAAAGCACCCTCCGTATCTCATCTTCCCTCCAAGATCTCACCTCCTACCGCCACCTCGATCCTCAAGATCCAATCTCAACCGTCCATTCCATCAATCCTCAACAACAACTTCTTCCAAATCCAACTTTCTCCAAAACCAAACCACCTCAAACCCAAAGCCCATCCCGCAAAAAATGGGCCCGGCCCATCATCCTCATCATCTGTCTCCTCTTCCTCTTCCTCATCATCTACACAATTTACTCTCACCACCAATCTTCATCTAATAAATACTACGTCGTTTTGGATTCTGGTAGCACCGGTACACGTGTTTATGTTTACAAAGCTGAAACTCGACCTCAAAAAAATGAACACACTTCACTTCCGATTTCGGTTACTTCATTGCGAAACGGGTTGAAGAAAAAACCCGGTTCACAGAGTGGTCGTGCTTATGATCGAATGGAAACTGAACCGGGTTTAGATAAACTGGTTCATAATGTAACCGGTTTAAAAGGCGCTTTGAAACCGCTTTTAAAATGGGCTATGGAACAGATTCCTGAAGATTTTCATAAGAGCACTTCGCTTTTTTTATATGCTACTGCTGGTGTTAGGAGATTACCAAATGAGGATTCGAAATGGTTACTTGATAATGCGTGGAAAGTTGTTAGGAAAAGTTCGGGTTTTGTTTGTAGGAAAGATTGGGTTAAGATTATTAGTGGGACTGAAGAAGCTTATTTTGGGTGGATTGCTTTGAATTATGATAGTGGGATTTTGGGGGTTAAGCCTAGGAAAGATACTTATGGTGCACTTGATTTAGGTGGGTCGAGTTTGCAAGTTACGTTTGAAAGCGATCAAAAACGTTTGAATGGGGAAACTAGTTTGTTTGTTAGGATTGGTGATGTTAATCATCATTTAACAGCGTATTCTTTAGCTGGGTATGGTCTTAATGAAGCATTTGATAAATCGGTTGCGTATGTTTTTAAGAAAGGGAAAGTTGGTTTAGGTGGAGTTGTTAAACATCCTTGTTTGCAAAATGGGTTTAAGAATCAGTATACGTGTTCTCGGTGTTTGGTTGGTGAGAGAGGGAATGGAGGGGAGAGTCCGAAAGTTAATGGGAGCGGGAGTGGGAATGTTGTTGGTGGTGGTGGGAAAGTAGTGATGAAGACACCGGTGACTCTTGTAGGTGCGCCAAATTGGCAAGAGTGTAGCGCGATTGCTAAGGTGGCTGTTAATTTGTCGGAATGGTCTGATGTTGGTCAGGGTCTTGATTGTGAAGTGAATCCTTGTGCTTTGCGAGAGAATCTTCCTCGCCCATTGGGTCATTTTTATGTGATTTCGGGTTTTTTTGTGGTGTATAGGTTTTTCAATTTGACTTCTGAGGCTACTATTGATGATGTGTTGGAAAAGGGTAGGGAGTTTTGTGAAAAAAAATGGGACGTGGCTAAGAAAAGTGTTGCTCCACAGCCTTTTATCGAGCAATATTGTTTCAGGGCGCCTTATGTTGCGTCTTTGCTGAGAGAGGGTTTGCATATTACCGATAGACATATAACTGTTGGCTCTGGAAGTATCACTTGGACGCTTGGGGTGGCTTTGTTGGAAGCTGGGAAGTCTTATTCGACCAGATTTGGGCTTCGTGGATTTGACTTGGTTCAGATGAAGATGAATCCTCTGATTCTTATTCCCATTTTGTTACTTTCTCTTATTCTTTTATGTTGCGCTTTATCATGTGTCCTCAAATGGGTGCCAAGATTTTTCCGGAGGCAATACCTTCCCCTTTTCAGGCATAACACCACGTCCAGTTCATCTGTTCTTAATATCCCGTCTCCTTTATGGTTCAAGAGTTGGAGTCCAATTATTTCTGGTAAGCTATTTACATGCATACAAATTATATATTACATCACCACATAGCGTATTTATCAGAGTTATCCATTCCATTTTACAACTAATGACCCCATAAGTTTAATGGCATGAGATTGCTGACACATCATCAACAGTTAAGTTAGTGACCTTTGTGCAATTGTTTATTGTAATATGTTGGAAATTCCGCCTCCATTGCGGTTCACCCCTAGGTGCCTAACTATGGCATTTGGGTTGCCTTCATTGCAGCCTCCAACACCTTCATTGCGTTGGGTGTGAAGGGGTGGATTTAGTCCCACATTGCATAGATATATGGCATGTGTAGTGTTTATAAAGCTTGGGCAGCCCTCACCTTACAAGCCGGTTTTGTAAGGTTGACTTAGGCCTAGCCCAAATTCTAATATGGTATCAAAGCTTATCCAAGATGTGTTGAGTCATCATCTGCTATTATTTTGGAAATAAACTGTAAATAATGTACAACCTTGGACCTAGAAGATATTGTTAGGAAGTTTGAACAATGAAAGTGATTTTTAGTGAAGCATAGATGTGTGAAGTTATCTTTCTTCTCATCTGAATTTGTGTGATGCCTCTCCATTAATACACGTCACCTCGGTGAAGCATTTGAAACAAAATTATCTTAGTTTGTATCTTGATTCTTGAACCCTTGTTTGGAAAGAACAATGTCCCAGTTGTCAGGGCCTGCTCGAGGGCCAAGCTGTCCAAGCTAGGACTTTAGGCCCCAAAATTTTGAGCCAAAAAACGACCTAAAAAATTTCAACTTAGTTATAGAAATATATAGTATATATGATAGATAATTCAGAGATGTTTGTCCAGCTCAATTGGTCAAACTGAAGGCCTCATATCCTCTTAACCTAGATTCAAGTCTTAGTTAACAAAACTTAATTCTTATTTATTAATTTCTGTACATCTTGTGTTACTTTTATTTATTTTAATTTAAAAAGCATCAATATAAAATTTGCTTTAGGCCTCTATAACATTGAAATTTCTATACGCTTCGTGTTCTTTCTATATTTATCAATTTCTATTTTCCCCATTCCTAGTCACTAAGTAACTGCCAGATAATTGTCCTGCCATATAACCATCCTTTTACTCAATTAAATAGCTATTACGTAACTATCCTACATATACTAGCTCTCCCCTGCTAGTACTCTAGCCATATTTCAGGCTTGTTTTCTGCTACATCTAGAACTTGGATCATGTTTAAATTTGGGATCTAGTATACCACCGGCCGCAGCCATAACCTTGTCCTCAAGGCTAAGATTAGGAAATTGAGAGTGGCACCTGATTGACTGTAGGTGAATCACCACTCAGTATTGAACAATTTCTCTACTAGTAAGCACTGATTCTGATTCGACTTCATCTTCTATAGCAATCATCTCCATACCACTTGGTTAGTTGGCTTGCAGATGATATCTGCCAACTCCCTTCTTAAGGAGTGAGACAGAAAAGTTGAAGTTGCATGCAACCTCGCCATATTCAGCAATAATTTAAAAAGGCTGTAATATGTTGCTTCCAATTTCTGGTAGAACCTTCTAGAAATTGTGGGTTACCTATGGGGCCTCAATTTAAGAAAGACCTCTTCTCCCAATTGAAATTGCACTGGTGACGGTCTCCTGTTCTTGTTTGCACATTTCTTCATTTTGTTATTGCACCCTATCGAGATTATATTTTAAGCAATACCTGCCCAATGGCGGTGCTATATTGGCCAATCTATCTATAGCGTGTTTGAGATTGGCTGCTTTGCACCTCTATTCAGGATTGACGACTATGATCTCTTCTATCTAATACTTTCTCCCCACTGCCTTAACTATAGTCTCATTACTTAAGAAACTGAGGGACAGTAGGACTTTTCCTGCCATAGAATACTCAAAAAAGGGCTCAACGGAAAATTGAGATGAAATTCCATTCTGGAATCCGGCCTATAATTCATTCCAATCAGCCCAAATTATTTGTTGTTCAGCAGTTAAACATTTCAAATAGCTTCGAAGCACCTGCTCAAAACTTCTGTTTGCTTCTGGGTGATAGGAAGAACTGATGGAATCAGCAAGAGAGCGCATAGGAAACGGTAAGAGTAACCGTCTAATGGCAGTTAAAGTTAGGAAAAAATTAGTGATAGACATATTAGCAAACATATTAGCCACTATAATCTTCATGAAGCCGTATAATCTCCGTAGCAAATATATTAGCCACTATATTGGCTATATAAGGGTGTTTAATAAGATGAAATGAACATATTTTGACTATACTTTGGATTTAGGAAGTCTTAAATTAAAATCTTTAAGATAAATTTTCCCATATTAGATCCAGTGTAAGCAATGGGGGAAGTAGTCCCCCAAGGGGTTGTGGCTGCATGTTTGTGTCTTTGACACATCACAGAACTTTACCAAGTCCAATAAAGATTTTCATCAATCTTCTATTGGTCCTGAAAAACCTGAAATTTCCACCCGAAGGAGCAGAGTCAAATTCCTTTCGAATTACTGCAATATAATGATGAAGCTAAAATTACAGAGTCTTTAAGAGGATCCCAGATTCAATATATTTGATGCAAACTTGGGCATTTAACTTATATATGTCATGGTTTGATTGGCGAGTGTTGGAAAAAGTTAGATGGTTGCCAGGAATAGCAGCATTTAAAGCCTTACGCTCATGTAATTTGTAGATTCATGTACTGTGATTTAATCCACGCACTTTGGGAAATTGAACTTGAATTTATTTTCCTTGTAAATGTAACATGTAATACGTTGTAAAGAGGGTATGGTATAATAAAATTTGCTGAGTGCTAATTACACACTCAAGCATTTCACAATTCCTTCTGTCTAAACTCTTAATACAATCTGTGTAGAGTATTGGAAATGATTCTTTATGATTGAGCTTTGAAGATAATGTACCTATGTTATTGTAGGAGAGTCAAGAACAAAGACACCACTCAGCCCAACTATCGCAGGTTCACAAGATAGACCATTTAGCCTGGGACATGGTCTTGGTGATAACAGTGCAGGCATCCAGATGATGGAATCTTCCTTTTACCCAGCAGCTAGTAGTGTCTCGCACAGTTATTCCTCTACCAATTTAGGGCAGATGCCGTTTGACAGTAGTAATATAGGGACCTTCTGGAAGCCCCACAGAAGTCAGATGCGTCTGCAGAGTAGAAGATCGCAATCTCGAGAAGACTTGAATTCGTCAGTGGCTGATGCACACATGGTGAATGTTTAGGGCCTCGTCTTCTGGACATTGGTATGATTACACTAATATCTTCTCGAATGTTTCATTTTAATATAGGAAAAACAATTTTTTTTTGATAGTTTTGCTTTATCTATTCTTTATAGGCATTCTTTTTGTAACATAAAAATAGTTAGCCTTATAGGTAAATACTAGTAAAGAACGTGCATATTTTTTTCAATTGTTCTTTCTATATTTATATTGGAGTTATTAGTGCAAGAGCCTTCCCTGTGCTTAATAAGATTTCCACCCATTTCTTCAATGTTTGTAATTTTTGGATTACACTTGTACCTCCAAATTTTATGGTAGGCTGAGTTATTGTCCAATCAATTGAAGATGCAAATTTTCTGGGCATTGTACTGTCATCAGAAATCATTGTTGTTCACTAAAGGATATTTTTGGGTCCATACCATGTGTTATTTCTCTCTAATATTCATTGCAAATTATAAAGGGTTTGTACATGACCCGACATTTCAGTTTTTGTCGTGGAAACGACCGAGGAGGCTGAAGAAGAGCTGGCAAGAATATGTTTAATTCCAAACTAATTTGCTTCCCTGGATCTCACTTCTAAATCAAATTCCTCCACAAGCTTCCTTGCACGAATGAGCACTCTTGTTCCATCATTCCTTACCACTCTCCTGCAACGGCTACTGATGTCTCCATGTTCTGCCTTCCGGTGGTCGTAAGCCTTCAAAGCACCCGAGTTCATTGAGCATGAGAAGCTCATCAAACTTCTAAGATAAATTTATTTGTAACTTTGTTCTCATACCATTTTTTGGACTAATAAATCACCATTACTTACTAATTAGAATCTCCCCTTGTTTCGAAAGTGAATGATGGCCGAGAAAAACACTTGGGAAACATAAACCACTGGGAGAAGTTGTAACATAATACTACAATGCTCACATCTTATATGTCTAATAATTATATTTGTCCTTCACAAAAAATAAATAAATAATTATATTTATTTGCATTTTGATAGCAATTTAACTCATAAAATAAGGAATATCTATCTGAAGAACACATTTGAACATCTATACGAAAATGCATTTCCATCATGTATAGTGTTGTATTTCTTTTTTATTTCAAAATATGGAATATTTATTTTGATGAATATTCTGTGGGAGTGTTTTTGGATTTGTTTTAAGTTTTGGCAATTATTTATTGGTCTTCTATAGAGCAAAACAAAATCTTTGCATATAAGGAATAATCAACTGAGTGCATTTTTTTTTTATAATAAAAAATTTAGGGTGAGGGGATGGTGTCTTGGTCCAAGGCAAGAATGTATTTACATTTACTTTCTTGCAAGGGCACTAGCGAGACCTATGTGTGTTAGACCAATCTTTCTACTACTTGATTAAAACCTTTGGAGTTAGTTGAAAACCTCTGGGTGTACGTACCATTCCGGATGGTCAAGAAACATTGTTTTTCCACAATTAGAATGGTGCACCGGACATATTTGGTTTTCTAAAAATGAATATGGGAACCGAGGTAACTTTTTAGGAAATATTTTAATTATGATGGGTAAATACCAAAAAATGCATAAAGGGCTAATATAAAAAAATTACTGGAAACTTTAGCAATCGTAGAAGCTCACGACTCTTCTTGTCCCTATGAGTGAGAGTGGACATCAACATTGATCATGTCATGTTTTCATTCATGAGAAATAAGGACGAATGACAACATCTACTTTCAAAAGGAGATATAGGCCGTGTTGAAATGTCGTCGTTATTATTTCAAGTAATTTTCAATTGGTTCTATGTAGATCGTTTATCGAATATTTTTTATTTTAAAATAGATTTTAATTTGAAGATGTTGTCTGAATACATAATATTTAAACTTAAATTTATCAAACTCAATTTAACAACAAATGGATTCATCAGAAGCTCTACATTGCGGAACTATTTCTTCTTAGCCAAAAGGATAACCCCGCAAGAGTTATATAAAACAGGTTTTTTCTTTGGACTACCGGTGAGAGACATGGTTTGAAAAAACCTGTTCATGACAAGATTTATTATCATGTCATGCATGCACCAGCTTCAGTAGATTGTTGTCTTGACTTGTATCCAAGTAATCATGTAGAACTGCTATTTTAAGGCCCGGGGGCCTAACACCGCAACAATCTTCAACAATTCTAAATTCCACACCACCAATTCATCTCCTTCACTATGAATATGCTCTAATTATTCCCATTTCCCATGTAAACAACAATGACAATGTAAATCCACCCCAGGTGTTGAAATCCACAATCTTAGCTCTCTCATCATTTGTAATGTAAGCATCAAACACATAGTTTTCTGACTCAAATTTAGTTCTCACATAATTGTTGAAAAATCCTTGTATCTGTAATAGGAAATCATTCTTCTTTTCAAGAAGAACAGGATAAAAAGTAGTAACCTCTCGCTGAGAGATTCCAACTAATTTCTAATTCTACATTAAGCACTTAAACTCCATCTCTGGATTAAGGGACGGATACCATATTACCATTTACGTATAACAAGGAAGAAATTATGCGGTCTAGATGAAGATTTATCATGGCAAGAGTCATTAGCATATGGCACAAGTCATCGGATGCTTGGAAAAGAAGTGCAATCTCACTGAAAGTGGTGCAGCCAAGAGTTCCCTTAAATTAATATAATGTTGTAGGTACGAGAGATGAAATATGAAAAATGAAGTTAGACGTGTGATGGGAGCCGGGAAACCCACATTTACGTGTCGGTGTCATTTACATATCAGTGTCGTTTACGTGTTAGTGTTGTGTTTGTGTCTGTGTTTGCTTCATTGGTTGGAGCTAATAGTTGGCTAAAATATAATAATATTGTTGGCTTTGGAAAATAGGGGGCAAAACTCCGAAAAACATTAAAGTGAGGTAAAATTCCGAATTTTAAAATAAAGGGTAAAATCCAATTTGAGTCAAAATAGGGGGCAAAACTGCCTTTCATTTTTATTATTATTAATGCATAATTTTTTTTAAGGCATTTAAGACATAAGTTTTGTCTTTTTGGTGCTAGAATTTTGCCCATTTTTTTAATAAATAAATCACCAGTGAAAACGAGAGTTTGACCAAATTTTCATATTCATATTTACTTGAGAATCACTTCCGTCAGCGGCGGTAGTGGGAAAATGTCGCGGCGGACGATGGAGTGGGCGGCGAAGTCGGACCACCTTCACGGCATACCACGCAAAGTCGTAATAGCAGCAGTGGGTTCCTTCGCGAAAACAGTCTCATCTCTCATCAACACAACCTCCGTTCACAACGCCGACACTCTCCTCCATCTCGTTCGTTCCAGACCCAAAGGCATCCCACTTATCACCGTCAGCAATCACATGTCCACGTCAGCTCTCTCTCTCTCTCTCTCTCTAAAATTTGTTTAGTTTTTGTAATGATAATTGGAAATGGTGTTATTGTTGTTGTAGTTTGGATGATCCGGCAATGTGGGGATTTAAGGGTTTTCCTATCTTTGATACTAAGTTAGCGAGATGGGTTCTTGCTGCTGAAGATATTTGTTTTAGAAATTCACTTTATTCATATGTTTTTCGCACTGGTAAGTTTAGTTTTAATTAGATTTGTAATGTTTAGTTAGCTTGATTTCAATGTTGTCAATCGCATATTGCGGAAAATAGTTGTTTGTTCAAATTCTGCAATAGTGTTACCAATCCATAGCCACTATTTGACTGTATTTTGTATAACTTACAGAAATTGTTAACGATATATACATAATCTATTTTCATCTTATTGTCACCATCACCAAGATAGTTTATGGAAACAGTGTTTAAATGAAGTTTCTTTTCAATTTAGTGTTGTCAAATAACAGCTATAGCGAAGTAGTGGAATTTGAAAAATAGCTATTGTTCCGTGTTGGAAATTTCGCATTCATTGTGGTCCGTCCCTAGTTGCCTAGCGGCTTTTGGGTTGCCTTTGTTGCAGCCTCCAACACCTTTATTGTGTTGGGTTTGAAGGGGTGGATTTAGACCCACATTGCTTAGAGATGTGGCATGTGTAGTTTTTATAAAGCTTGGACAGCCCTCCCCTTACAAGCCGGTTTTGTAAGGATCAGTTGGGACCCAAATGCAATTTCTAAGATTCCGTGATATTCTATACTTTATTTAGTACAAATATTGTCGAATAATGGCTATAGTGGTGCTATAGCATTGTAGCGTAGTTGAATTTGAACAAACTGATATTTTCCACGATCTCCAATTGACATCACTGCTTCCATTATAGAAACAACTTATACATAAGCTCTTATGTGGCAAACACTTAATTAAGTTGTTTATCCAAATGCTCTCTTATTGTATTTTATTAACCATGTTAATGTATAGTTGAGTGTGTGCATCAAGAGGATAGGTTCAATAAAATATTGTTTTCCCTGATAAGATAGGATGGGATAGGAACACGTGGGCAATTTACCTTCCTGCTAGAATGCTCCAACAAAGAAAGTGTATCGGCGTTTCTCAACCCTTGACTATTCTGGTGAAATTTAATTATGACTCACATAAAAAAAACCAAATTGGTGACGATTTGTTATGTAGAACAAATTTTGAAATCAAGGGCATTCTTCATTGAACTCAGTTGCTTGAATTTAGACTGTGCTTGTCCAATCCCTGTAGTACTTCAGATGAAGTCCTTTTGTGCATTGTCTATATTTCAGTAGTATTGAATTAATTCCTTTTCGCTTTGCAAAACTAAACTTGAACTAATTGGAAGGTTACAATGTAATGCTCTATTACTATTTACTATAAGTGGTTTTAGCTTATTGATTTATGCATAAAAAAACCCTGAAATTTTTTCTATGCTTTTGTAGATTATTGTAGTATTGTTGTTTCTAAAATGGTAACGTTCACAGGAAAATGCATACCTATTACAAGAGGTGGGGGGATTTATCAAGAGCACATGAATGAAGCGCTTGGGCGCTTAAATGATGGAGAATGGGTATCTATGTAACATTTATAACCTTCTTCCCTCCACACAAGCATAACTCTTTTACGATGATAATTTGGGTAATTTATATCATGTTTTGATTATTATGGCCCTCAAATATTGCTAAAAGTTTTTATTGTCCTTGCTTTTTTCCGGTTGTTGATGTTAAATGGACTGCATGTTTTCCAAGTCTAATTTTCTGTTAGTAGCCAGAATATGAGATGATCCTAGAGGACAGATAGTAGAGACCTATTGTCTCATGGGCCAAAAACTTGAAAGGAAAGGTTTACACAAGATTGCCTAAGAAAGTGGTTGGGACGGGCCGAGTGGGAATGAATATTCAAGGGAGGTTTTTTAGAGTAGAAAGTGAATGATTCTTCTTGTGTTATGCTCTATGTGTGATTTTTATTTATAGTTTTTCAATTTTTTCTTTTAGAGTAGAAAGTGAATAATTTTTTTTTTTTGAGGGAACTACATTTATTTTTTTATTTTTTTCATGTCGTTTTCGATGCATTTATGGGCTGAATTGGAGAAGAGTAGAGTTGCAAAGAAGGAAATAAATCTCTATTTACTTTATTTTCAAATAGTGTAAAATGAACTTTTTCACAGTAAATCTCCACGAAGCTTGATCAGTGTTGGTTTTCCTTTTTATTTGGTAAACAATTTTCCTTGTGTGAGTTTAAACTTTAGAATGCGCGTTTCTTTCGTAAAAAGAAAATGCCACTGTGGTTTAGTGGGAAGGAACACATTTTCCTTTTAGTCAAATCAAGCTCAAGCTGTTTCCTATTTTTTGTGAAAATGAGATATTCTTTTACATTTAATAAACTGTCATTCTGGCTGTTTGTCTTTGAAAATGTGGGTGAGTTACCGAGTTTTATTGTGTTTATGAGTGTTTAACGCCTCAACGTCACCAGATTTTTTTATCACTTAATTATATTTTCAATTTATGTATAATTTAATGAGAAGCTGATTATTTTATAAAAGACTTCATCAACTATTCTCTACTCTCAAACACTGGGTGATCGGCGTCCACCACAAGTAGTTAATAGAAGTATAGGATAAACGGGTTTGGGGCTTTGAAGGACCAAACTTTCTCCCTTCTTTTTTTGTCAGTTGTTAAACTCATAAGCCTATTGTTTTTAATGTTTTATTTGACTGTATGATTTGAATGACCATTGGGTGTTTGACAATTGATTAAGAACAAAAGCTATAGAAAATTGGATAATATCGCACTGATTACATAGGTAAAATCAGAGGCCATTGACTTTCCACAATTGAGTCTCGTTAGCAATCATATCATCTTTCCTTGCTTTTTATTTTACGTTTTGTGTTAACTTCAATTGGTTTTTTCAACTCTTTTCCAATTTCCTAAATAACGCAGGGAAGATATTTTTGGAAACTGGTTCTTGCTAACCAATCCTTTTGGGTACACTATTTTCTGGTCACTTGTACTCCTCTATTACTTTTTGGCAGGGTACACACTTGACCTCCTATGCAACTTCTATGAAGATGCATGCAGTAATTTGATATACCAGAACTAAAAGATACCAAGTTTCGGAAGTTTCTGAATATAGTGCTTAAAAAGATTGATATTGCATTTTAGTACCCCAAATAGAAAATTTTCTGTACTGGTACAACAGATCTCATCTGACACATCATTTATGAATTTTGCTATTGCAGCTGCATACTTTTCCAGAAGGAAAAGTTCATCAAGACGATGCACCTATAAGGCGATTGAAATGGGGAACTGCTAGTCTAATTGTCCGTGCACCTATAACTCCGACTGTATTGCCAATTGTTCATCATGGTTTTCATGAGGTAACTTACAGCATCCCTCTTTCCTCTAGTACCTTTGGAGTTCTAGGATTGCCTTATATACCATTTGTAGCACTTCTAATTGATCTTGTCTGTTACAGTAAGAGAGTCTAATGTAAGTCATTGTATTTAGTTGTCAGACATTTGGAATTGGAGCATTTGAATATTGTAAATCAACAATATTTTATTACAATGAACACAATTTTAATATTACTGATAAAATTATGATGCAGAATAATCATTTTAATTAGAACTGGGAAGATAGTATGAGGATGTATTATTGCTTCAATGACTAAATGAAGAGTTGAACAATGAGTCAATAAGCCTTGATATATGTCCTGTCATTTTCTAATTATTTGGCATTGTAATTTACACATTTTAGGTTTGATCTTGTCAGGATCTTTTTCTTAATGTTTGCTTTCTTCCCAAGAATTTCATTACATTATAAATTTGTCGTAACAAAAGGCTTATATCAATTCTTGTTATTATCTATTGCAAGAGATTAGAGATCAAAGGATTGCTACTTGTGAGAATTATTGAAGGAGCAATTCTTTCATGAGCATATGCCCATTGAATATGACCAATCAAAAGATTAAGATAATATTTTTATTTTTTGAGTTTTGACTCAGATAAATTTGTTATTAAAATAATTGAAATAACTTCATCAAAATGTTTTATGTATTTTTATTATTGTTTTAATATATCTTAAGCATATGATTGGTTATCCAATAGGCAATGTGCTCATAGTAACCCTTACAAGAATTCTTTTTCTCTGCATGACGGGATCTGCAATTGTCTTAATGCTATTGTGATGCATATTTAAAAACTTGAGCGATTTCGAAGATTTCTGACTCTTTTTCCATATTTCTTTTATTATGTTCTGCATAAGAGATTTGATTCTGTCATTACTCTTATGATTCTTGTTTAAAAAATGTTGCATATGCCTAACCGTTGCTATGCAGGTATCTTCATCATTGTGTCTGTGCATGTTTTTGCGCTGTCGTATTGTGGCATTGTATACTAAATTTTAATTCCGTTATGCTTATTCTGGTTTCTAATGTAAATTTCTGCTTATGTTCTAGGTGATGCCAGAGAAATATATGTTTGGTAGACGGCCTCCTTTACCATTATGCAATAAGAAGATTAACATAATTATTGGCGATCCAATTGAATTTGACCTTCCAGCAATGAGTGAAATGGCCATTGCCCAGTCTCGGAATGATTCATTCCCTACTATAGGGTGGCCCAGAACTTCCGATGGTTTGGATGAGGCAGCTCAACGACATCTGTACACTACACTTTCAGAGAAAATTCGTGTTGCCATGGAGAAATTAAGGTGTTATGGTAAAAGTTTTTTGAAGTCTTAAGTTAAACCCCACCTAAGCCTTTTAAGATGTCACAAATTTGTTCATTGTATTGTATCATTCTTTGTTTAGTTGACGGTTGAGTGAGAACTGTCAACCTGGGATTCTTAAAGTCGAGTTAGCAATATAATATTTAAGTTTTGTAGGGCCATGGCCCACAGGCTACCCTCCATGTAATGCCTAAAATTAGATAGGGTAATATTTGAATACTAATTTTTTCAGAGAAGGTAAACAAGTTTTAGCTCAATCCTCAGGTAGGCTAAGGGATAAATACTAGTTAGTAGTTTTGGAGTTTTATAGCATTTTATTAGTGCCTTGTCATTTGTTGTGTGGGATATAAATAAACAGCCGCGATTCGCAGTTCTGGTTGGGATGCGGTTCAAACTGGCCTTGTTCATTTTTGTGTATTGTACAAATCCTATAATACATGATCTCATAAAATGTCATGTGCTCCTTGGTTATTACTCCTCATGGTACTGGCCCTATTTAGTTTGTTCCCTTCTTTTGTGGTGCAGAAAAGCACTGGTTGTTTTGCTGATTAATAATTCACAGCAAACAAAGTGCAAGGGAAGCACCATTCATTGAGTGTACTGTTAGCAGAACAGATTTCACTTGGTTGGGTCCATCAGACTCTGTTATCCATCAATGACTACACCATTTTCAAAATTGAACTTGCCGTTTCTTATTACCTCATTTCCAAAATTACTGGTTATGAATGACAGTGACAGTGAGAGGTAGTATTGCCCAATGAAAATTGTACTATTTCATATTTTGTTTTTAGTTTTCTGTTATTATTCAGTGGTGAAGTTTCATATGGTCCTACTAGAAAGTATGAGGTTAATATCGGACTTCACTTTCAATAATAGAGCTAGTTTGAGAAATAATGAACTAGTACATTGTTTATTTTAATAAAAAAAGTGTACATTGTTTACATTTCTCTTTGCATACAGGCAAGTCATTTTCAATATGAAGAAATGGTATATTGTGTACATCAATTGCATCATTTGAGTAGCTTTGTTTAAATAAAGAGCTCATGTTAAAGGAGCAATGATTAATAATCATTATTTAGATTTTTTTTTTTACCATCTTTAAATCTAGATTTCTACATGCTAGTTTCTAACGGAGATCACAATCATTTCAATTAGAACAAGTTTCATCAATCAAAACAAAAATTCTCAAAGTGGTTACCAAAGCTTGAAATCACAATCATTTTACTTGTTTTTTTCTCCTTTCAATTGGTCCACCAAATTGAAGAATCAAGACTTAATAGGGTTTCTCCTCAACTTTTTCATGCTTGTATTAATTGTCAATGAAGACCCTTATGTTATGGATAGGAGTACTTCTCTGGTTGTTGGTTTAGAGTAACTTCAAAGTTTGGCTTTTATAACTACTTTTAGTGAGTGTTTGTTAATTCCACATCAAAACACCAATAGACACACATCTAAGGCAAACTTCATAGCTTCTCGAATTCACGGCAAAATATGACATTGGGACGTGGTTTTGCGGTTGTCGTGGTTTTCAAACGTGGATCTAAACAAGGAAGTGATTATTCCACAATATAGCTCAATGGATGTAAAATTAAGCTAAAGTAGCTATTCTCGTGAGTGTTATAAATTCACATTAATTAGTCCATGTTTTGTCACTCACTTTCTAATCACAAGATAAACACTTTTGTTTCATTTCACATGCTAAGGCCGGCAACGTGGGCAATGTATTGTACCTACCTACAACTTTAACTTTTTTTTACTCCAACTTTAGCTGTTAGATTATAAAAAAAATATTAGATTGTAGATATTTTTGTTTTTCATTAGACTATAGATATTATTTCTACGAAGTTTAAGAATGAAGTTTATTGGTTGTATTTCCCATTTAGGTTGATTCACTTGGATTCATTGGATCAGGTTTTATGTTCCCCGATTTTTATGTATTTTTTTCTTCTTTTTTTAATAATATATATGAGCACTTGACAAATGTAGGCTTAGAGTGAGGTGTCAACTTCGTTGGGACGTCCTCTATTCCTTACATGTTATTTTGCTTTTAATTTAAAAAAAAAGTTTATTAGAAGAAAAAAATCAAATGACATTGTATTTAACATTAAACTTTTGATGTTAAAGTATCATTTTCCTTGTTTTTAACATATTATACTCAAAGTTTGTAGAAAAAAAAAACATTATAGTCAAACGTTAATATATCACACAACTATTTAAGTGTATGTTTGATATCACGATGAATTTGTTAAAATTACATAAAGTTATTGTGATTTAATAAAAGATAAGCTTTATAACTTTTATAAAATCACAGTGACTCACTTTAATTTTGATAAACTCATTGTAATACGAAACATTGACTCACTTTAATTTTGACAAATTCACATTAATTTTATTTTTTTTAAAAGTCAAACTAACTAACCAAAATAGTAAAGTGTGATTAATTTAATCCCTCACACTAATAGGTCGAGCCCTCCAATGCCCTCACTCTAATTTTTTATGTAACAAAAATATTGGAGGTTTTAACATCGAAATAGGTTATAGATGATTTTGGAGGATCCTCCCTCACAAGCACCCCTTTCCAACAAAAAAGAATAGATTGAAAGGAGAGAGAAGATGGATGAAAATGATGAGTTATAAAGAGAAAAAAATAATTAAAATATAGATATGTAGAAGTAGAAATGAGTTGCTATAGAAGGATGCTATGAAGTTTTGTAGGACATATTCCAGATCCGATAATTTTTTTATACATGCACAAATATTTTTTTTAACAAAATGCATGGACATTTTACAACTTAAAAAGAATAACGTTAGGTGATCTTCTAGGAAGTCCTTGTGTTGCATTTTTTGTAAGGTCCTCGTGAGTTTAACTCAGTTGATAGAGACATTGCATAATTTATGTAGGGGCAGGGGTTCGAACCCATTACATCCTATTTCTCCACATTTAAAATGTATGAACTCTAACCACTAGACTACTTGACAAAAAAAAAAATAACGTTAAATATATTTTGTCAAAAAAAAACGTTAAATATATGTTTAATCCCAGACAAAATTACAAATATTTAAGAATAAACTATCAATTTGGTCCTTAAACTATGTAATATAATAAACAAATATTTAAGAATAAACTATCAATTTGGTCCTTAAACTATGTAATATAATAAACAGTGTCTAAAATATATGAAATCCATCAATTTAATCTTTACATATATAAAAATTCACAAAATTAGAAGACGAAATTGACATACTTTATATAGTTAAAGACTTCTTTTTAAAACAAGTATAAACACTTTTATTTATATCTATTTATATAATGAGAGATTAAATTGAAGAATGAGCGATTGTTTATAGCCTAAATTGATTGTTTATTAAATTTTTAAAATTTAGTCTCTGTAAAAAAAAAGATTACTTATTATTAAATAAAGGTGTTTCCTTATTCTTGATTAAATATTGGTGTTTTTAGTCTCCATCTTTTACAAAAAAAAAAAAATTAAAGTTTTTATATAGGTGCTTTTAGTCTCCAAACACATTCAGTTTTTGCAAAAAATGAAGACTAAAAATAGATAATATTTTCTTATAAAAACTAAATTTAAATGGTCATGTAATGTATTAAACAAAATTAAATCAGTATTATTTGCGCACACTTACATGAAACCAACAAAATTAAACAAAAATAATTTAATCACATCAATCAATATCATTTAGTTTTATTTTCTTTTAATTTTGTTGATATCATATATTTGCGCCTAAATAATTCTATCGATTTGAATACGTGCCTATGCAAGACTTTGTCTAAGGGAAGAGTCTTTAAATATATTTAATCAAAAAAGTTTTAAAACAAACTCACATGACAAACAGTCAATCTCAGTGAGAATGAAAATTGTTGGTAAAAGTAAGACGGCATAGAGTACAGAATATAAAGACTGGGATTTTAAGTTTCAAAATTTGTCTTCTAAAGTTATTAAGGGAAGGAGAGAGATAGATATACACAAGGGACCCATAGATATACATACATGCATGTTGTTATGTCAAAATCCAAACTGGGGCCTTCACTTTTTTTGGAAGGAGCATGTTGGTACTGCCTTGTTAGTGCTGGCAATACAACCCTTCAGATGAGAAGTCACGTCTCACTTTCAAGGAACAAAAGGACCTCAAAAGTTATGGGTCCAATCTTATTAGCTATTTCAATTTATTTACACATTACTTCTAATTTTTACATGGCATAGTAGATATATGCTCAATAGAATGAATCGTAGAATTGAGTTTCAATAAAGTTATTTTTTCGATGGACTCCAAATTGGTCGTAGACCAATTTAATCGATACTCTCAAGATAACACGAAAGTAGGTGCTATTCTTGCTAAATGTAGATTCCTATTTAGGGTTTTGTTACGATTCTCATGCAGAATTTTCTAAAAAAACGGTTAATATTGTTAGACATTGTCTTGCAAAGACGGTCATTCATAATGTGAGTTCTTATCTTTATTAACATTGAAATGAACACTTGATATTGAAAGGTATAAATTAGTTTTCTCTTGTAAAAAAAAGTTACACCAACCTATTATTGATAGAAAATAATCTTTATTCTTAAAACTCAGCAATTTATTTTTAAATAATATTGAAAAAGAAGGAAAAAGGGACATGTTCTTATGTCCAAAAATATATTTGAAATTAAAAAAAAATCGCATTAGGTCTTATTACCGTTTGGTTCCATTCCAACTAAAAGAAAAACTCTTCCTTCTTAATTCAAATTCAAAGACTCAATTTTCAGTCTAATTTTTTTCCTCTTTCTTTTTCTCCATGTACCCAAACAACAAAACCAAACAGAAACATCATACCAAATTCCAAATCTTAAACCTTCATTTTATATTTAGTTTTTGTTTAACCAATTCCTTCATTTAGTTAATTACTCAAAAATTGTGAAAACATAAAACATGAAATCTATTTGGTTTAACGTTTGAAACATTATTCTCGCATCCCAATGTCACTTCAAAGTGACTTTTAAAAAACTGAAAATCTTAACATCAACTTAGACATGTGTTTGGTCGTTGTTCAACGTAATTCCAAACACAACTTAATTTTGTGAGTGAGAGTTTTAACCACATTGAGATTCAAACTGGGTTGAAAAATTAATCTATCCAATTAGGCGCAAAAATATTCGGTTTAAACAATAAAAAAAAAGTAAATTTGATAAAAATTAGTGAAATTTTTGATATTTTGAAAGTAAAGAAAGGGTTGTTTGGCATTTATAACGCACATGTGACTTTCTGTGTTTCTCTTCTCTCAACTCTCTTCTACTTCTTCTTCTCTTTCACCTCTCTGTCCTCGTTTCTCTCACTCTACACAAATTTGGACTCATTCATCTTCATCACTCTCTCAGATCTCTTTCTCTCTCTCTAAGACAACCTCTTTTCAGACAGACACCATTGTTGTTCTCTTCCATTATTGTTTTTCAAAGGTTGGTTTTTTATTTTCATTTTCATTTGTTAGCTCTTGGTTTCTGTGACCATTTTATCTCTATCACTCTCTTCTCTCAATTTCACTGTCAATGCTCAACTGGGTCAGTGCTAATTTTCAAACTCATGTGCTTGTTAATGCTTGGTTTTTCAAAGTTTCTGACTTTTTCCGATCTTATGCTTCCTTGTTTGATGTTTGAAGCATTTTGGTTTCTGGGTTTGTGTTTGTTTTCCTGTTCATCATTTTTTTGTTTGTTTTCTTTTGATGATTTTATTAGCTATGTTATGTTCATGCACTTCATTTGATTCATGTCTGCTTAGTACTTATGTTTTCAGTACAAGTGGTTAATGAGTTTCAGTCAATGACAAATTGATTGAGAATACCTGAATTCAAACTTGGTCAAACCTTTACTTACCTCCGGGCCGAACTCTGGATTAACAGAGTTCATTTCCTTTGGGAACTCGAGGATTAAGACAAAAAAATAAAAAATAGCATAAATGGGTTGCTTTTTAGTTTTTCAAATGTGTTATTTGAACTTGTGTCTTGGATTTTTTTTATGCAGTGGAAGAAGTTGAAGGATAAAGCAATGCAAAATTTGTGATGTTAAGATGATCAGAAATTAAAATGATCATTGATAGGCCACCATCCATGGCTCAAAATCCTATGACAAGCAGATCTTCTTTTAGCTCTAACAATGGCAATGAGAATACCAATGCGAACAACCATGCTGCCGCTAACAATGCTGATGGCTATGATAGTGATAGCTCAAATTTGGCAACACCGTGAGTAATGAGTATCATTCTTTGTGTTAGCGATGTATTGTTAATTTTTAAATGATGACAATTTTAGTCTGAAAATCTCGTATTAGTATGTGTATTTTTTGAATAATAGTAATTTGAAAATCTTTATTTTGTTTGTTTTTGCAGCACACCGTCAACTCTGTCTATGGCTGTTCCAGCAGAACTCGCTGGAGCTATACCCTTAATCGACAGATTTCAGGTTAGAAAGTTTATATTTTAATCTAGATATCGACTAGATATAAACTATGGTCGATCTTGATAATTTCCTTTTTTCATTGTCAGTTATGTGTCTCATGGATCAGTTTGACTAATTACCTAAAGCAATTGTGGATTTCAGTTCCTTGTTTTATGTGCATTAGCATTTGATATTGTCAATTTTCTGTTAATATTGTTTGTCATAGGTGGATGGATTTTTAAAGCTGATGCATAAACAAATTCAATCTGCTGGGAAACGTGGATTTTTTTCTAAAAGATCTTCAGATCCCCAAGCTCGTGAAAAATTTACATTCGAGGACATGCTGTCGTTTCAAAAGGTAATCAAATTCAAATTAAATACTGAAAATTCTTTTTAACCTATAAAGAGCTAATAAATTGATACCTGTAGGATCCAATACCAACAGCATTGCTTAAGATTAATGGTGATTTAGTAAGTCGAGCGACAAAGTTATTCCAGATAATTTTGAAGTATATCGGAGTTGATTCGTCTGATTGCACAACTCCATTAAGCTTAGATGAACGAGTTGAGCTTGTTGGGAAACTATACAAGCAAAGTTTGAAACGCGCAGAACTCCGAGATGAGCTTTTTGTCCAGATATCAAAACAAACAAGAAATAACCCTGATAGGTATGTAGCTTTAATATTTAGTGTTGAGTGTCCTGTTTCATCTTTTCTTGGTATTTTCTTGATTTTTGTTGTCTTAAAAATAGGCAATACTTGATCAAATCATGGGAGCTTATGTATGCATGTGCATCCTCTATGTCTCCAAGTAAAGACATTGCCATTTATCTGTCAGAATACGTTCATAACATAGCACATGATGTAGCTACTGATTCTGAGATCCAAGCCCTTGCGTTAAATACGTTGAATGCTTTGAAGCGTTCTGTTAAGGCTGGTCCTAGACATATAATACCTGGGCGAGAAGAGATTGAAGCTTTGTTGACTGGGAGGAAGCTTACAACTATAGTGTTCTTCTTAGATGAAACTTTTGAAGAAATTACATATGATATGTCAACAACAGTTGCCGATGCTGTCGAGGTTCTTTCAAACTCTTATATCATATGCTTCTGTTTGGATTTGCATGCATTTATAACTAATGTAAATTTATTCAAAATATTATGGAGATTGAAAATTCGAGCAAGTGAAATGGGAAATAGATAGGACTCAAGACTACGAATGAGTTCAATGAAAATGATTAGGAGCAGTAAGAGAAGTCTCTTGACAAAATCTACTCAATGTAATGAAGGTTATCCATATGCATCCAATTTTAAAGTTTTTCAAATTGAATAAGACTTGAGGCTTGAACTAGAAAAAGGGTATTAGTCACAATCATCATCATCATCATCATCATCATCATCATCATGATATCATCATCATCATCATTATTAGACTTTCATAGTTGCTATCTATACTTACTAAAATCCAAGGATTTCAATACTAGTTTCTCCTGTAAATCTATTTGTACAAATCGTTATAAATATATGGAAATTATTTAGATTCAATTTGGTAATAGAACTTTTTAGTTCGATAATCTTTCAAGTTTTTTAGGGGTTTACCCACTGTTCGTGCTGGCCCACTTTATACAGTCAACTAGTGCCTAAAATGGGTCTGCTGTTTACCTCAATAGCCACCATCCAGACATCGTTCTTTTATGTGGCTGCATGAAAATTGGCCAGTGTTTGGTTAGATATTAAAATACTTTCTACCTGTAGGAGGAAATCTAAGTATGTCTTCAAAGAATGCTATTTTGTATTAGTTTGTATGCTTCTGT
>Ga0099826_10000288_pt1 | contig 22640 bp, 4 predicted proteins | sample Mtrugardesep15_FD_76830 | JGI IMG/M metagenome (GOLD analysis project Ga0099826, IMG submission 76830) | Root nodule microbial communities of legume samples collected from California, USA - M. trunc garden sep15 | ecosystem: Host-associated > Plants > Roots > Nodule | place: USA: California... | reverse complement strand
TTTTTGGGAGTCACATTAAAGTTGATAAATTATAGCCAAGATGTAAATAACATTGAGGGTTGAAAATGAGTGTAGTCTATTGGTGTAATTTGATCCTTCCTCTTTTGATTATTATGGAAAACTAATAGTTTTAACTTCCCTTATATTCAAGGTACATTGAAGAAAGATCTTTTAGGAGATTTGTTGAAGCTTGCCTAGAAGAAACAGTGGTCGTATATGTTGACCGTCTTTTAACACAGGTTATACTCTCAATGAAACAACAGTCAGTACTTATTTAAGACAAAGTTGTGCATTTCTTCTTCCATAGCAGCTTTCTGTTCATTTGATGTCTCACTTGTAATTTTAATTGCAGAAAAACTACATCAAGGAAGAAACTATTGAACGAATGAGACTAGATGAGGAGGTCATCATGGACTTTTTTAGAGAACATATCAGTGTTTCTGTAAGTTATCTTTTAGACATTTTGTCTCTGTTGTCCTCTAATCATAATGTTAATATTATGCCAGTCCCAAAGCAATATGTTATTAGCGGTTAATCTTGGTGCACTGCTCCCAAATTTCTTACTCTAATTTCCTCGACATTCTGTATTAGAAAGTTGAAAACAGAGTGAGTGTACTTAGTGACTTGAGGGAACTTGCTTCAGCAGAGAGCCTGGATACCTTCACACTCATCTATACAAATATACTTGAACATCAACCTGACTGCCCGGTAAGACTATGCCCAATATGTTTTAAATAATTTATTTACTTTTAATGTTTTTTATTTGCAAACAGAAGTTTCAATTCTTTATACAATAGAAATGAAATACTGACTTTGGAAAGGCTTTTGATATGATTTAAAGAAATTAAATTATAGAAATACTAAGTTTGAAAAGGACTTTTTATATGATTTATAAGCGAATGGTGATTTCTACTTTGAGTTGACCTGGTTGATGAATCTGTTTTTTTATGTCACTGTAGCCTGAGGTTGTTGAGAAACTTGTTGGTCTACGAGAAGGAATTCCTCGGAAGGATGCCAAGGAGGTAAATGAAATTTCGTCTTCATTTTGCTTAACATTGATCTCCAGAAATATCTTAGGATAAGAATTTGATTGTGTTTATTTGGTTGTTTTATGAGCAACTGACTGCAGAATATTTTCAATGTTCCTGTTTTCTGTGCCTGAAAATTTCTTGAGATATTCCCCAAACTAAAAATTTAAAAATTTAACATGATCTGTATAATTTTAACATTGGATTCAATTTCTATGGGCATCATTTTTGGGGAACCTATTGTCCCATTTTTTTTTTATTACAAAGAGGGCCGAAGCTCGATTGTCCCATACTTTTAATACAATGGGAAAAAGGAAATATATATGAAGTAATAAATTTTTCTAATTTGATCATGAACTGAAAGTTCTTTTCCAGAGAAATTTTTAGGTTATTGATTTTGGAAATGACAATGTTATTCTTGTTAATCAGGTCATACAAGAGTGCAAAGACATATATGAAAATTCTCTTATTGATGGAAGACCTCCAAAGACAGGTTTTGTTTTTCCTCGGGTGAAGTGCTTAACTGCTTCAAAGGGTGGAATTTGGCGTAAACTCACTTGATATCATGATTCCTTCACCTGACAAGGTCGATAATTTGCTGATAGTTTATTGAACAAAGAAGAGGTGTTTGGCATAAACTTGATACACTAACTTTGTAGTTTACAGGGATGTTAAAGTGCCGTTTGATCTTATAGCTCCTTACATTTTCTTCCAGTTTGTATATGTTTATTTGAAGAAAACTGACCGCTCCCTACACATTTTTCTCATTGTTATATATAAGTGGGTCGCCGAATCTTGTGAATCATCTCAAAAGTAGTGTATGTATTGCCATATATACTATGAGAATGTCATTTTTTGAGGGGATACTATGAGTATCTGGTTTTCTATTTGGTTAATCAGTATATATATAATGAATTTATATAATCAACGATTTATTTTGACAAAAAAAAATATTCAACCACTTATCAAGAGGGTACTTGCAACATAGTTTTGGTGACTTAGTCGTTCTTTCCATTGAATTTGGATATGGTAAGGGCTATGAAGTCTAGACACTGACTTAGTCGTTCTTTCCATTGAATTCGGATATGGTAAGGGCTATGAAGTCCAGACACTGGTAAGAGCGCGACAAGGATATCACACACAATTATTTTTTGAAATTCAGGATACGATAACGATACAACCAAGTCAAACTAGCAAATTTTTTATGATAAAACCTATATACATGTAAAATACTTGAAGTTTTTTATTTTTTATGATAAAACCTATATACATGTAAAATACTTGAAAGAAATATGCATCGATTCTTATTGATCTAAAATTAATAGTTAAATGAGTTGCATTTTATATGCAGGGGCTGAGGTTCGAACTTTGGACACTTCAGTTCTCCACAATTAAATTGTGTGAGCTCTAACCACTAAGTTACTTGACCAAAAAAAAAAATTAATAGTTAAATGAGTTGTTTTTGAAGAAAAAAAATAATTTTCTATCATTTATAGTTATAATAATTAGATCTTATTTACCAATTCATCAGTCGTCATGCATTATCGTTAACACCAAGTTGTCGTTCCTCTTCATTATTTGCACACTCATGTCGGTCCTCATGATTCAATACATTAATGTTATCTTCCTTTACAGATTTGTCCATGCAAGTTATTCTTCCACACCACGATCATAAACTTCTTTGCGTGAGTTTTACGCAAACAGAATCCCATTTGATGCAAGGCTTTAGTAGTCATGTGAGAGAGAAATCATCAGAATTGTTGCAAACATGTTGGTTGTTTTGTGGCGACATTGTAATCTATGGAAGGTAACTTCTCGTTGCAGATGGGTGGCGGCAAGGGGGTATTAAGTGGGTTTTCTTCGGCACTTTTACCCTCTCCTCAACTTCATGCAGTTTTAAAATAATTTAGCTTCATATTCTCTTAAGAAAAGTGAAGATTTCTTGTTCATGTACCTTTCTATTTGATCAATAAAGTAACTTTCAATTTTCTTATGTTTATTTTGTTTTGTATACTACGAGTAGACTCCGTTAATCTCGGGATGGTGGAAAGAAGTCACAATAATACAATTTCCATAAATCCTACGTCTTTCTTGTTGTTATGTTTTCTAATGTTTTATAGACCCTTTAAGTTTATCTTATTACTTTTATAATGAATATTGGGTATGGTTGTTTGAACTTGGATAGTCAATATGACAATTGAATTAAGCATTACAAGGTCAAACAATCATTTTCCTATAATTTTCTAAACCTATCAACCTGTGTAGCACAAATTAAGGGTTTACGTTGGATCTATAAGATAAAACAAAGATTTCAAAACATGAAAAATGTCTAGATTTCTTTGAGGTGTTGTAGGGTAATTATGTTTAATGGATTTTTTCAATCGATCAATCCATGAAAATAGACGCATTTATTGGTTCAAAATACACTTATGTAACATCCGAAAGGGGCATAGGTAACCATAGTTTACTCCATCTGTAGAATCTTGATTTTCATAGCAAAATAGATATTTAGGATTGGAATTTATATCTTGTCATGGAATTTAGAGAATTAAATTGGTATTCAACACTAGTCTCTGTGACATTGATAACTTTATTACGTGATAGAACCACACACTTGCTGGATTATCGGTCTAACCATGAATTTATTTGAAACCTTTAGACCCCAATTATGCCTTATATGTATGCACCTTACCAAGTAACCATCCATGTCGGTATTAATTTCGAAGACCCTCTTACACCCTATGGGATTAATCCCATTAAGAGACTCCACCAAAGTCCATATATACTTGGCTTCACCCTATTCGGGTGACTAACACTTTTTCCTAGAAGGGTTGTAGAAGTAGTATCCTCTTGATTCTTTAAGATAACCCAAAAAAGAAGCATTTATCAGCTTTGGGCTCAAGTTTAGTAGAAATTTGTCATTTCACATAAACTTCTCGACCCCAAATCTTAATGTAAGACATACAATGTCTTTTCCACTGTTTTGGATCAAACATATTAAGTGTGAAAGCTATATGAAAAATGCATACATATTTTTATTACCACTAAATTTTATTCCCATATATAAAATATTTCTAGGAATATAATTTTTTTTCCAAAAAACAGTGGGAATAAAGTTTTCATGAAAATAGAAATAAATGAATGTGTAACTATATATTAACCTCCCTATTATTTATTAATAAGGTTTTTGAAAATATTATAATATAAGTCACGCGTATTTTTTCTATATACATGAGAATAAAATTGACATCTATATATTTCAAGAAATATTTTTAAGAATAAGTTTAATAAACTTGAAAGAAAACTTTTTTGATAGAAATAAGTGGCCTTTATCTAATTACAAGCCAATTAATCTTTCTATTAAAGTTAAAATTTTGTAGTTCCACCAAGTTTAAAATTAAGAAAAAGGTCAAATACATCTTATGGTTTTTTAAGTTTTTTACGTTATAAATAAGTCATTTAAGTTTTAAATTTTATACATCATTACCTTTTTAAGGAACTATTTAAACTTAAAAACTTAAATTTTTTCAAATAGGTGTATTAAATAAACAACTTAAAGGACTTATTTGAAATTTAAATGACCTATTTGAAACTTAAAAAACTTAAAGGACTAACCCGATATTTTTTGTCAAATAACTTAAAGAACCAAAAAAGATATTTGACCTAAAAAAAATTACTCTCGTCATCCCTTAACTTAATTTCAAGTAACAATTTTGTTCTTTATCTTTTTTTCCTTGTCATTTTCGTCATTTTGATCAATTTCTTTATGAATTTTAAAGATTTAAATGTATTGTTTTATTTCACTGTAAACTTTTAGTGTTCAAATCTACTACTACTCATTTATGTTTCTATATGAATGTTAGATTTGATACATGAAAATTCATATGTAAATAAATTAAAATGACATGAAACTAAAAAGATAAAAGACAATATCACTATTTGAAATTAAGCAAGGGACAACGAGCGTACTTTTCCCTTTAGAATATTCATCTTTTGTTGGTGTAATAACTTCTAAGATCGCGGTATTAAGCCCCTAAAAAAATTTGCAGTATTAATGCTTTATTTAAATTATATTTACGTACTTATACTTGATAAAAAAAAATTATTGACGTACTAGTTTTTTTTTCTCGTTCGGATGGAATATACATATATTCTCTTATAAGAGTATCTCAGTACACATTTTCTTGTGTTATGGACTTAGGCCATATGTCTCATTCAACTTTTAAAAATATGTATAATAAACTTTTTGATTTGAGCTAGACGATCTGTTCCACCCACCTCAACTACCCTAACTAAGCTACATGGAGGGTTGATTTACTTCCACGATCATGTTCCACAACATAAACTTTTTCAAATATAAGCTAGTAGTAAGTCTACAAAAGAAATGGCGTTCATTCTCATAGTGAAAACTGAAAAGAACAAACGCTTTTATCTATAAATCTAGTCCCCTATGAAGTAGGTATAATTGAAAGTTCTATTGTTTTGTTGAAAGTATAATTAAAAGTTGAAACGCACAATGTCATGTGGATCCACTGATAGGAATTTTATGGTCCGATGCACTTTATATACCGATATATAAGCAAACACTAGTTTTATTTTTAGTGATTTTCAATTTGTGTTGTACTGATGTAATTTATCAAATTAAATAAATAAATATTGTTTATTTTGGTCAAAAAATAAAACAAATGTTTGCTTATATATTTTATTAACTAGTGTTTAATTTATTTTAATTAGAAATAATTTAGTTCTCTTAATTATTTCTAATTAAGAGAACTAAACTATTTTTAATTAAAAAAAACTTGTATGTGTGTATGCGTGTGTGCATGCGGTGTGTGTCATTTTATCAACCAACTAAAAATATATTTTAAGTTGGTTAAATTAATAAAAGTTTGCGGAACAATTTTAGTTTTAATGATAAAGTTCTTAATATTTGCTTTAATTGTAAAGCAGTTTTTAACATTAAAAACGTCAGGCCAAATGGTACCTAAATAGCTTGACAATTTGTTTTCTTCGTTATTTACATTTCATGTAAGTACAAATTTTGATTTTTGGTTAACATGTTGGTTAAGTTTAGGACTAAATTTGGATTTAGAGTCTAACACACAGACAATTTTTAAGTTAAGTTCTTAAGATTTTAAAGTTAAGCTGATTTACTCATTTGGATTCAGGATTTGATCAATACTTTATTTCGACAACCAAAATGTTATCATATTTATCATTCTATTTCTTGTTTTGAATTTCAGCAAGCTTCACTCGAACGCAGTATAATGGATATTGTCACTTCAGTTGGTTCAAAATTATTTGAGTTAGATGTTGATCCTGTTGATCCTATTATGAGACAAGCAAGATATGCGCTATTTTACAAATGTAATTTCATGAAGCTACCTAAAGATTTAAAAGATCTAGAGGCTGCAAGAGAAAGAGTCAAGCATTCCATTGAAGAAGCGAAGTCAAATGGCGAAGAAATTGAAAATGACGTCGAAATTGGCTGGAAGAAGTGAGCAAGTCATTAACGAAGTTAACATGTTGCACAATGATCTAAACCATTCCAAAGTTGGGTGCAATCGTTGGGACTTCTCTAACTTGATTTACTCATCGATTAATTTGAAGAGCCACCAAAATTTCTTTAGATGTTACCGAAAAACTGCAATGTAGAAGATTCAACCTCTAGGCCGGTTACCATCCTTGTCATCAAGAGGATGTTGTATCATTTTCCTCATCTGAGAGATGTATTGTTGGCATCAAGGCTTTAAAACACCCTAGTTCACACATCATCGGGGTTTATGGGTTGAGTGGTGTTGACAAGAGCTCTTTATTTGGTGGTTTTGGCCAAAACTTTCAATGGTGGATCATTCAAGAGGTGATTGTCGCAAGATTAGGTCTAAAGTTTGATCTGCAAAGTGTTTATTTTAGAGAGATCCGCTTAAAGTGGATGTTGTGAATTTGTTCTCAAACTCGTCATTTTTATTTTTAGCGACTTTCAGTTTATGTTGTACCGATGTACTTTATCAAATTAAATGAATAAAAATTATTGTTTATATTTGTCAAAAAAAACTAATGTTTGCTTATATATTTTATTAACTAGTGTTTAATTTATTTTAACTATAGAAATAATTTAGTTCACTTAATTATTTCTAATAAGAGAACTAAATTATTTCTAATTAAAAAAACTTGTGTGTGCGTGTGCGTGTGTGCGTGCGCGTGTGTCATTTTATCAAATAGTTAAAAATATATTTTTAGTTGGTTAACATAATAACAGTTTGCCGAAAAACTTTAGTTTTATTGATAAAGCTCTTAATATTTGCTTTAATTGTAAATAGTTTTTAACATTGAAAAAAGTCAGACCAAACAGTAATGTGTTCCGGCAGCTTAACTTGAGGTTCATAGTTTATCTTTTTTATGATTCGTCCCTATACATACTTGAAACAATATTATATTTGTGGGAAATGCTTTTTTACACTCTCGAACATTCACATAGTTATAGATCTCAACCATCCGATTTGATCGAAAACTTATTATATTTTGAGATGTATGTAAAATTAGATTTGGTTAAATAGAAAGAAAAGCTTCTTATCGCAATCTAATGACCAAAATTGGTTAATTTTGTGCTTCAACAACTAGAATGAATCTAGGACAATATTCAATAATATTCGAGTAGCAACTATGTGCACGCATCTCCTTATTTTAACTATAGGCATCGACGATTAAGTCGAGAATTAATCTCTCAAAGCACTAAATATTCATTTAAGGAGCATACTTCTTTCAACAATATACTTAAAACCGAATTTGAGATTAAATCCCTAATTATGTGCTTAATTATGTCAATAAAATAAGGAATACATGTAATTTTTTAAGGCCCAAATTAGTCACTACTACAATTTTGGCTTTTTATAACACAATTTTAATAGCGTTTTTGGATAAACATTATTAAAAACGCAACCCATAGACATGTTATCGCGCAAATTTGATTCATCCATTTGAGATCTTCTAAGGCTCGTCGATTTTTTTTCTTCTTCAAATTAGTCACTCTTTCTTGCTTTGTAATTGACAAATACACATGGTGTTCAGTGTTTTTCTACCCCAAACGGATTAGAGTAATAGAAAATCATGGAAATTAATTTCTAGTATAGTAGGTTCCGGTTTAGAGCTGGAAAAACTTTTTTTATTGAAAAAATGACTTCATTGAAGGGATGGGGATATCCGAACCCGTCGAAAAGGGTGATTGGGTTTAATTTCTCACCCCTCTCAAAAATGGATAGGGTAACGTGTAAGTATATGAGATTCGGGGACGGGAAATGTGAAACCCGTCCACGTCCCACATCATTGCCATGCCTAAGCACAACTCATCTGGTAAAAAACTTCAAACACATTTGATATGTTGGGATCCATATTCGAACTTGCAATTTATCATTTCTCATCATTTAGTGTATGTGAATTTATCTACTAGATTCTTAGGGTAAAAATTGTTATATGTTGAACTTCTAAGATGAAGTCATGAATGTAGTTGAAATGGCTAAACTTTTGTAAACATGCAAACATGTATTTTATTTCATTAGGAAATGGTAGAAAGTAAACAAAAATGAGAGAAAAAAAGAAACTAATGTCATATATTGTTCTTGACTTGCAAACTTCAATTCCATTTCAATAGCTTGGAAATATCATGGTAAGAATTTTTTATTCACTTGGTTCATTCTGAAACAGATATCATCATTATAACCCTTTCTTCTTAACTAGAAAAATTATACTATTCTAATCTTGCTAAATTCAATAGAACCATATGACAGCTAATTCTGAGTAGCACTAGCAGAGTGTGTATGAAACTAAGGTAGGTTTATAAATCTTATCGTATAATGGAAAGGAATAGGATATCCAAAACATGTCTAATACATTTCATTGTTTCATTGCCACATATTAATCAAGATATTACTTCTTGCCACATAGTAATGATGCAATATTACTTCATTGATATCTAAGGAAAGACTATAATTAATGATGACAATTAAATTTGTTTTATTTGTATAACTATGCAGACACATATTTCTATCAAATTAAGTCTTATTTGTCTCTCTCTCACACACACACATATATAGTACATAATTTGGTGTGAAGAGTAAGATGAAGTTGTCAAAATCAAGAGTTTAACCAAACTCATTTTGGGCATGTTTGGAAAACAACTTATTTGTAGCTTATCGTATATGCGTTTATCATGATAACTTTTTTCTTTAGGGATCATGATAAGTATTTAGCTATAAGTTTGCATAAGATATTTTTATAGCAAAAGATAAAATAATGTTTAAACTGTTATTGCAAATGCTATAAGTTGTTTTATTAAGCCATATTGGAGAATTTATGAAAATAAGTTGAAAAAAGCTTATGAAAATTGTTTTAAGCTGTTGTCATAAGTCTTTCTAAATAGTCTCACAAAACTTATGTTTATAGATCAACTCAAATAATATGCCAATCCAAATTCAAAATTTAAACAAAAATATAAAGCGAAAAATTAGCATGAACAAAATCAAACTAACATCCTCCAATAAAGAAATCAAACAAAAAGAACCAAATGTAAAAACTAGGAACAATTTTTTTTTTTTTATCAAATACTAGTCATACGTACTAGCATTCTTTTAAATTAAATTATACACCGTTATTATTATAAGAAAAAATATATTTTTTAAATTCATTTAATAAATGATACATGTGATCTATATTATATACCACATACATAATTTATTAAATGAATTTAATTATTAATTTTTGCTTATAATAGTTACTGGAGAGTGTATACCATAAGCATGATAAAAAAAAATCAGAATTTAATTAGATTTCAACTAACCACACTTTCCATAAATTCCAATTCATGTTTTTTTTCCTATCTTTCTTTCTTTGAGCAGCTATTCTTGGTTATAACTTAAATGTTCCTAAATTTCTTTTTAACTTGTGTAGATTGTTATGCAAGAATGTTTTGATTTCCAAGACTTTTTATTAGTCTTCAACTTCAATCATACATATAAAAAAGCACATTAATAAGTGCAGAAGAACGTTAACTATTAAGAAGTACCTATTTGCATGCTTCAAGTGGGGATACTACACACGTTAAACTCGTAGACTCGTTGCCTTTTTTCATATAGAAGCTCAATCAAACTGACACCCCCAAGAGTAAAAGAGGAAGAGAGCATCTATCATTTATGATCATTGATTGTAGAGAGCATCAAACAATACAATATTTGTGGAGAATGTTTTTCACATATTTACGTCGTTATGGATCTCAACCATCCAATCTCATCGGCAACTTATTATATTCTAAGATGTATGTAAAAGTATACTTGGTGATGTAAGTAATACTAGCTTTGGTGTGTAGTTAGAATGTGAATCTTCTATAGGAATCGAATGGGATAGATATATTGATTTTGCACTTCAATAACTAGAAAATTCAAATCCATATTAGAGTAGCAACTTATAATTGCATATATTTTTTTATGTACACACATCTCCTTATTGGAACGAACGAATATCATTTACTTTTGTTAACAAAAAATATTTAAATAAAGAAGTAAAATTGAAAAGGAAAAATGCATCTCAAAACAAATGTTTTTTTTTTTTATATATTGTTATAGACTAGTTCAATTTTTTTTTTTTCTAGTTTTAATAAAATTTACATATCCGAGACAATCATATTCCGCAGGTAAAATAACAATCCTCGTGAGCTTAGCTCAGTTGGTATGGACAATGTATAATATATGCAAGATCTGGGGTTCAAACGCGGCCACCACAACAAAAAAACAAGAATAGTCTTGGCAAAAAAAACAAGAATATACTTCTCTCTAAAAAATATTATTTATGAGGATTTCTCTCACGGGCATATTATATTTTCACTATGCCAAATCCATTTGATTAAATCCACTAATTACTTTTATATGTCTTATTCAACTTTTTAAATAGTTTAGTCACAACCCTTAAAAAAAAAAAAAACAGTCTAGTCACAAAAACACTTTTTAAAATATTCATAAACAAACTTTTTTATTTGAACCACACTTCTGTTCCACCAATCTCAACCACTCTAACTAGTGACATGGAAGGTTGATTTACTTCCACGATCATGTATACTTCAACATCACCTTTTCAACCAATTGAGTTAGTGTACTAAAGAAATGGTGTTCATTCATGGTGAAAAGAGCAGATTAATTAAAGCTTTTATCTATAAATATGTTTTTGTTTTGGTCCCCTATATATGGAGTAGGTACAATTTAAAGTTGAAACACAATCCCATGTGGATCTAACAAAGTTATTGGAATTTTATGTTGCCCACATCAATACTAGTATTTTGTTATATAAGCTCTTACAATGCTTATCCAAAAGAAGAAAAAAAAACACTCATAACAAAATACATGCACTTACTACTGAAAAAGACAATTCTACATTGATAGAGGTAATAATTGTAGTGTAGCCTGTTCTTACCTTAAGTCAAATTTTGTAACAAAATGAAAACAGTAATATTCATGGTAAAATAAATAAATTCATTTGGTTCATTCTGAAACATATATCATCATTATAACCCTTTCTTCATAATATGTAGAAATTATACTACATTTCGAAACTTGCTAAATTAAATGGAACCATAGGACACCTAATATTGAGTAGCGACTTGTGTATGAAAGGTAGGTTTATATATTTCATCATACAATGGAAAGGAATAGGATATCCAACACATGCATGAACTAGTACATTTCATTGTTTCATTGCCACATATATTGATCATGATATTACAATTCTTGCCACATATTAATGATGCAATATTACTTCATTGATGTCTTAGGAAATACTCGGTTCTGTCTTATTTATAAAAGACATTTTGGTTAATAAAAATTGATGTATCTGGTCCAATTTTTTAACCACATACATTAACTTTTGTTGACCTAAATTTATCTTATAAATAGGATCGGAGTAAGTATTATTAATTAATGATGATATTTAATTTGTTTACGTTTGCATAACCATGCACACACATTTCAATCAGATTATATATATTCTAATCTTATAGTACATAATTTGATTCGAAGGGTAAGGTGAAGTTGTCAAAATCCAAAGTTTAACCAAACTCATTTTGTCTACGAAAAATTATTCAGTACAACTTTAACTCAGATGTATGCAGTGGTGGATCTCCTTGGAGACCTGCAGGTGCCACTGCATCCCCCAACCTTTATATAAATATCAGATTAAGCATGATCTTTCAACTAAAATGTTTTTGCTGCAGCGGTTTTGCGGTCTCCCAATCTATTAAGGTCGCGTGTTCGATCCCTTGGGACCCTCTTTTTCATAATTGTTAGCAAATTTTACTTATTTTATTCAAAAAAAATGAGGTCCTTTTCATAATTGTTAGCAAATTTTACTTATTTTATTAAAAAAAAATGAGGTCCTGTGAGATTTGACCATCACACCAGTTTACAATGTTATATATTTTTTGAAACTATTGAATATATATTTTTCAAATATTTGGTACCCCGAAAAAAAAACTCAAAATCCGCCACTAGATTATGTATGTATGCATGCATCAATAATTCAAAATTTCAACTCAAATATAAAACGAAAAATTGGGATGAACAAAGTCAAACAAACAAAGTAGAAAAGAAACCAAATGTAAAAACTACGTACTAGCATTCCTTTAAATTAAATTATTTACCATAAGCATTGTAAAAAAATTCAGAATTTAATTAGATTTCAACTAACCACACATTCCTTCCTCAAAAAAAAAACTAACCACACATTCCATAAATTCCAATACATGATTATTTTCCTATCTTTCTTTCTTCGAGCAGCTATTATTGGTTATAACTTAAATGTTCATGAATTTCTTTTTTATTTGTGTAGATTGTTATGCAAGAAACTTTCACCCAATTGGCTGTTTTGATTTCCAATACTTTTTAGTCTTCAACTCCAATCATATATGTAAAAAAGCACATTCATAAATGCAGAAGAACGTTAAATATTAAGAAGGATCCATTTGCATGTTTCAATTACTGCCTCCTCCCCCCCACCCACCCCAAAAGTAAAAGAGTAGAAGGGCATCTATCATTTATGATTGATCGAAGAATATCTTGCACCAAACAATAATAGAATATTCGTGAATGCTTTTCTCACTTTCGCATATTTATGGCCGTTGTAGATCTCAATCATTCAATCTGATCGAAAACTTATTACTCCTTCGTCTTTAATTATAAGACTATTTATTAAAAAAAAAAAATTGTCCCTAAATTTAAAACCTTCTACAAATTTATAGATGTATTTATTATTTTTTTTTCAAATATACCCTCATTAATACTACTAGTTATGAATGAAAAAACAATATTAAACATTATTACACCATTAGTAATTTAGTAATAGTTACAAACATTTCAAACAAAATTATTAATTCAACCACTTTTCTAAATACTCACGGTTTTTGTAAATATTCTTATAAAAACGGATGGACGGAGTATATTTTGAGATGTGTGTAAAAGTATATTTGGTGATGTAATTAAAACTAGTTTTGGTGAAGTTAGAATGTGAATCATCTTATAGAAATTTAATGAGATAGATATATTGATTTTGCGCTACAATAACTAAGATTTCAAATCCATATTCGAGTAGCAACCATGTGCAGTGGCAGAGCCAAGATTATTATAAAGTTTGAACAAAAGAAAATTTGCAACACATTTATAGGGATTTACATAAAAAATTGCAAGCAATTAATCAAAAAATCTAAAGAAATTGCTCAATTTAGAGGGATTTATATAAAAAATTCAGAGAAATTTACATAAAAAATTTGACCCGGAGCCCGGGATCGCCGAGCCTTAAAACCGCCCCTGACTATGGGCACACATCTCCTGATTTTAACCCTAGGTATCATCGGGAGTCGAGAATTAACTTCTCAAGATATTAAAATTCATTTAAGGAAAATACAACTTTCGACTAATACTTATACACAGATAACTTTGAGATCAAATCTTAAACCATATACTTAAGTCAATTGTTTAAAAGTAGAACCCAAATGTTCGTGCTTATGGTGAACTATGAACCAACATTGTCAATAATTCGTCTATTTGTGTGGTTCAATTATGGTTTTGTTTTGAATCAAACGATTTAAAGCAATTGAGTCATAATCTAGAAGTCTCTTCAATTCTATATCTGGTTAAAATTTTAAAATATTGATGTGATATGTTCATCATATTATCTTCAATGAAGATGACACCCCCTCCTTCTCTTTATACCAATAATTTTATAATTCTTTGTCCTCATATGCTACTCTAACAAATAAAATAAAATTGAAAAGTAATTTTTAACTGAATGTCTGAATCCATAATGTCCACCTGGTCGTGTTAGGAACGGCATTGGGTAACTATCACATGTAGTATCATAATTAAAGCCTCACCAGTAATGGTAGCAATTTGCTCCAAGGTGGTTGGTTAAATTAATTATTAAAAATATACCAACCCATTATAGTTGGACTAGTATCACTGTATCACATTCACATGTAACAGAGGTGCATGTGTTTCAGAATTTGATGCAAGAAGTCTCAGTATAACTTGTTCAGAAAATTTGCGGCTGATTCAGAAATTGAATGTGACTGTAGTTCATGTCATGGTCTTGTTAATTCAGAATATATATATAATATATATATATTAGGATTAAATGTAGTTTTGATACTCACATTTTGATAAAATCGCAATTTTAGTCATTCTATTTCTAATCGTACAATTTTGATCCTCCATTTAATTTTTTTTAACCAATTTATAATTTTGACCATCAAATTTGATGATGCGTCAATATATTAAGCTACCTAATATTAAAATGAAGGGCATAGGCCAATGATAGTCTTCAAAAATAAGGTGTTAATTGACTCTTACCAAGCATATAGAGGCAAAAGAAAATCAATTGAAATGATACAAAGGGTTATGAGCGAACAATTTATTATCACATCATCAAATTCGATAATCAAAATCATGGATTGTTGAAATGAGGGATAAAAAATGCACAACTCTACCAAAATTGCAATTTTGGCAAAATATGGGGATAGAAACTACATTTAAGCAAATGTTATTAGTATGAATGACCTTCTCTATTACCATAACTTTTTTTTTTTTGGTCAATTAGCCTAGAGGCTAGAGAAATTCACCTTAAAGATGAATAAGTGGGGTGTCCAGAGTTCGAACCCCGGCCCTGCACATATTGTGCATTATCCCTGCACATAACTTTCTTTATTAAGCAGAAACTTGACAATTAAGTTATTGCTAAATTAAATTCAAACATATAAAACATTTAATATTAATATGGTAAGTGTATATAACAAACTAAGGCAATACTTTCAAGAAGCATCCATTTGCTTAATAAATACCTAAGGCAAGATTAATAATTACATAGCTCAATTTGCTTAGTTTGCAATCAATTTATATATCATATGGTACAAGTAATTGACAACAGATAAGTTTCAACTAGAGAAATTCAATCTATCATGATTACCAAATATGCTACATTTCTTAGCTATTGAGGATAATAATGACAATCAATAAAGTAATAAACCAAAACAAATATCTTCATATTACACATATAAAAGGAAGATTCACTATACATAAATGGAAATATACAAACTCAGTAACTTTCAGAAATCCAGTTAAACAGTGAATGCTTGGAAGCAGTATCTCAAACCAAAACAATCTCTTTGCAAATGTCAATTCCAAAAGTAAATTATTCCATATAAAAAACAGCCAAAAATAGAAATCATACATGAAGGAAATGGAAAGAAAATTACAAACATTAAATGTACAATATAGAAACAACAAAACTTATACTTGGAATAGATTGCAAAAGTTCTTAAATTACTGCATAAGATAAGAATGTCCTTAACAGAAAGATTCCTTCAACACACATTTGCATACAACATGGAAAAAATCATAGGTGATAAAGCATCAAAACTGATCCTATCAAATGGCAATAAAGCATCAAAACTCAATCATGCCGACAACACTTCTTAACCAATCCTTCGACTTGTATACACTAAGAAGCACTAATCTAATAACGGAACCAACTACATGCAGTTACTCTCAAGATCTTTCTACGGACAAAACATACCTGCATGCAAGCCGGCTGTTCCAGGGGGAAAGGGAGCCTGGTGCCAAAGAACCGATTCCAAAACGTTAGCAATAGCAACATGGATAGTAATAGAATTGTGCACATAATTATTAATACAGGAGTCCATTTATAGCTGAAAAATTACATATGCAAATAAAATACATGTCTTATTGATTCATTCAGTCCGAAAACTGGAAATCAAACTATTGTATGATGATTTTACTCATTTTCCTTAACAATTATACACTGCCACCAATCAGCATATGCTCTCTATCAGTCATGAATGCTACATCTCTAAAACTACAACAATTACATTCAGGAGGAGGATAAAAAAAAGAATAAAAGAGAATATGATGATATATCTTGTTTTCTTTGGCACTGGAAAATAGGGTGCCCGGGCGAATAATCTCCAGTCTCCAACAACAACAAAACTTCCTCAGTGCAGGAAACAAGGTTCCTCCCTAATAAGGTACATCTTTGACAAAGTATGAAACATGGTGCTTCGAGCAATACGGGCAGAGAAAATGCTAAGGGAACAATCACAAGAATCATAATGAACAAGAATTCAAAGATCCTATATAAAAAAAGAATCCATCATCACTCAACAGCTTTCTTCCCAGAAGAATAGTAATTCAGATACCACCTCACAAATTTCTTCAAACCAGCCTGCAGATCCGTCACCGGCTTATAACCAAGCTCTCTCTGCGCATAACTAATATTCGCATGAGTAAACTGCACATCCCCATTCCTCGGCAACTTCATAATATTCCTCTTCGCCTTAGTCTTCAACAGCCTCTCCAAAATACCCACAAGCTCACTAACAGGAACAGGCGAGGTATTCCCTAAATTGAAAACCCTCAACTGCGCCGGACCCCTCTTCTTCCCACCACTTCCAGTACTCTTCTCAGCAGTATCCAAAGCCCCCAAACACCCCCTCACAATATCATCAATATAAGTAAAATCCCTCGCAACGGTACCATGATTCGCTGCCTCAAAAATAGGAATAGTCTTCCCCTTCAAAATATCTCTAGTGAAAAAGAAATAAGCCATATCAGGCCTACCCCATGGACCATAAACAGTGAAAAACCTCAAACCAGTTAAAGAAAGACCGTAGATATGATTATAAGTATGCGCGATTTCTTCACCGGCTTTCTTAGTAGCGGCATACAAACTAGCAGGTTGATCAGTTCTATCCCTTTCAGAAAAAGGAACCTTAGTATTCAATCCATAAACAGAACTAGAACTAGCCCAAACAATTGAAGGTTGAGGATTAACACTTTTACAAACCTCAAGCAAATTAACAAAACCAGCAATGTTACTATGAACATAAGAACCAGGATTCTCCATAGCATACCTCACACCAGCTTGAGCAGCCAAATGCATGACATGAGTAAAAGGAACAACCTCAAAAAGCTTCCTTAACAAAGCAGCATCATTGATATCACCTTCAACAATGAAAACACCAGTACGTTCCAAAAGTGCTTGTCTTGCACGCTTCAAAGAAGGGTCATAATAGTCATTGAAATTATCAATCCCTAAAACACCGTCTCCACGACGCTTAAGCGCCGCGGAGACATGTGTTCCGACGAAACCAGCAGCTCCGGTCACAAGAACGGAGAATCCGTTCCGTGACCGGACTCTAGCGGAGGAACGGACACGTTTCTCCCAAACGGGACCACCCCAGTTGGAAGGACTCCTCAATGACCGCCGTGAAGGGTCCGCCGGAAGAGGAGAAGTCGCCGGAGAACGGAAAAAGAAGATCAAGATCGCAGCTGAGAAAACAAAACTCCAAAGACAAAGCTTCGCCGGAGAAGCGTGCCACCGTACACGGTTGAAGTAAGAAGCTTTCTCCATCTTGAACTTTCCCGGCGTCGACGGAGCACTGTTATCAGCGTGCGACATTTGCTTCAGCTGAGACATTTTCTTGGGAAAATCTCAGATTTTCTCGGTAAAATTAATTTTTCTTCACTGACCCAGAAAAATAGAGAGAGAAATTTCAGATTTTGAAAGATACCCACGATTTCTCTACCTCGATTACTATGAATTTCGATGCCGATTGAAAATTCTGAGAAAATTCTTTAGGTTCCCCCAAATTTGAGAAATTAGGGTTTCTATTGAAGAAATTGGGTTAATGGTTCTAAATGGTGATGTGTTTCTTTCTTTCTTTGTTTCTGAGATTGAAGAAAGTGATAGAAAGAACCAAAAAAATATTAAAATTATAACAAGGAAAAAGAAAATGAAGGTTTTATTTTTTATTTTTTATTTTTTATTTTCTTTTGAGTTGGTGAGTTGGCTTTCTTTTTCTTTTTTGAATTTTTTTAGGGTTCTTTTTTGGGAATCTAGTTTTTCTTGTAGGAATGGGTTGGAGGTGGTGGTGGGCACACTTTTGGTTTTTTAGTTTTTAATAGTTTCACGGATTAAAAAAAAATGGTTTTGAACTTTGAAGAACAAAATTGGATTAAGAGTGTGAGAGGTTGAAAGTTTTTGAGAACATGTGAATGAATAACGAGGAAACTTGGATTCAAAGGTTAATTCAATGAATTAGGATTTGGATTTGTGTTGTTAAGAGACTCTTCTTTCTTTGCCTCATAGAAAGAACAAAAAGGTGTCTCATTCAAGAAAACCAATACAAGTGGATGGGTGGTAAAAGATGTCTATTTTTTCATCTACTTCTAAAATATGCAATATGCTAATTTGATTGGTTGGAGATCCTTACATTTAGGAGTTTTTTTTAATAAAATATTTTTATGTAGATACTTTGTTTAAGGATGTTGTTGTATGGAGGAAAGTTCTCTACTTTTTAATTGGGAGGTGGATGTGTTTTCAAGTTTGAGAATTAAAGTACATAACGGTTGGTTTATTGAATGTGCAATGCAATGGATGAGATTTTGAAGCTTTTTTATTTGCTATATAAGGACTCCCTATTTTTACATCATTTAAAAAGTGTGTGAGATTTATGGGAGTTTGAATTTTGGTAACCCTTAAATTCAAAGAATTTAGATAGTCAAACTAGAAATAACTTCTTTTTAGTACTAATTTGGGTGCAAGTCATGCTAAAAATTACCTCTTTTAAGAGGTAAATAGATACATCCCAAAGTTGACAAATGAGACTTATTATATTACCAAATTAAACTTCATATACGCTAGAAAGTTGACTTAATGGTACAAACATGGCTAGATTCACTAAATAGGTTTTTACTTTCAACAATGACCTTAGTTATTTTGGAAGAATTTTTTTTTGGTTGCACGTTGTTGGCTCCAAATATTTTAATAGGTTATCAATTATTATTATTACACTTGCATTACCTATAACCAATATGCACAAAGTGTATTTGATACCTTGACGCAACTTTTTCATTAAGGACTTCTTAGTTTTCTCTTAACATCGAGTTCAATTGCGTTAACGGATCATTTAAAAGTCTTCAAGCTAAGTAGTACCCATTATAAAGATAAAAACGATTTGTTTTCTTCGAATTATCTCTTCTTAGAAGTTAAAATTCAATTCAAACTTTTCACCAAAAGAAAATTCAATTAAGACTTTTCCCTATATCAAGCTAATAAAAAGAAAATTCAATTCAGACTATTCCATGAAGCCAATAAAATGATCAATCATATATTTTTTTCACTTTCATACAGGGGATAAATTAACTTTTTTAACTTTTACATGATTGATAAATTAACCTTCATATCAAAATTGAACAATATCATCTACGATAGCGTTAACATTGAACCGTAACGTTGATGTTATCGTGTGATTTTGACATCTACTTTTTTAGCGATTGTATCTTCATGTTTTGCCTTTTATTGATTTGGTAGTGTTCATCTCAATTTTCTTCAAAATATAAATTGACGAGACATTGTCGTTGTAAATATTTTCTAAACAATTGTCACTCCATTCAACCAACAAAACTTATGTCTAAAGGAAGATCATGTACCGTTACAACCTAGCGAATCAAAGTATTATTCTTCTAAAATGAAAGAGACACCTGCATTTAACACTCGTTAACATTAACATCTCAAATATGATAATCTCTCTGATTAAGAAGAGAAAAGTCTTGATAATCCAGAGTTTGTCTGATAGCTAAGTCAAAACACATTTTTCTTTACTTCAAGATATTTAGAAAAATGCTAACAAATATCTTAAGATATTAGTTAAAGAAACAAATATAATAAAAACATCTTAAAACTTGTGCAGTTAAATTCTTAAGTGAAAAAAAAAAAGTTTTTTTTCGATACAAAATTACTTTTTTTATTTCCTTAATGAGTACCTCAATGACACTAGTTAACACAATCCTTCGTTAATAAAATAATCTAATATCTATTTGTTAGGGTTGTAGCACATTTTTGTTTTTTTTTGTTAGTTGTGTGTGTGAGAGAGATGCATTGAATGGACAACTTGAAGTGCAAACAAACTTGAAAATGAAGGCATGAGCATCTACCAAGAATCCTTATGTTGCAATTTATGTTAGGGGCAGCAAAGTACCATGTGCACCAGTACACGTATGGTATAGTGCAAAATAATCACAAGATCAGGACAAAATAGCCTCCTTCACTAATATAATAAACACACTTATGGTTATACATAATGTGTCACATTATAATCGGTGGATCTTATATTCATAATTTTTCTTTGTTCGTCTTATATGAAAAACTCTCTTCTTAGAATAAGTACATTTGTGTATGTATGTGTGAGTAGGCACTTTTATCAATGGAATTAATTCAATGTAAATCACATTATTCTCAACTCACGAGGTTTAAATCTCCTACAAAATAATTATAAAATAATCATTACAATGAATTTAATTAATAATAATTTTCTTCAATTTTTTACGAGAAGAACTTTTTGTTATGTTGTATTGATTTTCAGATTCTAGCTGATGAAATTTAATCTGAATCAAAATTATATATTTAAGGAAATCAATTTACGTTGCTACTTACATAGCCATTAATGTTTGACTTGTAATTTCAATTGACAAGATTTAAATTTTATATGAAAAATATTGTAAGATAATCACTAATATTACTATTTCTAATAATAATTTTACCTTCTTCAATTTCTTTTAAAAGAATTAGGCAAAATTTTCCAAACATAAACCAATACTTACTATAAATTCTGAAAAGTAATTTGGGTTTAATAAAAAAAATGGAAACAATAATGGTGCTTACAATGAAATTGTAAAAGGTAATTGAAAAAATGTCTAGTCTAAAATCTCAATCACTATAATTTGACGCCTATTGATCATCACTATTAGAGAAGGCAAAAACACATGAATAATATAAAGTTAAAAGCATAATAACAAAATTAAAAAAAGGTGGTGGCAGTACTCTTTGTAATAATTCATTAATATTCTCTTTCTCTCTTTTTAGGTAAGGGACAAAATATAGTATCTCTCTTAAGCACTCCTTCCATGTGCAATGTGAATATGTGAGATTTATTGAGAGAGAAAGCTACAAGTTCATTAAGATTGCCTTTCTTTTAATCCATTTATCATAATTTTCCATGATTGATTGGAGTTAAACCTAAGCTGAACTTTGTACATATTTTATTGTTATATCATATCTTTTATTATAAATATTTAGAGCAGTATCACATGTATCTATTAAAAACACCCACGCTTTAGTGCTACTAATGATTTTTTTTTTTAGCATTGATTTAGTGAGATGGCCATGTGAAGTATGGAATGGAGTAGTAGGAGTACTGAACTTCACCCTTAGTTATGCAATATTTCAATGAGCAATAAATTTCTGAATATTATGTCACATGAGGAACATAAATATATTGCATCAAAACATTGGTAAGAGGAATTATTTTGTAGACATGGACATTGTAAATATTTTTTACATATGTATTCAATTAAATCGTTTTATAATATCACTTTTTATGTTATTTCCTAAAACATCTTTACAAATCTTCATATGTTATAATTTGATTGGATTCATATGTAAGTAAAACAAATTTATACTATCGATGCATAAAAATTAATCTCTTTCAAAAATTAGTAAAAACAAAACATAGGCCATATGCCCTAGTGAATGTAGGATATGAATTGAGCCCGTAGTGAAAAGTACCACGGATGATATGTGCAATGACATCGATAGTCGGATTTAGATTCTTGGCAATTCATACAATCATGCAATAGTAGATAGAATGCTAGATTGAGATTGAATAGTTTATGTTTAAACTTTTTTATTTTGGAACGAATTATGAAGTTAAAATATTGGCCATTCAATTTTGATTCCACGATCTAGATTGTATGATTGTTTAAAATGAATGATTTTGTAATTCTAAATAATTTGATTTGGGTTAATAGTGTTTTACCCTCTATAATATAGGTCATTTCTAGATTTAGTAAAAAAAATTGATTTACACTCTGTAAAAAATAATAATAATCATAATATCCCTCTAATAGACCATACAAAAACGTTTTTTTTTTCAAAAAATTTGGTTTTTGTATGACCTATTAGGGGGGTATTCTGAAGAAAAAAAAAACTACAAAGGTAAACTCGAAA
>Ga0099826_10000287_pt1 | contig 22644 bp, 14 predicted proteins | sample Mtrugardesep15_FD_76830 | JGI IMG/M metagenome (GOLD analysis project Ga0099826, IMG submission 76830) | Root nodule microbial communities of legume samples collected from California, USA - M. trunc garden sep15 | ecosystem: Host-associated > Plants > Roots > Nodule | place: USA: California... | reverse complement strand
CTATGGTATACACCCACAAAATCATTAATAATTTTGTGAATACCTTGCTGGAATGGGTTGAGGCCCCTCTGTGGAGATTGATCAATATGATAATGTCTTGTATCATAAGGTGATATTTTACAATGTGTCCAATAAAAATATGGGAAATGTTAACCAGTGTTCCCGGGACACTGGTTAAGGAGTCAAATATAGTAAGAATTACATTGGAACTTGTGTTATTAACTTTTCAAAAGCATAAAAAGTGTTAATTTTATTTTAAAACTTTCTTTTTTTAGTTTCCTTAACCAGTGTCCCGGGACACTGGTTAACATGACCCTAAAAATATATGGTGACTTTGGACCCCTCCATTGCGATGATCGGTTGTAGTTGCCACAAGTTTGATTTCATGGACACATTTGACCGTCATATAAGTAGAAGTTTTGAAGAAGACTCCACCTCTAATTTAATTATCAAATGGTTATGGTGATGATGCCAAAATTCTTTACCACAACAATGCTATTACGAAAACATTCTACAATAGTCTCAATCAAGAACACAAAGAAGCTCAACAAACTATGTAAAAAATTCTCGACATGAGTTGAGAGTGTTCGACATTGTGTGGCAAGTCCAATTTAAATCAAATGCAGAAACCATTGAGAAGAAATTCATGCATATTGAAGAAAATACATTTTGAGAAAAGAAACCATCAACTAAAAGAAAAAGCAGACGGATCATCTTTTTGCTTTTGTTGTTTCGATAAATAGATAAAATCGAAATAGTTACTTGAGAACTCACACATAAGTGGAGGGGTTGGATTTTAAACTCTGATCACGACATTCAATCTAGTGATTTCAACATATTTTTGTCTATTGAGTTGGACTTGTGAACGTTTTTGCTTTTTCTATAAAGTACTCCCTCTGGTCTTTTATACAAGAGACAATTTGAAACTTTTTTTGTGTCCTTTTTATAAGAAAATCTCTTTAAATTTAAACTTTATTAAATATGTAATTTCATTTATACCCTTATTAAGTTGGAGACATGCAACCTATTCCAATGCAAATACATTTATTTTGATACATATTCCCCGTGTTGAACTACTTTAGCCGTACACACATACCAACACGTATTACAAATTTATTACATCCATAATTTTTTGTCTTTAGTTGTAAATTACATATTTATCCTTGCATAGTTTATTCAAATTTGAATCAACTCAATAATTTATCAGCAGGAATTTCTGTATCCGTAAATCTTACCGTCAATACTCAAACTCATTTCCAATTTCAATAAAAACACAATTAATCATCATCATTTTATGCAAACCACTAAATCATCGTAAGCTGGTTCAAAAAAAAAAATCATCGTAAACATCAAACATAAAAAAATTGAAGCAAAGAAAATTACCAACAATAAAACGTTTTCATGATGAATTAAACTTCGAATCACATGGAATATATCTATTTGGATCCTAGCTTAGGTATGCACAAAAATTCATAATGAAATTACCAAACGTAGATGGAGATTTGCTAGCAGTAGCATCTTTTTCCTTCTTCTTGGGTAAAAGGATAGGGTTGATGTTTGGAAGAACACCACCAAAAGAATGCATGATACTCTATTCGGTTTTATATATGAATAAATATTCTTTATTTAAATTCATCAAATAATTCATTTATCTAAATTATAATATAAATCAAATAAATTAATTTATTCAATTAGATTAAAAAAAACTGTTTATATATAAGATCGGAGGAAGTATTATTTTCATAAAATGGTAATCTGTAATCAATGTGAAAATATTATGGGTAATATAAATGGCGTAGAAGATAACAATATTGAAAAAAGTTAAACTAAATAAATCATTTAATAGCTAATTTGACTAATAAAAAATGTTGATAAATAAATAAACCAGCGTATAACTTTTTTTGACTAACTTTATAGCTCAATATAGTTTATTATTAATTGATGAATTAGCTTATCTGCACTCCTCCCTCTCTGTCTCCAATATATGATCTTTTACCTTTTTATTGATTTTTTTACTTTAACTTTAAAGAATTGCGGATAATTTTATCCAACAAGCGATAGAAAATAGCCGCGATAATTTTTTTTATAAGTGGAGTAAAAATTAATTTGTGAACACTTAGCAAATACACTATATAACTAATTTTTATTTGATGTTGGGTAAGTTACCAACAAATATTCAAGGATAGTATAACCTCATCTTTTACTTTTATCTCAAAACTTTGATTCTTTTAAAAAGACCAAGATACAATTGATGGTGTTTTTTTTTCCTTTTGTACACATAAAAAAAACCAAAACCATGCATTGAATGAGTGTTATTTTGCTAAATAAATTAAGGATAAAATGGCATAAATTTATATAACTTTGTTATTTCTTATTATAGATGCACAAAGCTTAAAGGGCTAAAAATTAGTCATTGTGTACTCCACATGTTTTACGACATAGATTAATCATTCGTAAGTGACGTGGAAAATTTATATCAATATTATGGTAATAAAAAAAAACTAAAGTTAAAGACGGAGAAATTAACTTATTATATTAGTTTATTAGAAGAAGGTGCACCTTGAACCAACCTAATCGACTAGATCGACCGAGTTATTGCTTGTACTCACATAAACACTGTAATGCAACTCATCCCGGCCATATCACTAATTTCTTGTTCGGCCGATCAAAACCAAAATTTAAAACACTAATATAGGTTAATTGAATTGGATCAAAATCGAGTCATATAGACTAATTCATTCAATTTAATATAGTTCAATCCGCGGTTTGACATGCAACCTGGTGCCTAATACCCTTATGAAGATGACCACCAAACCAGTTTTTAAAATGTTGGTCGAAAAGAATATCAATCTAAGATGGTTAGTTAAATTCTCTAAAGAATATGTTAGCGAGTAGTTAATGGATACTTTGAACTTGTTGATATCACTCTTAAGCAAAGTAAAAATAAAATAAAAATACGTGATCAATGTATATATTGTTTTTGTGTTAATTGTCTTATTCTTATGAGAAATATGATCTAATAATTCAAAGATCATATAGAGGTAAGCAAAATCTAGATAAGAATTGTCACATTCAAAATTTAAACTCAGATTTAAATTCTTTTAAACAATTCGTATTTGATAGAGTTTTTTTTTGTTATAGTATTTGATATGGGTTATTAACCATTTGAACTCAATGATTTAGCTATCCAATTTACTATAATTCATATCTCGTTTTGTATTCTCACTTCTTGCACGATTTCTCTCTCCTAACTTTCTTCTCACAATACTCTTAAGCAAAACGAATTAAAATTTGCAAATACCCCTCAATTGCAACACGTGCCAACCATGCAACCAAAAATAGTATTCTCTCCGTCCCACAATAGTTGACACATTTGAAAATCTAAAATTTTGACCTAACTTACTTTAACCATATTTTTTTACTAATATACAAAGATAAATAATATCATATAAGATGTCATTAGATTCGTCTCGATGAGTATTTTCAAAATATCAAATTTTCATAATTTTTCTAATATATTATTCAAGATATTTAAACTAAAAATTATGCATTGATATGCGTAATAGAGTCAACTGTGTCAAGTATTATGGGACGGAGGGAGTAAATCCGTATCATTCAAGGCATAACAATTTCTCTCTCTAGCTTTCCTTTTTTTATAAAATGAAGAAAAAAATTGTTTTTATTTTTTATTTTTTATATTACGCATGTATTGAACAATAATTTTCTCTTCTTTTCTCCAAAATGATTCGAAAGGGGTAACTTATTTTCAAACTAGTTTGAATCACATATCTTATTAATAATACACCAGCACATAGATCATATAGATCCAGGTACAACTCAATATATCACCGATAATACTAATGAACTTCCTTAGAAACATGAATGAGTAAAAATAAGATATTTCATTAATTATTGAATTATTAAACCATCTCACTCGTATGGTTTGGTATACTATATACATGCATTATTTATTTTACATAAGATATGCTCGCATACCAAACCTAGAATCTAAAGACTTATATTTGGGTCTCATTAAAAGATCCGGAGCCTCAAATTGAATCTTGTGAGCCGCTGCAGCTTATATTTAAGCTCTGTTGTTCATAGTTGTGCTTTCGCTGTCCATTTCAAATTGAACTTTAGCTGTGAACTTGTCGTGTTATCGAGAAATGATGAGGAGTTGAGTGTGTGATGATGAGCTTTTATAGTGTTAGGAACTTGGATTGAAAAAAATGTAGCCCGTTAGATTAGAACTTATCTATGGCTCAATATCACTTACTTGGTAATCCGTGTATCTTAATTGTCGAAGAGAAAGAGAATCCTTATATAGTTACCAGTTAGTAATATGTATCCACTTTTTTCTTCTTTCAATGAATGTCTTTAATAAGGTAATGTCCCTATTAAATAAATGACTTGCCATTAGAGATTCTCTTGGTATCAATATCCGTATGTGCCAACTATCAATCTTATGTATATATTTTTTTTTATAAAATTGAAATTGTTTATTCAATTCTTTTAAAGGAGTTGTTCGGTTAGTTTTGCAAATAAATTTGTCAAATGTTAATTTGTGCCCTCAAAGGCACATGTTAAGAAATTTACTATAGAAATATACGTATTAAAAATGAGTTAACTTCTTAAAAGTTAAATTATCATGTTTTTCAATGCAAAGTTACTCATTTTGGGTTCCTTAACATGTGCCCTTTGGACACAAGTTAACATGACCCAATAAATTTTACTAAATCATGTAGAATTATTTAATTTTATTTTTCTTATTTATTTTTAGTATTTTCTGTCATTTATAAAATTTTATAATTCAGATAATTATTTTAATATTTATCTAAATCTAAATATATAAACAAAGTGTACGTGTCATAGAATCAACGCTTTCATTGGTCCATTACAAAACACACGGATCGCCAAGTAAACAAACGTAATCCGTCGATAACATTCAAATCCAACGCTCACAATCTTCTCCATTGCAAGATCACGCACGGATCGCCACGCTGTCATAAACACAATTTTTTCGATAAAGATCATAAACGCTATATATAAACGTGTAAACGATTCTTCAACTCACATCAATTATCACCACTACTCAATAGCTTCCAATTCACACCTAATTCGTAGCAAAAAAGTTAGGGTTCCAAATTCCAATCTCAGAAATGGACGCAAGCACCAAGACGAAGAAAGGAGCTGGTGGAAGGAAAGGTGGAGGACCAAGGAAGAAGTCCGTGACCAGATCCATCAGAGCTGGTCTTCAATTTCCAGTCGGAAGAATCGGGAGGTACTTGAAGAAAGGAAGATACGCTCAGCGTGTTGGTACTGGTGCTCCTGTTTACCTCGCCGCTGTTCTTGAATATCTTGCTGCTGAGGTGAATTTCGATTCCTTTTTCTTATAATTGTTTGATTTTTTTTATAATTTATGTATGAATTTTGATTTGGAAACCCTAATTTTGATTTTGTAACCCTAATTTTGTGTTCAGGTTCTTGAGTTGGCTGGAAATGCTGCACGTGATAACAAGAAGAATAGGATAATTCCAAGGCACGTGTTGTTGGCAGTGAGGAATGATGAAGAGCTTGGAAAATTGTTAGCTGGTGTTACAATTGCGCATGGTGGTGTTCTTCCAAACATTAACCCTGTGCTTTTGCCTAAGAAGACTGAAAGGGCTGCTAATACTAGCAAGGAACCAAAGTCTCCTAAGGCTAAGGGTGGAAAATCACCAAAGAAGGCTTAGATTAGGTTTCTTATGGTTTGATGTTTATTTTGTGTGTATAATTGCACTTTAGGTTGGTGTTTTGTAACTGGAAGGTGTAATGTCTTTGAAATGATGTAATTTGGAAGTTGCTGGCTTCCTTTTAGTATTAATGTGAACATCTCCGTAGAAATAATATTTGTCTTAAATTGTCTCTGCAGTTTTACTATAGTATTGTGTAGCTTTCTTTCAATTTGTTAATAAAGATGAAGTATAAATTTCTCACAATAGTTGTTACATGCTAAATAAGTGATGCTGTTAGGAAATTGGGTAAGTGTTGGTGAAGTTTTATCAAGATTTAGAGATGATAAGGGTTTACAAAACTGGTTGAATGAGAATTTTGGTGATTTAAACAATAGGGAAAACATTGTGCTTCCGCGTCTGATGCAATGGGTCTACAAAATTGTACTATCTTAGAAGTAAGCTCCAGAAATAAGCTTTGGCGGCGACATGGGTTTTCACTGCAGATTTGATGAATCCAGTGCAAAAGCAAACATAAACATAATCCTCATGACACAAAGCAGATCATTAGAATCCTTAATAGGCTGTGTTTTCTGGGCAGGAAATTGATCTAGGGACCTCAATCTTAACCAAATATATGAGCAACATTGGCTGTGGTATCCAGAGAAGCCTAGTAGAATTTAGGAAAACAGTTTTGCCGGTGAGAAGGGTGGGGGATGATTGTTTATGACAAAACATGGGCAATTTCTTTTACTACTTGTTTTGCTGCTGTTGATCCAAGTCTCTGAAACTGTAAGATGTTAGTGAACTAATTAGGTTGTGTCTGTCATTCCTCTTATGAGACATTTGAATTGTGTAACTATAGCCTTGCAAGGTTGTCTAAGAGTGTAAACTCCAAAATTTGAATTAGTCATATCCCACATCAGCTCATTGCTGCCATGCGTAATTCTGTTGGTTATGTTTCTCGATTTGTTCAATTAATTAATGTTGATACTTCAATGTGAAATGAACAAATATTTAACAACTTTGGTTAACATTAGACATTGATTTGTGAATCACGCTGAGAATCTCTCAATAGTCTCAACATAATTTACGCTGAGAATCATGCATTTAGAAATGTACACATTCAATTATGTTAAACCTCTCACTGCAACACTCCGTCGAGGAGTCTAGCTAGTCTTCTGCCATGCTCCATCAACTCCAACATCAACTGTGGTCCACCATGGGTCAATTTTGTTCAGTTGCATAAAAGATTGTTAAACTTGGCTATTTGAAGTGGTCACAAACAAACCGGTTTTCGACAGCAATGCATTAATTTGGGTTGTTTTTGGCGCTTATGCAAAACTCTTGTTTACTTATTTATACATATACTTTATGTTTGAATTTTTGTTATTCGATAATAGACTTGTGATCAAGGTCAAATTTGAAACGGAAGGGACCTTCTGTACCTACGTTTTTTCCACTACACCTGAATTTTTCGATAGCTTTGTTTCAGGATATGAGAAAAATTGACCGAGTAAGTATGGATATGAAAAATAGATACTCAAGTGTGACCTTCAGATAATCAATGCAAAGTAAAAAAAATGGAGATGCTGAATTACTCACTTCAAACATGGAAAGAGTTCCGCCCAAGTTTGATCACAAACAAATTCTGGTAGCTTGGTCTAATTTTCTCATGCAAAAACATAGCCAATTAACTTGTGAGTTAACAATCATGGCATCTTGCACCATAAAAGTGAAAAAAAAAAGGATCTACGATTCCAAATCTCCTGCATCATACGTTTACAACAATCAATTTTTGCAAAACTCCTGCATCATGATTTCCAAATCTCTTGCATCATAATTTCCAAAACGGATACTCATATATTTGTACAATATAGTCCCAAATTAGATTATTGAAGGATAAAACAGAGATGCTTTAAGCAAGAACACAAAGCTGAAGTGCTTTGACCAAGTGTGACTTGACATCTGAAAAAGTTGATCGAAAATACACAGAAGATTTGAGCATGGATAAAAATCATGTATCACGAGTCCTTCGGCATTGCATGTTCAACGAAAATCAGCCTTCCATCAACTATCTGCACCATATAGGGGATATTACTGTACTGAAGGTATTTATAGATCAATTACAAAGAACAACATTTAGATGATATGGAATTTACTTTGTCAGATTCCTAGCTATGCCTAAGGAAAGTGGATTTGTTGCATCATTCATTGCAGTCAATGATATCAACCGTTGACTATGTACAATTGAGATTGTAAGTTCTTGACCTCTATCCAACAATTTATCTTGGCTGACTGCAATGTCTACAAGAACTATTGACTGTAATGAATCCAAATCCAACTATTGCTGCTATATGTCTAAGTCTAAGATTCATTTTATTGGTAATAGAAATCTAAGATTAATTAATTGATTAGGTTAGTTAGTTAGAACTCTCTTAGGAGTTGGTTAGTGGTTGTTAATAAGTAATTAAGTAGGTAATCCTCGACAAGCTTTACATATATAAAGCACGATGTATTCAATTCAATAATTTTTTTAAATCAATTCAATATGCAGCTCCATGAGTATCAATAAGCTATGTATCTTTCCTATGTCTGATCTTCCTCCCTTGATCCATGGATTCTCAACAATTGGTGGGTACAACTATGTAACTTAAGGAAGATATTAAAGATGTGTATATAACAAAAACATTGATTTCAGTATTCAAAAACCCATCAAGTCTACCCCATCATTGTAGCAGCAGTGAAGATAGATTCCCCACAATTTCCTTTGATAACACAATAATAATCTTGTTTCCATTGACCAGATCAAGAACAGAATGCTTGTTTACGTCATATAAGAGATTATAGAACTAAAAAAGAGAAAGCTAAACTAGAAACCGAAATAAAGCTTTAAAGCCATATTTGGATAAACAGTTTATAGCACAAGTGCTTATCATGACAAGCGCTTATGGATAAGCATACATAAGCTATTTCCATAGGAAAATATAAAATCTAAGTTAAATCGTTTCTGTATATGCTATAAGTAGTTTTCCTAAGCTATATGGGAAAACTTAAAGAATTAAGCTGAAAAAAGCATATGAAAAGTGTTATAAGCTGTTTTCATACGTTCTCCCAATAGTCTCACAAAACTTAAGTCGGTAGATAAGCTCAAATAATCCAATCCAAACAGACCCAAAGTGCTTATAGCATAAGTGCTTATCATGTAAGTGACTATTCCAATAACAAAATATAAAATAAAGTCAAACTATTTACCCTAAAAAAACAAAAGTCAGACTTTTTTCATATAAACTATAAGATGTTTTCATATAAGCTAATCAGAGAGCTTACAGAAACAAGCTGAAAATAACTTAAGGATGTGCCATAAACTATCTTCATAAACTCTTGGGAACAGTTCCACAAATGCTTATGCCAGTAGATAAGCTCAAATAAATCAATGAAAATAGGGTCTAAATCACTAATCAGTCAGGCATTTTAACAAACACATTCATGGCATGGCATAATATATAGATATAAGAAAGAGAGAATTAATTACCCTTCCATTCAACGCTTTTCTAGCCTTTTCAGCTTCAATTTCAGATTTGTATGAGACAAAACCAAAGCCTTTAGGCCTTTGAGTTTTTTGGTCAACAATAAGCGTAGCTGCAAAAGAAGAATATGAGAACCGAGATAGCAGTGGGGGGTGAGAAAAGAAAGAAGAGGGGTACACAACACAGATACACACCTTCTGTTATTGCTCCGAATGGTGAGAACAATGACTCTAATTGTTGTTGTGTAGTGTAAAACGATAATCCTGGAAAATGAAATGAAACAATGTTGAAAAGGTTGGGAAAACTGATGAATTCAGCGAAAAAAAAAAACAGAAAAAAAAAACTAACTGCTGACAAATAGCTTTGTCCCGATTCGTTGAGACATGTTTGTCTACTTTCAGATTCAGGTGTCCTTTGATTGTTTTCGCGAAGGCAGGTACTCTCGGTAACAAGTTCAGCCACCTAAAATGCACCCATAACTGAACCGGATCAAACTGAAGTTGAAGTGGTTCGGTTCAGTTTGCAAACTGTTAGTCCAGTTCGACTTATTTTGGTGTTGTTTGGTTCAATGCAAACGTGGGTCATACCTTTAAGTTTGGTAATAATTTTTGTTTGATAAAAGTTTGGTAATAATTCAAATTTTTTGTTGACTAAAGGCTATAATTTAAATTCGATTTATTATTAAAATTATATTTTATTTAGACTTTTATTTGAATATTTGTAACTGAAATTTAAGGCAAATTTTAAAAATGTAGAAACCACAAAGATCTTCTGTTGTAAAGTGAAAAAATCAAGTATTGTTTCCAACAAATTTAATATTTATATGATTTATTTCAATGTAACTATAATATCTATCTTTAATTTTACGTGAGTTGTTCACTTTGTAGAAATCCGATCCGATGTAATTTACCTTAATCATTAAGAATACAACGATTATTTTCTAAAATCATAGATTTATTTTATCACTATTTAAAGAGACTTTTGAGACGAGAAAACAAGGCTGAAAAAATTTAAGAAATAGGTATGCGCTTTGCTCTGAAATTTCTCATTGTGGGGTTGATTTTCGGTCTCTGTTACATATTTATTTTTATTATCTCGTTGCTTTTCATGTTTACTGTCTTTGTTTATCCAAAAAAAGATTACCGTATTTGATTTATGTTTTTCTACTCTTTTCACGCTAGACACATCAGTAGTGACACATGTGTATGATGTTCATACTTTGTACCGTGTTTTTTTTATTTTTTGTGTTCTAGCCAATTTAAAATTTGGATAATTGTTTGTTTATTTAAATAGATATAACGGTTAAGCATATTGAATTTCCCTCCCAAAAAAATGAGGAATTAACGGGCAATATAATTTTTTTATGCTGATAGGTATCAATATAATTTGTTGCAATTTCATTGATTGATTCCAAGTTGATGGCTGCTCTGAAATTTGCAAGTGAGAAGAATTACGATCACCTCATAAAGCTTCTTTTGATCGGAGATAGTGGTACGTTACTCCTCTGGCTCTGCCCTTTCTATCTTGTTTTTTCATAGTGGCAAATGTACTTTAGTTTTAGAATTCAATTTTTCAATCATGTGCTTTAATCAATTATAAATGCAATTATGTTGTCAAGGGTTTGAATTGGGAATTTCCTCTGATCCTGGTTTCAAAATGTTACTCACTTAAACATTATATATGTCGTAGTCCCTTCCACCCTCCGTTTGTGTTATTTTTTGTTAGTGGATGAATATGATAAAATATTTATCATAAACTATAAATAAATGGAACTAATGGTAATGGTCTATGATAAGAGTTTCTGCTGGAAGAGGCAGCCACATTTAGCACGTGACGACCCCTCGAACATGATCGTCTATGATAAGAGTAGACCCAACAGTATATTAGTTATCCAAACTTTTAAGTGTATAAGGGTGCTTTGGTGTAAAAAATCCTTAATTTTTCATGATTCCTGTATTTTATTCTTCATTGCAGGTGTTGGAAAGAGTTCTCTTCTTCTACGTTTCTCTGATAGTTATTTCACAACTAATTATATTACAACATTAGGGTAAGTTTTTCATGATTTAGGTGTATAGCTGCATAACCTTGTATGTGAGAAATTTCCCAAAATCACAATGTCTTCTTCCTGATGCAGCATTGATTATAAGAATAGAACCATTGAGCTGGATGGAAAAAAGATCATGCTCCAAGTTTGGGATACTGCAGGTCAGGAGCGGTTTCGAACAATTACAACCGGTAAGATTTTTAATCGAGAGTGGTTTTCCAGTACTCCCTCTGCGACTTTTACTTGTCACTTTTGTATTATTGTTCTGTCATACGAAAAAGACATAATTCTACCAAAAGAAATAAAATTATTTAGTTTCCTCGGTATGTATAAATAACCTTAAAACGATATGATGAAGCAGTTTATCTTGAGTCAAACCTTATAAACTAACTTTCTTTTTCTACTATAGCTTACTATCGTGGTGCTATGGGCATATTGCTGGTCTATGATGTTACAGATGAATCTTCATTCAACAGTAAAGTTTTCCATTTTGTATTATTTTCTTCCAAGGTTTTTTCTCATATGGAATATTCACCAACCATATGCTAATTTCAGATATCACGAATTGGATTCGTAGCATTGAGCAACATTCTTCAGACAATATTGTCAACAAAATACTGGTTGGTAACAAAGTTGACATGGATGAAAGCAGAAGGGTATGCAAATATTTAGGACATTTCTTGTCACTAGTCTTATGAAACTTGAATTTATGTTTCATATCCTCATAACACTGATACACATGAATAATTGTTAAAACCACAAATTAACTCGTACGATTCCATGAGTCTAAGTATCAATTTTGAGTTGATCCAACTGTAAACTCAAATTTTAGTAAACTTGGGTAAATTCGCACTGAACTCAATTTCGAGTCTAAGTATCAATTTCGATTCCATGAAGTCGAGTTTTCTTGCAGTGAACTCAAGTAAAGTTACGGAAGATTTTTAACACAGCTTATGATCTTTTTTTCTTCTCAATTTTTTCGATTGATTCCTTTTCTTCTTTGTTACTGTGATTTTGTTCATGTTGCTCTTTTGTTTATAAGCAAGTTGAAATTTTGAATTGTAGATGTACTTATAGTATTATATAAGTATATATGTCATTGTCATGTATATATTATTTTTAATATCAAGTAAATTCTCGTTACAGAGAAACCGTGAGTTTTTAAACTCTCGATTTTGACAACCTTGATTCATATTGTGATCATATATATATATGTATACAAAACTAAACTTCACACGCTTGCCCATTTTCCTTTATGCTTCCCCAACCACATTAGGTGAAATTATTTGTTTTTTCTTCTTCTAACTCGATGTTTGTTTGCTAATCCTTAATCTTGAACATACATGTTTCATGATGCTACAAAAACATTTATGAAGTTTTGTATTTCTCTCTAGGCCGTGCCTTTCTCCAAGGGCCAAGCACTAGCCAATAAGTATGGAATTAAATTCTTTGAAACAGTAAGTGGTGTATATACTTAAAAAAGTGGAAACTTCCTTAAGTTATTTTTGCTATTATTGCAAATTGAAGATTTTCTGTTGCAGAGTGCAAAGACAAATCTAAATGTGGATGAAGCTTTCTTCTCAATTGCAAGGGATATAAAACAAAGGCTTCCCGACTCTAAGAAAACGGTATTTAAACTTCCTCTTCCTTGAATTCATTTACAAATTTAGTAATAATTAATAGCTCTTTGTTCATGAAGTTGAATGCCTTTTTTTACATTGCAGCCGTCGAGAATTAGAATCAACAGACAAGACAATGCAACTGCAAGACGTGGTTCACAGAAGTCGGCATGCTGTGGTTGAGGAAGCAGAATTGCTGTTCAAGATCAAGGAGGAAAATACATGTATGATGATGGCTCTTTTTAACCTTGTCATTCTTTCAGAATTTCTTTGTTTTCTAGGAGTAAATTAATCCAAATTTAAATGACAATGTAATTGTGTCATTGCCTCTATGTTATTTGGTTGCGATATAATCCACTAGTCTTTGATATTTTGAAGGGTTAATAGCATTGACATTCTTTAGAATTTGATAAAACTATATTGACCTTATTCTAGTTTATGAATTATTGATGTACATATATTTTCTCTGAACAACATATCATTAAATCCCATATTTCCGACATAGTCCTTAGCCGCCAAGTAACAATATTAATCGACGAAAAAAGCCAAAATTACTAGCCAAGAGTCACGTTCCAAGTTCCGACCATAACTTGTGCCATCCTCAATCAAACATTAGCTTCATATGATGAGTAGAACAACCAAAAATAGCTGAGATTCACTGCAAACAACCAAGAGTAGCTTCATAAGAAGCATATAACTTGCTTGGAGGTTGTGACTTAAGGTTCAAGTTAAGCAATAGTTTCTCTGAGGTTGTGAATGTGATATTGAGGTTGTTATAGAGAAGTATTACAAAAAATAATAATACATAACTAAGCAAAAAATATTACGAGTAAAAAAATTCCAATAAAATGAAACAATATTCAGAGTTCTACATTTGAAGTCCTGTATTTTGCCATAATATCGAAGTTCGCAGCGTAACTGCAACTATCAGTGTTAAGTTCATGCTCAAGCAATACCATTCTCTAATGGCGTCAAGTTCAAGTCCAACACAAAATTCGACTTTTCACAACGATCTTTTGATTTCTTGAAGATAGGAGAATTATTATGCTTTCTCATGTGGCCACCAAGAGCTTGTCCAATAGAAAACTCAAGTCCACAAATAGGGCATGAATGCATCTTTGGTTTCATGTTTGGTAACTTGTACATGAGTACTTTCGGTCTCTTGTGACTTGCTCTATGGCCACCTAAAGCTTGAAAAGAAGAGAATTCTTTGTTGCATGTTTTGCACTTAAAACCACATTCTTTGAAATGATTGGTTTCTTCACTGCTTTTACCAACTTTGGATAGTAACATCAAACAATTGAACTCACTCTTATGATCTTCTCTGCCTCTCTTCATGTCTAGGCAAAAAGTACAAGAATATTGTTGAGATTTTTTTTATGGAACTGGTTTAGTATTGTACAAATTAGTAATAATTAGAATTTGAGAGCATTGCATTCTAATATATAATATAGATATTAGATAGGTTCTCAGCATATGTGAGGAAGGTGCGTATAGATAAATAGTTGCTATGAATACGACTCTCGTTACGCGGTTAGAGTGGCAGAAATAATACTGTGTTTTTTCTTGGCAATTAAGGAAATATATTAGTCTATTATTTTTCTGCTTTGAGGTTAGAAAATAGGAGTATTATTGATTAGTTGGTCAAAAAAAAGTTAGAAATACAGTCACCAAAAGATATAGATGGAAAATGTATGTGAAAATTTTGAGTAACTTCTCAGTTTCTCACTAAATTTATTGACGAAATGAGGAGAAAATTAGCGGCGATTTCAATTTTTTAATCCCCTAGAAAATCTCTAATTGGCCACTCTCATTAAGGTTTATAAGTTTTTTTCAAGTGACCCATCACTTATAATATGCTAACTTTTTACGTTCAATTTCGTCATCGAATGAAAAAAAGTGAGATTGATTTTTAGTATAAAAAAATAAGAGAAAAAAGTTTAACAATGAGAGATCGATAATAATTGAGAGACACGAGGAAAAAAACAATTGAAATGATCCAATAAATCTGGTAATTTAGCTTCAAATGCTTATCTTAGCAGTTAGCACTCTCAATATCTATTATGGATGGTAGTAGCTAATTAGCATATTTTCGAGTAGTGATAGCTAAGTTTAGTTAAAAAACAAATCTATAGACTCTAATATACCGCGTATCATAGGGACCCGTCTATGTTGAAGAGTATTGAAGAATCTCGTTGAAATTATCAGGCATGTAATGTAACTATGCAATGCAACTTTTCATTATATGTGCTAATTTGAAATCACGGTCAGTTTCAAAAAATTAAGTGACATTGCTATTTTATTGAACCACTAGAGAAAAAGGACGAAGATTTCATGTAAAAAAGCACACACGGTATGGAGAAAATTGGAAAAGAGTATACAAAAGCGAAATTCATAAATTTTAGTTGCATTTTTTACGTGCTTTTTGTATGAAATTGAACTAAACTTTCAATCCATAATTTCGTCAAAGTTTTTTATAATCATAAAAAAGTTTTTTTAGTTAAAAACTATATAAAAAACACATAAAGAAATATACATAAATTTTCTCCATAACTAATACATAAATCCACAAAGGAACAATATTATAGGCCAAATAATCCCATAAATATATGAAAATAGGGGACCAACACCAAGACTATAATCAAAATGAACAAATTAAGAATATTGTAAGCCTTGTGATGTGAACCGTGACGTGTGGGCCTAGCTAGTAGAATTTGATGATTGCACAAGCAAACGTGTGTCGTAGAGACTCAAGTCAACACAAGTAAATTCCTTTCTCATGTTGTTCACATTCTGCTCAATGGAAGTCCAAATAATTTTATTAATTTCGTGTCATTACACCACGAAACTAAAAATGTTAATAACTTAAAACAAAATATTTGACATTTCAACCATAAAGTGGGGGTAGTTTTGTAAAATCTCCTCACCCCAATCTTCTTCTCATCTTGTTTAGTTACTAATTTCTTCATACTGTGTTTTTCCTACTAATTTCTCTGATTTTTATCTTTTCTAAATTTAATTTAATAGTACTTTACAAAACATTTATGAGTATGAGGTGTTTCATCACACTGTGCTTAGTCTCTTTTTGGCTTCTCTTTGGTTCCTGCTTCTTTCAGAGGTATGTTAATGCAATGCAACCAACCATACAATCTTCTTCTATTCTCAGCTTTACTTGGTTCTTCTTTTAACCTACATTCTATGGAGTATTACTATTTATAGTAAACTGAAAGGTAGTTGGATCCAAAACCCAGTATGTTTTTCTTTTTTTGCTTTTGCATTTACATTGTCATTGGTTACCATTGTTATGTCTTGTGTTGTGCATTTGGTATTGCTGGGAGATTTTCAAAACATACTTTTCAAAGGTTGTATTGTTAGTTACTATAAATGTAGTTTATGGTACGTAGTTAAATGTTTAACTGGTTAGAACCTAGCTCAATTTAACTTTTGATAATTTTATTTATATTTGAGTGTGTCATTTCAGTGTGTCATCAAGAAATTTATCTGAGAGTGACCTACAGCAAGCCGGCTTGCCACCAAGAGGGTGGAATTCCTATGATGCATTTTCCTGGATAATATCTGAAGAGGAATTCTTACAGAATGCTGAAATAGTTTCTCAGCGTCTCCGTGCTCATGGATATGAGGTATAAATATGGTTGATTTTACTTTACCGCATTAGTAGGGCTTTGGTTATAGAGATAGATTGATTTCTTTGTTTCTACACTTGTAGTTTGTTGTGGTGGATTTCCTCTGGTATAGGAAGAAAGTCGAAGGTGCTGATGTTTATTCTCGTGGATTTGACGTGATTGATGAATGGGGAAGGATGGTCCCTGATCCAGGAAGGTGGCCTTCTTCCCATGGTGGTAATGGATTAAGTCAAGTAGCTAAGAAAGTACATAGCTTAGGTTTAAAGTTTGGAATTCATGTTATGAGAGGGATAAGCACACAAGCCGTGGATGCAAATACCCCTATTCTAGATACAACAAAGGTATTGGTTTGCATTTTTGCTTTAATTTGATCTTCTATTTATTTCTGTATTATGAACTCACCAGCGCTCTTACGCTTATGTCAGTAGATAAGCTCAAATAAGCAAATTCATAATAAGCCAGTTCAAACACGCACTTAATCTAAAACAAAATTTCATATTGACTTTTGATGTCCTCTTCTTGTGTTTACTAGGGCGGTGCTTATCAAGAATCTGGTCGTGTGTGGCATGCAAAAGACATAGCAATCCCGAAAAGGGCTTGTGGATGGATGCCAAATGGTTTCATGAGCGTAGATACAACGTTAGGGGCAGGGAGAGCGTTTTTGAGATCCCTTCATGAGCAGTATGCTGCTTGGGGCGTTGATCTTGGTACCGAGACATCTAATTTCGAAGTTTTCTGTTTACAACATTTATCATGTCATTGACAAGAATCATGATGACTTTAAATAATTAATTTTCATTATTTCCAAAACTCTATAAGATAAAACTTACAAAGTATTGATTGATTATACATTCCTGTGTTAATTTGGACTTGCATTATCATGTAGGAGAGTAAATATACACAATTATACCTATGCTTTGGTACTAATATTGATAGATTTTTTGCCTTTCTTGCAGTGAAACATGACTGCGTGTTCGGCGAGGACTTGGATTTAAACGAGATAACCTATGTATCTGAGGTATTATTCAGTTTCCTCTTTCTTACCTTTCCACTACTACTTGTTCTTGTGTCAACATTCAAGATCTTAATATTTTTGCTACTATTATTTGCAAACTTTTCATGTGACATGTCATGCCAGGTTCTGAGCCAATTTAATCGTCCCATTGTGTATTCTTTGTCTCCCGGAAAGGATGTGACACCAGCCATGGCCAAGGATGTCAGTGGACTAGTTAACATGTATCGCATAACAGGAGATGACTTTGATAAATGGGATGATGTCAAGGCTCATTTTGATATATCAAGGTGATTAAGTTTTTTTTATACATTATATCACTGTCTAAGATACTTTTATCGGTCTTTGGATTTGGAGTATGTTGCTATCATGATGCTGCTTCTCTGCTTATGTTCTGTTATTTTACCATCAATATAACTTCAGTTCATTAAATTCTGAATCAGGGACTTAGCTACAGCTAATATGATAGGAGCAAAAGGTTTAAAAGGGAATTCATGGCCTGATTTGGACATGCTACCATTTGGATGGCTAACTGACAAAGGTGACGCGGCTCGGCTGCTAGACAGTGAAGCATTCTCTTGATTAAAAGGCTTACTGAAATATGGATTTTTGATTTTTTTTTTAATTTATAGATTCAAAAGAAGAGCCACACAGGTCTAGTAACTTGACTCTAGATGAAAAAAGGACGCAGGTATTGATAAATACTAAATAGTATAACTGAGTAGCTTTCTTATATATTTCATGTTGTGATGTGATTGCATGCATTATGATAGATTCTGAGTGTATTCATTGTTATCTCATAGATGACTTTATGGGCTCTGGCAAAGTCTCCCCTTATGTATGGAGGCGACATGCGGAAGATCGACCCTTCCACATATGAAATTATCACGAATCCTACCGTGCTAGAGATCAATTACTTCAGCTCTAATAACATGGAGGCATGTGAGCCGTCTTACTTTTCTTTTGGAGGAAAATAGTTTACATGTGAGGGATAAACATAAAAAATCACATCATTTTTACTGCAATGACAGTTTCCTTATGTCACAAGCTCGAAGAACTCGAAGAACGAATATCAGCATCATATACGGAAAATGAGAAGATCTAAGAAAGGAAAGAAACCTATACATTCATTAGGCCTTACTAGCTGCACAGAATCAAAGGCAAGTGGATGGACTATGGAAAATATTAACCAAGATCTTGAAAGAATCTGTTGGAAAGGGAGTGCAGAAAAGAAGCATCAGAACCCTTTCTGTGTACAAAAGAGAGAACTTCAATTCAGATTGTAATCACACTTCATCTTTCTATGTTCTATTTATATAACTTAATTAGTTGATTATTTTTGTCGTTAACAACATAAATTGTTTAATCGATGTTGTTACAGAGAGAGAGAGAGTATGTATCAAGAGTACTATCGCGGGAAACATCAATTAGTCGCAACCAACCAAATGAGACTTTGCTTCGATGGTTCTCCAAAACGAAAAGTTACTTCCAAAGAGTTCAAGAGAGGCGCATTTTCTCCTTGCAGTCTGGATTCAAATCAGGTATGTTGCAGTTCATATTAGATGTAAGTACCCCTAGCTAGGCATGTATTATTGCTATTTGTGGACTCAATTGGAAGATGATGAATACTTTCTTTAACAGATTTGGGAGCTAAACTCAAATGGGACCCTGGTAAATAGTTACTCTGGTCTTTGTGCAACAGTGAAGTATATCCAAGGTGAATTTTACTACTACATATATATGTCCCACATATAAGTAATAAGTACGCGAGTTTGGACCAAATACATATACCTGTTTGTTTATATTTAAGACCAGAGGAAATATAATTTGTCTTCCCTGTGTTTATTATTCATAATGCAAATCGGACACTCATGCAGCTAATGTTGAATCGGGTGGCATTCGCTCTTGGATTGCAATGGGAAGAAAAGGAGAAGTATACATGGCTTTTTTCAATCTAAATGAACAGAAGACACCAATGTATGCAAAGATGTCATATTTGGCTAAGATTTTACCTGGCAGACGCATCAATTCCTGTCAAGGTAAAGAAGTGTGGAGTGGAAAGAACATTGCAACAACTCAAGGGACAATATCAATGGACGTGGAAATTCATGGATGCGCCCTATTTGTTCTATATTGCAGCTAGTTCATTCAATTACTTATTTATTACGTACTAACAATGGAAAGCAAAAGAAAAATAAAACTTCATTGCTGAGCCTTTATTTATATCTATATTTTGAGATGTTAAAGTGGTGCGATGAGTACGTAATTGTTGAATCCCATCATGTTATAGACAAGTTACGTAGGTAACTATCGTTGTATTCCTGTGTTAAATAGTCTCTCTACTAAACCAAAAGCTTCAACCTTTAACCTGTTTAGGAGATAATATTGTTGCAGAGTTGAGCACTATTTTGTCTTGAACAAATTCTCCTTTATCATTCCATAAGCATATCCTAATCCCTACTCGAAAGTAAAACTGAAGAATAGTGTCTATCAGAGTTATCTTCCGAATTGAATCGAATTAGTTCCTACTCCAACTAAATTAAACTCACGTGGACCTCATTTTTCAGTTCTATTCTCTAATTAATCATACTTGTCTCCACATTTCACTATACATTTATGTCATTAGTGATTACACCGATACATATTTTTATTTTAATAATAATAAATATTATTTTTTTAAAGATTAAATGATGTTAATTTTATTAAAAAAAATTAATATGTTAATTGTTATGTAAATATTGATTTTCTTTAACCCATTAGTTCATCAAACCATCCTGACACTAATACATGATAAACAATAATTTTCATTTATTTTTAATCTTTGTAAAATAAAATGAGTCAGTAAGAAATGGAGCACCGAATCCGAAACCGAATACATTTTGTAACAATATGACACTTGTTAATTATTTGCTGACTGTGGAGTGAGTGAGTCTCAAGCAACATGATCAACACCGAATAGAAGCATATGGATGTTGAAATGGAAAATCTGAATCGCAATCTGATGAATTTAAGGGAAAAAGAATTGAAGATTGTGATCCAGTCACCGTCCAAGGTTGAGGTTCCCGATGGTTGGTTGGTTGAACAAAAACCCCGTCCCTCTAACCCCAACCACATTGACAGGGTGGGTAACCCTTCTTTTCTCTTCCAGCTAATTTAATTATTATTCTGCATGCATCTTTCTTTCATTGTTTTTGTTTGGTACATATAATGTGACAGTTGTTGATTGTGTTTAGCTAACCCTTTCTATTCATTAATCTTCCATTCAAATATAATAACAATTATTAGAGAAAAAAAGTTATGCACAGTCAGTGTATGAACTTGTTTTACACTGACAACTTAACGATAATCAAGTATTTGACTGTTATTTTTAAAATCAGCTTTTGTGGCCAATGAAGGTTGGTTCAGTTGGTATGGAGTTGTAATGTAAATTCCTTTGGAAGCGCGCTCTTTGAGCATTGAGGTCTGTCTGACTCTAGTTAGTGATCCCCATAACCCAACTCACCTAAACTTTCCTCTACCCAAAAAAGAGCTTATGTGGTACTTTGATCAATTGTCATCGGATGTTGGTGTAAAATAGTTTTACACCGCAACGCCATTAAAACCAAATTAGAGGAATGCTAGCAACACACATTTTAACACACACTTTCGAACACACTCTCTTTGAATTTTAACCAATCAAAGAGTGTGTTGAAAAGAGTGTGTTGCTAGCATTTCTCTTATTATATACATAAATACATAAATGTTGAAAAGTATGAACAAACATGTGAATATGAAAATGTGAAGTGAATCGAAGTTTGGATACGGTAATTCTGATATGCGTTTAAAATGGCGTTCTGTGTTTGTTTCCATTTCAAAAACAGCAATATTGCTGTTCTGGCACATGATGAATATAGGCATTTCTATTCAAAGTTTAGTGCTTCATTTGAAAAATTGACAAAACAACATAAATAAGATAATTCAGTGAGCTAGAATCAATCCAAATTGAGCCTAAGTAGCTAAAGTTACGCTTGATTCAACTCACAAAAGCCAGGAAAGCAAGTTTTAATCCCTTACTATGCTTCATTTCTACATTTAGGCTTTGATTCTCTGTTATTATTTTTTGGTACATCATTATACCGTTCTCATATCATTTGATGAAACTTGACTAGTAATTTCTAAGAGAAGTGCTATATAAAGCGAATTATTTCATCCCGAAATCATCATGAGCGTGTAATGCCTTAACTTCTAACAGTTTGACTATTTGACCTTGGCAGAAAACATGAGATATTGGTGTTAAATGGCCAATTAATAGGTGCCACATCATTTCGTGAAATTCCCGTGAAGCTTTTTGTCGCTTAATCCAGCATTTTCAAATTTCTAAAAGCATTTGGAAATTCTTCCCCTCATGCATGGATTCAATTTGATTTTTTTTTTTTTATAAATCTTTTTTTTCTTCTTCAGTATTACATAGAGCCACATACTGGACGGAAGTTCCGTTCTTTGGTATCGGTTCAGCGATATCTAAATGGAGGAGAAACCAGAGACTATCCTCCTACTGAGAGAATGATATCAGAAAACAATAACACTGTGAGTTCTAACTTTATGTTTACATCAGTTTCTAGTATGTCTCTTTAGTCAGTAAGAGGAGGAACATAGTGACATCTATGTTCCTTTTGCTACTAACTAAAGTTTGTAGGAAGCATATATTTTTTCTTAATTATTCAGCTGTTTCCTGACAACAAGCCAAATATAGATTGTATTGCTGCATTATCAGGTTATAGTGCTGTTTTTGCTTTAATTTATATGAGGGTAATTAAGAGAATTGCAAATGGAAATGATTAATTTCATTTTTCTTACTTGTAAATGGAAACGTGTTCTGAAATAGGGTTGAATGTAAGAGAATTAAAGTGATTAAGGAATTTTTTTATATTATATTTTTTGAAAACTCGGTATAAGATCCAAGAATCGACTAATCCAAGAGGACCAATCCCACCGCCCATTGCGGGGGCCCCATTTAAAGCCACAACTAGCTCTGTATGGACTTCCCCACCGAAGTTGGCACTAGAGGCCTTGAGAGGAGCAAACTCCAAGATCCCAAGCCAACG
>Ga0099826_10000286_pt1 | contig 22644 bp, 7 predicted proteins | sample Mtrugardesep15_FD_76830 | JGI IMG/M metagenome (GOLD analysis project Ga0099826, IMG submission 76830) | Root nodule microbial communities of legume samples collected from California, USA - M. trunc garden sep15 | ecosystem: Host-associated > Plants > Roots > Nodule | place: USA: California... | reverse complement strand
CTAAAAAGTTGTTAAATACACCTTAAGGTGAATGTTGCTAAAACACACCTTCTAAAAAATAAGTGGGTGTATGTTAGCAACTTCTATAGGCATTTACTAGTATACACCCACTTATTTTTTTAGAAGGTGTGTTTTAGCAAGTTATAACTAAAAAGTATTTAAATACACCTTAAGGTGTAGCTTGCTAAAACACTCCCACATAAAAACTAGTGGGTGTGTTCTAGCAAATCCCGATATATATATATATATATATATATATATATATATATATCAATGAAAAATATGTGACCAAAGAGTTTATAAGTTATTGTAACATTTTTTTTCCAACTTTTTTCCTCAAATTGTTTTTTGACAAATTCTTTTAACTCTAAGAATTAACTTCTCTAAACTAAGGAGTTCAAGTGAGTCAAAAATTAAAAAAATCAATCATTAAAAGTTTTTAAAAGAAATATGCCAATTAATTAATATGTTAGAATATTATTTGTTTTTTATTAAGAATGTCATTAGAGCTAGATTAACCAAGGTCCTGTGTTTGAATCCAGCAATGGGCATGGAGCAACGTTAAAACTCTTAGGAAGAGCCTGCCGCTCATTTGGATCCCACAATGCTCGAAGGATTAGTCTCCACAGTTGCGTGCGGAGGATACCCGGTTTACACCCAAAAAAAAAAAAATGTCATTAGAGATGGTGTTGTAGATCCACTGCAGGACAAGAACACCAAGGTGCGGCCAAATATTAGGATTGGTTTCTTTAAGAGATTGATTAGATTGTGTATCACTGGATGATGGAGGGGATGATCTGATCAAGAACTCGATATGCCCTAGCATGAATTTTGAAAATTTTAGACCACATACTATATTAGAGTTTTTTTTTAATATCTAGTCTAACTTTGATGAAATTGGTGATGTTATGGATGGTGAGAGAAGGATGAGTGGGAGAGGTGGTAGATTTTGAAGAAGTAGGTTTTGGAGGGAGAGGGTCGGATCCAGTTTATGCGATGATGCAGGATGAAGGTGGAAGACCTTTGACCACGGCAACGTTAAATGCAAAAATAAGAGAGATTATTTCAGACCTAAACTTGCGTATACCATGATAAATATACTTCCCTTCTCAGTTCTCACAAGAACGTCAATATGTTCCTTTCTGTTTAATATAAACGCATATAGGATTATTTACACTCTCATAGAAGTTAGAGACGTATTGACTGAACAATATAAACTTAAAACATCTAATATTATAGCATAATCAAAAGATTTATTTTTTTAAAAAATTCCCTACGTCTCTATATGTAAACACTTTTTGTCTCTAATAAAAGGGTGCTTATATATAGAGACAGATGAAGTATTAAAATATACTATAAAGTGGTTAAATATGATGTCAACGTTTGTAATTTCATTATATTTAGATCATTTGCACCACATTACTTATGGTCTTTATGCATCTCTTAAATTTGTTGATTATTTTTCCTCTTTTTCTGTTTTCATATCATTCAAGTACCAATTGTTGTATTTTTAACTTTGATTGCCTCCATTTCTCAAAAAAAAAAACTTTTATTGCCTCTTACATTTATTTTATTTTTACCTTTGATTTATGTATAAAAGGTTCTACCCTACTCTAAGGCTACAAAAATTGGGGACTACGTTTGGAGTAAGGAAAAAATATGTTCTCTAAAATGAAAAGAATTGGGATTGTTTGGTCAAATTCCTATAAAAAGGGTCCTGGTCCATTATTTTTTTTAAAAAAAATTTAGTCGAATTTCGGAGGAATCTCCTTAAAATAATTATTTTTTACCACGGAGAGGTGGAATCGAGCCTCATAACCTAAGAAAGCCATAATAAAAATAGGTTTCACGTTAAAATTGATGCAAAACAACACTTTATATATATGAATTTCATTGACAAAGTATGTAATTTCAATGGCAAGATAGATGAAAAACTCATTTATCTTGTATTTCTTGTAACTTATTGAACAACTTTCACATAGCTAGTGCAAAGGAGTTCTGATGTGGATGCTCTCTTAGTTGTTGTACAACTTATATTAAAGTCTTGAAGGTTTAGGTCAGGGAAATATTAAATGATATGTCTCATGTAGACTTGTAAGAATGGAGTCAACAAACAAGCATTGATAAATTAATAGATGTGCCATGGCTTGGTCACCCGTACCTCACCTAATATTGTTCCACAATATTAATAGAGGTCCAAATTCAGCGGCTAGCTAGTGCAAAGGACTAAGGAGCAGGACATGACAGGAACATCAAAATAAAGATTATGTTTGGTTCCACTTTCTTATTATGAAGTTGCAGAATTCATTCTCGTATGTTTTATTGTTTTCAAGTTGAATTGCTTTTGTTTTTAAAATTAATTCTATTTAAAGTTAAGATTTGTAGTTTTTATTTTAAAATTGATTTTCATACATAAACTTATAATTAAACATACTTTTACATAAATGTATCAAAATATAAATTACTTTACCTTCAATCCACATTTAATCAAAATCAATTTTATTTAATCAATTCTTGTCGTGCACAACCAATCATACACATTGAATTAACAACCCTCTAAAAAACAACCCCACATTCGAGCAAAATTTAAGCTAGGGAACTAATGCTCTTTGTTTCTCCATGCCCAATCACAATGAAAAGTTGCTTCCCACACGTCTCTCCAATAACCATCGCACACTAAAATTAAGGTTGAACTCAAACTATTCCAATAATCCTCCTTAAAAGAACTCATCACAAATTTGCATGGGCACGATATTTAACCAAAGTTGCATTACGAGAAGGCATTCATGAAAGGCAGGTAAGACTATCTCATCTACATTACCCCTTTAAGGTTAAAAACATTATTAAGGTTAAATAAATTACTCATTGCACGATTCTTTATACCTTTCAAATTTATGTATGGCCAATAAAATTGTTAAATACCGTTGAAAGAGAGAAAATAAAATGATACGAGAGGCATATGTAGAAGTGTCTTTTGTTGTTGTTGCTAATAAATAGTTGAGGTGAATTGGACCATCGAGTTTTCATGTGTTGTTGGTTAAATAGTTTGATTGTTAAAAATTCATATTTAAAGTGAATAAATGGGGTGTTCGATATTCATATCCCGACTCCTATATATTTTATACAATATCTCTTAAAAACCGAGCTAAATTTACAACGACACGTTTTCTATTATACAGATAAGGTGAATATGAATAATTACAAAAGTAAAACATATTAAGAACATTCCTGAGAAGTATTTACAAACTATAGTAGGAACATACTAAAAACATTCAATATTTTTCCCGGCCTCTCTAGTTTGAGTCAATATTCATCTTAATTTCGATTCTAGTTCTAGTTCTAGTACATTTGTAAATGAGCTTTCTCAACTGTATACTCATGATTTTAGTATTTTTGACAAAATCAAACTCTAGTAATACTAGTAATTAAATCAAGTGTTGCTATTCCATGGAGTATTAAACTTGGTTACATGATGCAAGCAAGTATGACTATTGATGCAAGTGTCACTATTTCATATATTTTTGTGACTGATGCAAATAAGTAAGACTATTTCCACCAAAATAGAAAGCAAGTAGTATACATTAAAAAAATGAAACAAGTATGATGAGTATGGTTAAAACAAAACAGAAAAAAGGCGTGTGCACAACAAGGACACGCTACACGGATAGCATGTTGTCCTAGCACGCGCACAAGACAAGACAAGAACATAACTCACAACACTATTGTTAGCCGGCACTTACCCCACTAGTTAGTACCTTCAAATTTGAATTGAGACCATAGGATACTACATCACATTTACTACTATAATAAACAATAACTTCAATTTCTCAGTCACACCCACGAGAGAATCATTTATTATTCGCAACTCATATCATATCATATGGTCCTTCTCCTCCTTCAAATACTGAAACATTCAACGGTCAATATTCAAATAGTAACCCCTAATCCCTATTCACCTACACTGCAATACAAACCCCTCCTCCAAAAATAAGAATAAGAACTTTTTTGGCCATTATTTGACTTGAATATTTAAAGAATTATTTTTTCAATCGATTTATTAAACTCAAACGATAATAAAGTTCACTTATAACAAATTAATTGAGAGAACCTAAGTCGATTTTTTATCGAACAATTTTATCAAATTTCACTTCTTTTGTCCAAACTTCATGTTACTCAAACTCTCTTCTTAGAAATTAGAGGGTTAACGCACACAAGAAGAGTATTTTTTAATTTTTCAGAGGTTGATATGACGATGAAGACATTAGAGATCTAAAAGTATGTTCCTCTTTATATTTCATATTTGAGTATCTATGTACCAATAATTCTTAGATAAATAGTCATTTTCGACATTGAATGTGTGAAGGAGTAAGCACAATTATCTTTTAATATATCAAAATTCTAAAAAATATATGGTTGTACACTACGTTAGTCAAAATAATATTACGTTAAAATGTTTCGTTAATATTATTGTATCAGTTACTCAATATACTTTACTTACTGTCATATTATTTCATATAAATACTTACTCGTTATCGTATCAAGAGAAAAGTCCTTCCTTAAAACATTCATCGACATTCCCTTTAAAAGAAAATCACCTACACTAAAATACAAACCCCTCCTCTAAATAAAAAGAACCATTATTTGATTTGAATATTTAATTATTCCTTATTCAACTACTCATATAACCTAGCTTTGACCAGTGTATCACATTGACCCACTTACTTTGACCCTTCCTCCTCCACATATAAAACCAAACACCTCAACCTTCTTTCTCTTCATATCATTAAACACTTCGCAATCTACAACAATCCTTCATTCCAAAAACAAAACAAACACAAATTTCATAAAACAAAACAAAACAAAAAATGGTTTTATCATGGACAAAAAGAAACATGTTCCGCCGCACCGGCAAAGCAAAACACCAACTTCCCGGCGAATTGACGGTGGAGGAGATAACAATCCCAACCCATTTCCGTTGTCCGGTGAGTCTTGACTTGATGAAAGATCCAGTAACTCTTTCAACAGGAATCACCTACGATAGATTCAGCATCGAGAAATGGATCGAAGCTGGAAACAAAACTTGCCCAGTTACAAATCAAAAACTTTTAACCTTCGAAATCACACCAAATCACACTATAAGAAAAATGATTCAGAGTTGGTGTGTTGAGAATAGTTCTTATGGGATTGAGAGAATTCCAACACCTCGTATACCTGTTTCAGGGTACGAGGTTAATGAGGTTTGTACTAGGTTGTTGTCGGGTTGTAGAAATTTAGATGAGAAAAAGTGTGTTGAGTTTGTTGGAAAGATTAAGACTTGGTGGAGAGAGAGTGAGAGGAATAAGAGGGTTATAATTGGAAATGGAGTTTCTTCAGTTTTAGCTACGGTTTTTGATTGTTTTTCTTTTGAGGAACATGTTGTTGTTTTGGAAGAGATTTTGGAGATTTTAACATGGATTGTTAAAACCCCTTTTGGTGATTCGAAAACGAAGATGTGTTTATCGTCTTCTTCGTCTTTGAAGTGCTTGGTTTGGTTTTTAGATGGTAAAGATTTAGGTGCAAGACAAAATGCTGTTTTGTTGCTTAAAGAAGTGAATGTTGAAGAGTTATCAAGAATTGAAGGTGTTGTTGAGGGTTTGGTTAAGATTGTTAAGGAACCAATTGGGTCGAGTGCTACAAAAGCTTGTTTGACTACAATTTTTAAGTTGGTTTCGTCGACGACGAAAAATAGAGATGAAATTAGTGAAAGGTTTGTTGAATTGGGTTTGGCTTCATTTTTGCTTGAAACAATTGTTGATGGAGAAAAAGGGATATGTGAAAAGGCACTAGGTGTGTTGGATTGTTTATGTGATTGCAAGAAAGGGAAAGAGGTTGTTCAAATGAATGCTTTAACTTTGCCTCTTGTGATTAAGAAGCTTTTGAGGGTGTCTCCTTTGGCTTCTAGTTTTGCTGTTGGGATTGTTAGGAAGATACTTTGTGAGAAGAAGGAAGAAGGTGTTTTGATTGAAGCAATTCAACTTGGTGCTTTTCAGAAATTGTTGGTTATGTTGCAAGTTGGGTGTGAGGAGAAAACAAAGGAGAATACTACTGAGTTATTGAAACTGTTGAATGGTTATAGAAGCAAAGCTGAATGTGTTGACAATTCATTAGATTTCAAGTATCTCAAGAACTAGGAAGCCTTTCTAAATACTGATTCTAGACATTTTTTTTATTGTATAGGGTAGATTCATTTATAGAGACTCAATTCTTTGATGTATAAAGATACACACACACATGAATAAAGTTCACAGAAATTATACAAATATTTATTTTGATACTTGGAAATTCATTCTTTGACAAATTGAGATTCATTGCAGTTGTGTTTGTAAATGGCTTTTCTACTCATGATATTTTTAGTTTTGTATATCTCAAGTTATTATATTAGAAGGTATGAAAATGGTGACATTTAACATGGACTAGTATTGAAGTTGACCATAATAGATCACATTAGATAGATCAACAGTTGGATTTACAAATTACAATTCTATCGAACTTTCTCCTTTTCTCTCCCTTCTTCCCCCACGATCACCAGCAATTGCTGGGAAAATGTCACAAACAACATAATGGTGCTAAACAATATAGAAAGTTTGCCATTTAAATTTACACACTGCTATAGTTTCTCTTATTATATTACTTGTGTTCCCCCCTCTATTGTGACTTTACTTTGGGAAGCTATTGAGTTTGCTTTGCCAAAGTAGAGTCAAGGTAATGATGCAATTTCAGTAATTGATCTTTCAGAGAAAAGAAAAATATAGTTCCAGTGCAAGAAATTGATGTTAATGTGCAAGCAATGGTTCCTGTGCAAGAAAAGCCACCTTTTCAACAAACTTTCAATGTCCCTTCCAATTTGCCCATTAACATAGTCGACAATCGACATTAAAGTTAATAGCCGAATTGGAAGGGACGTTGAAGGTTTGGGCTTGTGGTTGTATTGGTAGTGGTGGGAAGTTTTCAAACTTAGAGGAGACACAATGAAAATGAGAGTAAAAAATGTAAGAGAAATGTAAGTAGAAGGGAGTGAGAATTGTGATTTCAATTAAGGATAAGTCATCTATTTATATATTGGAACGTAGTAGGATGGCTCCATCTCAGTTGGAGCCGTGTTGAAGATAAAATTTTCAGCCAAATAAATATGAAAAACAAAAAGAAACCCAGTAAGATGGCTCCATTTCAGTTGGAGCCATGATGAAGGATGTATAGTTTAATCAGCCAAAAAAAAAGAAAAAAAAAGGGTAGTAGGATGGCACCATCTGAGAGGGAGTCATCCTAAAGGATGGTGGTGCCATCTCAGATGGCGCTATGATCGAGGGAAAATGAAATTAGGGTCGATTGGATATTTATTTTAGAAGTATGGTAGATTGGACTTAAGAGTATTATTTTCAAAAGTAGGGTGGTTTGAAAAAAAATTCCAAGAAGCTCCTGTCATGCCAAATTCTGCTGCTACGAACTCTGCTGTGAATTCTGCTACGGTCAAGGTCAAATTGAGGCTGAAAAAATAATCTAGTTGATGAAGTTCCAGATGTAGATCTTCCACGAGCCAAGGAACCAATCATTCAAGACAAATCTTTGGATGAAATTGAGTTAATACAAATGCAGAAACAGAATTCGGTGGAAGAGTTAGACTGAAAAAAATCTTCTTCAGAAGAATTTCAAGTTATCACCGTAGTACAAGTTTCACTTCATCTCATTCTTTTCCGCATATGGGATTTTTGTTCATTGTTTTATGTGAGATTGCATCAAAACGAACATGCATATGTTATCTTTCAGTCAAGAGTGGAAGAGGTACAGGCCTTTGTTTGAGACTAGTTGAAGATCATTAGAGAAGACATAAGGAGCTTCTCAGGTAATTTTCTGCCACTGATGGTACATAACTGTGTCTATATTCTTAGCAAATACTGTTGTATGAACTAACAATATAGTGTTGGCTGCAATATCTAGTTCAATGAATTAAATACTAATTTTGATTCAGATGAAAAAACACCAGAAAAACGTGATTAATTTGATGCTCATTTAGTACATAAGTTGTTAACTTGTTAGCCTTCGATGACTGCACCAATCTTCTTTGCTATAGTATTGGTTTGGCAACGAAGTTCGGTTGGTTTAAGCATATACTACTTTTCAACTAGGTCACACTGGTTCTGTTAGTGATATTAGATTAGATTTAAGCGTCATTTTGAAACCCTATCTTCTGAGGGATCTAAGTCTGTATCGGAATGCCTCAAGTGCTTGTTTGTTTATCAAGAAATCGGAAAATTTGCTATGAGCATGATTCCTGCTCTATTTGCTTGTGCAACTCCTCGGCCAATGGTCAGATCTTTCTGATGCAAAGTTTGATAGTTCATCTTATTATAACTCCCTTTGTTACACTTTGCTTCCATAAAGTTTTTTAGATTCTTTTTTTTCTTCTCTTTTTTATAATTCATAAGATCAGGGTAAAGTACTATGTGCTAGCTAATACTTAAATAAAAATGTTGCGAGTTTTTTGAAATTTTTATTTTGCATTTTTAGCATTTAGGTTATGGAAATTGATGTTTAATTCGTCTGAGTGGTAAGGGACTTCGCCTTGTGTGGAAAACCTGGTTATTCAATCCCTGACTTGCATATGGAGATAACATTATTCGGAAATTAAAGAAGAATTTACTTTGTTTCCAACAAGTTCTTCGATAGAGATTAGTCATTATTAATCATGATCATGAAAAAATCTTCAAATTAAAAACTATACCAGTTCACAACAAGAAAAAATTGAGATATCAATCAATGAGTATAACAGGAATTTCAAGGCAATTCTCGATCAAAATATAAAACTGATAAACAAGTAAAAGTAATTCAAATAACAACTCACTCCAAAACGATATTTATTCAACTTAAAAACATTTCCAGAAATCAAACATTCTTATAAACAAGACAGATACAAAGTGATGAAACAAAGAAACAAACATGCAAATCCTAGACCATGGATGGACAAATCCAGTCACTTATTTTTGTCTTAATTTATATCAAAACACAATGACAATAACAACCAAATACAAAATGATGGTAACAACCACATGACTCTTCAACGAAAAAATGGATTTGGCCAAAACCCATTTGGGGGATTGACATTTCCCATAGGAGGTGCCTGATCCCCACCAGCATTATTCATCAAGTTCATAAAAAAATGTTGCTTCTGCATAACATCCATGTTCATATCCAAAACATGTTGACCATGACTCCCTTGTACATTCTCTTCAATCTTAGGTACTCCATTAGCCACCATAGTTTGTGCTACTATTTGAGTTTGAGTTTGACCTTGAGCTTGACCATTCCTGCTCAACATTTCAACCCTCCTATTGATATCTTTCAAATATTGATCAATCAACCATGCCATATCATTCAAATCAACCATGCTTATATTGTGCATAACTTGATCAGCACTAAGGTACTGAAACATTAACTGAGTCATTTCTTTTTCTCGATTATCCTTTCTTTGTTTGGTCAATTGATCTTTCGCCTTTTGAATCCGCTGCCTCAAAAAACTCTCTTGGTTCACCATCTTTTTGCTTTGCTCCAATTCAGGCATTTTTCGGAACTTCGAAAGCACCCTTTGGACTCCTAAAGGAGATGGCCAAACCTCTGGTTGAGGATCGTATGGACTGTAGATTATAGCACAAGCATCAATTCCACATAGAGTACTGAGTTCACTAACCTTTTTCATTAGACCTTTCTTCCTCTTCTTGAACGTTGCCTTCCTCGCGGAGTCGTTGATTATGAATGCGAGTTTCACCTTTTTTCTAGTCATGGTGCTAGTGATGAAGAGGAACAGAAAGAACAGTCTCTTATTTATATAGATTGTTTGAGATGATTGATAGGTAAGTCCTTGCTGGAAGCATTAACATGACACATTCAGAGCCAAATATTTGTGCTATGAATTTAGAGATGTCAATGTTAAATGTATACTATATGTGTTATGATTTGGAGATGTGAATTTTAATTGTCTTTCAAATGGGGAATCAAAAAAATATTTTGTACATTAGATCGTGATGAGTTTTCTTCTCATAGTTTTCATGATTGTATATTTTCCCTTTTTGATTGAAAGATTCATCCTCTTCAATCCGTTTCTTATTACTACTCTACGTATTTAGTAAGATATATTTTCTCAAATCTCACACATAGCCGCTCATTACTCTATGTAGGTATTGTATTCTAATTCATGTCATATTCATGTTTGTGATAACTATGTGTAAGATTTGACAAAATATACCTTACTAAATAGAGTAGTATGATTAATAAATAAGATATCCTGAAGTGGTCACTGTTTTGATATTTGGTATGGTTTTTTTTTTTTTATCAGATGTTATGGAAATTTTATTTTATTTACACCTCTAATTTCTAAAAAAAATTAGACCTCTAATTTTGTTACATAAAAAATGTAACCACTTAAATTTCACTAGTCAGTACCTTGTCCCTTGTAAGTAAAAATGTAAATAGATAAATATTTAAAGGGTCATGTTAACTTGTTAGGGCATATGTTAAGCATTAATGTCATTCCATTAATTGTAAGAATTTATTGAAAAAAAATTAATATTAAACATTTTAAACAATAAATTAACACAATTTCTAATACATAATTTCTATTAGTGACATTCTTAATATGTACCCTAAGGACACAATTTCCTATATTTAAATTGTATTGTAAGCAATAAATTTTTATTTGTACGTAAAAATAACTCATCATTTCATCATGGATAATAGTGTCAAAAAAAAAAATCATCATGGATAATAGTAATAATACAATTTGGGTAAAAAAAAAGTAGTAATACAATTGGAAGGATAATTAAAAATGTTGGGGGTAGACTATGAGTGACAATTGACTTGTCTCGAGATAAAAGTTAATTGAAGCTAATATTTGACGAGAAAAGAGATCTACAACTAGAATCGACATTCCTAATTCATTGCTCGATTACAACCATTAAAAATATCACTCACTACATGCCGACAACCACTTTGAAAGGCGACTCATTCAAATCCCCTTTCTATTGTTATTTGAAGAGCAACATGAAGTCATGAAGGATGGTAGCTTCACTTTCAGCCTCAAAGGGAAAGCATCTTGAGTGGGCATGAACAAATTGACCAAGACTATATTTGAAGCAAAAAACTTTATTTTGCTTAGAAAAGAGAGCTGTCAACATTACATTTCAGCCAACTATGAATAGGCTTCTTCCACACCAGAGGTTGTGGCATATCGGGAGGACCATCAGAGAGCTGGTTGCACCAATTATAGTCACAAATAGATTCATTTGCAAGAAAGCATGTAGAGGGCATCATCAACTTGCTTTTGTACCCATAACTGAGCATTACGGCTACACCTAGGAACCTCAAAAGTTATGAAGGCATTCTCTAAGAGGTCACACCTAGCAACAAAAACAAAAGTAGCTTGGTTATTTGAGATGCAAATTAACGGATCGTTCAAAAAAATTTGAGTTTGATTCCTTAAATGAAACAATTCCTTGCGGTCAAATTTTAGATTACCAGAATATCATACCCATCTTAAAAGCCGGATATTCAATACTAAAAAATGGTTGTTAGCTTACTTCCTATTTGTATGTGGGTGTAAATTATATATTTTCTCTTTCTTATTATAACTTTAAAACTTATTATCTAATCGATTAGTAAAATTTATTATCTATATCTCGATTTTTTTGCCCGAGTCACCAATTTATTTTTACCATTACACATTTTATTGTAATTACATTAAAAGAGTTAGTTAACTCTTTTTTTTTTAGCAAAGCAAAGTTAACTCCTTTTATAATATGAACAATTTGACTATAATAGGAACAATATAAATATTAAGTATTATTTATAGGATTTTTTTATATAAATTAAATCAAGATGAAGAAGAAAGAGTAGGAATAAAGATTTGATGAAGGGATATTCAAAATTGAGATTTTAGGATTTAAAAAGAAAATGCACGTTTCTTTCATTTTGGTCAATGCTGCAACCTCACATCACACCTTACTTGTTATAAAAAAATGTCAATTCATCTTTTTTGTGGAGTTACTAGTCAAATATAATGTTGAGATCAAAATGCACTATATTTTAAATGAGTAGTGATATTTAAACAACTATATATAACAACTTTGGTGACAACTTCTTTTCTCTCTCTTTTAATTGGTCAAAAATATGGAGAGAGAAAAAGGAAGAGAGAGAATAAGAAGATAATGTGAGTATGAGAGAGATAGTTGTCAAAAGGTAAAATGGTTGTACAAATATCATTTCACATTTTAGATTGTGTTTGTGTTTTTCTGGAATCATGAACCATTATGATATAACATATACGCATTCAAGGAACAAATGACAATTTTTATACTCCATTTGTCCCATAATAAATGAATTTTTCTAAAATAAATATTATCAAAAAATAACCGACTTATTTCACTTTTCAATGTAATATTATTATTTTTTCTTCTAAATATAACTCTAATTAATACTACTTTTATCACTCTCAATTTAATATTCTACTTTATATTTAGGTTAATTGTAAATGCATCTCTTATCTCTTATTTAATAAAGTAAACTCGAACGCTAAATGTTGTCATAGCTTTAACCTAACTTCAATGCTTACTTTTACTGTACTACCCCTATTTAATTAACCCTATTTAATTTAATCAAAATGTTATTTTCAAATGCTTCTAATATCAATGAATCTCTCCTTTTTAGTAAAAGATACTCCTATTTTGTTTGCAACACAAAAAACTCATATTTTGTTTGCAAGACAAAAATTGTTTCCTACAAAACAGATAAACATAAAAAAAAAAACAAATCACTCCTATTAACATATTCTCCTATTTTGTTTGCAAGACAAACATCGTTTCCTACTAAACAGATAAACATAAAAAAAATAAAAAAAAATAAAATCACTCCTATTAACAAATTCCTCCTATTTTGTTTGCAACACAAATAAATCCTCATATTCTTATCCATAACAAAAAAACAGCAGATCACTCCTATTATTTTCTTTTATTAAAAAACAAAACAAAATCATTTCCAAACTAAATATCAAAATCGTTTCCAATTTTTAATAAACAGATCACTCCTATTAATCCTATTGTTATGGAAATCTCCTATTGTTATGAATAAATCGTTTCCTACTCAACAAAAATTGCTATAATTAAGGGATTAGGCTAAAGATTTCCACTAATAAACAGTTGCTAAACAAATCGTTAAGCACAAAAACATTTCCCCTAGACTGTTTTCCTCAAACTCTTAATCTCCATGAACTCTGAATCTCTCTAGAAACAGGTGATCACCCTCAATCTTTCTCTCAATCCTTTTCGTTTAACTTGAAATCTCTAAATCAAATTTTTCTCTAAATCTCACTGCTTACTCAATCATTAAACTCAAATCTCTGAAACAGGTTTCCCTAATTGTCGTGGACTGCCGACAACGACCATCCCTAATGTCGCTTTCATTCCATCTGTCGTGGCTGGTTTGAAATTGAGTTTTTGTATGTATCGTTTTTTTTTTGAAGTGTGTGTGTTCGTTAGTTTGGATGGACGAATCAGACTTTTGGCTTAAAGCTTTTGAATAGACGAGTCTTTGATTTTAAATTTCCAATTTCAAATTTTTTGTTGTTATAATGAAATAAAATTTTCAATTTCTTCTCTCTGACTCTCTATCATTGCGCGTGGGCTAGAGTTATTCGCAATGATAGGGAGAGAGAGTCAGAGAGAAGAAATTGAAAATTTTATTTCATAATGAAATAAATTTTTTAAAATTTTCAATTTCTTCTCTCTGACTCTCTCTCTATCATTGCGAATAACTCTAGCCCACCATAAGGTTTTCCCTCATATTCCAGTGCAATCGATGTATGCATTGTTTGCTTATGTTATCATCAGAGAGAGTTCTCCAGAAATAGCAGAACAAAGGTTCGTATATCGATCTCTTTTACTTTGATTATTGTATACATTTTAGTCTTTGTCCTTCCTATTTTGCATTGACATTTATTGTCACTTTGTTGCTATTGTTATTGTCGTTTTGTTGTATTGAAAGGCAGGGGAAAGGCAGGGGTATGTGAAATTTCATTGGTCATTATGCTTTTTTATTGTCCATTAAGCAAAGGTTTTACACGGATGCAATGTGTTCACAGTTAACATTAAGATTTGAGCTTTTGATTTTTGAATTTTGTTCACACTTTTTGATTTAACAATGGTATGTGTTCTTGCATTTTTGTTTTTAGTTTTTTATCACAAATTAAGGTATCTGTTCATATAAATAATTGTCGGGTTTCATTTGGTTTGTTTTTCTGTCATTGAGCTTAGTATTGCTCATCTCATTTTTTTTATCTCTCCTCTGATGAATCCTTAAAAATTGCCACCACTCCAAGCATATAATAACTAATATGTAGTGGATCACAATTTATTTATTTGAAATAATTTTTCAGAAATGAACTTTTCTTTTGCAGGTTTTGAGAATATGAGGATAAGGTAATGGTGATTATTCTGTTTTATTTCGAAATTATATATTAATCAGTTTAAAGAAATCATTGTTTTTTGCTATGTGCCTACAAAATGCAGATAAATAGATTGTTGAAGGCATGTTGTTTATGTGGTTATTATAGACAGATTATCTCTAAAATTCATCATTGTTATGCTCCTGTTTGAATTTTTTCTAAATCTGGGAGTGTCTCCGTTGCACAAGGTTTGTACCTTCATCTTCTTCTGCATTAGATTCTCGATTTCTTTTTCTATTTTATTTGGTACTGTGAATTATTTTTTACTTTGATAATGTGGTCCGGTTAAGCTCTACAAAGTAACAATTATTTAGTTGTTCTACTTTTGTGTTTAATCTAAAATAAGGTTTCAACCACTAAAATACTTTTTAATAGGTGTTGCAGCAGCCAAGCCAAACAGATTAGATGTCTATGATTAATGTGTTATTTGGTATGTTCTTGAACTTGACTCTTCAATTTCGGTTATTCATTCATTCGAGGCTTAATTTTCTTTCCATATTTGATATGATAAACTAAAGTAAATACTACTCAATGATGTTGATTTCCTTTCAACAACTTTTTTACTATGCAATTTACTGTACTCACACTTCTTTGGTCTCAATTGCCAACAATATTTTTGTTGATGAAATAATTATAATATATTTGGTTCAAAGTGCATTTGCTTCGTGGGAAAAATGTAGAAAAAATAAGGGTGTTATCTTTGTGTCTCATGAGTGGACTATATGATGCTTTATATGGTCTTCAACCTTTGTTGGAATGACTTCATTTTTGTTGCATGCCATATATATGTTGCTATTATTTGTGAAAAGTTGTGATCTTAGACCACATTTAAAAATGATTGAATATTTTTTACTTTTATTAACTAGATTGGAAGTGTTGCTTGATGTATATGGATGGTATAAAATGAAAGTTTCATTGTATATATTGTACCTTCAAAATAAGTCAAGGAGGTCATTGTGGTTGCTTTGCTGTTGCAGAAACTTTTATTGATTGCTGGGTTACATTGAGAAGCATCACCTTCTAGCATTTTCTTCATGGCAGTTATAGGAAAAGGCTGATATTTGAGTAAAGACACTATCAAGATTCGACATTAATTTTAAAGATATACAACATGATTTTGGCGGTGATATAAAACTTTCATGTAATGCTTGAGTTTAGAATATCTTATGCCCAACTATTCTTTTTTATTGCATATGCCGAACTCTTCTGACATAAAATATTTTGACTTAAAAAAATATAATTTTATAAACATGATTTTGGCTATGACTATCCAACTTAAAATCTTTCATGGCACTAAAATAACTATCAATAGATATATTTAGCAAAGTACATCAATCCATGCCAATATAAATTGTTATTTAAAATATAAAGGTCGAAATTTGAGAAGAAAACATGATTAATTTTATTTATTCAATAGTATCATTGAAGTATGTCGACGACTAATAATAAAGTCAATTTGAAGCTTATGTATGAAACTCAAAACAAACCCGTGCATTGCACGGGTCGGGGTCTAGACCATGAGATTTTCTTTTCTTCACTAAACTAAGCCATTAAATTTATATGTTATGTTACGGTATCAGGGTCGATGTCATGGAAATATTTTAATATGGTTCCGTATAAATGTTTATGGTAATTAATATTATGAATTGAATTATACTATTATTTCCATTCAATTAAACTATTTTGATACATATTAACGCTTAATATATTTATCGATACGTCTGGTTAGTACTTAACAAAAACACTAACCATTTATCTTTTTCTTGGATGATGTACATTTTTTATTTAATAAACGTGAAAAGAGGAAAGAGACAAATTTGGAGAAAATTATGAATGTAAAAGAATCACAACTAAGAATAAAACAAGAAAATTCATCTCTCTTATTGGATTTGTATTTGAGGCAAAAGTAGTGAGTAGTGATGAAAAGCAATTGATTCCACCTATGAAATGAAATGAATCCTGCAAATTGAGAGGAACTAACTGAGCTGAGAAGAAAAGACAGTGTCACACTCACCAGGGTTTATTATTCATCCATGGCGATGGCGTTAACCTTCTTCATCTTCCTCTTCTTCTCTCGCCTTCTCTCTTCCATTTCAGCACGATCCACCTCCATGGAATCGGTCCCCGATCTTCAATCCACCATGTACACCGACGTTGATGGATTTCCTTGCGTTCGGCTGCTAAGTCTCTCTGGAACCATCGGTTGTTCAAGTAAGCCCAATTTCACGATTCATTATGTTTTTAGTGGTTAATTAATTGTAATTCGTTGATTCATTGCAATTTGTTAGATCCTGGGAGAGATAAGGTTGTAGCTCCAATTGTAAGATTCCAAAATGTCGATGATATCACACAGTTATCTTCTATATTGGTCTCATTGGATCAGTTTCCAACTCTCTTTACCAGGTATCATCATTTTCTGTTTTATGTGTGGATTTCAGTTGAAAACTAGGTTTGGACCAAACATGGATTAGGCTCTGTTTGGTAAAAAATAACGGATAGTGGATAGTTGACAAGCTAGCTGAGAGCAGATAAGCTAGCTTATTGAATTTGTAGGGTTTGGTAATATTAGCAGTTGAACTTGCTTATAACTATCAAATGACAAAAAAGATATGTTTAATTAATATTTAATTTTTTCAATTAAGATAGTAGGGGTACAATTTAGAGATAAATGATAAGTTATAAACTTTACACTAAGTTTTTTGAATTGGCTCATCATAAAACACTATAAGCTAGTAAAAATAAGCTATAAGCTCATGACAAAATGATGGTTACCAAATAAGTCTTTTTTAGTTATATAAACTTATAGGGTTTTTCTATCATGTGCAAATTTGCACATGTTAAGAAATTCAAAATAGTAAGTTTTTATTGGAATTTGTGCATTTTATATTAATGAGATAACTTTTTAATAAATAATTGTTGTTTTTCATAAAAAGTTGCTAATTTTAGTTGCTTTAACATGTGCAATATTGCATATGTTAGACAAACCCAAACTTATAAGATATAAGCCAGCTTGTTATGTCTGCCAAACAGATCCGTAATACTTGTTTAGTGGCATGATCTTTAATGCTGCATATTCATTTATGATTCTTTTTTTTACTTTCCCGAGTGTGATTTTTCCCTTTCAGATTATCAGCTGACCCAAGCTTTGCAAGCAAAGTTGGTGGTGTACTAGTTGAATCAGTTACCGATTCACAGAAGAAGTTAAATGGTAAATACTATTGGTTTGCTTTAAACAAAGAGTCAAATATAGAGTAGTATTTACTTTTAAAGCTGCTCCCATCATAACTTCTTTTTTTTATATGTAGGATTCTCTCCCGATCAAAAGTTTCCGCAAGCTGAATTTGCTTCTTACCATAATATCAGCTATGAATGGAACCCAAATGTACAATATGGATTTACTTTTTCTTTCGGTTTCTGGGGATATTTATATCTCATGTCATCATAGTTTATTTGTCCTTTTCTTTGCTTGTTTCTGCCAATTAGTTTCCAATTCTGATTCAATTACTTTTATAGAGTGTTTGTAACTAATAGATGCTTTTTGGTTTCTAAGAAGTTCTTTATTTCTGTGGATGTACGTTGTATATCACTGTTGGTTTCAGTGTCATGTAGATAGGATACGAAAGACAAATTAATAGGTGAAGTATGTCTTGGATTAGGATCAAGAGCATATAATGATATTAGATGTATTAGAAGATTTATGATGGGAAAATAACCAGTTATTTTTTGAATATAATACTATATTAGCCTTGAGACAACACGATTGATTACTTAGAATGATTGATTTATTTGTCTTTTCTTTTTCGTTCTACTACTACAGGGTTCTGGTATTATGTGGAAATCCTACGGTTTTCCTGTGTTTTTACTCACAGAAAGTAGCACGAAGACTCTTCAAGAGGTATTACATAGTATTTTCATGTTCTTTCTTAAACTCGCAACACATGCTAGTGATGGATGGTTACCTTTTGAGGTTGTAGTTATGTGGAGACAAACTTTGGAAACACGGTTCTTTTGTTTAAGTTCAAAGGGGTGTATGTACGGAATGCAACTTCTTTTGTTTGAGTAGAAAGGGGTGTATGAAATGCAAGTTAAGCAGAAGGCACACTAATTCTAGCTTAATGGTGACAATCGGAGATCAAGACATGTCAAAACTCACAAGGTCTGCATCTTGAGTAATGAGTACATCATACAAAATGATGGGAAAAATAGAGATATAAACCATAGGATTTAAGCTGGATAGATGAAATGAAGTAGTGCTTTGCATTTTGTTGTTATAGAAAAGTACTACTCTAGTTTGAGTAACAAAATTTTACTTCAAAACTATAAATCTGTAGTTTTGTACAGGATTGAATGTCAATTGGTAAAGACTGAAGAGAAAGTAACAAAGTAAACTTGATGTTTTAAGGATGATAATTTTACTATGATGATTGGACAACGAGGTACAGTTACAAAGGAATGCGTTCGAGGAAAAGATGGATAACAACAATTACAGAAAAGATGATAGAATCTCGCCTTAGGTGCTATAGACATATGTGGAGACGACTTATAAAATCCCAGTATGGGGAGTAGATCAAATCCGAGTTAGTTCAATAGTCAGAGGAAATATTTAAGAAAACTCCCGCAAAAACATTGGGAAGTATTTGGTTTTAAAATAATTTGTCTTTAGACATGATTTATGATAGGAAATTATAACTTCGTTTTATCTATATAATCAGATCCACCAAAAAAAAAATTGTTGTTATCAATCCATATAGCCAACCCTACCTAATGGGAAAGACTTGGCTGTTGGCTTACTTGTATCTTGTTAGATGGTTACTATTGGCTAACCCACACAATGTACAAATTTTCACTGATACAATTAATTTTATCAACATTAATTTTATAGTGCCCTGATATGAATCTTATTATTGTTTAATTTTATCCACAGTTTGTATTAAAAGGCGAGGACAAAAAGAAAGCTTATACATCTAATGTGGCTGAATTTGATCTGGTGATGCAGGTAAGCTCCAGATTTTTGTAGACAATTGTTATTTTCTGGCATATGAAGAAAAATGTTTCATTGTTTGCATTTTTCATTTTTTATTATCTTGGATTAGACAATGAAATCTGGGACACATGATTCAGAGTCTTGTTTAAATGAAGGAACTTGCCTCCCTTTAGGTGGATACAGGTGAAGTTTCTTACATTCTACTCTATAAATTCTGCAAAAACTTTTGGATGTGACTTTCTTTTTGGTTGGGAATAAACAAGGGGTCAAGGGTGGCTACCCTGTTTAGAGCAGATTTCCAGGAAAAAATTGTGAAATGGATTTGTAGATGCAGGGTTATGATATGATATTATTGAACGACGTATGTAACTGTAAATCGCATATTGCTGCAAAACTAAATGCCCAGTCAATCATGCAAGACAGTGAACAACTGAACATGAATAAAAATCTGAGTCTCAATAGTAATCCTTTTGTAGGAGTATATAGAATAAATGGCCATATATAAAATACAGTTAGCTACTAGATTTTATTTGCCATGAAGAATGAGTGTTTATATACAGGTGAAAACACGAGGCCAGATATCCTTATGAATGTAGCATCACATGATTCACATAGTAGAAATGAGTTGTCCTGGATCTAGATTAAGAATATATTATCACCTGCCTCTCACTTTGCAAAGAAATTTAAAATCTTAGCATTGTTGTGGTTGATGTTAACTTTGTGTATGTTTCATATGAAAGACAGTGTTTGGTCGTCTCTTCCCCCAATCAACATTTCATCCTCAAAACCGTCTAAGCCCATTATATTGGCAGTAGCCTCTATGGATTCTGCTTCCTTTTTCCGGGACAGAAGTCTTGGTGCAGATTCACCGATTTCTGTAAGCACAATTGCATTTGTTACAGCATGCTGTTTTTTTCATCTGGCTAAAATAAGTGCTTATGTTCCAAAATCAAAATATAGTCTAACTCGCCAACTACTTTACAGGGTTTAATTGCACTACTGGCAGCAGCCGATGCACTTTCTCATTTGGATGGTCTTCGTGACCTTAATAAGCAGGTGCGTACAAAATAATGGAGTTTTCAGGTTTCAGTTTTTGGACTGTTCATAACTGATTGGTTCTTGGACTCAATTAGTAATAGGAAGCGGCTCGATAAGGCTCTAATGTTATGACTGTGTGGACCAATTCTCTTTAGGAGGGGAAGTTAGTCAGAAGAGAGGGAAAAGACATTTCAGATATGTTTATACAGGGAAAATTCGAGGGAGAAAATGTTATGGGAATTCCATATCAGTTGTTCGGCTTATAGGCTGGGGCCAAATATGTTCACTATGGCCACGATAATTCGCTCTTACATTTTCTTAATTGTTCTTACAGTTTTCACTTTGTCCAAATGTGTTTGATGGGAACTGTTCCTTCCAATAGCGTAATTTTGTTAATAGTCACAATTCACAAAACTTTGACTTGATATAGTTTCCCTGTGTGCCTTTCTGGTTTTAGTGACCTTGAAGATCTCTTTGTGGGGAAAAATATTCTGGTTGGTCACTGTTTCTTAATCATTGGTTCATTAGGCTTGTGAGATAATTATCTACCATCCTTTCCAGTTTATTGTAATGGGATTGTGATTAAATTTTGTTGTTTAGAATGCAATAATTGCACCAATGGTAGATAACCTTGTGCACTCCCCTTTTATTGTTTCAACATAGTAAACTCCCGGCGTTTCTTCGCCCTTCCTTTCTTGTGGGTGTCCTTTTAGAAGAGCATAAATGCATCGCGTTTATCATTATTGTATGGTGCTTCTTGCTTTCAAACCCACAGTTAGCTGTTCCCTTGGATTAATTAGCACAAGTTGCCCTTTCTCAATACATTTGTTTATACAATAATTATCAGGGTTGCTTTTTAAAACTTTTGTGTAGGATGCATTTGGATAAGCTTTGAAAATAAAAAATAAAAAAAAAAACACTTATGATACATGCATATAAATTTATTCAAAAGCTACTATTTCTAACTTTTGAGAAAAGCCCTAAAAACATTGGCTTTTATCCTCTTTTTAATAAAAAACTTCTGGTTATGATAAACAAATTTTAACATTTTTCTAATTCAGGAAAGTGTTATTTATTTTAAAAAAATGAACAAGCAGGCTGATAAATTCAAGAACCTAGTAGTTCCGACATGTTGTTACTGCTTCTCTGAACTTTATTGCTGATAGTTTCATAAACTCAATGCAGCTTGTTTTTGTAGTTTTCACTGGAGAAGCATGGGGCTATCTTGGAAGTAGGAGATTTTTGGTAGAACTCGACGAGCACTCAGATGCTGTTCATGGCCTTAATCACTCATTAATTGAAAAGGTACTCTGTGTTCCTAGTAAATATGAAAACTGAGTAGTATTGGAGGGTGACCTGATGCACAGTATTTGAATTTATATGCCAGATTGTTTATAAATGCCTCCTCTGGAATTATTTTAAATGCTAACAACCTAACTTATGCTTTTGTTGTGTGGTGTTTCACAGGTCCTTGAAATTGGTTCTGTTGGAAAGGGACTCAGTCAAGGGGCTACAAACTTCTTTGCTCATGCAGAAGGGGTGAGATGATCGATCTGTTAAATATGTGCACACACACTAGTGCCCTTTTGCAATTTTAGTTGGATATAATGCATTGTGTTATATAATTTGTGTGGGCACCATCTGAATTATAGTATTGTATTGTTCCAAATCTTCTTATGACTAATGCCGCATCATTACAGGATTCTTCTGCCACAAATCAGATCATGGTTGCCCTGAAACATGCACAAGAATCACTGCTATCTGAAGACATACGGATTGCATCTGCAAGTGCCTCAAATCCTGGGATACCTCCGGCATCTTTAATGACCTTTTTGAACAAGGTTTTGGATACTGCACTTTTCTTAAATTTAATTATTGAAGTCGTTTTTTTGATAAAAAAAGAATTTAGGTGAGTTGGTTTTTTAAAGACAATGATCTTTAATATAATGTTTTTCAGAGTCGCTTTCAATCATCACAATTTCACAGATATTTGCTTGAGATCAATTTGATATAAATCACATATACTGTCCTTATTTGGATATATAGACACTCAATACAATCTTGTATTATATTATACCTGCAAGCATTATCACATTTT
>Ga0099826_10000285_pt1 | contig 22683 bp, 9 predicted proteins | sample Mtrugardesep15_FD_76830 | JGI IMG/M metagenome (GOLD analysis project Ga0099826, IMG submission 76830) | Root nodule microbial communities of legume samples collected from California, USA - M. trunc garden sep15 | ecosystem: Host-associated > Plants > Roots > Nodule | place: USA: California... | reverse complement strand
CTGATTAGAGTCTGAACTCCATCAGACTCTGAATCCTGAGAACAGTGCTATTTTTCGTAAGAAAGAAACGTTTTTGAAAACACAATTCAACCCCCCCCTTCTTGTGTTTTTTTCCCACCTTCACGCTTGTCATCATGGAATAATAAGTTCTTGTCTTTTGGTGGTCGATTGGTTCTTCTGAAGTCTGTCTTGTCCTCCCTTCCGGTTTATTTCCAAAATTCGGCTTCTACTCCTTTAACACCTATTGAAAAAATTCAGCAAATGTCATACATATGGTTGAAATCTAAACAGGCTAATTTTGACTACAGTTACCACGACTGGTGTAACCAGCCGCTCCTCTGTATTGGTGTTATGGTGTAATTTTTATCTTTTTTTTGTTGGTGCTCCCTTTTTAGCACCTTAACTCTGTAAGAATTTTGCGGTGTTTATCCTTTTACACACCTTATGCGGGAGGATCTACTGTTGGGTTTTAATATCATTTTCATTTGTTTAAAAAAAAAGAAGATTAATTTGAATAAAATGCAACAAAAGCTATTAAAATTTGAGAAAATAACGTTTAGAGCGTTTCAAGTGCGTTTAGATAGTTACAAGTTAAATCCAACATCCTAAGAAATTATTTCCAAACCGCAACCACTATATGGGGAAAAAAAGGTGCCACGCTTACTAGCTTCTGCACTTCTCGTGTCATTTTCTTTTGGACAATTCATTCAATGAACACACACGGCACACATCTCTAACTTGAACCTTCCACACAATTTAAATAATGGCCATACTTCTTGAACATTCAGTAAAAAATTAAATGTAGTATTTTTTTAGATAGCTAATGTATTTGGTCGATATTATATATCATATACATTACTTGTTTAAAGAAAAAGTGATATTTTTGTTTATAATTGAGAGGAGTAATATTATACTCAAAAGCCTTAAATACCTCATTTTTGACATAAAACTTCTTATCTTGGCTTTCTTAAGAAGTCAAACAATGAATAATCTTGAAAGTATCTTAAGAGTATTTGTTAACACTTTTTAAAAAAAAAGTCTTGAATATGCTATTTATACGAAATTTTCACCACTGTCAAACAATGAATAATCTTTATATATCAAGAATTGAAACCTCGATCATTTATTTATAGAGTTCAAATCTTTCATCTCTTAAACCAATTCATTGTTATTGTCTTAAACTTCTTTGTAAATTAAGAAAATCAAGGTTATGCAACAAAAAAAAATCATATAAAAGCAATTTACACTAAAATATATTATCATTTTCTTACATACTCAAACGTATCAACTTAGTATACCTACAACATACTCAATCCTTGGTAGGCAGCAAACCATTTACATACTCGTATCACGTATCAAAGAGAATCACTAATCATGTAGCTATATTTTTAGTATTTGCAACTCTCATTGTTTATAATACATTAATGCTTATTTTTCATATTAAATTGAACATGATGTACTTGCCCTCCCTTTACCTATATCAGTTTGTATATATATGTGAAAGCTAAAGAAATCCCCTTAAAGTGTACCAATTTGCTACTGTATTGAGTTCAACTCTGTCCACTTTAACAATAATTTAACAACAATGTGCACAACCAATTTAAGCATATTACTCCAAATTATGAAGAGCATTCAATTTTTTAAATGGAATAAAATAAAAATAAACTATAGAACGGGATAATAACTATTAATTACATGAAGAATTAGATCAATAGTATTATTATAATATAGCAATGGTAGGTGACAACAATAATATATTGGCCATAGCCAATGCCTCAATTCACACAATCACACTAGTCTCTAAAACAGACCCCATTCACAGAACCATCACCTAAGCACTTTATGATACACACAATTCACTTATTTCTTATCTCCATTTGATACTAGTGATTACAATATCTCATCAACAAACTCAAACCAAAGAAATCAACAATTCTCTTTCCCAAGAGATCTCATCACATTATGGAATCAGATTCCCTGCAATAATTGTGTCACAGTTTTCAATCTCGACCGTCCAATTGATTTAAGTCAATCACAAAGTACATTTAAAATTAATTTTCATATTATATAATTCGAACTGTCTGGTCTCAAATTAACAGCCGAGATTGTTAATTGCATGTAAATGCATGTTTCTTTTACAGCAGGGAATCCGGATCCGTCTCAGTACTGCAATATATCTGCAGAAGCCATAATAGGTTGGTTCATATAAGACATATTATTCAAAGAGTTGAAGAAGAAACCATTATTTGGCTCAACAAAAGCATTTGATGCTCCAAAAACTCCATTGCTTGAATTCAAGGCACCAACAATTTCATTCAAAGATTCCAACCTGTTGCTTAACTCTCCCATCTGAGCCCTTAACACTGAATTATCAGCTTCAACACTCAAATACTTTTGAGTGGTGATGTTAACACTTGTGAGTATTTCTTGATTCTCTTTCCTTAGCTTAGCAACTTGTGACACAAGATCATCCAAGTGCTTCTGTTTCCTCATCCTAGACCGCCTTGCCGATTCGCGGTTCGATATCATCCTCTTCCTCTTTCTCTGATCCATCAAAGCCTGTAAATCTTCTTCTGAACCTGAGTTTTGTAGTAGAGATGAACCTGAAGATGTTCCACTTGATGAAGCCATGATGAGATATTAATTAACTTGACCCTCTTAATAATTAATAATTATTACTAATAACAACAAAGATAAAAACACTAGCAGGACCCAGACACTAGAAAATATTAAATAACAAACTTAGAAAAATTAATACTGCAGAAATATAAAATTTGATTATTTTTATGATATAGGTTTAAACTATGAAGGATTAACAATCATGAAACGTAGTAAAGCCAATAGAGGAAAGCAACAGAGAAAGATTGAACTAAATGGGTCCTGCGCCTAACAGTGGAATTGATCATACACCCAGAAAAGAAGATTTCACTGAGAATTGGATACATGAGTATCAAACATTAACAATAAGATGTTGGACATTTAATTAATTAATATGCAATTTCTAAGGTGAATTTTTTTTATGAGAGGAGGAAGAAATGAAAGAGAGGTTTTGTTATTGAACACAAGAGGAGCAATGATGGACCATATGATATATAAATAAAATATCTTAGTGGCTATTTAGAAAGTTTGAGAGATATGATAGGAAAAATGAGAAAGTGGAAGAGGAGTCTATGTGATTTGAGTAGGGAATTTATAGAAAACCAACAAGTTGGTGGAGAATATTTAATTTTTGTTTATATGAGAAACAATTTGACAAAGAAGTAAAGTAGGGTCTATTTTAATTTTGGAATCATCAACCACTTAATGGCAAAATAAATATTGGAAGACAAAAGAAAAAAGAAAGGTTATTTTAAAAGGTTGATATGTCAAAGGGGTTAAAGGAGGAAAAAAAAAGAGTGAAATGAAAATAGAGTTAGAAGAGAGTAATAAGAAAGAAGACAACAGAAGGGTCCAGTTACAGCTGGGAAGCAATAATCAACCACAAAATGCATCATAGTATTTGAAAATACTTCCAAATAGTTTCACTCTCACAGAACAGGACTATTTGGGGGTAGCCTGTTGTGTTCAGATGATTGAATATTATTGGCTAGTCTCTCTTGTGAGTTAAGAGATTCTTTTAAACTTTTGGTTGAATTTTTTACATAGTTTAAACTGTAAATAAGATGAAGGAGTAAATTCCCATTTTAGTCTCTCTTATGGACAAAATTCAATTGGAAGAGAAAAATCTGACTGGTGTTCCCAATTGATCTCTTGATGGTTGACCAATAAGGATACTTCATACATATAACATAACATCTATATGCTAGGTTTTGAATCGAGGTAGTTGGAATGCATGCAACAAACCAATCAATCCCTCGAAATACTGACACATAAAACATAACATGATTATATAAAAGATTAATTTTATGATGCATAAATGAGACAAATTTTACATGCGGAAGGTAGTTTTCATCGTTTAATCAATATATCCATCATTTATGCATGTTAGATAAAATATATATAAAAAGAGTATTAAAAAATTGTCATTCACCCAAAGGTATAACCATGCTATATTTGTCATTCACCCAAAGGTATAACCATGCTATATAAGTTGAAAAGTTGAAAGAGAATTAAGAAGAAGATTCAGGGTTCAATCTCTATATTTGTTTACTTCTTGCTAAACAAATTAACCATTAACAATTACCTGTAAAAAATGTCTTGTTAGGAAAAATTATTTTATTGAACTATCATTTTATAATTGTAAGATAATAATGTGGAGTTAATTAGTATATATTGTCTGCGCAAAGAAAATGTTGTTTTTTTTTAGAGATGTGCAAAGAAACATTTATACAGACATATTTTCATAACTCAATATTATATATGTCATTTTATTATATTAATTTAAAAATTTCTTTATAACTATATACATGACGTGATTAATGCCTTTGTAAGAAAATTACAAAGACAATACATATCAAATTGAATTCAAATATTATTTTTGGTCAAGTTGTCTAATTGGTAAATTGAACTCAAATATCTTTTGCAATAAAAAGATGTTAATTATGTTTTTATTATATATGTGTCCAATTTTGTTAAACTTATTTGTAAAAACAGAAATGAAGTATTACATTTTAGTTCAAAAATCCGTACGTGTACGGAAACAAATTCACGCAATCAACAAGTTTGATATTGTCTAATCGATCAAGATCAGTTTGTTCAAATTTTAGTCTCAAAAAATGTTATATTAAACAAAAATTAAAAGTACTTTAATATTTAAACCACGACGGTTCCAAAATATTGATTACGTATCGTAGCGACTACACCTAATCCGAAATCAAAAAAACATTAGCAATTTGACTGGACTAAATAACTTGCTCCATCTTTTTCACTTGTCCCACACATAATGAAAATCAGTCTTGTATACATAAACAATTCACTCTGGTCAGAAAGTTTGATATTGTCTAATCAAGAACATATTGTTCAAATTTCAATCTCAAAAAAGGTTATATTAAACAAAAATCAAAATTACTTTAATATTTGAACCATGAAGTTTCGAAATACTGGTGTTACGTATCATAGCGACTATGCCTAATTCGAAGTCAAGAAAATATTAGCAATTTAGTTGGGCTAAGTAACTTGTTCCATCTTTTTCACTTGTCCCACACATAATGAAAAGGAGTCTATGATTAGACACAATGAGCTGTCGAAAGAATTAAATGACTCCTTATAGAATCTCATTCTCAAAATCATTAGATTTTTTTCCCATGAATTGTTCTATGTTGCAACTATTGTGGTTGCCATCAGCTTGGAACCATACGGCTATGTACACAGATGCGGACGGACGGTCCAGAAACGTTAAATTTAGATGCAGATTTTTCTCTTTTGAGGAATTAGATGCATATTTTAACTGCACTTATATTCAACAGTTTTGTAATGGTTTGCATCTGATTGAGGGTTTGGATTATGATTGACAGATAGCGATGTATATTTTCTTTTTTGTGTTAAAAATGTGATTATATTTCGTTATCATAGACCAATGTATATGAACGATCTTATATTAAAAATGTCACTTTTAAGTCTAATTAGTCAATTTTATTAGAACTTCTTGTGGTGAAGGTTTTGGTCAGTAGTTTTCATTTGGCTTGTGCTACATTCAGTGGACTAATCTTTTCTCTCCTTAACATAACTAACAATCTATCCGGTGGGGATATATGAAGGCAACGGTAACGGCGCGGTGCTTTGGTGTGGTGGCAACGATGCCTTCACGGTAGAACAAAAAGTGTCTTAGGCACGTTATCACTCCAACACTCAAGTCGGTGTAGGAAATGAGGTTGAATTTGTAAAAATGTGTGGAAAATGAATCGTTACCATGAGGGTGACGCTGAGTCACCCTTATATAAAGGAAGGAGACGCACTAACGGATCCCTTAAAATGCAGCACCTTATCGAAAAGCAGTTGGAGGCCACAGTGTGTGGGATGCACGAGGACATGCTTCAATGGAGGTGGTGTGCACCAAAGTTATAGCGTGTCTTGATCGGATGACTCATTGTCTACGTGTCAGCGCTAAATTGACTTTCTAGCCAGTTAAATTCAACATGACGACTCCTACCGATTCAAAGAAGGACAATAATTTCCCACGATATTCTGCAACTTGATAGCAAAGTTGCTAGTAATTTTCCACGATTCAAAGATCTCACATTCAGTGAACTGATTTTTTCTCTCGTTAGCAGTGCTAGTAATTTTTTATACATTTGCTATGAAAGTATTGTGCTCCGTTGATTTTCAGCAAACATGCGCCTGGTTTTCATCAAACAAGGACATGATAATTTTTAGCTTGTCAAAAACATGAACCATACCTTTTTTTTTCTTCTTTTCTCGTGTTAATTCTTAATATCTAGCACTGCTCTAAAAGTAATAATTGTGTCTCTTATTTCTCTGTTTTCTTCTTTTGTTTCAATGTTGTCATTTCCCTTTAAATTGTACTATTAGAAAATTACCACATCGTGTAAATTTTGTAATATAAGGGAGTAGACTACTTCAAGAAAATTTAGATAACTGTCGTGTCATTTTTCGGAGATCAAAGCTATTTGATTAGTTTTTGTCTTACTAAATTATTTCACAACATTTTGAGAAAAGATTTGAATTAGATTGGGGTCCGGGGGTTAATTACATAAAGGGAAGATGTTAACACCCCTTATCTACATTTTTATTGATTCAGAAGGACTAGGTCCTTTGCTTACGTACCCGTGAGGGATCAGAACCTCGTAGTTCGGGGTAAAAATTACCGTTTGATTGGTTTTGTATTTTTTATTAGTTTTTTAAAATGAAAAAGCCAAATGACAAAGAGAATTTGTTTGTATTTTTTATATTAGAAGAAAATGTACTCAAAGTGAAATTAAATTGATTGATATTTGATTAAGAAAGAAATAGAAAAAAAGGAATCACTTGACTTGTAAATCGAGGTTTATTGATGAAAATATTTTTGTGTTTTTGGATTACGTGAATGTTTTTGTTGTTTTTGAATAATGAGCTAAAACTAAACTAACGGAGCAGAAATGTAAAGCGTACGTAACTCATGGTGGCGTTGGACCACCACGAGGACCTTTAACCTAAACTACGAAGCATAAAAAGTAACGCCATACACATACACGCACACATGCACCTAAAGCTATTACATAAAAGCCTATTATACATTCTAGGGTCTGCAATAAAATAAATAAATTACATCAAAGCCTATTTTTACATTCTAAATTATGTGCAAAAAGTGAAAATAAAGAGATAAATTACATTAAAACCTAATTACATCCTACACGGCTATAACATATTTAAAAATGCTAAAATAAAAAAGAATGCGACATGAAATAAAATGAGATGCAGTGAAATAAATACAATAAGACTAAAATGCATAGAAAATAAACAAAATAGAAACGAAATAAATAATAAAAAAAATATATGCATGTAGGGGGTGCAACAGTAATATAGGGGGGCGCAAAATGAAAAATAAATGAAATTGGGCCAAACAGAGACACAGGCGCATGGGCCTAAATGTCAGGTCTGGCAGGATATGGGCCGTCTGATTGATCAGACGGACTTGATTCAATCAAGGAAACAAGGTAACACTGGCCACAAGATCAAGATCAGAACAACCAAGGAGGCGAGGGTGTATGGTAGTCCATGCACCCACGCACACCAGATCACGAGGGCCTATATAAAGGCTTGTAAGAGAGAAATCTCTCGTTTCTCAAACATCTTTCTCTCTCTTCGTAAAATAGAGCTAAGAGCTCTCTTCTGTCTCCGATTTCCTTCATCTTCTTTAGTGGTAAACCGGATGAAGATTCCGGCGAGTTCATAGGAACCGCCGTACTACCCAGATACTGGCGCGGTGGCCGACGGCCATAGGCGGCGTCGCCGCCTCGAAAGCCCAAAATTCCCTTTTTAAATTTATTTATTTATTTACGATTTTCTCTTCATCTTTCTCTACTATTCTCAAAATCCCATAACCTTAACAACGCCCTAGATCTAGTAAAAGAAAAGAAATACTACCTTTGTACTTTTTGAACAGGATTCGGTTGGTTTGTACGATTCCGGTTTGTTTGGGTGTTGTGTGTGCACAGTTGTTGTGTGTCTGAATGAATGGTGTTGTTCCACTATTTGTGTTGGTTCGGATGGGTTCTCCTTGTTGCGTCGGTAGTGTTGGTTGCAGTACTGGGTCTTTGATTATGAGGTTATGTTGGATTCGTGAAACTGTGTGAGACTGTGATGTCGTGAACTTTTTGCAGGTTTGTGTGTTAAATTTTCGACCGTTTGTGCGTCCAAAAGACTGTGTGTGCAGGTTTTTATTTATAGTATTGGGTTAGGGTTTGTTAAAAGAATCAGAGAAAAAATTGTGGCTTTGGATTGGGATGAGAGGAGCGTCTTTCTGTTCCTGAGTCTGCTGCAGATGAGAGCGTGACGGGCTGGATTTAAACTGGAATTGCTTGCAGATAGGCGTGTGAAAGTTGTGTTATGGATTGGGACCTTTTTTTGGTTGTTATGAATAAATAAAAATAATGGAAATAATAAAATAAAAAAAGATTATGCAGACTTTTGGACTTATCTAAAAAGAAATGAAATAATTAAATAAGTAGATAAAATAAAAATAAAAATTAAATGATTTTTTAAAAAAGAATAAAAGATTGAAATTTTAACTAAAAATACAAAATGAAAATAAAGAAAAAGAGGGCCCGACTCGGAAACAAAATGAGGTATTTTAAAATACCTTTTTGCTGAAATTTCGTTTGAAAAAACAGAGATTATTCAACGTCACAAGACACACGTCTGTGGTGTCTTAGATCAAAAAATAGGATACAATAATATCACTGATAGACCACTTCAAAAAAAATATTATAGAATGAAGGACACAATAAAAAAAAATTGCAGACATTTGTGTGGGTCAAAAGCCGCCGTAAATGTATTTTTAATTAAAAAACATATAAGGGCCGAAATTCGATGCAAATGTATTTAAACATGCATTCGTTGATTTTAAATTGGTGTAAACGCTTGTAGATTATTTTCTTTTTGAATTTTCATAACCAATGAGAAAAATACTAACATCATAATTAATCGAGTTGAAAGTCAATGGTTCAAGCTCTCGCGAGGAGAAAACTAACATGACAGTTAACAGGTTAACATTTGTCATTAAAAAACAAAAGAATCCTATTCTTTATCCAAACTATTTCGCTCATTCCTAAAGTAAATGTCTAAAATGCCCCGACACAAGTTAACTCACGCAGCGTGAGTTAACTCACGCTGAGTACTATTTTCGTTCTAAACCCAGCAGGCAGCTATAAAGCTCCATTTTTTCTTTCCCTCAACCCCCAAAAACCTAAAAAGTGCGAATTTTTGGGTCAAAATCTTCGTTCCTAATCATTGCAAATCGTCAGAAAACAAGTTTCTACGCTCATCAAGCATCATAGAACAGGTAATGTATCCACAAAACTCATCCCATTTCTACTGGTTTTGTGGCTGTCACGTTTTTTTCGTCAGTAGGCATAGGGCTCATCGTGAGTTAACTCACACTAGGTTTAAGAGCAGCGCAAGTTATCTTGCGTAGAAGTATAACACTAGCGTGGGTTAACTCACGCTACTGTGCGCCCAAAATTTGAATTTTTGCGCCATTTTTTTAACTTGCTTTGCTTGCAGCACAAGTTATTTATTTATTTTTTCTTTGTTATTTTTTTATTGAGTAGGCATTGAGTGGCATGGTTGAAAATGAGGTGGAGGATGCCGTTGAACCTAAATCGGGCAAAAACAAAGCTTCCGGCGAAGCTTCCGGTGTAGGCGTAGGTTCAGGTGTAGCATCCGACGATGTCAAACCAACCAAACAAGTGGAGTTGAAAGTGAAAATTCCTTTTCGAGCTCACATAGTTCACGCCAGTACAAATGGCAGCGTGAGTTAACTCACGCTTATTTTTTTAAAATTAACACTAGCGTGACTTAACTCAGTTTAGTTTACACTAGTGTGACTTAAGTCGCGAAAGACATTTTGATCTTTTCACTTGAGAATGAGCAAATCCGTTTAGATAAAGAGGATTCAAAACAAAATAGCAATTATGGTTTTTCCCAATAGAGAGGACTTTGGTTTGGGTTCTAAATTGGGGAGCCCTTGACGATTAGTATGTGATCGATCCATTCCACTTGGAATATGAATGTTACTCGTCTACCCAAATTTATCTACAACTTGATAGCAAAGTTGAAGGCTCCAACCAACAAAATCAACAAACGTTGAGATCTTTATACATATGAAAATTTTAGTTAAAAACTGCTTATAATGTTATTCCAGGTTTGGATAACGACACTACTAACGTGCCTCCTTTGTTCAAATAGGTTTGGAAGGGATCAACTTGGATACATGCAAGCGATTCTATACAAGGTTGCTCACCACTTTTTTCTTACAAATGCATTGAGAACTCATCCACACGTGACAAATGACAAATTGTTAACCATGTGATAATCTCAATCTGAAACAATCATGCATATGCTTCTAGATTGCAAGGATGTTAAAAAACAATAGAATAAATTTATTACGGGGTATATCGAAACTTGGTATTCAAATGGCAAGAGAAATGCCAACAACTTGTGATTCTAAACATGTTGATACGATACAGAATCGATACGCTTCTTCTCTACGATTCTTCTCTACGAGGTCATTTCCCGTATCCACCTCTGCCAAGCAAATTTATGTGTTGATGCTTTAGCTTTGAGAGGTTATGATGTACTTGATTAATGTCTTTATGTTTTAGATGTTATTCATGCTAGTATTTATTTACTTCATGACAAATACTTAAAGGGATAGCATGCATCTTCACAGTTGTACCTAGTGTTTGTTTTTAGTTTTGCTTATGATATAAAAAATGGTTACACATTGTATGTGTGCCTTTGTCAAAGTTGATTTGTTCGTCCGGTAAGAATTCAACTTAAATCCCACAAGGATTTAAGTTCAATTTTTTTTCTTCCCGTCAATGTAAGAACCTCGTCGGTAGATATTGTAAACACACTAAAAAAACCAAAAATAAAATGAGGACAGTTCTCAATCCATATATTATCAGCAGGAAACTAAGGAAAACTTCGCTAAATGGTCACCAAATTCATTAGCTAATCTTTTTACATGAACAACTTGATGAGCAACTGGACAGTAATATGAGATGTCACATTCACATTTACAAACCAAATTAACATGTTTAAGCAAAGTATGTCTTCCTAGAGGAAACTCTATGTTCTCTCATTATCTAATTGAATGATAAACACTTATCAATAAATCCTTTGTGTACTTTGTTGATATATATTATTTTATTTTATTTTTTGGTGTAAAATGTTAAAATATTATAATTGTATCCGTCAATTAAAATGAAAGACATATATGGGAAAAAACATTGACCGATTTTCTTTTAGGGTATCTTACATAAATACATACATGAAAACGTGTTCTAAATTTGTGGGAGTGGATACAACTTTGCATTGTGTCCTACACTTGCCCACAAAAAGGGAAAGAAAGCAAAAAATGATCATAAAGGTTTTGTGTGTATGTCGTGTCGTTTGAATGTTATTAGGGTCCCAGTAGGTCAGCATCTGGGGCTATGCTGTTATATTTTGGTAATTGGTTGTAAACTAAATGCAACAATCTCTAAATTGGTCATATTCTTCTTTGTGATGAAATTTGTGAGGTTTGTGGAGCTTGCTGTCTTTTTCTTTGATAGAGCTTCTTTCAGGAGCAGGGACAAACCTAAATTTTGTGTGTAATAAAGAGAAAAATCATCACTTTACTTATTATAGATATATTATTTTGTGTATGTGTGATTCCGTGTTTAACTTTCCATGCAAAAAGTTAGAAACAATTATATTAATTCTAAGTTAAAATCAATTCTATTAATTTATGATAATAAATTACTCCAAATTAGCAATGGAATGAAGTCTCTTAATTACATAATTAACTTTTTATCCTATTTTTCGTTTCATTTATGCATCATCATTTCTCTGATTCTTCTTCACATCAAGCTGCACTACCCCGCAATCATCAATTTACCAAACTTAGAAATACAGTGAAGCACTCACAATGCCAAATCTCTCATGGCCAGATTTCAAAATGAGGGAACAAACAAACAAAGAACGAGTACATGTACGTCTAAGCATTTTTTTTACTTTTTTATATATATTTCATGAGGTTCAGATTACAGAATAAATATAATTGTTTGTGAGTAGTGAGTAAACACAATAGTAGTAAGGAAGAAGAGAGTTTATATAAATTATACCATTTTAATTATTTTGATAAATATAATCAGGAAGGGGTCCAAAAATTTGATAAGAAGGGTCAATGTCATATCATTAAAATTTATATAAAAATGTATAAATATGTAAATGATAAATAATTATATAAGTTTTGTTTATAATTGTTCTCAAATGTTGATATTTTTTCATTTCTAACCTATTAAAAAATATAACATTGATTCATTATTTTTCCAACCAATGGACGCCAATCATAAGTCATTTTTCAACAAATACAAATAGTAGTTTATAGTCCTACTAGTTTTAAAGTCTTGCTAACAAATGTCATAAGAACATTAGAGATTTCATAAAAGAAAATTTGATCTAAAAAATACAAATTATTTTTATCAGTTTAGTTTTAAACTAACTTTTGTTTTCTAAATTAATATCCTTAGGACACTCGTTAGCATCTTCGTTAGTCTTATAATTTGTTATAACATTACATAAGTGGGGTCAAATTACATAAATATCAAAATGTTGGTTATAATTATGATAAGCAAGTGGGGTCAGCTGACCCCACTTCCCCCACCCTCAATCTGTGGCTGAATATAATATGATTTGATTCTATATAATAAGGGGTAAAATTGGAATATAAAATCATAATGCATTTCATTCCGTCCATTATTCAAACAATAGAATAAGAACTTTTGTCTGCTATATCATAAAACACCTAAACAATGAAATGAAAATTATTTTTTATTATGCTTTATTCTTCTCCACTTGATTTCATTTTATTCTGTTTCGTTATGTTTTATCAATTCAAAAAGAGTAAGACTATATTTGATTAATGAGTTAGTGAGAAACATCTTTTGATATAAAATGAATCGTTATTTTAACAAGTTATATCTTAATATAAATTTTACAATTTGTGAGGGCCGTTCTGGTGATATCTTCAACCATTGTAAAGTTTTTATTGTTATTAGGCTTGATTACACTTTTAACTCCCTAAGTTTCTCAAAGTTGTGATTTTGACCCCCTAAAAAACAACTATTTTCAGACCCCCTAAGTTTACTTAATGTTGCAATTTTGACCCCCTAGCCCAATTTTGACACAGTCAACGCTGAAGCCACATGTATAATGTTTTAATTATTTTTGTATTTTTTATTTTGTAATTAAAGAAATAAAAAATAATTTTTTTAAAAAAATTTTGTAATAAAAATTGTAATTAATTTTTTTGTTTGTAATTAAAAAAACATTTTTTTTTTGTAATTAATTTTTAATTTTTGTTATTAAAAAAAACATTTTTTTATATTTTAAAAAATAATTAAAAAATAAAAATAAAATAAAATGAAAAAATTTACACATGTGGCACCCACTTGTCCGTTGACTGGGTCAAAATTGGCGTGAGGGCCAAAATTGAAACATAAAGTAAACTTAAGGAGTCTGAAAAGAGTTGTTTTTTTTATGGGACCAAAATCACAACTTTGGAAAACTTAGAGGGCCAAAAGTGTAATTAAGTCTTATTGTTATTAAAAAAATGTTAATGAGTGTCTTTGGGGCATTGTTGAAGCATCCAAAAATAGTAACTTTTACAATGAAATTATGTAGTTATGTGTTTTACATGTGATTAACTTGTATTTTAAACAAGAACATACATTAAACATAATTCAACAACGTAAACCACATAATACATAACAATTCAACCAAACTAACTGTTTCATTTGGTTCCTTAATGTATGTCTTGATTTCTTCATAGGTCCTGGGCTAAATCATAATTTCCTGAATATCTTCAAAAGATCCGACTAAGTAAGCATCCAACTTGATCAGTTCTTCATACATTCATTCATTCATAAAATCAAACACAAATTATCGAAAAACAAATTCATTAATTTAAAAGTTGCTTAGGTTACGATGACATTAAACCAAAACCAAATGCAACCAAATAAAAACAGTCAACTACTTCATTCTTTCGGGAAGCGTATATGCAGTGGCAGGGCCGTTCCTAGGCCATAGGCTGGGGGTGCGACGACCCAGGACCCTTGCCGGTAGGGGCCCAAATTTTACTTTAAGGAGGGGATGCATATATAAATATTTCGTTTATGGGGGAAATATACAGCAAAGTTCACATAAAGGCCTCAAACATTGACATGATAAAGGGTTGGGCTGAAGTTTGTTATTATTTTTGGCCCTTTTGGCTCTATTTGCTATATATACCCCTGTATAATACAAATATTTCTATATACACCCTCCCTATATAAAAATTTAGTTGTTATTAGTAATGTGCCAAAAAAAATTATTATCGAAGAAATTTATGATATATTTTTTGGGCCATTTCTTTCTAATAATGTGTATCGCTAATATTAAAAATATTGGTCATATTTATTATCCAATAAATTGGGATAATTTTCATAACAAAATAAATTATATTTTAGTTGAAAATTGACCTACTAGAGAAATTAATCTTAATCTTGTCTTTCAAAGGTTCCAAAAAAATAAATTACATCAAGTAATTTCAACTTTCTTGATTTGATTGAAATGATTGCATGATTGAATTTGATAATACAAGATCATTCGAGACACATTTATATACCATCATAATGAACTTGTTAGAGATACTTATTGCATATAAAAAGAGGAATGATGTACTTCTAGTATACAAAGGAGTTCTTGTATCTATGATTCATCTAAAAAGTCTAACACTAATTTTGTATCATATATTATTGTTGTTATGAGTTTAACATTATTTTGCATCGAAGAATTTAAAATTTAGTTAATTACGTGTTGATGTACTTTTAATTTTTTGGTGTTATTATTCTTAGGTGCTAAAATTTCAGTCTACTTCGCGTGTGCTATTGTTCTATACTCCTGCGATATTTTATTTTGTTTTGATGTCTATGAAGTATTTGATTTATTTTTAGACGTTGTCTAAAAAGACATTTATTTGATATTGGAAAGCGGAAAAAAATATGAATGAAGAGTTAATAAAATCACAACAATGAGCTAACAAATTTTATAATGTGTTATATAAGGGGTCATTTTCTCATATTATGCCTAAGGCCCCTAAAACTCTAGGAACGGCCCTGTCTAGTGGCTGGGAGCATCTCAACCTTAATCCTCAACATCACCTAGGTCTTTGTATGTCTGACCATCTTCCAACCCTCATCCACCATGTTCATGACATTTCTGATGATCATTAAGGAATCAGAAGTATCACTAACATGCTCTTGCTCAATGATTACCTCTTGATTCGTCGAGTACTGGTTTGGGTAGGTATGTCGTTTTTGTCGCTCTCTCCATGTACGCTACTGGTTTGGGTAGTTCTTCCTAGCCTAACCTCCTGTCTGGGTTGTCATCCATATCTATACAACAAACAACCGGAAAAAAATCATTGAGACATTTTATCGTACACTTGGATCGCAAAATATATGTACTTGGATTCAAACACCAACTTAGATACAATTTGGAACGAAATCATTGATGATTGTTTTGATGACAACATTGAAGAAGAAATTTTGAGGGTATTGCGCGAGATGCAACAAGACAACAATCTAACTAGGCGTAGACGAAGAAGAACAATCATTGATCGAAGGCGTGAAGAAGGGCATAATTGATTGTTTAATGATTATTTCAATGAAAATCCAATATACAAACAAGCTCAATTTCAACAAAGGTTTCGAATGGAGAGATATGCGTTGAGGAACTGTAAAAGCCATTGGAGTTCATGATGAATATTTTAGAATGAGAGTTGATGCACTTGGAAGAATGGTCCTTTCACCATTGCAAAAGTGCATTGCTGATATTCATATTTTGGCATATGGTTCACCAACTGACAATGTAGATGACTATGTTCGAATTGGCGAAAGCACTGTAGTGGAGTGCTTAGTGACATTTGTAACAGGTACAAATGCAATATTTATAGCCGAGTATTTGAGAAGGCCTAACAACCAAGGCTAAGAACACCTTCTACAACTAGCGGAGGCACGTGACTTTCCTGGTATGTTAGGTTCCGTTGATTGTATGCATTTGGAATGAAAAAATTATCCAGCTGCGTGGAAAGGTCAATATTGTCGAGGTGATCATGAAAACCCAAAATCATGCTTGAAGTTGTGACATCCCAAGACTTATAGATTTGGCATGCCTTTTTTGGCGTTACTGGTTCAAACAATGACATTAACGTGTTAAACCAGTTTAATGTGTTTAACGATGTTTTGTTGAGAGAAGCTCCGACATTACAATACACTGTGAATAGAACCACATATAATATGGGGTATTATTTAATAGATGATATAGCTATCTTGAACGAGCTACATTTGTTAAGACAATCCCAATGCCGCAGGGAGAAAGGAGAAGTTACTTGCCCAAAAACAATAACCGACAAGAAAAGTTGTGGAACATGCATTTAGAGTGCTTCAATATGGATTTACGATTATACGTGGCTCGACCGCACTTGGCACATGGCTACAATCAAACATATACTATGCATGCATCATATCGCATAATATGATCGTTGAAGACGACCGACACAAATATGATGATAATTTTGAGTATGATAACGTAAACAATGACATTGCCACACAACTCAAGTATCATATGGTCCTCATCCTGATTTAACTACATACTTGCAAAGGAGAGCACATGTTCGTGAAAGAAAAAAACATCGACAATTACAGGGAGACTTGGTGGAAAATATTTGGTCACGTTTCAGGCATGATAATAATGAAAATTAATATTTCGCTTCTTTTTATATATTTCTATTTGTTTTAACTTGTTATCGATATATTGTGTATTTCTTTTCATAATTAGATAATATAAGTGTTTTTTATTTATTTAATATTTTTAGAATACTAAAATAAATAAAAATATGGAGGGTCAATTGTAGGACCCTATAATATAAGTTAAGAACACAAATATTGTTTTTTGCATTGGAGTAAAAATGAAAGAATGTTCTTCATAAATACTCTTTAAACCCGATCAAAATGCTTCATGAACATAAATGTTCCAACATTGTAGATGCTCTGATATCCTTCACCGTGACATGGACTAGAGGCGCTCAATAGTATCATTCATAGTTAACATGATCATCTAAGAGCAACACGCTTGCATACTTTGTTAAATCATCAATATTTATTGAGTCTTGTTAACAAGTGCCCTTAACAATTGATAACTTTTATGTAAATAAAGTTGCTTTTTAATGTTTTAATTTGTTGAATCCATAAATTACAAGAGAATTTTTTTAATTTAAACTTCTTATCAAATACCTTCAGAGCACTTCTTAACATTTTCCATTTTTATTCTAAAGTCATTCATCAACCTTTCTTCCAGAAAAATACAAATATTAAAGTTACCTACACCAATTTTTAATCGAGAGAGTATCTTATTTAATGTGGTGAAAAGGAAGTAGAATAAAGATAAAGGGTGTAGACCATAGTAGAGTTGACCAAATCATTTAGAAAATGGCGTTCGTAATTGGCTCGCTTGTTTCCTTTTCCTCTTTTCAAGAAACAAAAAAATAACCCACCGCCGGCTCTTCCCTTCATACATTACTCAGACTCAAAGCCAGTAGATGTAGCCATCCCTTCCTTAACGGCGATTATTACTCTTTTAACAATAAAAACACATTTAATACTCCTTCTTGTCTCTAGTTTTTTTTTTCTTTCTCGGTAAATAAAGTCTGAACTTTGACCAAAAAAATAAATACACTTTTCACCCATAATTTTTTTTCAATTAACTGGTTACCGGTTGTTCAGGTTGAGTGAAACAACATTTTGTTATTTTTTTTATAAGAAATAAAAACACTTTGTAAAGTGAATTGATGTTCTTAAAAACAAAAAACTGCAATCTTTTGCAATCTGTCTCACTTCATCTTTTCTGATGGTTGTTTTCATAGTTTTTGCAAGCTCTATCGTCACTTTTACGAAATCCATTGTCCATTGTGAGAGACTGGGAGCTTAAGGAGAGAAGATGAAAAGCCAAAATATGAATTAATTAGAAAAATTAAATAAAATAAATGGCCAAGAAGAAACCGGTTACTAGGTAAAATTAAATAAAAAAGTAGATGAGATGGCATGTTAGGTTGAGTGTATTAAAAGAGAGTGTTAGAGTGTGTGACCCTAGCATTTCTTCAAAATTAATAATTTCATGCAAAAATAAAATTCGAATCATTTAAAATAATTTTTATCTTGATGGGACTTGTTGCTACTTAAGTTCAATCATTTGTTTTTGTGTATGGCACACAGATGTGGTGGTCGAACCCGTTTGAGTATTGACTAACTATAGTCTTGTAAATATTGTATGTACTCTTACTCTTTAGGGATGACCCTTTGTTACATCTTGTACTGAAGTGAATGTACTGTCTGTGTTAATATATTTCATTTTCATGTCTTTAAAAAAAATAATTCATCGATATTTTCATATAAAATATAATATCCCTATAAATGAGGTAAACTTACATGGATCTACCAAACTATATTATACTAGATGGTTTTTGTCTTGTATTATATTTGGTAGACAAGAAATTATTTTAATTTTAGAAATAATATGATAGTATTTGAATTCCTTAAAAAATGATATAGTATAGTATTTTTAATGTAACGTCGTAGTAGTAGTAACGTACAGAGGCGTGCGAATGAAAAGTGAAGAGTAACAGATAGGTTATAACAGAGCTGAACAAAAACACAGTGTCGGAAGAAAGAAGGAATCAAAACATCCATCATTTTCTCGTGATTCCCTAACCCATCTTCAATACATTCTCTTCTTTTTATTCTCCATCCCCTCACGCGCCACTCCCATTCCCATTCCACGCGCCTTCTTCTTCTCCTCTTTCCTAGGGTTTCTCTCATCTCATCATCGCAATGTCCAGCCCCATCGATCGTTTCGCTCTTCCATGTCAGTTCCCTCTCTCATTCATACATTCAATTCTTTCTTTCTTTCTATTTATTTCAATGTTTTGTTAGGTTTTGAAGGTTCTTCTGGTAGTGATGAAAAAAGAACTGAAAGAAAATCTGATTTTAAGATTTCTGGTAGTTCTAGTAATGGTTCTCTTAAGAAGAAAGTTTCTTCCAAGATTAAGCATTCTCTCAAGAAAAAGACTGGTAGAAGAAAGAGTGATGGACGTGTTAGTTCTGTTTCCATTGAGGATATTCGTGATGTTGAGGAGCTTCAAGCTGTTGATGCTTTTCGTCAATCGTTGATCGCCGAGGAATTGCTTCCTCAAAAGCATGATGATTATCATTTCATGCTAAGGTGCCCTCCCTACATTGCTTTTGTTAATGTGTTTTTATTTCCTAGCTTGTTTGGATAAACAACTTATTTGCAGCGCGTATGTATAAGCTTGCATAAGCTATTTTTATAGCAAAAGATAAAATAAGGTTCAACTGTTTTTGTATATGCTATAAGTTGTTTATATTAGCTATATTGGATAACATATGAATATTGTTATATTTTGTTTTCATAAATTCTCATAAACGGTCTAACAAAACTTATGTCACTAGATAAACTCAAATAAACCAATCCAAACAGGCTCTTATTATAGATGTACCTTTTTAATTTTAGTTAATTATTTTATATATTTTGTAGATTTCTTAAAGCAAGGAAGTTTGATATTGAAAAAGCAAAGTATATGTGGGCTGATATGCTACAATGGAGGAAGGAATTTGGTGCTGATACAATTATGGAGGTAAATTAGTAACAAGATTGACCTTTGCGATGTTTGATTGATTGATTGATTGATTACTTGATGTCGTTATCATTGTGTCGTATGTGATTGAAATGTCTTGGCTTTATTAGGATTTTGAGTTCAACGAAATAAATGAAGTTGTTAAGTATTATCCACACGGGCATCATGGTGTTGATAAGGAGGGAAGGCCTGTTTACATTGAAAGACTTGGAAAAGTGGATCCTAACAAACTTATGCAAGTTACAACTATGGATAGATATGTGAAGTACCACGTACGGGAGTTTGAGAAATCTTTTGCGATAAAGTTTCCCGCTTGCACAATTGCTTCCAAGAGGCACATAGATTCCAGCACCACAATCTTAGATGTTCAAGGCGTGGTATGTTGCCATTATTTGTTCCTCATTGAATTGTTTGTGAATTTCTATAACTTGCAAAAATATTTATGTTTTAGTGGAAATTTTAGGGCCTTAAAAACTTTTCAAAAGCTGCTCGCGAACTCATTATGCGATTACAAAAGATTGACGGTGACAATTACCCTGAGGTGAGCAATCTCAGTTCCTCTGTGATTTTCTTATGTTCATTGTTTTGATTTAATTGGTTTAGTTGTAGGAATTGTTAAAGATGAGCATGTACCAAGGCCTCAATGATTAATGTTTTTTGTTCTCTTTTATGAATGATACAGACTCTTCACCAAATGTTTATCATAAATGCTGGCCCTGGATTTAGGATGCTGTGGAACAGTGTCAAATCTTTTATTGATCCCAAAACAACTTCAAAGATTCATGTATGTAAAAATGCTATATTTTAGCTGTCTTAAACTAGTTTGTGATTTTTTGACGGTTTAAGGATGGTGATTTGGCTTCATGTCTCTTTCAAATCATTATTTAGGTTCTTGGAAACAAGTACCAAAGCAAATTGCTTGAAGTAATCAATGTCAGGTACACAACGGGTTTCTTACACATTTGTATTTCTCTGTATGTTTTAGAATTTGTCCTTTTTTTTATTAACCTTTCTATTTCAATATGGTGTATTGTAATTTCCAAGCATCATTATCAATTATCAATTCACATTATCCTTTAAAAGGCCTAATTTTTTGTGAACTTTAATGAAGCGAGTTGCCAGAATTTTTGGGAGGTACCTGCACATGTTTAGATCAGGGAGGATGCCTCAGATCCGACAAAGGGCCCTGGAATAACCCGGAAATTATGAAGGTAAGGCTATGTGCTTTACTTGTCTTCTGATTTTTCATCCGGTGATCTACTATATCAAACTTTTTACATGCTCATTGTTAATTGTATGTGGTCGAAAATATTGTAGATGATTCTCAGTGGTGAAGCAGGGCGGCCAAGGCAGGTGGTAAAAGTTCTAAACAGTGAAGGGAAAGTTATTGCATATGCCAAACCACGATGCCCAATGGTAATTTCTTCTCTGATTTTCTTAATTTGTTGAGCCTGTTTTGATTCCTCTTCCTTTTCAGCGTCCTTTTCATCTTATGACTTGATAGATTATGTCACTTCTTTCTTGCAGGTAAAAGGCAGTGATACATCCACAGCTGAATCGGGATCTGAAGCTGAAGACATAGCTTCTCCAAAGGTGAAGAGTTACTCACACCTGAGGTTGACCCCTGTTCGTGAGGAAGTAAGTGTTGACGTTGTCTTTGTTAATTTGTTGTTTTTCTTAAATGCCATAAGTTTAATCGATTGATTGTAGTTTTTTCGAGCACTCATCCCCTTTATAAATTTAATGGCACAATTTTCTCGAACCATTTTGCACCTATTATCCTGTGACTGTGAGTTTAATGTGTAAGAAATATGGAGTAACCCTTCAAAATATATAAAGGTACCATGATGATGATCAAAATTTAATTTAATGTTTGACAAGGAGCCTGTTCATAGGATTTGACACGGTCTATCCCAAGACACGAGTTATTTACATTTTGTATTCTCTTTTAGGCTAAGGTAGTTGGAAAGTCAAGCTTTGCTGTTAGTGGCGACTTAGCTGGGTATGACGAATACATTCCAATGGTGGACAAAGCTGTTGATGCTGTCTGGAAGAAGCAAGCATCACTCCATAGGTCTCATAGTACAAAAGGTTTAACTACTTTAACTTATTATTTATGGTATATGCTTTCCAGTGCTTACTCACCAAAATATCAAAATTGTGATTGCTGTTTGTCGGTTTGTCCTAAATCTCTTGTTGTCCCCTACTATCCTATTATTTATGGTATAGGCTAAGGTAGTTTAAATGATTGCTGTTCATTTAAATAATGCCTTGTTGTAATAAAAGAACCCGTTCGATTAAATATTGAATTCATGACTAAGCAATGCTGGATCAAAATTAACAGGTATTTTGATAGGTTTTAATGCTCATTCTATTCTCAGTACAATGTGCAGCCTACACACATTATTTTTGTGCTTGTCAATGCTTTAAGCACAAAAGGCTTCTGTTTGAGATCAGGGTTTATTTCTAATAAAAGAAGTCCTCCTACTCCTAAAAACTTAAGGTTTTGGGTGAATTATTGTCTTGCTTGGTTTCTTGAATTTAATTATTGAATTTTCTCTGGAAATATTAAATTGAAGTTTCCATTACAGGAACACCTCCCCTTATGGACACGCCAAAACTACCAGAAGGTATTCAAGCTCGGATTTGGGTAGCCCTGACTGTTTTCTTTTGGACCATGTTTAGTCTCTTCCGTTCACTTGCATGTCGTATGACCAAGAAACTTCCATCAGTATCATCTAATAATTATCAGAGTACTTCAGAGCTAACTCTTGATACAACAAACAAGG
>Ga0099826_10000283_pt1 | contig 22716 bp, 7 predicted proteins | sample Mtrugardesep15_FD_76830 | JGI IMG/M metagenome (GOLD analysis project Ga0099826, IMG submission 76830) | Root nodule microbial communities of legume samples collected from California, USA - M. trunc garden sep15 | ecosystem: Host-associated > Plants > Roots > Nodule | place: USA: California... | reverse complement strand
ATATATATATATATATATATATATATATATATATATATATATATATATATATAATTTTAACTATTGATATTTGATAATATAATCCTTAAAGAAACTATTAATAATATAAAGTGGATATTTTATGTTCGAGAGTATATTCCTCACTTAAAAAGAATCGATCAACTAATACAAACAACTGCATGTCATGTGAAGTATGCAGCTCCAACTCCTTGTATTCTAGAACCAACTCGTTACCCACCCATTCAACTAGACCTTGGTCAGAGTATATTCCTTGCATTAAAATGGTTTATAAATCACATATTTAATTTTGAGTTTTTTTTAACAAGCTAAAAAGATTATATTAACAACAACAAAAAATTCCATAGCATAAGATTAAACAAGGAAAGAGGGTTGTTACCTAATGCACAAACAAGAGAAAAGGCTAAGCCACCGGTCATGATAACCGATAGCTAAATTAACGTGTGCATTCACCCTTCAATAGGATAATAACTTGACTTTATCCAAAAGATGATGGACAAAGTCTTCTGTTTGGCTAAAAATTCTATTATTTTGCTCTTTCCAAATTACTCAAATACAAGAAAGCCAAATAACATACATAAAAGATCGTCATAACTTTTGAACCTCTTCATACAAGACAAAACTACATAAAATGATCTGAAATATTTGAAGGATCAACCGAAGAGAAATCAATTCAATGCCGAACATTCTAACAAATATTGCTGAAGAAATTACAATCCAAAAATAAGTGATTAGCCGATTATGTAGCACTACACCCACTCACACAAAGCTGAAAGTCTTGATTAAGGATGCCTCTCTTAAATAAGTTGTTCATTGTAAGACGTTGATTTCTAAGAAGACGTCAAACAAACACAAATACCTTCAAATGAATGTTCTTATGTCAAAGAAGATCTGAAACGGGTGAATGAAAAATGAGGAACAAAATTAACTTGCAATTGATAAGTTCCACTGACAGAGTAACAAACAACTGAATCAGGTTTCCATTGCCAATGATCACCGCTGTTAAACTGTAAAGTAATATAGTTAAGTAAAGCCCTCAACTCCCCTACCAACTTCCATTCTCATGCAAACAAATGACGCCTCCAAATCCAATCTTTTCCTCCCTCTTCCCACCCCCAAAAAAATATATATGACATTAACGTCCACTGGTTCAAAAAACAACTATAAAACCCTCCCAAATCGCTTCTTAAGAGGATCAATCCAAGAGTAAGTATTAACACCATCATTCATCACCCTCCTTAAATACTCTTTAAAAGATAAGTTTTAACACCATCACTCATCACCCTCCTTGAAGATGGATATAACATGAAGATATTACATGACAGGCTTTAGAAGAACTAGCCAACCACCAAAAGATAAGTTTATGCTTTTTCAACCCGACATTATGTTCTTAATGCGATTTAACAATGGTTCCCAAAAACTCATTTGTCGCACATCACCTCTTATATGCAGACCCAAATACATAAAAGGCAAACGACCAATTCTACATTCAAAACAATTGCGACCTCTGTCAACCACAAATCATTAACATTAACTCTCGCCATCAAGCTTTTATTATAATTAACTTTAAAGCCAAAAATCGATTCAAAAAAAAAAGAAAAAAAAAACCTCGTAGCCCTCACATTGGTCCAACATTTTTCCACCAAATGTCATTTAAATAAGTTCTTGTCCACCATTGCATGCATCATAATATTCAACCCCTCAACAGCCAACAAAAACAAGGAGGAAAAGGGTCTCCTTGCCTCAACCCCCTCTCTTACGAAAATTCCTCAATAGGACTACCATTCACCAAAAGAGAAGTTGTTAATATACCAATACATTCCTTCATCCATTTACACTAAAGAAAATGAATATTTATTTTACCCAGAACTGTGTTTAAGTAACCCTACGCTTTCTCAAAATTTACTTTAAATAATAACAATTCCTTTTCAAGTGTGCGAGCCTCACCAACTATTTCATTAGCAACAAGAATCCCATCAATGATCTGCCTGCCTTTCACAAAAGCTGATTGAGTTCAGAAATCACACTACCAATAACCTAACGAAGTCTATTAGCTAATAATTTAGCCAACACCTTATATAAACATCCAACCAAAGAGATTGGTCGGAAACCAGTCAACTTCTAAGGACTATCAACCTTAAGAATGAGAGCAATGAAAGTGCAATTTATACATTTTGTCAACTTACTATTACAATGAAACTCAGATACAAAGCGCATAAGATCATCTTTTACTTCACCCCAAAAATCTTTTATAAAACCAAAGTTAATTTCATCAATATGTCTCGAGCTTTTCAAACTTTCACAATCTCATAATGCCTGCTTCACCTTCTATATACTAAATGGTTTGATTAGATCAATTCCATCAACATGATTCAACGAACGGATATCATGAGAGCTTTAAAACGAGAAGCATAATAGGAAAAACAATACAACGCACAAATTCCCACCCCTCAACAATGGAACCATCCATAATAATTGTAGAGATAGAATTTATGTGTTGCCGGCTTGACATGATATCATGAAAAAGTTTTGAATTGGCATCACCTTCGCGAAGCCAATTACTTGATAACATTTACTCAATGATTTATATTGATCTTGAACTAGATTTGAATTCGTCAAATAAGTTTGAGGTTCAAATTGATGGATGGAAAAAATATGTTAACCGAAAGTGTTGCAAACTTCATAGTCTTAACTTAAGTCTGATGAAAAAAAAATTAACGGAGAAGCATTTCTATTTGGACATGTTCTCTTTGCTGTTCCATTATGGATATCTCTCATTTGATTTGAGCAACTACCATATTTCTCAAAACAATATGCTAAAAAAAACAAATCAACAAATCTCAAACAACAATGATATTTATACGGCTATTATTTTTAAGAGAAATGATATTTTTACGACCAATTTGTAATAACTTTTTAACAATTTACCATCTCATACTCATATTATGTTCTTATTTTCTCTATACTTTTTTTCTTTTTATATTGATTTTGACCAACCAAAATAGAAAAAAACAAAATTGTCAAAAAAGTTGTTAACAAAGAGGTGTACAAATATCACAACTTCATTTTTAAACACTTATTCAATATCTTTTTGTTCTATTTACCTCTATCTAACACATCATTAACTTATCATATTTTTATTATTATAATTATATTATTGGAGTATTTTACTGCAAATGGTAAATGATTTTTTTAAGGGGATAAATGGTAGTTTTATCATATAATATTTGTTCACTTTAACTTTTTCTTTAAATTGAATTTTTGAATTAAAGAATGAAAAGTATAATACATATAATAGGTTACAATTTAACTTCTTTTTTTGACAAAAGGTTGCAATTAAGTAAATGTTATGATTGGAGAAGAAAGTATTACATGATAACTAATAAAAAATATGTTTTTTGGTCATAAAGAAAATACTTTTTATTAAATAAATATAAATAAATTATATCCCTTTTCAGTTTTATCCTCATCTTTCTATTTTTTGGTCGTAAAATTTTGTTTATCCAAACTATATATCTTTTATAGTATCTATCCCCAATAATTGTATAGCCATTACGTGTCGATGGAATAGTATCATTGAAAGGTACATTAGAATGTCTTCTTTTAAAGTTCTCTTCTTCTCTACTCCACGTAAGTTCAACTGTTTTGAATCTTTAATGTCTTTGTCTTCTCATTATGTTTTTTAATTGGTTGTTTCACTTATAAATATCGAAAGAAACATTATTTCATCCGTTTCAAAATATATGTCTATTTTAGAGAAATTGCAGTAATCAAGAAACTAAATAAATTTTGTTATTTTTAATGAAATTATTTGTGTGTTTTCTATAATATACTTAACCATTTATTATTTCATTATATTTTTTTTCTCTCTACAATAAATGTATAAAGGTATTATTGACAAAACAATAATTAATGTTACATTAAAACTTAAAAGTGACAAGTATTATGAAACAAAATTATTTTTTAAAATGGATAAATATTATGAACGAAAGAAGTACTTACTAATAATAACAAAATATTCTATTAATACATTCTTCAAAGTTAACAATGATTAATTGTATGATTAAGAAGTTATCATTTTCTCTCTAGATGCAAGGTATGGTATACACACACTTTTTGAAAAATTCCACCAACTAAAATAATAATATATGTGAACCATGAGTCATTCTAAAAAACACAATTAAACATTGAGTGCGGCGATTAACTGGTTATGAGGTGTAACATCTTAAAACTTGAATTTGATAAAAAGATCTACCTATATTTAAACCATAAAATCACATATACAAACATCAAATTCAATATTGACATAGATACATTCATACTATAAAATTTTAAAGAAAATAATATAATTTGATATAATTATAAATGTTGGTATCGAACACAACATATATCGAATACCAAAACATATATTTAATCAGGGCAACATAAATAATTAATTTCAACATGTCTTAGATTAAAGGAGAGAATTACTTATAAAAAGATTGAGTGTGCCAATAGTGATCATGGCGGAAAAATATATTAATATAATCATAAGCATAATGATTATCATTAGAAAAATAACAATAACATGAGATTGACTCTATCACCATCAACCTAAGTCAATAATAGTGGTCGCCACCAATCAAGTCACGCCAAAAAGAAGAGTATTTTTTATTAAAAGATGAAAAGAATCACATATTCAGTTCTTGATCTGTTTTCCACATTTGTACTATGTATTTGGGCAGAAAAGAAACCGTGACCGTAACCACCAGATGGAATTTTAATTAATATGATTTGGCATAGGTGCAAGATAGTTTAAATATCTCTTTTTAAGTGTCTTAACCATTTGATAATTTGTCATTTTTTTTAACTCGATATCCAATCTAAAAATCGCCTTATTCAAAATAAACAATCTCAACGTTCATTTACGGGGGCCTTAATTCTTTTTTCTTAGCCGGTACACATGAAAGAAATATCAATATTCTAATTAAATATTCATTGTTTCGAGATATTAACTTACCATTTATTTTCCTTTCAATCATCCAAAGAAGAGTTCTAGTGAGTTCCAACACACTTTCTACTATTGGTTAAAATTTATATGGATCCAAACTAAATTTAAATGGGATCCACATAGTTTAACTAAATCCATATAAATTTTAACCGATAAAATTGTGTGTTTAAGTATGTTAATGAATTCCTACATTATTCATCCTCCAAATCAATTGTCTCTAAAATTGCTTGTAGATACTTTAGTTGATTGAAAATAAAATATAATTGTCTATAAATTATGACTCAATTGGCAAATGACAAAGTTGTTAAGGTGGACAATGTAACCTGAGTTGAACCCGAAATCTTTTATTTGTGCACGTCATTTTTCAAATTACTATTGTCATTCTATCTATCTAAAGAAAATTGAATATAATGACCAGAACTTAACACGCTATACCGCGATAGTCACGAAGGATTCAGTTTTGAGTTTCAATGATTGAATTATTGACATATGATATTAGTATTCGTTTCATATACACTATCATTTTAAACTTTTCTTATATTTTCAATCAATATAATTGACAAATATTTAAAAGTGTTTAAGGATCCAACTAATAGTATAACTTTAAGCGTTTAACTTTGGAACCCTACAAAATGGTTAAAAGATGGAACATCGTCAATTTTAGTAAAAAATAGACGACCCCTAACTCCAATCATAATTATTTTACCAATTGGTCCATATTAGACGACCCCTAATTAACTCCAATCATAATTTGACGACCCCTAACTCCAATCATAATTATTTCTAAAATCACAAATATAAATGATTGGTTTGATTTTTTTTTTTTATTGAGAATGCAAATTATTTTACACTAACAATACATCAAAATTATAGCCATGGTATTATATATTTGTTATATATCCTTTATTAGATTGTGAATATTTTTGTTTACAATAGTTTTTTACAAAAAGATTAATAACATCTTTCATTCAATAGAGAAACTAACAACCTCAATAAACATTTTTTTAAGGAGCAAAACAAAGTTTATTTATAGTCACCAATATTTATTTTTTCAATTCTTTTTTTATATACTAAGTCCATAGAAGAGGAATATTCAATTTTGTAATGATACCCCACGACATCAAATGTCACCACATCTGTTTAGAATTGAACTTACGGATAACTATATGATTTGTTTTATTTGTGGTCTTTCACTTACTTGAATAAAGGAAAATAAATCTAAGCCACTTTCACAATAGGTCACTTGGTTGGATTACAACTTCCCTTATTTGACACTTGGCACCATCCTTTTTTTAAATAAAAAATAGTAAAAATAATATACTGGAAAAATATGGTCACCCTTCTCGTTTCTTTTTCTTGCTAACTCAAAAAAAGAAAAAAAGCATGGTATCATATGAAAATCGTGTTCAATTATGATTACCTTTTCGAACTTGTTTCCATAGATGCTTTTTAAGATTTGTTTTCTTTCTTCTTTCAAAAGAGATTTGTTTTCTTCTCTTGTGGAATTTTGTTGTCTTCTTTAAATTAAATTTTTAACTATTGGATTCAACCATTCAAGTGATTAATGAATTCTACTAACGACGAATTATTCATAAAAACTTATATTTGATTTTTAAATTGAACAATTTTTGTCTAAATTTTACCCTGATCAAGCTCTACGTTTCCTCTAAAATTGAAAGCTTAAGACTATATACATATTAATTATTAAACTCAGCTCAACTAACATATTTTCACCTGACTCATATTATCATATATCTAAACAGTACTCATTTCCTAGTAAAAAAAAAAAAGGTTATGATTTTCATTTTCATTTTCATTTTCATATTAAATAATTAATTATATAGATGGTTGTTGAAACATACTATTTGCTAACATACTATACTATTATCTTATTAAAGAGAATGGTTGTTGTCTGCGTCAAACCTTGGAAAATGCAAGGGGCTCAACTGAACCGGACCTTCAAATGTTATGAGCCTCAAAAAATAAATTTAAGTCTAATACTCACCCCCTATTTAAATAAAAAATATATTTGTTACTCCCTTTTCTTTCTTCGGTACCTGTTTGAGATTTTTTTAGATTGTAGTTCTCCTTTTTAGACATAAATTTGGTGCTATCAAACCACCCCTAATTTGTATAATCACTTAATCAGTCAATTTAAAAAGTTGTTTCATTGAAAGAATCATTTAAATCATTTCTTTTTTGCATAAACCGTTCATTTTCTCCTTTCCCACAACGGAAGAGTGACAAATCCAAACGACACTATTAGGTAAATTTCACTTCTCTTTCACTTAAGTTTTTTTTTATTTCCTTTCATGTTTAGAAGTTCTTCTGATTCAGGTTTTTTAATGAAGCTTAACTACAAAAAAAATTACATTTTTATTTTATCAGAGGACCTATTTTAAATAGTAAACCGAACCTCTTATTTCATAGGAATGAGAGTCGTGAAATGCTTCTCTACCATAATGGTTAAATAAGTTATTATTATATAATATATTTGCATAATGCAAAAGCACACCAAAGCATAAACGTAACATTCTCAAATCAAAATCCATTTCGTGTTACAAAAAGATGCTTTCGGTTTCTAAAATAGTAGTGAAAACGACACTCTCTCCACAGTTGAAATGACAAACGACAAGAACACCATGTGGCTTCGGGAAATCGACATGAAACCCTAAACAAAAACAACAAAGTGAACGTACAAATCACGGGTCGTGGCAAACCCTAATTTATGTATGGAATGCACGTGGTACTTCAAAGAACCATAGCTTAATAAATCACTTTTCCACCGTTGGATTTTGTACCTCACGTGCCGTGGCAAAGATCTAATGGATTGCAATTATTTTCAGTGTTTGCGGTTTAATAAACCAAGATGTGTCGCTATAGAAAGTGAAACATAGTTTGTATTTTTTTTCAACACAAATGGTACTATCTCAATGGTTGTCGTTTTGTTTAAGAAACCAAGAGACGTGGCGATTCTTTACATAATTTTCTAAAGAATGATGATAACTTTTACGAATTTAGATGATATTTAACATGCTATGCTAGACCTCATGAAAATAATTCATTGATTGCTGTTGAAGTTCTTTATCTTAAAATAATAATTGGGTTATTATTAGAGATTAATATGTGATAGTGACGGACTGACGTCGACATTCGAAGCTAATTTCACAACTTTGGGAAATGAATAGCGGAACCACAAATAATTCAAGTAGAATCGAAACATGCTCTCATACCAACTTAACAATATAGAATAACATAATAGCAACAATGATTAGGTTTCCAATAATATTACAATGATATTGCATATCAAAATAGATTTACAAGAGATTATATAGCAAAACTTTTTATTTATTTGTTTACAAGAGATTTTGGTTTTGGATATTAAAGATGAGGAAGATGATTAAAAGAGTAGATTCTCTCATGTGACTGGAGAGTGTAGTGAGATCTAATCCATTTATTTTCCACTACTTCATGTGGGGCCCTCAACGTTGAAGTAATTGAATGATATTAATGTCCACTGCACTCTCTCAATTGAAAATTTCACTTAAGGGGATCCGCACCCAATGATTAACTAGCAGATGAGGCATATGTTACACTCTCTTTCATCAAATGTGTTTTCCTTATCTAACATTTATAATAGAATACAATGGCTGAAATCTAGAATCACATGGCTTAAAGAAGGAAATGATTGATGACTAAATTTGGTAAGTGCATCAAATCGTTTTCAAGTAATAAAATGATAAATAAGATTGTCTCCATATAGATTGTCGTTTCAACTAGGCAACTAACTAAACTTATTTAAACAAAAACATATAGAGCAAATATATAAATAAAAGTGAGTAAATTGGGGGAGTTTGCAAGTTTGATTTGATTGCACAAAGCATGTGAGTTTTAGTAACAAATTTTGATTGCAGAACTTAGTGGTGATTAGGATTATTCGAATCTCCTCTATTTTCTTGTTCGATTTAAAGACAAGTAATTATCACTTATGAGATAAGAGTTCTATTAAACTGATGAGTTCATGTGATTGTTATGTCCCTTCAGCTGTCAAGTTGCACATGCTGATCACAATAAGGTTATACATGTTTTACGTGTATATGGTCGTCAATCCTACAGGGTCCTTATGCCTACGTAAGGTTGTTAGATTGTGGTCATACTCTCTCATAGGTAATTAAAACATAAAAGAATTGAGATTCCTAAATAATCATCTAAAGGCTCCAAATTCGTCTATGAATTATAGAAGTACATCACATCCACATTGAACAATTGCCTATGGTTTAGAACAATTACATATAACGGTAAGTCTCCAACAGTAAATGATTATAAGAGAAGAGTTTTAGAACAATTGTTTATGGTTTAAGGGATATTTTGTAATGTCTTCGTATTGAGTCATATAATTTGAATTTTCCCCAAACCAAGCAATTCTTAGGTGTTTTGATGTATTTCCTGGAGAACTCCTCTCATTCACAAATTCTCATCCAGAAAGAAGTAGTTCAAGAGGAAAGCAAGCAGCAGGAGCATCAAGGGACAATAGGAGCATCAAGGGATGATCCTCTCCTAAACCTTTGTCTCTAGATAATGTTTTATTTCTTTTACAATTTTTTTTTAGTTACCATAAGTAATTAAACCCTAATTGAGTAGGTTTCTAAAATGAATCTCTATTTATTTATTGGATCAATTTAATTCAAGTCATTTATTTTTATGAGATTTATTTAATTTTTATATGTAAAAGTCATAATGTTTTTAGGAATCCTATGAAGTGTGACATACCTAATGAATCTCAATCGAACCTTGAAACATGAAACACGGTGATCCTGAGGATATCCCTGATCACTCTTTTACAAACATTGCATTATAAACTTTATTCTTTCCTCATGGTAAGAAAGACGACATGGAAGAACTGTCTGTTTGCAGTATAAACTTTATCACGAGGACGTCCCTGGTTACATTTTAGATGACCATAAGATGCAACCTGTTAAGCTTGGTCCACGTAAACTATATACTTCATAATTTTGGTCCAGGTAATTTTACCAATGTGTGATCTTTGTTCATATAGTTTCAATTAGTTAATATTATGTCCCTGATAGTTTCAATCAACCAAATTGGATTATTATACTAAAATTTTGTTAATTTAAATTTATAACAATTTTTTTGGGAAATTTTATAACAAGGTTTATTGAATATAATCACGATTTTTTTATGTAACAAAAGGAATATATAACATTGATTGTGGTTAGAAAGAAAAATAATGTCTACAAGTTGTAGATGATAAAAATGTCAAAATTGTTATACCAAACTTCATACTCGAAGTTCGAATCACGTTTTATCCACTTATGTGTGAATTTTCAATGACTATTATCGTTTTGTCTATCTAACTCAAAAAAATAAAATAATAATAATAGTTTTCAATTAGTTTATTTTTGTAAAAATAAGATTTTACCGGTTGCAGTTGGCACAAATTGTTAGACATTCTACTAACACCAAATATGACTTGTGATTTGAGTACTTGTCTGAAATTTCATAATTGGTAAGTTATATGCAGAAAATATTGTAAATCTTCAAGATGTTGATTGTTCTCGTCAATCTTGTATTGGGTGTGTCTTCCTAATTGAAATTTTATTCATATAAAAAAAATAAATGAAATAAGTTTTCAATTATATCACAACAATGTTTTTCAATGTATCAAGCATGTCAAAATCATGATTGAAGTTAAAAATAATGATCATGTCATTTGATACTCTTGACAAATTAAAAAAATTATGCTTAGATGAACATTAATTTTGTTTTGTATGAATACTTATATGAACATTTCTAAAAGCAATTAAATATAGAGTTCTCTCTTTTTCTTTTCTCCCTCGAGCCGTCACCAGAACCTAGTTTCTTCTCCTTCATCCATCAAAGAGGGATGATTTAGGGTCAATTTTTGATCCAAAATCACCCTCTAACTCGTTTTTCTCTTCCCCTTTTATTGAAATAAGTGATTTTTACATCTATTTCGTTTTTTATTTTGTGATTTTGTCGTCTTTGTGCGACGTTGGTTTGTTTGTTGTCTTTGTGCGACGTTGTTTGTCTTTCTTGTTTTCCCATGTATTTGATCGGTTCAGATTGTCGGATCAACTTCGAACAAGTGCAAATCCAATCAATGACTTTGGCGTCATCTACATAGCAGATCTGGAGACATGGTTATTCCGGAGATTTAACATGGATGATGTGAGTCTGTTCACATATTCACCCTTTTTGTTTTTAACGAATTTGCATTATATCGATGTACTCTATCAATTTGAATGAATGAATATCATTTATTTTTGTAAAAAAAAACATTGGATTTGATTTAAGTAATTGAAATTAAGGGTGTTTACGAGTACAAGGCGATCCTCTCAGTCCTAGAAACCGTAACAAAGTGTTTATTTTGATTTTATTTTCATAATTTGGGTCAAACCGGACTCAATTTGGCCAAATCTAAAATTACTTGGTTTGAGGGACAAGGTTATGATTTTAAACATGTGACAAACCCATAAATTATGAGTTTTTTTTAAAAATAAATAAATATATCTTGTGGGTATAGTTTAAGGACTTAATCATACTAGTAGTCAAACTTTTTTAGGCAGGCATGCATGTAATTATGGTATGATTTGATCGGATGTATATGTAAAAAAAAAAATTATATCATATGTCCATAGCAATTAATATCATAGTTTAGAATTTTCAAGTGTTGAATACGTAAGTGTTCACAAAGCCATTGATGAGTGACATTGACAAGTTTAAAAAAAAGTTGAGAGAAGCTTGATCAATGTTGTGTTAGCAGAAGAACTGAATTGTGAAAAGTTCTAAGTGGCAATTCAATATTCTACTAATGGGTCTATTGTGTAATTCAGCCTTTGTAGTTGTACCAAATATGTATATATGGAAATGTATAAAGCAGTATAGTGTTACCGTTAGTTTTCCTAATTCTGTTTACTTTTTTTGCTCTCTTTAATGTCATAACAATCAGTTTTCCTAACATCTCTAATGTGTGATCTCATGAATGATCACCTAAATGTCAATATAAAGAAGTGAGATGTCTGGAGTTTGAACATGATTTTGCATATATTATATTGTCTCTATCAACTGAGTTAAATGATAAGGACGACCATAAACATAATTTTACCAATAATATATTGCAATAGTATATACCTCAAAACTTATAAAAGTCAACAAAATATATATATGCCGTGTCACTCAATAATTCAAGTGTTTTTTTATATAAAAAAAATGAAAAAATGTATTCATGGCTGAGATAAGCCAATAGTACAATTTATGCTAATCATAGTGAAAAATTCTAGTTAGTAAAGGACAAACATCAAAATCCAGTGCCTTTAAAAGCCCTTGTCTTTCTAAACTAAAGCTCACATCAATACATCATCACTGATTTCTTTCATTCACCTTTCTTTCTCCTCATTATACTAGCAAAAACTCATAAGAAAAAAACAATGGAAGTTTTGCAAAATGGCTTTGCTAAATTTGCCACCATCACCAAACCTACCGAGATACCCCTTGCTAATGGTAATGGAATAACAAATCACCTTAACTTGATAACTGAAACTGAGGATTTGAGCAACATGGATCCTTCAAGAGCCTTTGTTAACAAGGTTAAGCGTTTGATTGTTAAGGTACTACTCATGATTGCATCAATTTCTTTGTTTTCTTAGTGTTTTATTAAAGAGTAAACAATCATTGAATATATATTTTGTTGGCTAAATTGATACTTAAATGTGTTTTTGGTGAGTCGGTATAATCTAAGAAATTACTAATAAAAGGCATATTAAGAGATATTTTTTGCAATTTGAATGCATCTAGAACAAGTATATGTGTTGGAACAGTAGTTAAAAAATAGTTGAAAATTATTTTTGGCCAACGAAGAGATTATTGAAATAAATTGTGGATTAGATCGTTCTCTTAAAATTGTTATGTGTCACAGTTTAAAATTGTGGAAACAAACTATCAATCACAATGTTCTCAAAATAAAACAACAACACATCTCCAACCATATCGAAATCCTACTATACTGTAGAGATCTGTTCTAAAAATATACTTTTAAATAGGATATTAAAACCACTGTAACATGATATTGATACTACGACCAATATTTTAAGTTCTAACGGAAGGGACCGTCCCAATGGTATGTAATGACACTACCCACAATATGGACTAAAATGACAATAAAGATACGTAAATTTTTGGCTGTTTGTGACTATGTATGTATGATGTGTGGTCTATGATTCTTTAATTTAGACAAGGGAGGGGCCTCTAATACTTTCTTTGGACAAATACGGTTACGACACCTCATCTTCCTAAATTATGAAAGGATGGAATTAATTTCCAACATAGGTTTTACAAACCACGTTGCAACAGAAAATATTATAAGACTTGCCAATAACGATCAATAATAACATGCTACTGTATTTTGATCAACTTAATGTATTTATCAAAGAATTACAATTTTGTTCAAATTGGACTTCTTCGAAAGTTATTGTAAGTTTAGCCTTAAAAAACTACTTTTTATATTAGTTATTAATTACTATCAACAAGAAAATTTCTCTCCTCAAATCTTGACTGTCGAATTATATTAATCATACTTTATTTATATCTGGTGTCCAAACGTCAACTTACTATAAATCTTTTCGAAAATCGAATGTTTCAGAAAAAAGAGATATAAATAGCTTTTGGTCATGTTATAGTTTTGTTTTTAAGAGAATATTGCAAAAATGATGATATTAAAATTAGTGTAAAATAAATCTATGATACAAACTTTGTCCAATGAAAAAGATATATATTTTTTTAGTAGTGATATTTGTACAACTCTTTTGAACAACTTTCATAACAACTTTGGTTTTCTTTCTTTTGATTGATCAAAAATAGTAGAGAGAGAAAAAGGAAGAGAGAGAATAAGAATATAATATAAATATGAGAGAGAAAGTTATAAAAAAATTGTTGCAAAATAATCGTTCAAATATCATTTCTCATATTTTTTTTAAAGATCTAATAAAAAAGAGATAACATGAGTTACTTTATGCGGCACATGGAGCCGCAGATGGACTTATTTATTTGTGTTAGGTACAATAAAACAATTTAAGATATGATTTAAAAACAAATATCATTTAAAAAAAAACAATTCAAGATATGATATTTTTAGATTTTGGACCTTTTTCTAAAGATAATCTAAAACAGGTGTCAATTTTATGAACTTTGATATGTGCCTTTCATATAAGGGACGTGCTTGTATGTGTGGTAGAAGATTCATAATTTTCTAAAATTTATCGGGTAATAAACTAATAAAAAAAATAGTTACCAAGAGCAGATCCAAAAAATCCGACAAACACTTACGGTTGTTAGTGACAAAAGCAAAACCAACTTCAAAAACTTATGAATCATAGCAAATGTGTAGCACTTGTTTGTTCCACAAGTTTTGCATAAGGTTGTGTACTTATTGTTCTTGTTCTTAACATATTGTGTTTTATTTATAAGGTGTAATAATTATTTTGGTCCTTGAATGTGTAAGGAGTAACTATAATAGTCACTCAATATATCAAAATTTTAAAATTGTCTCTGATTGTACATTTTGTTAGTCAAAATAGTCTATAATATTAAAATAATTTATTAATATTGTCATATTAGTTCTTCAATATCTTACTTATTGTCACTTCAAATACTATTTTGACTAATAAACCGTAAAATCATAGACTATTTTAGAATTTTAATACATTAAGAGACTATTGTGACTACTCATTGCATATTCAGAAACCAAAATAACTATTATCCTATTTATAAAAAGAAAAAAATATGGAAGTTTGATGTGGGACTTTAGCCACACATGGACTATAAATGGATCCGCCCCTGTGTAGTATTTGTTTAATCATTTATGCAAGAACAGTCATTCGATTATATCCTATTGTGATACCATTTTTTTCATAAAATAAAATAGAAAAATATTAAGGGAAGATAATGTTTAAGAAATCAAATAGTAGTATTTGTGATTGAAGTTCTTTTTGTAACATGATTGAAGTTATACATTAAAGGTATCAAAAGTTTAAAAAAAATATTATTTTTAATTTAAAATTCTTCTTTTGTCTTTAACCAAAGTCACATAGACACTAATTAACATGACTTAATAATAAAAAAAATAAGAGTATTAAAAAATAATGTGATAGCTCTTTCTTTGTCGGGTTATGAGGAGAGTATAAAATATCATTAGACAAAAATAATTAAATAAGAGATATGATTTATGACTAATCATTTTATGATAACTTTTTGACAATTCTTTGTTTTGTATTTTTAAGTTCTTTTACTTCTTTTTTTTTGTTTTTTGTCTATAAAAAGAGAGAAGAGGAATGTACAAAATAGTTGCATAAATATTGTTACTTTATTAATAATGATATTTGTATAACTATTTCTTAAAAACATTTGAACAAATATCTTTCTTCCTCTTTAAAAAAAGAAAAATTTCAAGACCCAAAAGACAAACAGTGTACCAATCAATCAAAGTCCAAACAAAATAAGTAACAACTTAAAAAAAACTATATCCCCTAAATAAAAACTTAGAATAATTGTATTATATTTTTCTCTTTCTAAATATAGCAATCCACTTGTGCTTGGTTTCACTTCTAGATGTCTCAGAAGTGATTTTCAAGTGGCAAAACACAATTCTAACTCCATAAGCTTATGTATGACATTTGAAAAAAAAAAACAATTTTGGGACTAAAAACAATTCTACTTAAAAATTATTAGTTGCAACTTTTGATTATAGAATTGATTCTTACGCACAAACTTATATTTTAAATCACTTTTATATGAATATATTCATATACAAATCACTTTATATGCAATTCATTATTAGTCAGAATCAATTTTAAATAGCTTATTCACCTAAAATCAATTATTATCAAAACAGAACCAATTAAACAGTTAAATGGTTGTCCTATCTAAAGAAACACTCTTTCATTCACACCGACCAAGATCAAAGCCATGATCACATACTTTGATATTCAAATGTCAATATATATACTTTGTTTTATTTTTATCATGTCATAGATTCAAAGTTTTCACGGATTTTTAACAATAACAAATCTTGTCAAAGAACATATCAGAGAATTGGCAACTCAATTATTTTGAGCTAAAGTGTAAAAAAGTTGGAGGTCCAAAGTTCAAGTATTGACAATGAAAAAAAGTTAACAAAATAATTAACACTAACATTTCTCATTAAAAAAAGAAATCAAACTCCCAACCACTTAAATGAGTAGTTGTTAAAAACAAAACACTTAAATGAAATGAAATAATCAAACATAACTATATTTGTCGATTTTGTACATTGATACATGCATACACCAAACTAATCTTCTATCAATGAATAGTATTGGTGTAAACCATTGGACTAAATTGACGTAATCGAAAACCCAAAATGAACCAAACCAAAAAAAAATAGTCGACCTTGTCTAGTTCATTTTAAAACCAAATCAACCTAAATCGATTTAGTTTCATTATGTTCTCGGTTTTTTATTTCGATGAACCAAAACTGATGCTAACCATACTCTCCATTTTACTAATACCATCCCTCTTCACACAAACTTTTGATAAGGTACAAAATTAAACCCCAACATAAAATACTCCTTAATCCATTCACTTTTACCCATCATCATCGCCATCTCATATATTACTCAGACTTTATTTCATTTATACTATAAAAAAAACCCTAACGGCTAGTCACGCCTGACCCATTATTCCTTATCACGACTGGATCATCCATCTCTTCTTTAGTTTTTTCATGTTAGTTATACAAAGTTGTTTGAAAAACAAAGAACATGACAAATAAAAATTGAAATACAAAGTTCTATGAAAATATTTGAGTACGTTGTTCGCATAAAATACAAATTTGTGAGAGTTTCATTTTTTTTTCAATTATATTTATAAACAAACCGGCCACTCGAACCGATCCAAAACATCCAGTTAATTTCATTCAATTCCTTTTTTGAAAAACAATAAAAACCAAACCAAACCAATAAAAATTTCATCTATTCAGACATTTTTTTCACTAAAATTCGATCTAAATTGATCTACTGTGTTTCATAGATTCTAATTCTATAACTAATTATTTATTTTTTTAACATAAATAAATAAGATATCTTGAATTCAAATTTGACCTTTTCATATGTCATAAAAATATCTCTAATTAAACGATTTACTATGAATCAAAAAGTGTAGATACAAATACAATGAATAAAAAATAAGAAAGAAGTCCACGAGTATGGGAAGGTGGTCAGAGTATCGTACCAATAATAAACAAAGAAGTAAACATCCGTGATTCGTGGGTCCCACATCTACTAAGATTCAACTCCTATATATCTTCCTCTCCCGCTTTCACCATTTTCCCATTCGAAACTCGTTTTCCGCGACTCGGGTCTCTCCGTCACTCGTAACTCGTTCTTCTTGACTCAGTCCTTGTGTTCCTTTGAACAAACTCCATGGATCCAACTCGAGCTTTCGTCGCTTCTGTTAATCGTGTTATCGTCAAGGTTGAAATTCGCTTCAATGCTTCATCATTTTTCAATATATAATCACTTTTTTTAGTTAATTTTTCTTTAACTACTCTTTCAAGAACATCGATTATCACGATCAATCATCATCATCATCATCATTCTTTTCTTGTTTTATGTATAAAAATGCATTCTGTTATTTTGTAATGTAGTTTCTAGTTCAAAATTTTTGATTAGTTTTTTTTATTAATCTAAGAGTGTTTGGAATTTGGAAAATGCATACTGAAACAGATTAATCGGTTTTGTATCGGAAGATAGATGAAAATTTAATTAATATTTTTTTTTCTTTCTGAATTGTGTTTTATAATGATGTAATGTATAGTGGAAAAGGATAAATCAGATATTTTGTTTTGGATGAAAAATCACGTGATGTGTTAAGTTCTATTAATTTTCTTTGATTTTAAACTTACTTTTGATTTTGTCATTGCATTTTTTTTCCTACATTGGTGCATAAATTATGGACCTAGATTTCCGGCAATCAAACATAGTTAAGCAGTCACATGATCTCGCGTGTGTTTGATCTTGATCGAACGACTCATATTAAAATTTTGCAAATTAGGTCTAAACAATTAATGGTGTATTTAGATTGACTTATTTGAGCTTATTTACTGGCATAAACATTTGTGAAACTGATTGGAGAAAATTATGAAAACAACCTATGACATGTTCATAAGCTATTTTCAACTTATTTTCGTAAGCTCTCCAGAATAGCTTATGGAAACAGCTTATAGATTATACAAAAAGAATTTCACTTTATTTTATCTTATGTTATAGAAATAACTTATTCATAAGCGCTTATACTATAAGCTGCAAAAGAAGTTGTTTATCCAAACAAGGTCTAAGTCATAATATGAATTGTCTAATTAAAATCGGTTGATCGAAATTCGCAGTAGTGTAAATGAGTGAGTTCAGCCAATCTATTTGCAAAATTTAATTGTTTAGAGCACTAGTTAACAAGATAATTTCTTGATTTTATAATCAATACCTTTAGAATACTAGTTAACAAGATTTTTTATTTATTGAAGGTTGGAACAGCTGTTGTTACTAGAAGTGATGGAAGATTAGCACTGGGCAGACTTGGAGCTCTATGTGAGCAGGTATGTGTGTATATATTTGTATGATTGTAAATATAAGTTCATAAGTTGCAAATAATTTCAGTCTAAGAACAAAGGAGTGTTTGGAAGAGATTATTTAGAGCTTGTTATGACTTATTTCATGACATAAGCACTTAATTAAACTTCCTATGATATCTTGTTAAATAAGTGTTAATTAAGTTGTGCTTAGTTAAGCTGTTTGTCAATTTCGAAGAAATGAATGAAAAGAAAATTTGTGTTTCTTATGTGAAATGGTTACTTGTCATGTATTTGTTTGTTTGCATTTTTTTCTTTTATTGTTCTGTTACTGAGTACGTCTTTCCAATGAAATTGTTGCAGCTTAAAGACCTAAACCTTCAAGGCTATGAAGTTATATTGGTGACTTCAGGTGCTGTTGGTCTTGGCAGACAAAGACTTCGATACCGCAAATTGGCAAATAGCAGGTTTGTATAAATTACTTTCTTCAATGACATGGATCATATTTCCAGCCGATAATGGTTTTCATACTCTCATTACTTTAGTTTGAAACAAAAGAGCTAACACTTCAACTTTAGGCGATGCTTCAAAAAGTATGAGTTTTCGTGCACTAGTAGAGAAAAGAAGAATACTTGTCTTAAACATAACTTGAAGTCATTAAGTTTTGTATTCCCTACTTCAGCAAGCTTCCTTTTTAATCTTTTAACCCCGATTTCAGAATAAGGATTAGATTAGATTGATAAAGGCTTGAAGGAGCTAAGGCACACGTTAACTTGTTTGGTTTCGATTTTGAGGTCTCGCAAAGCATAGCTTTCCTCTTTGCATTTAGAAAAGTCTTAATCAAACAAGCTTATACTAATTAGTTTTGGAGTGTCAAGAGTGACAGAGGACAAGAATGACAAACCTGATACATATTGTTTACTTGTTATGCAGCTTTTCTGATCTTCAAAAGCCACAAGGTGACCTTGATGGAAAAGCATGCGCGGCTGTTGGGCAGAGTAGTCTTATGGCTCTGTATGATACTATGTTTAGCCAGGTTGAATCAAAACTTAATTTGCTCATCATTTTTTTTTTTTTAAGAAAAAAAATTCTTCTTCCATACTGCTGCTGATACAAGATTTTCCTTATGCAGCTAGATGTGACTTCCTCCCAACTTCTAGTGAATGATGGGTTTTTTAGGGATTCAGGTTTCAGAAAACAACTATCCGACACAATTACCTCGTTATTAGAATCGAAGGTCATCCCCATTTTCAATGAAAATGATGCTGTTAGTACTAGGAAGGCACCATATGAGGTATTCTAGAGCTTCTTGCAATATTTCAACGGGTTAAATCTATCTCTAGTCCTCATAAAATTGATAAAAAATAAATTGATTGTAGTCCCTACAAGTATTTTATCTGTTTTAGTCCCGAAACATGTCTCAATTGTGTCATTTAGTCCCTAATAAGGGACTGATGAGGACTAAAAAAACTAGTTGTTATTGTGTGAACGAAAATGAAAAACATTTTGTAGGGACCAGAATCAATTTTTTTCCCCTTCAATTTTGTGGTGATTAGAAATATATTTATCCCCATTTCATTGAATTATCTCTATTTATTTAATTTGCTTTTGACTACTTAGTCTAGTCACGGTGGTTTTGTAATACTTGATATTTCCTTAAATTGTAAGCACTGCCTGCAGGATTCTTCTGGTATTTTTTGGGACAATGACAGTTTGGCTGGTCTATTAGCCCTTGAACTTAAAGCTGACCTTTTAGTTTTATTAAGTGATGTTGAGGGCCTTTACAGTGGTCCTCCAAATGACCCAAACTCAAAATTAATTCATACATATATAAAAGAGAAACATCAAAGAGAAATTACTTTTGGAGACAAATCAAGATTGGGCAGAGGGGGTATGACTGCTAAAGTCAATGCTGCTGTTTGTGCTGCTCATGCTGGCATCCCTGTTATTATAACTAGGTATTTAACATTTTGTGATGTGTTTCATTTATATAGCAAAATGCTTGTACTGAAGAATGAAGATAGCTATTTTCATTTCACTTTTAACATGTCATGTAGATATATTACACATTTCTTTTATGCTATCAAAATACAATACACATTTTTATCATGCTGTCTACATTCATAGTGCATTTCACTTTTATCATGTCATGTAGATATAATACTCATTTCATTTATGCTATCAAAATATAATACACATTTCTATCATGCTCTCTATAGTCATAGTGCATGTAACTCTAGGGGGGGAAAAGAAAAATGATATCTTTTCCGCTTGCAAATATGGACTTAATTTATACACACCGTTTGCATAAAGGCTTTTTACACAGTTAATCAATCATAGATCATAAAAACTGCTTGACTTTAATCTTAATTACTTTTGAAGTCATACATACGAGTGGTTGTGGTTTGTTGACAGTGTAAAACTTTACATTGACATGTATCCAAATTAAACATTGCAACTATTGGTATTTACTAAATGTATCTATTACCATGTGATTGGTTTAAGTAATGAAAAATGATCATGATACCTGTCATGAGCAATATTATAATTTGCATGTTGTGCATGATTTCAAGTATACATTTGGGTTTTACATTTTACTGATTTTGAAATTGTATTTCAACTCTGTTTCAGTGGCTATGCCACAGACAACATTATACGAGTGCTTCAAGGGGAAAAAATAGGCACTGTCTTTCATAGAGATGCACATCTATGGAAAAACATAAAGGAAGAGAGCGCGCATGAAATGGCCGTCGCAGCACGTAACAGTTCTAGGAGACTTCAGGTAAAAAAACAGTTATATAATGAGAAAACATCTTAATTGTTCTTCCAATTATGAGCACATAAACACATTAATTTTATCACTAAACTAGCTCAATTAAGGTTTAAAATATTATCACATTCACCTTCACCATCATGGAGAACTAAAGGGGCAAGAGAATAAACTTGGTGACTGATCTGTATTGTTTGAAATACAAGTTCTGTAATGAAAACCTTTTTTAGGACTAATAGAAATTTACACCAAGCTTTGATGGAATAGTATAAGTGTTTATATGCCTTTGTTATTCCCAGCACATTGAACTGAAGTAGGTTAGTCATTTGAACTACATTGATGTTTTTGGCTTTCAGGCCCTAAAATCTGAAGAAAGGAGGAAAATATTGCTGGCAGTGGCTGATGCATTGGAGAAAAACCAAAATATGATTATGCTTGAAAATCAGGCTGATGTTGCTGATGCTGTGGCTGCTGGATATGACAAGTCTCTGATATCACGTTTAACCCTGAAGCCTGAGAAGGCAAGAACTTAAATTTGGTTGCATATACTGGAGTTAAAATTGAAGGATACCACACCCACATTCTGATTGTTTTCTTTGTCTAACTCTTATTCATCACAATCCAAAACATGTTTTTAATGAATGCGAGCATGTGTTTTGTCTGACCTTTGATTTTGTACTTAACAGATCTCTAGTCTTGCAAAGTCTGTGCGTGTGCTTGCAGATATGGAAGAACCAATTGGTCAGATTTTGAAGAGAACTGAGGTCAAATCAAAACCCCTTTTCTTTCATTTTAAGGAGGGTCTCTTAGCCTCCGAACTCCATTATTTTTGGTGTAGACCCTTGTTATAATACGAGTTGAGCTAGGTTGACTCGTAGAAGGTGACAAAACTCTCCCGAACTTAATTTTTATATCCACAAATGAATTGAATCCCAAATCTTAAATAAGCATAACTGACCTCCTTGTCACTTGGACCAACAGATGTTGGTCCTTCAAACTCTTATTCATCTCATCAGTAACATGTGTAATATCTTCTAACGTGTTTGACAGAAGTAACATCTTTCCAGTATTTGGTTGAATGACAAATTCTGAAATGGATTTTAAAACTTATGTTCACTGATCTTGAACTAAGATAAAAAAAAATATAGTTACTGACAAAAAATAAGTTTACTCATTTTGACAATTCTGATTGCTGTTATGTGTCCAGCTAGCTGACGAACTCGTTTTGGATAAAATATCATGTCCTTTGGGTGTCCTCCTGATTATATTTGAGTCTCGACCTGATGCTCTTGTTCAGGTATT
>Ga0099826_10000282_pt1 | contig 22723 bp, 15 predicted proteins | sample Mtrugardesep15_FD_76830 | JGI IMG/M metagenome (GOLD analysis project Ga0099826, IMG submission 76830) | Root nodule microbial communities of legume samples collected from California, USA - M. trunc garden sep15 | ecosystem: Host-associated > Plants > Roots > Nodule | place: USA: California... | reverse complement strand
TCCTAATGAATGCTTCAAGTTTCAAAACATCTGCTTATTGAAAGTTACTGAATGCAAAACCCTTAATCATGTTCTTCCCCTCTCTATGGCTAAAGAGCTTCAACATCTCCGAGAAATTTTTATTGAAGGATGTGGCATAAAGATTATTGCAGCACAAGATGAATTGGTTGACTCAGATCCAATACTTATTTTCCCAGAATTAACATCTCTGAGTTTTCGACATTTGACACAACTTCAAAGCTTCTACGATGGATCACATACCTTGGATTGTCCTGTTTTAAGACATGTGGATGTGCTTCATTGCGACAAGCTCGTACTATTCAAACCAAAGTCTCCAAATTACCAAGAAATTGTTCCAGTTGATACAATACCCCTTCTCTCAATTGAAAAGGTGCATTCTACATCTCAATACCCCTCTTGTTATTTTCTCCTTGAAAAAGTAAACAAAATACTATTGTTAGTTTCATTCCATGTTTTTATTAAGTTTATATGACTATGACTGAATAACAGTGTACAAGATTGTTATTATATAGGGTTTGAGACAAGGATGTAGAGAAGTATTTGGATAAATATAGTAAACATTTGTGAATAGAGGAGTGACTCTATTGTGAAGGGGAAATCCTTTGAGGATATATTTCTTATCCTTTCTCAATCCTTCAAAAAAAAAAGTTTATTCTTTTCAATTAAATTCTTGTGTTCTTAACAAATATTCTTATCTGTACATAGCTATTAGTTTGAATCTGAGATTATTTGTGCTTCATAGGTTCTCGCCAATACAACGGAGTTTACTCTTAACAGCAAGGATGTCACCATGATATGCAATGGTCAACTTAATGATGAGCGTATCTACACAATAACAGATCTTCGCCTGCGATGTTTTCATGATGAGTTTGATAAATTTCCATCTGGTTTCCTCCAAAGGTTTAAAAATCTCAATAAGCTTAAGGTGACATGTAGTTCCTTCACATATATTTTCTCAAGTGGAAGCGAATGTGCTGGACATTCTGAAACAACTATGAAGTTGAGAAGTTTAGAACTCGTTAAGTTAGACAATCTCGAGTTTATATGTGAAGAGAAATCAGAGAGGCTACCAGTTATTCAAGATATTGAAACTTTGATTGTATATGGATGTTCCAGACTCAACCATATACTTTCATCCTCGGTGCGGTTTGAGAATTTAGAGCAGTTGCAGGTGGGCAATTGTGCTGGCTTGAAAAATATTTTGAAGTCATCAATAGTTACCAGTTTACAAAATCTTAGAAAGCTAAGGATATATCAATGTGAAAAGATAGAAGAAATAGTTGCAAGTGATGATAAGAGTGATGCTTCTGAACTAGTTTTTATGAAATTGTGGTTTCTGCAACTGAGTAATTTGCCAAGGCTAAGAAGCTTTTGCAAGGGAATACATGGCTTCAAATTTCCACTACTCGCGACGTTATTTGTAATAAATTGTCCCATGATGGAAACTTTCTCACAAGGCTAACAGAAGTACATGGAAAGGAAAAAGATGAATCTCAATGGAATGGTGACCTTAACACTACTATAAATAAGTTATTTGTGAAAAAAGGTAATGTATACAAAATCGATTATCTCTAATCATGATTCAAATGTTATTGCTTGCATTCTCACATTGCAGTTGCTTTTTTCTTGTTTATGAATATCCAGAACTCCAAGGATGATCGTATTTGCCCTTAAAATTTGATTGAAGGCTCGAGTAGATAATATGTCGCAACCACCTGGTAATTTAGAACTAGCACATGCTCTTTTAACATTTGTGTATGTTTCCGTCATACATTATCCTTTTTTAGGCATTTTGACAACTGTTATTTCTTTTTATTTTGCAGTGTAGGGTGTATCCATATGCTTTGGATACGAGGCTAATCGGCTAATCCTTAATGGCACAAAGCATTTACAACCAATGTATGAAGACATTGTTTCTCTCATTAGTAATTTTAGTTTTGAAGATAAGCAGTTAATTGTTTCCAGGCCTAACTTTTTTACCCCAAAATCATCTACTATTAATATTACTAAAAGGCATTTGCACTGGCACAAGTCTCGTAACATTGCGGTAATTATATGAAAAACACCCTCTACCACCTTCCATTTTTTTTCGAATTTCATAATCTGAAGTAGGTTTGGAGCGGGAAAAGAAATTCACTTTTCTGAAACATGAGGTGGGTAAAGTTGGCCCCTTTTTTCCTCTTCTAGTATTAATAAAGCACTAACATCCCGTTTTAAACACAATTAATCAAGGTTAGATTAAAATAGCACTGTCCCAGTTTCCTTTGGTTCAATGTCTCTAAACAACAAAATGCAGAAAATAGTACACAACTCCGAAAGTGTTGTTATATGAGTGACTAGTGTGACTTTTAGTTAATAAAAAGATATAGAATTCTTCTATGTTTAGTAAGTAATTATGATTAATATATTTTTCCTTTTGAGTGTATTATAATAATATTGAAAAGAGTTGAAGAATTTTTGTATACCTTCCAAAATTTTCCTCCAATACATTTTGAGTCTGTTTGTTTTAGAGAAATTTTGTACAATGAGAAAGGAAATACCATCATTCAAGTTGAGGGACTAACCTTTGGATTGTGTCCATCTTTCCTTCAAGAGAGCCTTAAACAATAAGAAACTTGTGTTATAACAATCCACTTGTAAACACTACTACAATAATGACATTTAGTAACACTTGAAAATTGTAATTAAATCAAAAAAAAAAAGAAAAAAATGTTACTAATTAAATTTAGTAACACTTAACAATTGTTAGGTAAAGCCCCCGCTACTAAAGAGTTTTAGTTACATTTTATAGTACTATATGTAACAATCAAAAAGTGTGGCAAAATGTTACAGATGAAGTGGTGAAACTCAACTGTGAAGAGGATTGGAACTCGACGGTGGAGAAATGCGACGGTGGGTGGGTGAATGAATGTGAATTTGATTGAAGATGATCAAGGCACCAAACATTTGTTCAAATTGCTTGAAGATTTGAGAAGTTGAATCGATTTGTGATTGTTGATTGAAGATTTGAGTGATGAAAGAGAGAACCCTAACTTTCTCTATGGTGGTGGAATTGAGAAATTGAGAAAAGATTAAAAAAAAATATAATATTGCCTCAAAATATGTCTTGTATTAATTAAAAATAGTGCTATCACTACCAAAAAAATTAAAATTAGTGCTATACGGTGGGTTCACTATACGTGTTTTTGCCTCACACAGTATTGAAAATAGTGTTACGCCGATAAACATTTCTTTAAAAATGTTCCTAAAATTGGTTAAATAGTAACAATTCTTTTCTTCTTTACATATCTGTGTTACTAAATGTCAAGTATGTAGTAGTGAAAGGTCGTATCATGAGTATTTGTGGCTAAGCAAATAAGAGGAAGTTGAAGGTCGTGTACATAGGCATTTTGGCAGAAGAAACCACTGAGCTTTGAACACGTGTCTACCCTCAATCCCTTGGTGGTGGATGACTTTAGCTTTCTGCATCAATTTCCTCTCTTATATATCAAATGTTTTTTTTGTCTAAAAGTTAGTTGTAATTTTTTTCTTCTTTGCATATTTTCCTCAACTAAAAAACAATACTAGTGTTGTCTAGAAGTCTTAGTTCAACTGGCAAATGTCAAAATTGCAAGACCGGACGTCGTGACCTGGGTTCGAACCCGAAACCTTACAGTTGTGTGTGAGTTTAATTTCAATTAATTACTACTTCATCACTTCATCTAAACAAAAAAAAATTACTAGTGTTTTATCAATCAAGTAGAGAACCTTTATGTAAAAAAATGTTTAGAGCAAGTCACGTTCTCTAAACATTTTTTTATATACGGGATCTCTATTAATTATTGGTAAAATTATGAATGTGTAGATTGTTTCAATGAGTTACGGTTTAATTTAATAGGCATTTTACTTTAGAGAGATAGACATGTATATGATAATAAATGAGTCTTAATTTTTTTTATTTCATGCGTGTCTCTCTCCAAATAAAAAATATAGGTATATAAAGAAAATGAACAAAGTTATTTTCATTTTTGTTATATATAGGTATATATTTAAGTTTTACAATTTTATGCTCCGAAAAAAAGAAAGTTTTACGATTTACGCTCATGAAAATCATGGTAGCTAACGTTAAATTTGATATTCCTTCAAAAAAAAAACGTTAAATTTCATAGAAATTTTAGTGGCAAATATTATTGGATACTGTATCTGTAAACAAGAAGATCAAAAGGTACACTTTAAGAACATATGGGTACTATGGCCCACGTCCACTTTATAAAAGCAAATGAATGAGTGGAATGAAATCTGTGTTGGAAAAAAAAAGTGGAATGAAATTTGACTTGAAGACGTCGAATATGCATGATGCATCTATCGATACATGAATGAATAATTCTAGTATGAATGAGGTGTCTAATGTGGCTGCAGAACCACTTAAAAGCTATATCTACTGAAATAAACAATGTTATAAGACAACAAAGCACTTGATGAAATTATTTTAAAATCACATTTTACTTTTTATTACTTGTGTTGATGTGCATAAGACAAGTATTTATCTCCATGAATACACTACTAATGACAAGAGTGAAAATTCATGCAATTTGTGAACAACCTCAAAAATATGGAATGGAACAAAAGTATATATCATTCTTCACCTTTTTATTTAGAATTTAGAATATAAACATGAAAATGAACGCTAAACAAGTGATTTTAAAGTATTGTTTCAACAATTTAAAATGATCATTTTTGTATAAAAATTGTGTAATTATTTTTACATGTGTTTGACTTATAATTTTCAAGTTAAAGTTTTTCAGTACTCTATTATTTTAAGGAGTTTATATTTTTCTCTTTAATTTATGTAAGTAGTGTTTTTATATGATGAGACACCCACTTAAATTTCAACAGAGAAAGTGAAATAAAATATTATTGACACTAGTGATCTACACTAGTGTTAGAAAAAAGTAGCATATTTTTAGAAAATTGTTTACATATTAGGTCACTAGGATAGCAAAAAATGTTAGCATTAGTGATAAATTTTAGTGTAAGTTTAGATTGATGGAAAATTTGACAAAGTTATAATTTTTTTTTTTTGAGGAAAAAAAGTTATAATATGTTGTGATGTTGGCAAATTAAAGTTACTTTTTATACTATACGTATAATAACTCTCACCTCAAAGAAAGAAAAAAAATCTATAGTAACTCTTCCATATATTAAGCCTATACCCAATCAGTGATATGCTCAAGATTTATTAAGCAAATATAAAACCACATGATCAATAATTGAAGTCCAAAAAGCATTGAGTGAGGATTAATTAAAGAATCTTAAACAATGGGTCACACTTTGTCTCTAACACATGTATCACAAAGTCTCACACGTAAAAACAACACTCACCCATTTAAAAAATTAAAAAAACAGTGCCATTAGCATTTTTCAAAAGACACAATCACTTTTCTTTCCTAGTCCCACACATGCATAAACAAATACACATTCCTACGCCCTTTCTTCCCTTCTCACCAGTGTTGTGAAAATCGGACCAGTCGGTTCAAACAAGAACCGATCGGTTGGTGGTTAGTTCAACAATGGTTGGTTCACTGACCTAAAAAATCGGATCAAACCAAGTTGAAGCGCGATTCAATCGCTATTGGTTCAAATATTGTCATTTTTATTTATTTATAAAAAAATAGTATTTTTTAAATATTTATTTTCTAATCGTCCAGTTTCATCCGTGGTTGAATCAATTGAACTATGACGCAAGTGTTATAGGTTTAATCTATGGTCAGATTTTGACAACACTGCTTCTCACCTTAGAGGGAAAGAAAACTCTTAAAACAAAAAGAAAGCATGAAAAGCAAAAGCAAAAGAAACCATTCAGCTTTCCACTAACACTAAAACATATACACTCTAAAGTGCAACAAAGCATACCTCACTAAGTAAACAAAAGAATGAAGAAGATTCCACATATATACTATGAAACTGTGTCACCCTTTTCCTGGTTTATGAAGAAATGGCAGAGATTGTTCTTGCAGAACCAATTCATTTTGAACAAGGAGAGTCATCAACATCAAGACAAAACCATCATCATCAATATGAACATGAATATGAACATGAATATGAATATGAATATGATAATAGCATGGCTATTACTACCAATAGTGTCAGTAGCAGCAGTAATAGTGAACACCTTCAACCAGGTCCCTTTGATAGTGAAAGGTTGCCACCTGTTTTTGAATCTGAAATTCAAAGGTTCCTTCGTGTTGCTAATTTGCTCGAAAGGGAGGAGCCTCGTGTTGCTTACCTTTGTAAGTCTTTCTTCGAGTAAAAAATCATTTTTGTCCGTTAGTTAAAAAAAACGTCTTCAAATGTGTTTCTCGTTAGTTAATATGGTATCTAATTCGTTTTCGTTAGCTACCTTGGTCATTGAAACTGTCTTCTATCTATTAGTCAGTTAGGTTTATCAGATTACTATGAGATACACGCAATGTTGTTTTCATAATTTTGATACATTCAGGATTATAGTGACACCGTCTCACATTTTAAAGACTAAAATCACTGTTTACCCTCTTTTGAGCTTCTTATTTAAAGTCTTTGGTTGGTTTATTTTTGCTATTTAGATTTTAAACAGTGTTTTGTTTCGTTTTCAAAATCATCATAATTCTGTTTTGCAGGTCGAGTTCATGCCTTTGTAATCGCACACAACATGGACAAGAATTCAAGTAGGAGAGGTGTTAGACAATTCAAAACTACACTCCTTCATAGACTTGAAAAGGTATACAAGAATGTTGAATTAACTGAATGAATACAAAAAAGCATATAGTGAAAAAAAGACACTTGGATTTTATGTCTTAGTTTATTTTACATGTTCATTTGTTATGACATATATGTGTTAAGAAACATGTTTATGTTTCTTAATGATTGCTGGTTTTTTGTGAATTGTAACATACAGGATGAGAATGCTACAAAAAGGGGTGGAATAGGTGATATTCGTGAACTTAAGCGAGTTTACCATGTCTACCGGGATTATTTTACTCGAAGTAATAAAGCATTTGATTTAGAACAAAGGTAACTTTGCTTAAACAAAGAATAACTATGCACCGACAACATAAACTTGTTTTATACAATCATCAATCAGATGTTACCGCGTCTGATTAAAGAACTGTTACACTGGCAGTGCATAGTCCATAAACTTTTAAACTAATGTTATGTTCTATCTAAACAGTCGTAGGGAGAAATTGATAAATGCAAGATATATTGCTTCTGTTCTATTTGAGGTGCTAAAAACAGTTACAAACACACCTAGTAATCAGGTATTTCTTTTCTTCCTTTGTTTCGTTTTTCTAGTCAAATGTATGTATATAAATTATCAATTTACTATGTATTTTTTGTGTTCTTAGAGTTTCTCAATTTGTTGATTAAAATAGGCACTTGCTGAAGGAAATGCAATCCACAAAAAAACTGAGTTTAACATTCTTCCACTTCTTGAGCAAGGTGGAATTCAGCATGCAATCATGCAGCAGCCTGAGGTTCGATACTTCTTCGATGATTCACATTTACCCTTTTTTTTAATGATATTTGTTGAGTATGACTCATATTCACAGATAAGTCACTCACCTGTCGGAGACGAAGGCATAATTAATTGAACTCCGAGATCAATCGTAGTTTTCTTGTGTTTTTATTTATCTATAATGTTGAGAGTCGAATTAGATGTCCTGACAATATTTTATTTAAGTGTCACAAATGACTCAGTTTGCAATTTGATGGACTGATGGTACTAATAAATTGATACAGATTAAGGCTGCCATTGCAGTTATCCGCAACATTCGAGGTCTACCACCAGCCCAAGATTTCAAGAAACATGGAGCCTTTATAGATTTGTTTGATTTTCTTCAACATTGTTTTGGATTTCAGGTCAGTTAAATTGGACTCAAACTTACCATTTCACTCAGAATTTAGTCCCTGCAAATGATACCAAAGACTAAAAGTGGAGGAATCTGAAATTATAGGAAAAAAATCTATTTCTTTTTTTGTAGGGAATAAAGTAAGATTGGACACATACTACAGGACCAAAAGTGCTATTAACCCTTATGATTGATATTGCATAAAATGAAACTCCACTTTTGTCTAGTTTAAAGTAAATGATATAGTAGTTTATGATCAACATTACTTTGTATTTACTCTTTTCTATATCATGTGTCATACATTAGGAAGCCAATGTGGCAAACCAAAGGGAACATCTGATTCTACTGCTAGCCAATATGCAGACTAGGCAGCAAACACATAACCAGAAATCTGTTCTGAAGGTGAATTTTCTGTTGAACATGCTTATTATGGTTTTACTTTATTAAGTTGTTGATTATGTAAAGTAAATTATTCTTGTTCTATCAGTTAGGAGAAGGAGGTGTGGATGAATTGATGAGAAAGTTCTTCAAAAACTATACAAATTGGTGCAAGTTTTTGGAAAGAAAAAGCAATATTCGGTATGTTGACTGATCTAATTCTCCTGTTTTTTCAATAAGTTATATTTATTTGTTCCTTGATTAAAAAGACAAATTAGTATATTTTTCTCTTTCTTTGTGAATTTTCAAAATATTTTCCATCAGTTGTACTCATATGAGTTTATAAAGCCTAGGCAATCATCATTTTATAAGTCAGTTTTGTACGTTTGAGTTAGACAGAAAATCTAAGACTGTATCACAGTCTATTTGGATCTGTTTACCTGTATTATCTACGCACCAAGTACAACAATGACGAAGGCATGTATCGGGAAATCCAAGTCCTGCATTAGCCAGAGACAAGACATAAATTGAGTTTAGAAATCCTAGGCAGCTCCAATCAGTGACAGATGAGATTTCTGGTGATATTTTAGACATTTAATGAATCAGATGAAATTATAAGGTTAACTTCTAAACAATGATTCGCAACTGAAATAGTTATTGCATCGGCCACACTGGCTAATTGTTTGCAACAAGTTGGTTTTCTACGTTTGAGTCAGGCTCCAAACCTATAAAGTTGTTAAATATTCTTCATTCCTTCAACTTTTCTTATTTATTCATTTCATGTAAAGCATAATGTATTTGGTTTGAACATTTTTTTTTCCTGTTTTTTGATGTAAGTCTGTTACTTGTGCTGAAGGTTACCTTTTGTGAAACAAGAAGCACAACAATATAAAATTTTGTACATTGGTCTTTACCTGCTCATATGGGGGGAGGCAGCTAATTTGAGGTTCATGCCAGAATGTCTTTGCTATATCTTTCACCATGTAAGTTGAAACTATAACATATTCTTTTTATCATTTCCTTTTTTCAATAACAGGAGAAATATTAGACAGACTCCACTTTGACATGTCTTTTTTTTTTTTGAAGGAAAGTTGCTTATAGCATTTCATTAAAAATGATATTGTTTATACAACGCGGGATATTAAAATACATAACGGGACTAGCTAAAGAAGTGGCCTCTCTTGCAATTGCATGAGCTGCCGCTTTCGCTTGTCGCCTAGTGAACTCTACCCGAGAGTTTGTGAAGTGAGTGAAGAAGAGAGTTTGACAGGCCGAAATGATATTTCCAAACTCGGAGACGTCATCTTTATGAGAGTGAAAAGCATCATAGGTAATTTTAGAATCCGTCACAAAGTCTACATTGTCGAATTTCATATCGCTTAGCCATTCCAAAGCATGGTATAAACCCAAAGCTTCGCCTACCCGAACCGGATGAACAATGTCGAAACTAGTTGTTTTAGCAAGCACGTAAGCGCCGTCATCATCTCGCACACAAATTCCTATTCCGGTTCTGTTCATAACCATTGAAAAGCCTGCATCCACGTTGCACTTAAATCGACCATGAGATGGCCGCTGCCATGTAGCAGAATGCGCAACAGCCATAGGCAGCTGCTGCAGGTGCGCAGGGGCCTGCTGTGCAATGTCAGTTGAAGCTTGCAGATGCACATTCTGCTGTGCAGGAGCGAGACTATTAGCAGTCGCGAGTTGCCAATCTTCCATCATTACACGCGCACGATCAACAGTCATGGCACACGACTCTTTCTTCCTCTCCCACACCATTAAGTTCCTGTTCTTCCATAAACTCCACATAGTGGCAGCAAAAGTCTGGCTTTGTTCCACTGTAAGTTTCTGCAGCAAGTGGAAAATGGCAGCAGAAGCTGTTTCTATCTGACAGAAAGCTTGCTGAATGTCAGTCCACAAGCCGGACATCTGCCAGACCTGAATAGCGTGAGGACATGCGAAGAAAAGGTGTGGCACATCCTCGCTTGTTGCTGGACAGAGAACACATGCTTCTGGGCATTGCACGCCTTTGTCTCGTAACTGGTTCCTAGTTGGCAGCACCCCTCTGCAGACGCGCCACACAAAGTTTTTAATTTTTGGTGGAACTTTTAAGCGCCATATGCCAGACCAATAACCCGGACGCCTAAGGTAAGATGTATCAATTAATTCGTCAACACAAAGCCTGTAGGCACTCCGAACCGAGTACTTTCCATCCTTTTCCGCTTTCCAAATAATAACGGTCCTGCTGAACCTGAGAGAAAAGTGGCGTATTTATGATAGTAGAGGCAATGTCGTGGCTGAACACTTGCCGGATCAGCTTTTCATTCCATCTTTTGAAATTTTCCTCAAGCAAGCTCTTAACAGTAAAGTCGCGAACAAAGTGAGCACCTTCAATAGTACCATCAATACGGCCCCCGTTCAATAACCATGGTTCGTCAAGAATAGAGATATCACCACCTGTCCCTATACTCCAACGAGCTCCCCCACGAACAATGAATCTAGCACGAAAGATACTCCTCCAAACATAGCTCGGGTTGTGACCGAGAGTGGCTGTGAGGTAAGATGCGGAAGGGAATACCACTTTAACATGTCTTAAATAGTTTACAAAATTAAATATTGTATTTTAGTGATACTAGGAATACTATATGACATATTAAACATTTCATGTTCAAATATTCCATATATTAAATTTTGGTTGATAGATAAAATCTTATTTAAGGCTAAAGCCTTTATTCTTTTACCTACAAGTGAAAAATGGAGGATTTGGATTCTCTGTTGTAACAGAAAAACACATTAACACAGTAAACAATCATGGTCATTGTTTTGAGATCGATGGCTCAGATTACACAATCAAAATACCAGATATGAACAATCTCCTTCACTGATTTAGATCGTATGGCCAAGATTACCACAGGGGATCAGTTTCCATTAAGGGATAGGCATGTATGATGATATTACATAAATGCTTGGTTGAGTAATCCATAAGCACCTATGTTCAAACATGATTAAAATTTTCAAATAACCTTACATTAAATGATTATTTCTCTTATTTTGTGTAATATTTTTTTGTGTGTTTTAAAGATGTCATATGAAATGCATGGAATTTTAAGCGGTGCTATCAGCTTAACAACATGGGAAAAGGTCGTGCCAGCATATGGAGGAGAACCAGAATCTTTCCTTAATAATGTCGTCACACCTATATACAATGTTATAAGAAAGGTACTCTCTAATATATCCTATTTTTGTTTCATTGTCTGTTTTCTTCAATTTAACTAATTTATCTTCAAACAATAGGAAGTTGAAAATAGCAAAGGTGGGACAACTGACCATTCTGCATGGAGAAACTATGATGATCTGAATGAATACTTCTGGTCAGTAGTATAACATTTAGACCAAGATTTTCTAGTTGTTTTCATGTGACCTATGAAGCACTGACACATACACAGGACACAACACTAACATGTACACACCGGTAATAATTTAAGAAAATGGGAGTGATTGAATCTAACCACATGTGTCAGTGTTGTATCGGTGCCAAACACTTGACACTTACTCGTATTAGACACTAGACACACTTTTAATCTGAATTATCGGTGCTTTATATCATGTGGTCCTCCTTTCCATATATATCATGAGGTCCTTGCTGCTTCTATATCTCTAGGTCTCCTGATTGTTTTGGAATCGGTTGGCCCATGCGTGATCAAGAGCACGATTTTTTCTTTGTAAAAACCAAAGATAAACCTGATTTCAAGAATGCTCTTGTTGTATCACCTTCTCAAAAGAAAGAAAAGAAAGAAAAGAAAAAGAAGAAAAAGAAAGAAACGAAGGTTGAAGAAGAAACACAGGTGATGGTTATTTGTAGAAAAAGTTAGATTAGTTCTACACTCCTGCTACTTGCAAGGAACTACCACTCTATACTAACAAGATTTACCTGTTTATTTCATTCCTTGTACAGGAAACGGTGGAGGAAGATCAAGAAAACAACGAAAATGAGGAAAAAAGAGAACGGCAATGGCTAGGAAAGACAAATTTCGTTGAGATTCGTTCATTTTGGCAAATTTTTAGAAGCTTTGATCGAATGTGGAGTTTTTATATTATATCCCTTCAGGTTTGCTTCAAACATACTAGTGATATATAACTTAAATTTTTATGTTTCTTATGATGGATGAACTAACATATTTCGTTATTGCATTGGTTCATAGGCCATAATAATCATTGCCTGCCATGACTTGGGATCTCCACTTCAGTTGTTTGATGCCACAGTATTTGAGGACATCATCAGCATCTTTATTACTTCAGCAATTCTTAAATTTATTCAAGGTATCGTGTCAATTTATTGCATTACATGGAACTAAACTAATAAGATGTTCCAAACACAAATTTAGTTGGTTAATATGTTATTAATGTAACAGTGAATTGATTATAATATTTCAAAAGATTTTCATTTGCTTAATAATTAAAAATGAGGGAAGTTTTAAAAAAATTTGCTTGATGGACAAGTTATCATGAAAAACATAACAACTAAATGTTAATCAACGATTATATATTTTATTTTTCTATTGGCATTTCTGTATTATTATTATTAGTAGTAGTAATAGTAGTATTATCATTATGAACACTGTATAAAGACAGTGTCTTCCTTTTGTTTCCTCTCTCATATAAGAACTATACTAAAACAATTCTCATCTATGATGTGGTACAGCAATTTCAGACATCGCATTTACGTGGAAAGCCAGATACACCATGGAACATTCACAAAAAGTGAAACTTTTGGTGAAGCTGGCATTCGCCATGATGTGGAATATTATTCTTCCTGTGTGCTATGCTAACTCAAGAAGAAAATATACTTGTTATTCCACCAAGTATGGAAGTTTGGTTGAAGAATGGTGCTTCACTTCCTATATGGTTGCTGCTGCAATATACTTGACAAGTAATGCAGCTGAAGTTGTGTTATTTTTTGTACCTGCTATGGGAAAATATATTGAGGTATCTAATAACAAGATATGCAAAGTTTTGGCTTGGTGGATTCAGGTAAGTTCATCAAAGTTTTTACTATATTTTTCAACTATGTGTGTTAGTTTAGCTCAACTTGTTTGAGCCAAGGGTTGAATGAGTTAAATGACCGAGGTTCAAACCATATGCCGATAGAGAGAAAAAAACACAGATTGAATTATCAAATAGGATGAATTAAGATAAAATTAAATCAGAGTTCGCTGGATTCTCCTACAACGAGCATGTAATTGAATGTAATATGCATCAATGGCGTTAAATGTAATAACTTAGTTTCACATGTATTTATTGTACAGCCAAGAATCTATGTTGGACGAGGAATGCAAGAAGACCAGCTTTCTGTTATAAAGTATATCCTATTATCTTCTTAACTTGTTCATATTGTTCACTTTAGTTTCATTGGTATATGAATCGAAACCTATATAAATATGTTGAATTTTTTCAAATGAAGGTACACATTGTTTTGGATATTGGTATTATCATGTAAATTTGTGTTCAGCTATAGTTTTGAGGTAAACAATAACAGAACTTTAACTACAGATGGTGTTATTTGGATTTTCGTAATTAGAAGCTTACCCTTAATGATGAATGCCGTGTCAATATATGCAGATAAAACCACTCATAAAACCAACTAGACAAATCATGAAAATTGGTGTAAGAAAGTATGAATGGCATGAGCTTTTTCCAAGAGGTATGCTGCATTTCTAGCTGTATTAGTAACATTCTATGATGAGTGTCTCTGACAAAGGTTTGCTTATGCTGCAGTCAAAAATAATGCTGGTGCAATTGTGGCTGTATGGAGCCCTGTAGTAATGGTGAGTCAAAAATAATACACTTCTTCGATTTTAACTTTCGATATCATCATTATCTTGATGATCTAAAATAAGGATTTAATTGATATGCATTGAGAGTGTAAATATTTTTTACATTGCCGATTAATCTTAATCGTTGGATCAGTAAAATATTTGAATTTAATCATGTCTACTTTTCAAGTCATACAAATGAAGGTTTCTAATTGGATGACAGTGGAAAAGGTTTTACACCGACAGTGTATCAAAATTAAACTCCTAAAATAATACACTCTTTTAATAGAAGCATGCTTTATTTTAGAAAACCATATTGATGAATGGTTAATAACATCATTCAGTTTTATATTTATTACAGATATATTTTATGGACACACAAATTTGGTATTCTGTTTTCTGTACAATAGTTGGTGGAATTTATGGAGTTTTGCATCACCTTGGTGAGGTAATCTATGTTTTTTCATTAAATATTTCTTTATATCTTCCCTCAGAATGAAATGGTTCACTCACCTTTATCATTGAAAATAGATAAGGACACAAGGAATGCTAAGAAGTAGATTTGACAACTTGCCAGCAGCATTTGATGTCTGTCTTAATCCACCGTCTTCCAAACGCGGTAAAAAGAGAAGAAAAGGTTTCCTCAGCAATATATTTCAAAAGGTTTGTTCTAGTTTAGTAATAGTAATATATTCGTAGAAAATATTTATGATATATAGACTACTCTAAACTTAACGAGTCTGATTAATGGTCCGAATAGAATTACTACACATAATTACAGAATATACGCTATTTACAATAATATTTATTCCGCTTATGTTGACCACTTTTCTTTGTCACAGCTGCCTGATGAAAAAAATGCTCTTGCCAAATTTGTGGTAATATGGAATCAAATTATAAGCCATCTTCGTCTTGAAGACTTAATTAGTAACAGGTGATTTTTGTTGTAACTTAACTACATGTCTAATTTCCTGTTCCAATATCTGATAATATTTTTTTTCAACAGAGAAATGGATTTAATGACGATGCCTGTATCTTCAGAATTGTTTTCTCGCAAGGTTCTTTGGCCTGTTTTCCTCTTGGCAAACAAGGTAATGTACTCTTCAACCAAAGTTTTATAGATTGATTTACTAGAACAAGAATCATTATATGTACATATTCCATTTCTTAACGATCTTTTCTTGCTATACATTCTAGTTTTCTACAGCTTTGACCATCGCTAAAGATTTTGAAGGAAAGGAAGAAGCTCTTGTCAAAAAAATTACAAAAGACAAATACATGTTTTATGCTGTCAGAGAGTGCTACCAGTCACTAAAATTTGTTCTTGAGATTCTTATTGTTGGTAGCCAGGAGAAAAGGTAATTAAGTGGAATATGTTTCAAGATAAAATCTTCCCATCCTCAACAAAATTTTGATATTTGCTGCTAATCTGGTGGTCCCTTGTGCATGTTTAGGATTATACGTGATATACTAAGCGAAATCGAAAACAGTATCGAAGAAACAACTCTTCTCAAGAACTTCAACATGAAAGTTCTCCCAGCTCTACATGTTAAGGTCATTGAGCTAGCTGAACTTCTGGTAATTATTACCTCAAACTAAACTAAAGGTTACAAATATTATGCTGACAAATGTATATGAGCGGAAACTTAGTCCTAACTACTTTGTTATGGAATGCCACAAGATTGAGGGAGGTAAAGACAATCGGAACAGAGTTGCGAAAGCTTTACTCGATATGTTTGAACTAGTAACAAACGATATGATGGATGACTCGAGGTATTTATGCTCAAGAATTTGTTGTCCTTACATCATTACTACGCTACAAATTTTAATTTTCTCACATAATCTGTACAGAACATTGGATACATCACACTTTCCCGAAGAAAATGAATGTGGCTTTGTCTATTTTAGAGATGATAATCAACTATTTGCCACTGAGGAAATTGATAGTGAATCCTTTCCATTTTCCAATGAAAGTTGTGTCCATTTTCCCTTGCCAGAAGGCCCTTTGATGGAACAGGTAGTATTTTCTCTTCAATGATTCTTACTTTTTATTCTCAAAATTTAGACAAATTTCGCGACATATAGTATTGAAAGATAACATCTTGCATGATGTGAACTCTACTCTTGTTATACTAACATAACCAAGCCTGTTTATGACAGATCAAGCGATTTCATTTGTTAGTTACAGTCAAAGAGACTGCAATGGACATACCTGCAAACTTAGATGCTCGTCGGCGCATATCATTCTTTGCTACTTCTTTGTTTACTGATATGCCAGATGCTCCAAAAGTGCATAGTATGGTGCCATTTAGGTAATTTAATTGAGTACTTCATTATTCATCGATGACACGTCAAACTAAGAAGCAAACCTTTCGGTGATAACTAACATGAAAACATTTAACTATTAAATAAGTATTCAGTGAACATTATAATATTTCTATAGTTCAATCACAGAACTCTGATACATAGCGTGATTGACAGTGTTATAACCCCGCACTACATGGAGGACATCAATTTTTCAATGAAGGAGCTTGGTTCGGAAAGAGAGGAGGACTCCATCATCTTTTACATGCAAAAGATCTATCCAGGTTGTTACAAATAAAAAATTTCTTATATGTAACATAAAACATTCTATTTGAACTCGTCTCATAGCTTGCCATATAAATTAAACAGATGAATGGAAAAACTTTTTGGAACGTATGTGTTGTGAAGACCGTAGGAGTTTAGAAGATGAAAACAAATCAGAAGAGCTTAGATTGTGGGCTTCATTCCGGGGACAGACTCTAGGAAGAACAGGTTCGGTTTTTGTATTATTTTCTAAATTCGATGACGTTCATGGAATTTTAAGGCATTTTTGTGATCATAAAATCATATTTGTAACAGTTAGAGGGATGATGTACTACACAGAAGCATTAAAATTACAAGCATTTCTTGACATGGCAGAAGATGAAGGTTAGTAACAAAGTATAAATGATACTAGATTGTGCAAATAAATATGGAAACTAAATTCATCAAAAATAAAGAGTTTCATTTTGACACACTGTCAGTGTAAGAACTGTTACATTGCAAACCAATCACAGATAAACTTACATGTGACTTTTAAAACAGTCATGATTAAAGTTGAACTTTTTAATGCAGATATTCTTGAAGGTTATGAGACGGCTGAAAAGGGTAACCGTGCATTATTTGCTCGTCTAGAAGCACTAGCCGACATGAAATACACCTATGTCATTTCATGTCAATCATTCGCATTGCAGAAGTCTATGAATGATCCGCGTTACAAAGATACAATTGACTTAATGATAAGGTGAGTTTGTAGAAAGGAGAAAAATATCTAGCTTCTTGAAATTAAATATTAGAGACAATGACCAACCAATGCATGCTTGTATTTCCTGCAGGTATCCATCTCTTCGTGTTGCTTATGTTGAGGAAAAGGAGGAGATTATGGAGGGTAGACCTCACAAAGTGTATTATTCTAAACTGGTTAAAGCTGTCAATGGTTTTGAGCAGGTATTTTTTTACATCATCACAAGCATTAGTCTTTGAAATATTGATTATCTCAGAATAATTTTGTTTACCATTTATGGAAAGTATTTATAAGTTGGTTTTCATATTTTAATAGGTTAGAATGTCACTTAACTAAAACAGTAGCATCATGAGTTGTAAGCAGAAAATATATACAATAGATTAAAATGTTAGAAGCCATTTAAGGAAAGTATTTATAAGTTGGCTAATCACAATCGCTCTGCATGAAGTTATCTGCCTCAACAGAAATTACGTTTATAATGAAGCTATAGATTAAGATGTTAGAAGCCAATTTTTTTATTGAAATAATGAAATTATATGATATAACTTAATATTCTAAATATTCTTTGCAGACAGTATATCAAATAAAACTTCCAGGTCCACCACAGCTTGGAGAAGGGAAGCCTGAAAATCAAAACAATGCAATAATATATACTCGTGGCGAAGCCCTCCAAACAATTGATATGAACCAAGTATATTAGTTTCTCTTCATATTTTCTTTACAAGTTAACTAATTACTATCATTTTACATAAACCTCGATCATTTCTGTTTTGTTCTTATGATTATCTTTATTTACAGGATAACTACTTGGAAGAAGCTCTAAAAATGAGAAACCTTCTCCAAGAATTTCTTAAGCGCCAAGGACGGAGGCCTCCTACAATACTTGGTTTAAGAGAACATATTTTCACAGGAAGGTTAGTCCTCTTAATTCCAATAAATTAAAATGATCATATTACAATGACAAAATGGGAAGACTGAGCAAGATTCCTAATGGTTATAAACATTCATATAATGTAACATGTTATATGCACAATGTGAATCAAATGTTCCTTGAATACATGAACATGATCTAAGTATAAGAAAGGATGTCATGCTATAGGATGCATTAACCATCTAAATTATTGTCGAAATTTTCTGTCAAATTTGTGTCAAATATATCATTTTTGTACGCGTAAATGTTAATATAGAATTAGAGATGTTAAGTACACTAACATGGTATCTGCCATTCTTTTTAAACTGCAGTGTGTCTTCTCTTGCATGGTTCATGTCATATCAGGAGACGAGCTTTGTCACTATTGGTCAAAGGCTTCTGGCAAATCCTCTCAGGTAATAACTGCAAAATGACATTCTGAAAAAGTGAGCAATAACAGGAAGTAAAATGTTCATTATGCGACTTAAGGGCCCGTTTGGTGTGTATGATAGGATAGTGACAAGATAGACACATATCATATCACGTGTTTGGAGCACACATGATAAGAAATATGATTGCAATATCTACACTTCATCTCTTTCCTTGTGCACACGGTGGCTTTCACAGTAATCCCAGCACTCATGATTCTTCAACTCTCATTCCAATATCAAATCAACCATGGAATTGATATCAAATTCTATATTAGAATAACCAAAATTTAATTTATAAAAGTTATGAACATAGCAGGTTATGGATTCAAATTTAGAAGCACAAAATAAAAATATTGATTGGAATAGAAACAAAAGATTAAACACGAATTACATAATAAGAAGACTGAACAATTGAAATTCTATTGGAATTGAAAAGAAACAAAAAAAAAATGAAACACGAAACATGATTGGAATTGGATATATTGGGAAGAGAATCGAAAAGAAAAAAAAAAACAGGAGAACGATATTAGCAAGCAAAAATTAGAAGAAATAATCGAATAGAATTGTTGGAGAGAGCAGGAATCGAACTAGGTTTTCAAGGAACAAAAGAAGCGCTTTTTGCTATCAGGTTGCTAACCCACCAAAAACCAAGGATAAAAATAACAAAGGCAAGGAAGAGTAGGATAAGATTAGAAATAGGTTTAAATTATCCTTTTCTATTGGTGCACCAAACAGCGAATTGAAGCAGGATATGATAGTTTTATCGTATCTTGTCTCCCTATATCATCTGCACCAAAAGGGTTTTAGAAGGCCTACCACGATTTTGAAATGATAGTTTCAATTTCATGATTCTTGCTAGTTGCATGTATAAACAAGGAGTGACTTTTCTCATATCAAGGAGTAACTAATTGATATGATTCATTAATTCAATTCCTAATCTATGATTCTAACACTGATGCATTCTCTCACTTAGGGTGCGGTTCCACTATGGCCATCCAGATGTATTTGACAGAGTTTTTCATATTACAAGAGGAGGAATAAGCAAAGCATCTAAAACAATTAATTTGAGTGAAGACGTTTTTGCCGGTATGAGTTCAAGGACTTTAACAACATAGTATTATTTCTAACCACATTTTGATTGTTAACAATAGAGATAAATACATGTTTATCATTTAATGCAGGATTTAATTCTACTTTAAGAAGGGGGTGTATTACATATCATGAATACTTGCAAATTGGCAAAGGTCGCGATGTAAGTCTAAACTCGATCTCAAAATTTGAAGCCAAGGTAGCAAATGGAAACAGTGAACAAACTATAAGCCGTGACATATTCCGCCTTGCAAGACAATTCGATTTTTTCAGGATGCTATCTTGTTATTTCACTACAATTGGATTTTACTTCAGCAGCTTGGTAATTTCACTGAACCATAATATTCTTCTCTTTGATATATTTCACTACCTTGTTCCTTATATGAAGAGGAGTATGGCATGAATAGCTTAGGGTCGGGGGTTATCATCTTGCATTTTCCATAACCATGCACCTTAAGTTAAGCCTGGTGATATCATATTATGAAATTGATAAAAATTGATTCACTAAAAGCTAAAGCAAACAAATTTCACCATAGATAGGTTGGATAAACAGTTTAATAAGCGCTTATATCATAAGCTTTTATCATATAAGTGCTTATATATAAGCTATTTCTACAATATATAAAATAAAGTCAAATTGTTTTCATATAAGTTCTAAGTGTTTTTGATATTAGTGTTTATAAGCATGTCATAAGTTGTTTCCATAAGCTTTCTCTAACAGTCTCACAAGTGCTTATGTTAGTAGATAAACTCAAATAAGTTAATCCAAAAAAGCCCCTAATGTACTATAAAATGTTGTGCACATAATGGTTTCGGGGAAAAATGTCATGCATTTTTCATGATATGTTAACTATCTTTCCTTAGATAGTTATATAGTTCCCCGGTTTTCTAGGGATGACATAAGATAATTCATAAATTATCGGTACCATCAATTTTGACTGATATAAATTCCTATTGAATTTCTCCACAGATATCAGTAATAGGAATATATGTATTTCTCTACGGACAGTTATACCTTGTTCTTAGTGGCTTAGAGAGAGCACTCATCATTGAAGCAAGAATCAAGAATGTACAGTCCTTAGAAACAGCTCTTGCTTCTCAATCATTCATACAACTTGGACTTTTAACAGGCTTACCGATGATGATGGAAATAGGCCTCGAGAGAGGTTTCCTAACAGCCCTCAAAGATTTTATCCTCATGCAGTTACAGCTTGCAGCTGTTTTCTTCACATTCTCCCTTGGAACAAAAACACATTACTATGGCAGAACAATTTTGCACGGAGGCGCAAAATATAGACCGACTGGACGCAAAGTTGTCTTCCACGCTAGCTTCACTGAAAACTATAGATTATATTCGAGAAGTCACTTTGTAAAGGCATTCGAGCTAATGCTGCTTTTGGTTGTTTATAACATGTTTAGGAAATCTTATCAAAGTAACGTGAGTTATGTCTTGATAACTTATGCAATTTGGTTCATGTCTTTGACATGGTTGTGTGCGCCTTTTCTTTTCAACCCTGCTGGATTCAGTTGGACAAAGGCGGTAGATGATTGGAAAGAGTGGAATAAATGGATTAGACAACAGGGTGGATTGGGAATCCATCAGGATAAAAGTTGGCATTCTTGGTGGTATGACGAACAAACTCATCTTCGACGTGCAAGTCTTGGTTCGAGGTTTGCTGAAATATTGCTTTCACTTCGTTTCTTCATCTATCAGTATGGTTTGGTCTATCACCTTGACATTACTCAGCAAAGCAAAAACTTGTTGGTTTATGTCTTTTCATGGCTTGTGATTTTTGGAATTTTCGTCTTGGTGAAGGTAAGTTCTCTCTTAAGCCTTCTTTGATTCGGCAAATTAATATAAACGTAGTCAGTCACCAAATAATGTGTCACATAGAAAAGGAAAAATGATTCTTGTACAGCTAAATTTAGACATCTTTTGCAACAACTTTTTTGAAGTGGATAACGTAGTTCAACAACTTTTGAAACTACGTAAACCACTTAAAAAGTTATCGCAAAAGTTCTCAAATTTCACTTGTTCAAATAACAGACCTAGTAAAAAGTATATGATGTATTGTTGCATGTTAATAACATAAACATGTCCATGCAGGCTGTCAACGTAGGAAGGAACCTACTTAGTGCTAATTATCAACTTGGGTTCAGATTTTTCAAAGCAATCTTATTTGTTGCTGTTGTTGCCCTCATCATTACTCTTTCAATCATATGTCAGCTATCAGTGTCAGACCTTTTTGTTTGTTGTATGGCATTCATGCCAACTGCATGGGGACTGATACAGGTAACAATCTTCAGCAACCCGATTTTTACATTTTTCGGAAATGGATTCCCTGCATTCGAAATAGCACATAGTCACTACAGTCGGTCAATCAGAACCGTCCGATAAGGATCAGATACTCGTATGAACAATCAGATCATTACCAAAAGGTTTGGATTTACCGACTGTGGTGAATATGTGACATTGCGACCACAGATAATCTAAATCTTGCTTTTAACCTATGAAATATAGACACTCCTAAGATTAGATGTGTCCCGGTGTCAGACACGCGTCGGTGTCCGATACCGACACAACACCGACACATGATTACACTGAATTATGTCAGCTTCTTAAATTATTATCGGTGTTGGTGTTCGTGTCGTATCTGGTAGCTGTGTTTGTGTTTGTGTTCGTGCTTTATAGCTTTTAACCCTAAACTTAATCCAAGTAAATACTTTTGGTGATTTAGATTGCACAAGCAGCAAGGCCAAAAATAGAGCATACAGGATTATGGCACTTTACACGTGCACTTGCTAGAGAATTTGATTATGGAATGGGGATAGTACTTTTTGCACCTATAGCTATTTTGGCATGGTTACCAATTATTAAAGCCTTCCATGCTCGTATCCTTTTCAATGAG
>Ga0099826_10000281_pt1 | contig 22736 bp, 7 predicted proteins | sample Mtrugardesep15_FD_76830 | JGI IMG/M metagenome (GOLD analysis project Ga0099826, IMG submission 76830) | Root nodule microbial communities of legume samples collected from California, USA - M. trunc garden sep15 | ecosystem: Host-associated > Plants > Roots > Nodule | place: USA: California... | reverse complement strand
TGGAGCTTCAACGACGCGGCAACGAAGAGGAGAAAGAGAATAGCGAGGTATAAGGTTTATGCTGTTGAAGGTAAGGTTAAGGCTACGTTTCGAAATGGGATCCGATGGATCAAAAACACTTGTTCTCGGATCGTCCATGGGTATTAATTGGTAATTTAACCCACCCGGTATCATTTTCAAATGTCTTTTGACTTTGACTTGTTGTATTACTATTAGGAGACATGGACATTCATCGATCATGCCTCAATGTGTTTGTTTATGCAATGCAATACAAATCTCTATGTACAATTTAACTTTCTTCTATTGCTTCAAGATTAATAAAATTTGAGATTAATTTCGATGCACTCTAATGCTGTAATTTTCTCACATTCAATCAAATCACTTTTATTATGTAGTTTTAAAATATCTTTGCTAGAGTTTGTATTGTTGGGTTTGTTAAGCTAGAGTGTTTGATTTAATTGTACCTGCATTCATCAAATTTGAACTCGTCAAAGTGAGCAATAATTTTTCTCAATAAAAAAAGCTTAGGCGAACTAGACATAAGAGGTTATTAAGGTCCTTGAAAACTTCAAAACCTTTCAATTAAGACGGTTTAGATTTCAAACAATTTTTTTTTATTTTGAGTTAGAAGTTTAGACCGTTCAATTTTGATCGATGATCTCAAGTTTGTCGACACCATGAATGTACCAATTTTGTAATGCACCAAAACTTAACCTCAAATAACACGGACAAAGATGTTTAATTTTATTTTTGATAAGAAAATATACTCCCTCCGTCCCTATATGTAAGCACCATTTCTCTCTAATAAAAGGGTGCTTACATATAAAGACGAATGGAGTACTTAATTTTTATTTTAACAAAACAAACATACTTACATTGATTCATACTAGTCTCACCATTTATTTAGGCTCCATTTTCAAAGTGTCAAACCCACGATAATTTCACTCAACAAAAGAGTGAGTGTTATAAAGAGTGTTGAAAAGAAAATGCAACTAGCACTCTGCTTATAGTGTATGTATGTGAGTGGCCCATGACTTTTACGACAAGATTAAGGCATTGCGATCTTAAGCAACAACACTCGTAAGTTTTTATAACTAATAGTTTTTTTAAGTTCGAACTTGAGTCATTTAAGTTGAAATAGATGTGTGTTGTCTCATTTAAGTTCTTTTGGATGATATAAGAGCATCTCTGGTGGAGGATGTATCTAAGTGAGTTTTATAAAATGACGATTTGTCCCTTGTTGTTTCATTATCGAAAAAATCATTATGTGGAGGTTTGAGTAGCAAATAAATGACTAGCTTAAATAAGATATTGTATCATCAAATTAAGTGGTTACTTGGTTTATTTTTTCAAATTCAAAATTGCAAATAAAGAAATCACTAAAAGTGTGAGTTTTATAAAATTGCTTACTTTTTTTACCATTGCAACAAAATACACGTGAGTTGCATAAATGTGATGTGACATTGAAAAAACCACTTAATAATGGTTATGAAATCAAGTTTGAGTTCCTTACAAACTTGCATGCACTAAGGTTCGATAACTTAAACATTATGGGCACATTTTCATGGTAAAATATGTGAGATTTCGAAACTCAAATCAATTAAAAACATGTTATTTATCAAAACAAACAACGGGATATTAATCTCAAATAGTCACATTATTAAAAAAAAAATATACGCTTTCTTTTCTTTGTGAATGAGTATAAGCTAGTCTCTCGAGAAAAAACTTTGTCACATGAAAAGATAACATGATTAATCAAATTGAATCCACAACAAAATCTTAAACACAATAAACAGAAATAGAATTGCGTACAATCAAAATCATAGCAATTTCTTCAAAATTAATTCATTCAAAAAATAGCTTAAAATAATGTCTTCAGTCTTTTCCCTAAGATTTATCATTGTTCTCCCCTAACCCAAGACTCAATCCATTGTGGCCTCACGACCCAAGGATCAACCCACCATACATAGAATTTTCGTAATCACATATAATAAAGATGAGAGTGTGCATGCTACTTTTTTTTTTCTTCCTTCAGATAAGCAATTTGTATTAATAGGAGAACAAGAGGTACTCTATTCTATTTTTTATATATACACACACACCCAAAAAAATCTACTAAATATGTGGCTTCGTAATTATAAAGTAAAAAATTTGACCCCCTCAAATTCTCATCTTTCTTTCCCATTTTCACTTGTGGATGATTACATATTTTCATATAAACAACATCATGTAATTGTAAAGATCATTTTGGCAAGACTTCATATAATTTTTTTTCTTCAAAAAACAAGGTTACAACACTTTATACATGTATACATTTTTCCGCATGCATATATATACTTTTTCTTTTATGTTTTTAAGAAGGGTTTACAGGCCCATCTTTTTACACAAAAAAGAAAGAAAGAAGTTGAATCGATCTCGTTTCCATGCATGCATGCCCAATTAGACAAAGTATGAAACCACAATATTCATGATCATTGCAATCAGCTAGATCATAACCCTAATGACCTCATACTCATCTCATTGTAACGTACATCCATACGCTGCAACCTCATTTCTCGATAAAATTTAGCAATAAAATCTTCAGCTTTGGCATCAATCATGTCATCACCATCATTCTCATTATTATTACTACTATCCTTATCCACAATCTCTTCCTTTTTCTCTTCCTCAACCATTTCATTTAGCCCCGCCACATCGGCATCAATCATGTCATCGCCATCATTCTCATTAGTAATATTATTATCCTTTTCCACAATCTCTTCCTCTTTCTCCTCCTCAACCATTTCACTTAGCCCCACCGCCGAAGCGTAACGGCTACTAGCCACCTTATCAAAGCAGCTTCTAGTCGGAGACGGCGAATTCAGAAACTCCGATGCATTATGAAACCCATCCTCACCTTGAGTATCAATATTTTCAATGACCACTTTTTTTTTGTTATTCTCACCGTTAAGAATTTGCGGTGGAGATTGGTTGCTTTGAAGGTGCATAGGTCTCATGGACTCCAAAAGCTTCTTCCACATACTTTTAGACTCATTATCAATAGGCATAATCGATTTTGTTTTACGAGAATGCCCTCGCATCATGAATACAACGACCTTAAAGAAATTCTTAGATATTTTTGATGATGCCTTCTTGAGGATGGGTTGGGGTTGAGGAATATGATCTAGGGTTGTTTTTGATTTTGAATCATATTTAATCATAGCGTTCTCAACCTTTTTCTCCATTAAACAAATAATGAATAGGTGTTAATTGAAACAATTAACAAATGTTGGAGAAAAAGGAGAGATTGCAATAAAGGATATTAAATTTAGTGTGACATTTTTCCTGCTACGTACAAGCAGGAGAGAAATATTTGGGAGCTAGAAATGAAATCAGTATGATGAGAAAGTTAGGAAACAAAAACAAGTTTATATAATAAGAAAATTTAGGAACCATGATTTGTTATTTTGATTTTATGACAGGAAGACAACAAAGCACGAATGTTCTTGTCAGTTTGTTTGTGTTGATGTTTAAGAACAGGTTTGATAGTTACGTGGCAGTTAGATTGTAGAATGACTTAAATAGCCTCCGATTGGAGTTTCTTACATTTTGAATTTTTGTAATTTTATTATGGAGAAGGAGGGGGAGAATGGTAATTGCATAGGGTAGTGTGTGGCGGTTTTTGTGGCGAAGGATTAGGGTGCAAGGAGAGAATGATGTTTGTTTAGGAAAGACTTAACTATAACCGTTAATTTCTGTTTCACTCGTTTTGAACCGGTCTTTCTAGAAACTTTGAGGAGTGGTGTCAAAATTATATTTATAAAATATTAGTTATACAAAAAATACATCTATATATAAGCCTTAAGGTGAACCTCAAAATTAATTTAAAGGATCAAAAGTTATACAAACCTAAAACTTATATACATGCAAAATACATGAAATAAATATGCATTCATCATTCTTCATATTATTATAAGGGTTTGTCTAACATGTGCAATATTGCACATGTTAAGTTAACTAAAATTAGTAAGTTTTTATTGAAAACAACAATTATTTATTGAAAATTTATATATGAAATATAAAATGTACAAGTTTCAATGCAAATTTACTACTTTAAACTTCTTATCATGTGTAAATTTGTACACAATAGAAAAACCCTTATTATAAATATCACAATTTTTTAAAAATAATATTTGCGATCAAAACATAAAGTGTAGTTTCTGTATAATTTATAATATATTTTTATCCATATTTTAGAATATCAACAAAACATATTTAGAATAACTCAAAATAAGTTTAGTCTAATTGATTGGTTATTTTTGTTTCTATCATTACCATCTTCAATAAAAAAACATGACTTTTATATCTTTGTGTATTATCTATGGAATCATGCTCGTTACCCAAACAGTTTCGCTTATTTCCAAATGAAAAGACCAAAATATCCTTACGTGACTTAAGTCACGCAACGTGAGTTAACTTGCGCTAGTTATAAGAGTAGCGTGACTTAAGTCACGCAGCATGAGTTAACTCACGTTAGTTAAATTTCTCTTCTTTTCACCATAAGCCACCAACAACTACACCTATTCTCAAAAAAAAACTACACCTATTCTTCTTCTTTCTGCACCTTTCCCTTGTTTTTCATCCACTTTTAATATCTCCCAAATTATTGGCTTGTCCTTTCCTTCTCTCTTCGATAATTCATTCTCTCAAATTATAGAATGTTGTTGAGTTTTAACAATCGGAGTTGAGTCTTAAAATTATTAATTTTGATAATAAATTAAGTATGAAAGAGATGAGTTGCAAGAATCTATGAAATTGAAGCTTCTAAGTTGTTAAATTATTATTTATTCTTACTATTCTTTTGTTTTGAAGCTTCTGAATTTATTTTTTTGAATTTGTCTTCTTTTTAGAAGTGTTGTTACTTGTTGTTGATGATGGATGATACTATGACAAAAAAAGGATACTCATAATGGCTGTGAATAAGCATGTGATGTGGCTTCTTTGAATTGTAAAAAGATTGAAAATCACGTTACAATTTTTTGTTTGCAGTGAGAAAGAAACCAGCGTGAGTTAATTCACGTTGCGTGAGTTAAGTCACGTTGCGTGACTTAGTTCAGGTAAAGTATACACTAGCATGACTTAAGTCACGTAAGGGTATTTTGGTCCTTTTACTTGGGAATGAGCAAATTCATTTGGGTAAAGAGCATGATTCTTATCTATGTACATATATCATGTGCAGGCCCGGCCTTGAGGGAGTGCAAGGTGCTCTACCGGGCCGGGCCTCCAAATGTTACGGGCCTCAAACAAAAAATTATGTCTAATATATACCCCCATTTAAATAAAAAAAATATATGTTATTTCTTTTTCTTTTTTCAATACACGTTTGAGTTTTTTTTAGACTCTAGTTCTTCTTCCTGTACATAAATCTGATACTATTAGACCACCCTAATTTGTAAAATCACTTAATCAGTCAATTTGAAAAATTATTTCATTGAAAGAATCACAACAATCATTTTTTTTCCCGCATAAACCATTCGTTTTCCCTTCCCACAACGAATGAGTGACAAATCCAAACGATACTGTTAGGTAAATTTCATCTCTCTTGCACTTAATTTTTTTTTTTTTATTTCATTTCATGTTTAGAAGTTCTTATTTTGATTTTTTAATGAAGTTTAGCTATATAAAAAAATTATGTTTTTATTTTACTGAAAACCTATTTTAAAAAGAGAGCCGAGCCTCCTATTTCATAGGGACGACCTTGATCACATGTATATATGAAATTTCGTCTAAGTATACGATAAATGTTTTTAAAAAAATTGATATTTATGGGATGAGTATCCGCAAGTATCCATAAAGTCAAAAATATCCAATACATACGCATCTCTGCTTTTAGAGCGTTCGGCTTCATAACTCTACCATTTGTGCACTTCTTTTGTTTGATGTTCTCTTCCGTGTATAGTGATAACAGTAAACAATGTACCTAGATGGACAAAAAACATGTAGGCTAGCTTTGTGAGCCATCTAGAATTCGATTCACTGGCTAGTGAGTGACAACATGGTACTCTTATTTCTTTGTTTCATTCGACAGCACCAGCCCATTTGGTTCAGTTTCACTATTTCCATCCCATGAGGACAAAAGCTGGCTAGCTGTAAAGTTTGAAAGGTTATAACTCTATTTGCTTCAAAACCTCTGTACCAATGAATGAGAAGGAAAAGTCAGACCGAATGAAATTGTATGTTTAGTTATTTGAATATTCATTCATCTACTGTACACTTTGAATGAGAAAATAAATAAATAGAGAAAGTAGTGTGATAAATGTAATATATTGATTGTTGATGAAAAGAGAGTGACAAAAAAATGAGATGTTAGATATCAAGAAATTATGGGTGACTAAATATCGTTGTTAATCCTCTAAAGAAAAGTAGAGAAATGTTATTATACAATTATTTTAGGACAACTTTATCATACTCTTATTATATTCATATTTTTTTTCTATTGTTTTGATTTTTATGTCAATATCTATTTTTCTTTTTTATATATCTTGTTGTTTTATAAGTTGTCCGAAAAATGATTGTTCAAATAACATACCTAAAAAAATATCATTTTTTTTCTTCATGAAATCATTTTATTTTATAACTCACCATTTTCCTCTCTTTTAAATAATTTAGAATGAGATAAAATCCTTTTTTATTTATTAACCAGTACCGGACCCAACAAATGAGCTAAACTCATGTAATATGACAAATCAAAATTCAAATTATAGCTAAAACAGATATGTGCATGTAGCGTCTGACACACCTTAAATAAAATTGATTAACTTCAATGAAGGAAACTAATAAGAAACTAGAAAAAAGAAGTTTCACTTGTAAAAGGAGAGATGCAAAGCGCTTTTGAAAGAAGAAGAAGAAAATATATGGAACAAAGACTCCGTTTGGTTTGAGTTTATTTTGAGCTTATGAAAAATAGCTTATGTAAATAAATAAGCTTTTATTTTAATTTATAAACTTTCACTAACGAAAATTGTATTTTCATTAACTGATTTTTCATAAACTACATTAAAAACTTATAAATAATATATAAAAATTTATTTATTTGCATACTTTGTTTTATATAAACTCTAAGATTAGCTAATCCAAACGGGCCCAAAATCACAAAAAAAAATTTAACTTGGAAAACTCTAAAACTTAATAAACACTAATATAAGTAAAAAGTAAAATTTATTTAGTTCAAATTTAAATCAAATACATATCCATGACCAATTGGAGTTAAAGAAAATAAGAAAATAAAATACAAGTAAAATGTTTTTGACTGGTACATCTTGTAGTCAGGAACTATAATCAATAATATCGTTTGTCTCCATCTTCTTTTACCATACTTCAATCAACTCCAACACTCTGAATTATTAAAAATTGAATAAATCATAAATGTAGTTCTTAAACTATAGTTCTATCCTGTTTAATCGTTAAACTATATAAATATAATAATAACTAGTTCTCAAAATTATGAAATACATCAATTTATTTTCTAGGGTATATGAAAACTCCATGAGCTTAGTCTCTAGCATTAAAATTATAGGATCTAAATTGACAGATTTAACATACTTCATAAATCATTTATTATGTTTATATAATTTAGTCACGAAATTGAAGTGAAAGTGATAGTTTAAAGATTAAACTAATGATTTATTCTAAAAAATTTAAAACAGAACAATAAATATAATGTTCTTGCTCTGGCCCACTTTTGTGGGCAATTAGTTGTCTGCATGTCTTGCTAGAAGGAATGAAAATTAGAAAACTCCCGTGAATGACGCAGCAACATAAAATGTATCAGTGTATCTAGCTTGTTTAATTTTTGTGGACAAATAAATAGCACCTGATTTTCTTCTATTATATCTTGTTTATCTTTTCATACTTCAAACCTAAATTATATATCACAAATGTTTGTTAAGAACTTATTCCATCTATGCTCAATAGACCATAGTTGGTGATAGTTAAAAGCTCACCAACATGATCAATTATCTTTCTCGGACACAAAATTTGACATCAATACTAAATATACATAACTGCGAGGACTAATCTAAATAATTGAGGTTCATGTAAGTGTACATATGTTGTACATAACTATAGGCTACGGAAATTGTGTTGTGTCGTCATTGGAATGAGATCAATAATGTGGGATTGAAGGCTCAATGTACCCCAACAACCCATTCAATCATCATTACATTATAGTTTTTGTGCTTTCTATTTTCGTTGACTTCTAAAAGTCGGAGTCTTCTACGTATGTGCATTGCAATTGCATTATAGTCGTTTCCTTTTTTAAGTAATGTGAAATCGATGTATAATTAGAATCTTGTTATGTTATTGTTACCTAAAATCAAAGTACTAAAATTATGTTGGCATAAAAGAATTTAAAATTGGAGAATGAATTTAAACATACAAGAAAAGGGAACCAAAAAATAAATAAATAAAGACAAGTCAAGTCACATTTTTAATCATTTGTAATAACAAGTACAACTGCAAAAAAGGGAAAATTAAGGTTTTTGATAGAAAATAACTACTAGGAGAATGGACTATTTACTATTTTTAGTCAAGGAGGATTCGATTATTTTACATCATACTATTGTATTCATTTCTCCCAACCAATGCAAGTGCAATTGCAACAGAATGTTCCTTTGAAGTTTTAAGCGTGGAATGGTTGTTAGAGCAGTGGGTCCTCAATATATTAGTAGTTTATAAAGACCATTGGCATTAAGCAAACGTTTACTTGTACAAAGTGCCTTAACTTTGTGTTTAAACAACTAAATTATGTTTGGTAAAAAAAAAAACTAAATTTTGTGTGACGTTAGTGTTAAGACCGTTTGTTTTTTTTACCCTAAACTTCTTAGAGGTCTTTATTGGTGTGATTTTAGAATCAAGATGAGTAAAAGGAAGAGGGAGGTTTAAACATTTTTTACATGTTCGGATTTTAAACTAAAATACTAAAATCCAAACAAACTAAAAGTATACGAGAAGTGTGGGGTGGAAGAAAAAAAAATTCACTAATTTGGAAGTAAGCAATCCCAAACGGCGTTCAACCATACTCCAACAAAATCCAACTATAAGCAGCCTTCATTTCATGTGGCCGTGGGTCCCATCGTATCATTTGTTTATCATATGTTATATTTTGATTTGGAAGGGAGAATTCATCATATGTATCCGCAACGATGGTGGAAGATTAATTACGGTAGTGGTGTAAGCTCAAACTTATAGCATGGTAATTCAAAAAGTTATTTGTAAAATAGTGAAGACTCAATCGATAAATATCGAGTTTAGTGGAAACTATTAAATTTTTATAATTTGACGATTTAAAATTTAAATTTTAACTGAGAGTGTTTGATGGTGCCTCAAATATGATTATTTTTAAAGGAAGGAACTTGTTAGAAATAAAAAAAAATAGCAAAGACCCATTCAGCCACAATTTTACATTATTCTAAAATTCATTCATTCATTCACCCTAAAATAAAGTTAAATCCAAGAAAGTTTACACACAACATTAGATCTAAATTATCATGTTAATTATAAATATTAACGAATGTCTTTGAAGCATTGGTTAAAATACCAAAATAAGTAATTTTGCAATAAAAAAATTATGTAATTATTATCAAGACAAAAGTATAAACTTGTATTTCTAAGAAAAAATTTCTACTAATAAATTTTTTAATCAATATTCTTAGAACGCTATAAATATCAGATTGTTTTACGTTATCGGTCTAAGTTTTTGACCAAGAGTTGGTTGGTAAATCGGTGAAGCAATGATGAGTACAAGTTAAGGGCAAAATAGTTAGCAATAAACAAATAATGTTATGTTCCAGGTTGTTTCCAACCACGTACAGTAAAGACGTGTCCTTAACGAGTTGGCTCTTCGTCCTTTCCTCCTCTCACAGTTCACACTATATTATATTGAAACATCAAACATTAAACTGAAACTGTCTCTTTCTCACACCACGCTACGCGTCCTTAATCCACCAAATCTATCTATTTTTACATATAAAAGAGCAACCACCACTTTCCATACATCATCAACATTAATCACCCACAAAAAAAAGTTCTACAAACACTTGCTATAGCTACTATACTCTTCATCACTTTTTTATTCAAGCACATTTCAGCATATAGTTAAGGATAACATCATAATAACACCATGTCTTTGAAGAACCGTAATGTTGGTCGTAGAGCATGGAATATACTGCGGCTCTCATTGTTGTGGGCACGTAAAAGTGGTGTGTTTAGGCGCAAGCTAGCGACAGAGCTGCGTCTTGTACCAAAGTATTTGAAACGTTTAGGACACACAACAACACCTACTAATCAAATTCATTACTTTGAACGTGAGCTCTCCTTTGATGAGACACCAATGTTCAATGTCAAGATGTATCGTCCATCATCGTTGCGCTTTCACTTGCCTCATATTCCGTGTATAAACCCACATGTTGATTTTGATTATGATTTTAATGATGATGATATTGTTGAATATGACAATGGGAGAAAGAGTGATCTAGTCGATGCAAGAGATTATGACGAAGAATTTTATCATGGGGTTGAATTATGTGAAGAAATGGGTTCTAGAGAAGAAGTGCAAGAAGGTGAAGGAATAGATAAACGTGCTGATGAGTTCATTGCTAAATTCCGTCAGCAAATGAGACTACAGCGCCAGGTTTCTCTTCTACAATACAAGGAAACACCCAGCAGAGACACGAACTGATTGACACCTTATACATGCAAATTTTATTTTATTTTATGCATTCAACTTCAATTTTCCTTCTTTGATTTTAGTTTTGATACTATGATCAATAGAATTTTTTAGCACATGAAATGAGAGAGAGACAGTACAGCGGGATGTTTGTAAATACAAGAGCTGCTCTAGAGTTCTGGTATTTACATTGTTTTGTAGATGTAATTTCAATAAAATACTAGTGTTACTAGTTATTTTTGAATTTAAAAGAATATTCACTACTATAATTATCACTTGTCCATATCCCTCTTTTTCCTTTGAAAGTTGTCCATGTTTCTCATCAACACTAAAGAAAAATAAAATAAGGAATTCCCATGCATTGTCAAAAACGATTATTACGATTAGAAAAGGAAATCCTAAAATCACTGCTTGTATTATTGGGTGCACGGTAGGATAGTAACTTTTGACTAAACAATAATGATGACATGATTGTGATATAAGTAGCCTACTTTCATATCATACACTATTAATAACAAGTGGTCTCTATAACGCTATGTCATATGCAACTTATATACATTTTGCTCCAATGATAAAAAAAGCAAGGTACCTTATTGCTCCAATGATAAAAAAAGCAAGGTACCTTATATTAATAATGATATCAAACCTTATTTAAGTTGCTTCTACAATTTTTATGTTATCCACTTTGTCACATCAAGTTCCTCAAACGAAGATAAAAATAATGAAGAATTTAACCTTCTATGAAACTTAATACACTCATTGGAGATGCTCTAAAGAGACTCCGTTAAAATGACATAACTTTTTTTTTTCACCTAAAATCCCTTGATCATGGCATCCAAGGTGTAAGTCCTTAACTTTCATTTATCAATTTTCTTCTAAACTTTTCTTTTTCGTGCAAGTTTCTTACAACATAATTTCAATATTTAAAAACGATGGAATGGTAATTCAAATATTAAAAGGAACCGTATTCATCAATTGAAGAACCCACCAAAATGTATGCGACAGAATTCCACTCACAACCCATAATTATAATATTATCTTCAAACAATTTCATCCGTTTAAAACGTTTCTTAATGAACCTTCATAATGAGTGAGCGAGTAAGTAACACAGTATATGAAAATAATAATAAATACACATGTATCATCTCACAATTCTACTTACAATTTTTTAACAAGAAAGTTTAAAACCTAATTAGTGAGCATAAAAAGAAAAGGAGCACACAAGCTTGCGGCATGGTGAACTGAACAAGGAAACAATCTTAAACTGTCTGACAGTAATTTATAAACCTGTAAGTGTCAGGTTAATGGTCAGCTTTGAAATGAAAAGTAACTTTCTTATAGTGTAGTGTAGACAAGGAATTAGCTCCACTTCAGACCTCTATGCACATCAAACAATCATCAATACTTTTTTTTCTGCAATGAAGATCGAAAAAGATGACACGAATTATGTTAAATCAGAAGGCATGATATTGGAATTATTTCCACAGCAAGCTATACAACTGATGAAAAGGTCTGGTCATACTATTTAGCTAAGTGTGGCCAAGAAGTGCTGAATCTATCAGCTAAGGAAAGCAGAGACCTCCTTAGATTGACGAAGTTACGACTCAAGATGCTGTAATTGTTTTCATTACGGCACGGCTGTAGATGCAATACCAGTATTTGCAACCTTTTAGCATCTCTATTACTAAGTTAATTTAATATTAAAAATTATAAATCTCAGAACTTCTGGTGATGAAATACATCGACGAGATGCAAATAATATTCCTTTGTGACCGATATGAATCAGATCCAACCTAGAGAACCATGGGGTAGCTGCACGCATACTCCACTCAGGATTCCCATTCCTCCTACTTCAGTTCCTAGTTCCTACCTCCCATTCCCTTGCTCCCAATTATTTTCCCTAAAGAGAATCAATTTACCTTAGAAAAGTAATGTAGAAATGAATCCTATAGTAAAGAATCGTAGATCAGCTTCCATTCTCATGAATGCTAGTGATATGTGCTTCCAACTTCCCTGTTGCCGCCAATATGAGACCTACAGTATAGGTGCAGCATCATAATATTTAATTGAGTAGAAATAATCGAAACAGGGATTGATGATAATGTATAATAATTTGAAACGCAAATTCTTTTACTTATTACTACTCGTCATTTTTCAAGAAATTATAAGCATCAATTCACATGGGAATTTCGGTGGGTATTTAATCTTAAGCAAGCAATAACATGACATCAGGAAGATAAGCAACCACAAGAGTGCTGTGAAGGTCCAAACAGACCATCTTCATCTCACAATATTAACACAGATGGTGTAAATGGCTCTTGGTTTGTACTAGATATTGTTCATGCACGAGATATTAAATGCCAATTCATAACTGAAAAGTACCTAAAAACAAAGCAGATGGTCTCCCAGGCCGAGATTTGAATTCGGGATGAAACTGCACGCCTACATAATATGGATGACTTGGGTGTTCTAAGATCTGCACAAGAGAGAGAATTTCTTAAGGTTACATTCTTCAAGTAGAAAAACAAGCAATGAAGAAAGTGAATTATGTACAACAGTAATATATAGAAACACTAACGCATGATAACAAATACTGCCGTGTCTAATTGAAACCGCTCAACTACAGTTCTGATTAATATTTATTAACATCAAAACCCTATCCAAGCAGGAAAATATACCTCCATTCGTCTTCCGCTTTCATCCCTGCCAACAAATTTTAGCCCAGCTTCTTCTAAAGTTTCAATAACATCCGGATTTACCTGAACAATGTCAATACAAAATTAGAAAACAGGTACTACACATATTTGTAGGACATCCAATAACCAAAAACAAAGGGTAACATCCAAACCTCGTATCTATGACGATGCCGCTCATCCACATACTCCGAATTGCCATACCTGATAATTAGGAACAGATGAAGATATTAACATGGACAAAATGAGTACTAAGAGCATAATCTACATATTGGAGTCTAGTCCAACTAAACAGTATAATACAACACACAAAAGAATCATCAATTGAAGAATATATGGAGGACACATCACACGCTAGTGTATCAGAAAATTCCACAACACAGGTTTTCATTATAGAACCATATACTACCTCAGTCCCAAAATATCATTTCCCCTTCTTATAAGACTCCTTTCAAATTTTCAACGACATCAATTATTTCTTTACCAACATACATCAAGTAATTTTCTCTCCTGAAGGGTAAACTTCTCAACAAATGTAATACCACGATCAACTTTTTCAAATCTCTTGATTTACTCAATGTGGTCTTATATTTAGAGACAGAGGTATTATATTCTTTAGGATTACAAAGGAGAACTATATATCACACTGTTGATTGATAGAAATTCTTTTTTCACCTTTTGCTAGGAAGGGAAGGAGGGATGTAGGTTTGGACAGTAGGCTGTGCAATATGACCAAACCTTTCCCATTTCCCTTCCCTTGAAACCCCTTATCTACAGTAAGGAAGAATTGAACATTTGAAATACAATACTCCCTCCGTTTCAAAATGAGTGTCTCTTTAGAAAGAAAAAAAATTGGTTTCAAAATGAATGTCATGTTCATTTTCCAATGTAAACTTTTACAATTATGCCCTCAAATTAATGTTGTATACACTACTTCCAAAGTAATATATTCTACTATCGTGGGAAACACACCAATAGTTATTAGGGGTAGTTTATTAAATGGGTTATGTCTTTTGACAACTTTTTTGCATTTCTTAATATGTGTGCAGAAACCTTAAACGACACTCATTTTGAAATGGAGGGAGTATCACAGAACATAATGAATCGGGCCTGATATTCATTTACATAAAACGATTCTCTGATGATCGAACACTTGGTCAACGACCAGACATCCTTATTGACATGTGTCCTTCAGAACAACCAGACAGGCCCAGAACAAGAAAACTGAGATTTAATATATGCAGATAATACCAGAAAAAAAAAATTATCTAATGGAAAAGTGAGATGACCTATTCTGTGAAAGGGATACTTAATCTATTTTTTATTCATTATTCCATCAATTATTAAAACACTACATAGTAAGATAGCTACATCACATACAGTTTAGAAGTGATAGAATCGCGTGTCTGTAAGAGTGTTCTTCGAGATCCAAGTCTCATGGTGCTTCCCATGTGAGTCCTAGAACCCTGTTTATGACTAGCAGGCATTACAACAAGGATAATAATTAGGGAAATTGGGGAGGAGGGGAGGGGAGACAAGTATACGTACCTCTGGCATGAAAATTACAACAGGATTTGGTGTTTGGGCATCAAACTCGATACTGTTCGCTCTTTCCCAGCCCAAAACCTAAGAATGGATTTTAAATTACTAAGAAAAGCATGCAGTCATAAAAAATAAAAAATAATATCACAAACAGAAAATTACTTACTGATCTAGCGAACTCAATTACAGAAATTTGCATTCCCAAGCAAATCCCCAAGTAAGGAACATTGTTCTCTCTGGCATATTTGGCAGCTAGCATCATACCTCTCACACCACGATCTCCAAATCCTCCTGGAACCAAGACACAAGCTGCACTCTGCAAGTAAATTTTCCCCAAACAAATATTGTCATTACAGATTCAAAAGCAGAACATCTTTCTTTGTATTGTATTAATCATGTGGAGAGTCCCACATTGGATAGTAGTATTTACAAGCCAATATTGTGAGATTGAGCAGGCTCAACAAAATTTCAAATTCAGTATCGTATCAGAGTCTATCTAAGATCCATAAGACCACCAATTATTAGGCCAATCGGATAACACTCTAGATAGCCAGTAACGTAAAAGGTGTGCGTGTTGACTGATGAAAGTTGTGCATTAAATAGTGATATGAACTGAATAATGTTTACAAGTCAGTTTTTTAGGTTGAGTTAAGCCCAATCTAAATTCTAAGAAATCCAATTTCATCACAGAAAGTCCAGCCATGTTCCATCATAGATATTAAAGCAATGGAGAAAACATGTTCTTGTTTATTTCTCAACCAAAAACCGTCTAGCACATAGCGGGATCACATAACTAAAATCTGAAGGCCTCAACATCTTCTCACCAAACTTCCTAGATAGAATAGACTAAACTTCCATAAATTGTATGTGCTTCTAGTGCACTTACCTTCAGAGTCTTCCATGCTGCGGCATGTGCTTCTGGTGTCTGAAAGAATAAAACCAAAAAATTAAATAAGCCTGAATGCCTGCATAATGAGAAGAAACCAAATTTCTTCAAATGCAATTTGAAAGAAATCATTACTGATTGTGCACTGTCATCTTCAAGGTCAGAAGCTGCAATCCAGTCAATTGATGGTCTCAATGAGCGTGCAACACAAGCATGCAGTAGGGCCTTTAAACAGATGAGGCATAAAAAAATCAAACTATTCAGAATATTTCAGTGACATAAGAACAACCAAAAACCCCTTTTTTTTTAATTATTTATTTAGAAATAACAATTCTAAAATCCAAATATGTTGATGTTCCGCAGTGATATGTACACTTTAGCTTTTATAAGATAAAGCATGCATAAACCAATAAGCGATAGCAGTTTTAAGAATACAGCAAAGACGTCAAAATCAGATTATTGCTAGTGAATATGGCATCAAACTTTTGGAAAGAACCAGACTTAAACGAAAAAAAATATAAAGAAAAATTTAAATGCTATCATCTAAACAATGTTGATAGCTACATGATAAATACACAAAAATCTGGAAACAATTTTTCCATAACATATATTGCTATCCTGCTATTCTTGGGATAAATATCAAGGGAAAGAACAGCACACCTTTACAACAGATAAATATGAATCTGTTAGACCAACATATTTTCCCACCATGGCAATCCTAACCTGTAAAGTTCAAAATGCTCTGTTCACATGCACAAAATATTATGATAAATTTAGAAAAAGCATTGTAAACAGCATATATAGTACTAACAGATTCAGTAAGGTTATCATAGCTCTCAGCCATATCAGTCCATTGCCGCAAATCAGGAGGTGTAGCACGGCTGAAAAGGAATTTAAAAGTGAGACAAACTGATGTTTCCAATTATTAATATTTTTTTTCAATAAAAAGATGGAAAACAAGTAACAGACATATCCAGCAGAACCTTCCCAATTATGACCAACATATGACGTGTTTCAATTTTGTTCAGATTTTAATAGTTAGTTCAAACCATTAAGAGATTCCAACATATGACTTGTAGTTTTTCAGAAACTTAAACAACAACTGAAAAGAGTTTCAAGATATTCAAAGTATATTTTCATAACAAGTGAACAATTATAAGATCAACCCCAAAACCAAAAGACTTGTGCTTATGCTACAGTTATTCATAAGAAGTGAACAATTATAAGATAAACTCAAGTTGACGACGGGATGTAGGGGACAGTTGGAACACAAATGCTACATTTAGCCATTGCATCACTGTTGAGAATGTAATCAACACACTCTTCATTGTTGGGCTACATCTCAAATTTTCTCATCAATTAAGGCAAGGAAAAGACAATTTGTAGAGCGCAATCAACAATATTGTAATAAGAAGAGAGGTGATGTTTGAGTTACTGTAGCAACTAAGTAAGTTAAGCTGTGCATAGCTTTTGCCAGTTATGAAAATAAAAGACAAATAAAAAACTCACCTAAGTAAGTTAAGCTGCTGTAAAATTGAGTGGTGGGCATTTTGATTCTGAAAATAGAAGCCGGACATTAAGAGGAAAACAATTACACAGATTAAAAATAGCCAAGATTCAATGGCACTAAAAATTTACTAAAGACTCACTCTAAGTAACAGGGGAATATGCCAAATATTTGGTACATCATGAATATTCAGAATATTGTTAACCTGTGAAAAAATATACAGAAAATACAGATCAATAACTAATAAATTAAAGATTATCTGGGAAATAACCAAGCATAATTCACTGAAAACTTACTGGAACATGGCAAAACTGTGAAAGTTTTTCCTTGGTACTTTCCAACAGAGGCTGCACATTGAATAAAAGTATTTTAACTACCGATATAGTGAAACTAACATCAAACACACAGCTGTCAAAACAGAAGAAAATATTTGAGAAACCCTGATAATCTCCAGTTAACTTCATGGGAAAAAATATGAACATAAAAAGATAAATTTAATTAACCACTGTATTCTCCTAAATATAGAATGAGGCAATAATCCTTTAAAAAGGAGCCACTTGATTATGACCATAATCTCATTGGAGAAGCAAGAGCAAAACCAGTGTCAAATAAGTTGCCAAATCCACACAAGCACATAAGTAGCTTTTGCAATAGCACTCAGCTTCAACCCCTTTGGTCTTAACAACCACAATCTATTTATTGATTTACCAAGAAACCAGATTTCCTCAGTAAGGCCCTATATCACAAACATTCACTCTAATAAGTAATAACAGTACCCATCCTAGCATTACCCTTACTAAAGTTCACTGCAGTGTTTTAATAGGACTCAATGCATTAGTGCTAGTATAATCAACCAAACAAAGAAATATATTATCTTCTGATCAATTTTTAAATTGTTTCAGAAGCAACAATTTTAAAAATAAAGATTAAAAGTCTGTCGGTGTGTGCTCATGTGCATAGAATTATTGAAGTTTTTCACCCATTGATCTATAGATTAACCCATTGTGCTCAGTGTTTTTCACATAGACTTGCAATGAAAAATGCAGCAAATATTTCTAGACTACCAGATGAAATAATGATTATAATTATGTTCTTTGCTAACTGTGGAGCCTGAATTTCGTAACTGTGGTAAACATCAATAATTCATGTGGCTAAAAAGAAAAGAGCAGTATGATGTACATGTAAGAACGAGTGAGCAAGCAAACTTTTTATACAGTACTATAACCTAAAGACTTTGGAGCGACCATTGTTACACAGTTAACTTTAAATGCATATAGGCACCAACTGGTGCAATGATATACCTCAGCAGAGCGACTTGCTAAAAGATGAGGCGTCAAGCCCAATGCTCTTAGTTCCCTGACACTATGTTGTGTCGGCTTTGTTTTCTGAAAGAAAAATATTGCACTCAACATGAGAGAAAAGTAATCAAAAGTCTAAAACTGTAATGCACAAGTAATTGAGTATTACTTGCTCCCCCACTACACCCAGCACTGGTATCAGGCTAACATGGATGAGACAGAAGTTGTCAGGCCCTGAGAAGGAATAATGAGAGTAAAAATGTTATTTTGTTGCGACAAGATGACATTTCATGTCTATATGAAAATGTGACAATTGTATTATGCAAAGATAATATTTCTTTATTAATATAAAATTATATCAGTATTCAGTACATAATGATCATAACTTCCAAAGAGAAACTAGTGATCGTAATAAAAACAAAGACAATTATTTTTATGTAGCATATCAACATTTTTTTCCCTATAAAAATGTAACTAAAATTACGTATTTTTCCCAAACCAATGCCATAATATCAAATAAAACATCAATAAGCCTATTTAAAAGAAGTCTTCGCCAGCCTTCTAAACATCCATAAATGTACATCTTTTAAGATTAATTAATTCACCAAGAGATAGTTCTACCAATTTGAGAAATCTACCAATATGATCAAATGAATGTCCCACAACCTTTTCTCTCCTTTTGTGTATCGGTCATCTTTCCTCGACAACAGTCAAAGGATTGAATAAACATAAATAAAAGCATCTAGCCTTTTTGGGTGCATTTTATTTCTCTTCAAATCAAATATAATGATTAAAAGAGTATGCACTCCAATAGTGTATCCTGAAGTATCAAAGCCATATCCCAAATGTATTGGTCAATAACTTCTTTTAAAATAATTTCTAAAAAATAGTAGCATCAATAGTGTTTAGCTTAAAATGCCAATACATTTGAAATTTAAGCATATGGACTCATGCACATGATGATACATAAATGAATTCAGCAGCATAAAAACAGCAGTATACTTGAATGAATTATACATTAGTACTACACCAAAAATGGTACATAAAATTATTATGTACCAGATTGATCTTAAATAAAATTTGCATTCAGATTATCAAGCACAGTCAAACTCACACTTACCTAAGTATTTGGATTATATGTATTTTGCAATAGAAAACCAACAAAATCAACATTACTTATTGATTTTTTTTTTACTCAATTTAGTTATTGTTTATTATTGTTTGACAAAGGTATTTCTACCTTTAGTATTATATTGACTAGAGGAACTTAAAAGTTACTAAAATTATTTCCTCGTCACACATGAGAGCAATGAACAGTTGAACAAAGACTCTGTAGTAGTTAAAACGTGTACATGGGGTATCTATATACAAAAATAACTAAAGTTAGTTAAAAAGCAAAAGATGCTGTCATACCCACTTGAAAGGATAATTGCCGTAGAGCCTCAATAAACGGCATAGACTCAATATCTCCTATAGATAAACAAAAATATCATTATGCTCTTTCATAATTGATTGAAGTGAATAAAGCAACTTTCAAAAAAACAGAATCATAATTGGTGATGTAAAATCTTACCCACAGTGCCTCCAAGCTCAATCACACAAACATCAGCAGGGTCTTCATTTCCATCAACCGGGATCACAGCAACTGACTCAATCCAGTTTCTGATAGCATCGGTGATATGCGGAACTACCTATTACATCAAAAATCCAAACAACTTACTAATCTTCTCTTTACTATCCATTATATTCAACAATCAATTAAGAAGTAAACGAGAAATAGAGCACGCACACGGGCGCGAGCGATGTATTACCTGAACAGTTTTTCCAAGATAATCCCCTTTACGTTCCTTCTCAAGCACAGACTAGAAACAATCACATGAAACCATAAAGCAAAATCAGCATAAAGTTTAGTATTAATTAATGAATCCCGTAACATAAAATGAAACAAGCATGCACCTACCTGATATATTTTCCCAGTAGTAATATTATTATCCTTTGTAAGTGTAACATCAAGAAAACGCTCATAATTTCCCAAATCCAAATCAACCTACAAAAGTCAAAAAGTAAAAATAAAAAATATAAATTAAACACTTCCATAACCATAATAAATTCAAATTGAACTTGGCAAAAGTATATTTATGGAGGAAAAAAATAAGAAAAATAAAAACCTCTCCGCCATCATCAAGAACAAAAACCTCTCCATGTTCAAACGGAGACATGGTACCGGCGTCAATATTCAAATACGGATCTGCGAAAAAAGAAGTTTTGGAAACGGTGAATGAAACGAAACGGTTACGAAGAAGTTGAGTTAGTTAGAGAGAGAGTGGGAACCGATTTTGATGGAAGTAACGCGGAGGCCGCAGGCTTTGAGGACGACGCCGATGCTGCTGGCGGTGACGCCTTTGCCGAGGCCGCTAACGACTCCGCCGGAGATGAGAACGTACTTCATTTTTGGGTTGGGGAATGAATGAATGAGCTGTAGGTGAAGTGTTTGTGTTTATATCCGAGCGGGAAGGTTGATATTTTGGTGGGAGGAATAAGATAGCATCACCAAGATGAAATCAAACTGCTCAAGTTAACTCTAGTTCTACTAAAAGTGCAATTTAAAACAAGCATTATGGATTATATTTTATTTATATTTTCGACGAATTTTTAGTCGTAGTCACACGTTTTTGATTGGTCGATTAAGATCGGACGATTTTGATTTTAGATCGACATTTTTAAAAAGATAAAATTTAAATTTATTTGATTAATATCAGACATCCAATCCAATCCAATGATGTCATTGGTTTGTGACTTGGTGAAAAAGATTGCTTGAAATCTACAATTTCCAAATATAGAGGCTACACCTTCCTGCTTTTACTTTTTGCTTCCCCGTACTGATACATACCAACCCATGTCAATTTTATTTTGTGGTGTCGTAAGCAATAATAATAGTTCTCATAAAAGGATGAAATACTGTTGGTGTCGTTTTTCTTCTTTGTTTTGTTTCATAAAAACACATTTTATTCAACCTATTAACAATTATATGTAGACACACATGTGAGTAAAAGCATCCCCTTTAGTTTCATGTGCTACTGTATAAATCTGAAACAATCGAAATAATAAATAATAAGGACTTGCAACTATGCACTTTCCCACTATGATTTTTTGTGGAAATAATTGACATATTCCTTTTTGTATCCTAAGATCCCCCGACTGCTTGTTGGAGGAAAAGTGTATTCCATAATTTTTCTAATGAGAAACGTGATTAATAGCCATTCACTATCATTAAAAAATATATACAGCATTACTCTCCTCTCGTATCAGAAAAAAATTAAATAAATCATCTATTGTGGTCTTCAACCTTTATTTGTTCTGAAAGGACATAATATGCTGTCTGCACTAAGACTTTTTCTTTAAAAAATACATATGAGATATTCCTGCGTTCTGTTTAAAATCTTTTGTGGCTCTTGCTTCAGTTTTTTTAAACGACTGAAGAGCACTCACTTCGGCCTTGATTATCTGCATTGCCTGAATTACACAAAACGTAGTTTGCCTTGATTATAAACATTTTTCACTAAAAAAAAGGAGAATAATTAGTGACAACAATTATAAAACACGTGTCCGTCACTAATAGGGAGTCTGCGATCATAAACCACATCAGCCACAAGATGCTACATACCCTCCAAATTTAAGATCGAACGGTTCTGACTACACTAATAATTCACACAGTTAACAATCTCATCCGTTGATTCAGATCGGATGGCCGGAAACTGCTATTGCGTCACGCAGCTACAGCACGAAATCCATTTCCCGCTTTTTGCACCCCCAAGAAAACTCAGATACACTTCTATACGTTTCACTGCGTCCTTCCTTTCCTTTCATTCATGGCAGAAAACAGAAGAAGAAAAACCAAACCTTCAAATTTTGCTCAAAATTCGCAACATTGAATAACCCATTTTCATCCAAAACAATTTCTTGGTGTTGGATCCAACAATGGGTTTCGATTCGAATTTGGGAGGTTCACCATCTTCATCTTCACCTAGTAGCAAACGCACCAGAGACCCCGAAGAAGAAGTTTATGTCGATAATCTTCGTTCTCACAAACGTTACCTAAGCGAGG
>Ga0099826_10000280_pt1 | contig 22771 bp, 13 predicted proteins | sample Mtrugardesep15_FD_76830 | JGI IMG/M metagenome (GOLD analysis project Ga0099826, IMG submission 76830) | Root nodule microbial communities of legume samples collected from California, USA - M. trunc garden sep15 | ecosystem: Host-associated > Plants > Roots > Nodule | place: USA: California... | reverse complement strand
CCATAACAGAGATTTATTACCATAAAAGGTAGCTGCTTTTGACATTTTTATCAATTAATTACACAATTTCAATGCATTAACTACTATATAAATTCCTTTTTCATATCCTTAATTAGTGCCCCAAAGGCACTGGTTAGCATTTCCCTTTGTTTATTTGTGTCCCATAAATTAAATAGGACTCATACTTTAGTGTAAAAACACACTTGTAAATAGAATAATACACTTTGTAATTCATTTTTAAAACAATTTTAGCACGAAGCTATAACAACTTGAGTAGTAAATATGTCAAACCTTACGAAACTAATTGAGTTTGAGACATTTTGGGGAAGGATTATTTGTCTTGGGCCCAAGATGTCAAAATTCATTTAAATCCACAAGTCGTGATATTCCTTCTTCATCATCTTCATGAAGGTCTTAAAAATGAATATCTTAGGGTAAATGATTCACATGTTCTTTGTAACGGTTTGTAAAAACTATTTTATCTCAAAAGCTCGTTATAATTGGATGTTTTATGTTTACAAGGTTTTAAAACTATAATTGTGTATAAATGTGTGGTATATAGAATCACTTCGCAATTAGAATTGTGTGGAGAAAAAGTAATTGATGAAGATATGTTAGCAAAAATAATCTCCGCTTTTCATGCATCCGATGTGTTCCTACAACAACAATATCAAGAAAACGTATCTAAGAAATATTCTAACTTGATTTCTTGCCTCCTTCTGGTCGAGCAAAATAATGAACTTCTAGTGACAAATCGTGAAGCTCGTCCCATTGGTATTGCTCAATTACCATAAGTGAATGGACCAACACAAGATCACTATGGACAAACTCGTTATCGTGGTCTTGATCATAGTCGCAGTGAAAATTACAAAAACACATTTTTTTCATAGGAGGAAATTGATTTATCCCATGATTGGTACCAAATCAAAGCAGAACCTCAGAAGCAATCTCGAGTCTTGAAGCATGTAAAGCACACAAGTAAGAACTCCTAACAAGTAAAATATTTATGGTGAAGTGTCTGTAATGCACTGTGATGGGTAGCTATCCATTGATCCATCATTTTTACGAGAAGAAATTTCTCTTCCTATCTTATTTCCTATCAATAAATAAGATAATTAGAAGCAAACAGCATCTTACTATATTTTAGCCATTTTATTTTAGAATTCGCTTATTTCAAAACTGATTTTTATAATAAGTAGCAGTATTTTGTAGCTTGAAAAATTGTGTATATGATTACCGTTTAAGTTTTCACTTTAAATGTTCGTATGGTTTTATCAGCTTACTCTCAATAAGAGAGGAATTTCAAATGCTTTTCCTGGATTTTGTCCACCCCAAAGTGATTCTACCGGTATCAATGCAAAGAAACCATGAAGAGTTTATTCAATCTATCCAACGCTATCTTCTAATGGAATTTCGTTCAAACATTCGGAAACTTTTGGATCAGCTCCTACGAAGAATTGAGGTCGGCTTAAAAAGGGAGCCCTACTATGGCATGCTTATTATGTGAGTAATGACTTCCCCTTCTATAACTCGTCTTAAGGTGATAGTAAATTGTAAAAGAGGTGCATTCCTTTCATGGCATTTCTAGTGTTGTTATATGGTGTGGGTTGTAGTGACATGGAATGTTGACAAATCGTTATTGTTCCGCGATAAGCTATTTAGCACAAAATGTTGTCACATAGAGACTACATAAGCCCTTAGCACTATTGCATAGAGGAATTCACATAAACTGCCATGCCATTGATCCGTGATTGACAACATTGGTCAATTAGAAACCAAAAAATCTAGACATCTTCTCCCAACAAAAATTTCCGTGTTATTTCTTTTCTAGTGAATTAGTAACCGAATGCTCTAGGATTAACAGGCTAGAAGACTCCCACCAGAAACAAGAGCTTACTAAAATTAAAAGGTAAGACACGCCAAATATATTAACACGGGGTTTAATCTAACCATATAGACAAATTAGCAAAAATAACACAAGGTTTAAGGAACAAAGATCTTGAATTGCATCCTAATAATCTCCCAAGGATTGCCATTCTTCTATACCACACTAGACAGAAATACACTTTCTTTTCAAGCAAACAATACATTCTAAATTCTATTACAATAAATCAGTTATACAGTAACTAGATTTAAGAAATACACTCGTGCAACACTGTTTCGTCATAACCATGATATTGTGAAAATATTCCTCTTTCATAAAAGTTAAAATTCTTACAATAACGGTAACACGGGAGCAGTTATCTTTCATGAACACAAGATAAACTTGAACTATATAAGTATCTTAAAATGACAGAAAACTGACAGTCTCGTTAATATCTCACCATTATCCGAAGAAAATGAACGCTTCCATGTATGAATGGAAGGCTCTTGATGAAAATTGTCCCTGCATAGCAATAAGGTTATCAGAGCAGTACCAATGACAAGGCTTCGGAAATGGGTTGCTCAACGGTTGAAGGATTCCCAAAACACATTTTCTATGCTGAAAACCTTCAATGAAGTTGATATGTAACTTCCGTTGATTGTCAAGTTGTAGCAGAAGCTTTGAATTTTACCTCAAGATTTAAGGATTTTCATGTGTTTACGTATTTCCTATTATGCATTATTTGTGATGTTTACTTTGAATTAGAGTATCGGAAACTGTGGGCATATTTCTTGTGGTAATACTATATAGTAGTCTAAATTTAACAGTTCTTAACCCATGGTGTGCCTGCTAAACCAATGGTGCTTTACTATTGTCTGGAATCTGTCTATTTTCCTGGTATATTAAGTACATGCCTTCAAATACTCCTGAAAATCCACCAGCCTAAACTGATACACTTGAAGACGGATTCTAGTTATGTCCTTATTAACCTTGATTATGATAGGTGTTTTATTGACGAATCACTCCATCCTTTCAATAGATTCCCTGTCAAAAATCTGCCGAACCTCTAATGTTGACATCAATTTAAAGTTCACATGAAAAGGGATTATATGCTCGACTCATGGAAAACAAAAATTTAGATATGAATCATGACCACCAATAAAATCCTAATTGTTTTTAGAGTCTATATGTATAATCACTTGCAATTAAATAACAATGAAAAAAGTTAATTGAAAATTAAAAAAGATTAAGAAGACATTTTGGAGAAACAATTGTCATCCCTCATGGCTCAAATTGAAATTAACATAAGTAAATCACAAGATTGAAATTAACAGAAATGTGAATTAAGAAGCATATCATAAATTATCATAACAATGGTTATTAGAAAAATAATGTTTTGGTTATATTGCTTTTCATTAAGCATTGATGCCCCTCTTTAGTTACACTTAGGATTTTTGCTATTTGATATTGTCATAATGGTACCTAAATGTATATGGTAGCATAAGGAAAAGAGTTTAAGCAAATTAACAAGAAAATAACTTGAAGATCAAGTAAATATAAACCTACCATCATTTAATATGGAAACAACCAAGACCATGAACAATGCAAAATCAAACTTGCAAACCAACGCAATAAATAAGAAACCAAACTACCAAAATTAAAAACAAATCAAAATAAGTATATGATTTGTGTGTTCAAACTTCAAATATTGATGTATTTTTGCCACAAACTAATTTTAGCACTTACCACGATACAAATGGTGATTGACACGATATAAATATGTTCCACAATCAAACTTTTTGCATTGTTTATTGCTTTGATCTGAAAATTGGATTTTGAAACCTTCTTGTCTTGGTTTTGATCATTGCAATATTAAATAATGGTCAGATAACACTTTCATGTTATTTTAAAATTTTCTGACCAGTAATATCTTTAAGTTAAAGTCTCAACACTGCCATTTACATGTAGGTACCATTACAACAATATCAAAAGATAGAATTAAACCATCTAATCTTCACTAATTGATGGTTGGAAGATGAAAGAGATATTTGCTATCAGTATTATGCTTGGCAGTTACATGACACTTAAAACAATGTTATTTTTACGGGCGATGAACGATACCAACTTTGCTTGATAACCAATTTATATATCTTTTTGTCAATATCATCACCAACTAGGAGAAATCTTAAGCAATATTACCTTTAAATATGTCGAAGGACAAGTTTGGTATGAGGTCTTTGAGACACAGTACATGATAAGGGCAAACCAATGACCAGTTCTTTAGACAAATAGGAAGTTGGTGGAAAGATAAAGTAAAATTTGACAAAAAAAGGTGCATCAACAATTGCAAAATATGAAGAATAAAGGAATTTCAACAATGAATGACATGTTGAATGGTTAACTAGTAACACCTTACTGATTGAACGAACTACCTGACTCAACCTTAGGTTCACTTTTATCATCATGAATGCAACATTGTGATCCACCACAAAGGAGATATCCTTAGAAAGAGCCTCCGCCTTGGTAGCCATTAGGAAAAGAATCATGGTGGAATGAAATGGAATTTAGCGAAGATCTCATCCCACAACCTTACAAAAAGCCACACGATTTGAAGAAAGGTTTGGAAAGTTTGTGTTTTGACGGATGTTATCAAACATGTCTCAAAATTAAGAATATTTTTAGACATTCAAGGAGTTTACAAGATAAACTCACCACTGAAGAAACAACTATTCAGGTTGTTGTTATTAAGTATGATTGCTAGAAGAATTACTAGAAAAAATAAAAACAAATCAGGATGCACTCTTCTAGCAATTCATTCCTCATAATTAATTAAAACAAATCAAATAACTGTTTGTTTAGCACTGAGTTTATCTTGCAAACTACTTGAATGTCTACCAATATTCCTAATTTTCTAAATATCAAGAGACATATGTTTGATAACAGCTGTCAAAACATAAACTTTTTAAACCTTTCTTCTAATCATGTGGATTTAGATAAGGTGGTGCGCCAAGATCTTGACTAAATTTCATTTCATTCCACCATGATTTTTTTCCGATGGCCACCATGGTGGAGGAATGCCTCTTTTTATAGGATATCTCCTTTGTGGAGGATCACAATGTTGCATTTATGATGAAAAAATTCAACCTAATGTGTCTCATGTAATTAATTCAATTATTAAGGTGTTATTGGTTTCACCATTAAGCATGTCATTCATTGTTGCAGTTATTCTTTATTCTTCATATTTTATAATTGCAACTGGACTATTTTTGTCAAATTTCACATTGTTTTTCCACCAACCTTATAGATTGTTTGAAGAACCAGTCATTGGTTTTCCTTGGTCAAATAATGTGTCTCAAAAACCTCACACTAAACTTGTTTAACAACATAATTAAAATTAACAATGCTTATGATTTCTCCTAGTTGGTGATGATATTTGAAAAAATTTAAAATGATTTACTAAAAAAAATTGTATCATTCATTGCCCATAAAAGTACCAGTATCATCAGTATCACGCAACTTCCCAGTGCAACAGGAGTAGCAAATGTATTCTCTAGTTTTTCTCCATCTTCATCTCTTACGGTAGCTTAAACAACTTCCTTCCATTCACATATTTCACATAAGTCAGTATAATAATGGTAAACATATAAATTACTCAAGCCTATCTAAGTCTCATAATGAGGAGATGAATGAACATATACCTTTATTTGTTGGAAATGTGGAATGCCCTCTCGATAAGCACAAGAACAACACTAACACTACACGTTGAGACCTGTAAAGTAAGTCAAACTTGCATTTAAATAACAATGAAAAAAGTTAATGGAAAATTAAAAAAGATTAAAAAGACATTTTGGAGAAACAATTTTAATCTCGCCCCTCCTAATTTTGGGTATTTTGCATGATAGTTTAATGAAGACAAACTATGAGATTAAGGTATCAGACTATCAATGGCTCAAATGGAAATTAACAAAAATAAATCACAAGGATGAACTTGCAACACTCTACCAAGTTTGTATTGGCATAAAATTTGCATTCAAAAATTAAGAATCATTTTATAAATCACCTTAACAATTGTTATATGGATGGCAATTGGTATATGTGGATATAGATAGTAGATACATGAGTTTGTTTCGTTGGATAAATATGACATGTATTAAACTAGCCGCCTCGTAATCGTGATGGGTTTTATCCGCCGGTACGGATTTTGCTACCATCTCAAGTTTTTTCTATGCATTTATATTAAGAGAATGTAAAATAATTATGTGTATACCTTAGATTCACTTTAGGGAATAGTTGGTGCTCCATTGTAGATGCTTTGAGAGACGTGTGCAATTGATGTTCCAATCAAATTGCAATTTAAGGCTGATTGGGATACCATCTAAACTTCTTGGTATTTTACTTTTGAATGTTCCATTGTGTATGAAACATCCATTGTGGGTGTTGTTTATGTGTCAAATTCGTCATCTCATATGAACAACTTACATTTAACTATCTTCTACAAAAAGAAAAACATAATTAATAACATAATAGAAACAACCAAACACATAAATAACAGTATAAGAAAAGGCATATGATACCCACACTCCACTTAATGCATCTCAAGAATTAGCGTTTCATATTTTCATTGATGGTACATCCTAATACATATTCTACATCGACACAAAGGAAGCTCGTCTTACCTGGATGTCGCACTCAAAGATCAAACTCTACTTGTTGATATTATCAAAGGTGTAAAAGATTAGAAAAGAAGAAATGAATAGGATGAGTTCTCGAGAAGAGACATGAAATTGTGGTGAATTACCCTAATTTCGACCATTTTTATAGTTTTCATTTTATGAATTCCACGTAATCGTATCCTATCACACGTTGCCACATCATAAAAAAATTGTCGCATCAATTCTTTTTAAATTCATTAAAAACTTTTCATTTTATGAATTCCATGTAATCTTATCCTATCACACGTTTCCACATCATCAAAAAATTGTCACATCAATTCATTTTAAATCCATCAAAAAAAATCATTTTATAAATTGCACGTAATCATATCCTATCACACGTTGCCACATCATCAAAAATCTGTAATTTTTATTTTGCACTTAATTTTTTTTATTAATTATTCTTTTATTTTGCACTTAAATTTTTTAGCAATGTTACTCATCTTATTTATATAATTTCAACTCTTCATAGAATCATTATTATAAGTAACAAAATTTTATTTTAATTTACGGATAGCAAAATACAAACTTTGTTTTAAAAAAAATAAACAAACTTGAGTTTTTCAAATAAATAGCATTAATTAGTTTTGATTAAAAAAAGAGTAAATAAAGAATAATTGAGAAATGATACAATTGACAAATTATACCCTTAAACTATCAAAACAACAGAAAAATTGAACACTAAATTTGTAATCAAACAACACTTAAAAAACATAGGGAGTACCGATTTGCTACCTGAATTTAATTCCAATTCTATATGTATTTTTCTATATTATTTGTGTTTTGCGCAAGAACTTTTTTGTTTGTCACAAGTTCCAAGTTGGAAAAGATCAAAATTTTCTTCTATTGATATTTATAACTTCTAATAACTAATTACCTACTTCCAAAATAAATAAATAAAAGGTGATTAACTCACATCACATGAACCTCAACTTTCCAAATTATTGAGCTTTAGCAAATAAAGAAGAAATTGATTTATCCTCAGGGAAGCAGTCTTGGCTCTTGAAGCATGCAAAGTACACTTGCAGATTCGTATCAAATAACACGAGGTTTAAGGAACAAAGATCTTAATAATCTGCTGCTCTGCTTTTGAAACACTATTGACCAACATATACTCTTGTATACAGAATTTGTGGCCAAGTGACATGGATGTCATGTCAATATAGAATGAATTCTTACCCAGACAGTTAAGAATGTTGTTATCATGTGTAAAACACCAATTATGATTATGTGGAATAACATGATTCCGTACCCCCTATCAAAAGTACTGAAATCAATTTCTTCTTCTCGTATTACAAACAATAATCTGTAATATTTTCGCACCACGAGCTCATAATACAAACAATAATCTATAGAATGCATCAGGCATCGTCATCTGTAGAATGCATGCATGCACCATTGTACCTTAAATATTATAAGTTCTAGTTGTGGCTAGCAATTTGAACCCAGAATGAGCACAGTACCGTAGTGCACGGATGTGGAGTCGCATAAATAACATTATCTGTAAATCGTATGAACAGCAAAAAAGAATAGAATATTTTAAGTTGGTTTGTGTAATTGTTTCAACAAGCACTTGTTGAGGATTGTTTTTTGAGATTATCACATAAATGACTGAAATTTTTAAATAACACTGCACGAAATAAAATGAATTTATGCACCATTGTACCTTAAATATTTCATAACTTCCCTCTTTAATTAAACTTCTCCACAAGGTTGAGACTATACGCAATCATGTCAATGCATGTAAAATTTATTTATTTTTATCCAATTATAAATGCTTTTTTCTAAGAGGTTGCCTTAAACAGACTATGTAGTCAACTTTTGCCGAGGGTGAATTTTGACGCAAGAAGTCCAATATTCCTTCAGGTATGGGTGAAGATGGTTCCGATCCTCGTTCAAATTCTCTTCGTATTTGAGCAGCTTCCTTCTTTGAATTGACTGTCTGTAACATTACATGGCTCAGTGTCATGCGAAATTCATACGATAATGGTTCCATTTTCACTTTCAATGACTTCAAGTTACCCAATGAAGGTGGGTTTTTCTCCAACAGGTCAGGAATTAAGTAGAGAACCTAAGCAATGAGGGTTGCAAGTCAATTAATATTTTTATAAAATACAAAAATAATTAAATAAAAAGGAATCTTAAGAAGAAAGTAAAATATAGCCTCAAAACATGGTACCTGAAGAGTAGTTGTAGAGACCGTCAATGATTTTATATTAGGAAACTCTAATAGCCAATTGAATAGAATCAAAGGAGGCTCTTCTTGATGTGGAATTACCTCTGCATAAATCTCTACATGTTCAAGAGAAGAAACATTGCTCCCTAGGAGTTTTTGAGAAGGAGTACCGTCGAAAGAAAACGTACATAGACTTGGAGTACATAGTTCAATTGTGTAAAATCTGTAAAACTCATTATAGAGAGTTAGATCAACAAGTGTCACATTTGATATGCAAAGGGTTCCTTCACCACTCAGGTAACAATTTGAAATGAGCAAACTATTCAACTTATTAAAAGTAGAAAATGGCTCGGCACAATTATTATCACCAAGGCAAAACACAAAATGTTGTAGTTGCAAGCTAATTAATGCCGGCAAATTGAAAGAATTTGGAAACATAGTTTCAGGACCTTTACGAGGGTAAGTACAAAGCTTAAGATGTGTTAAAGACTGGCATGAAAACATCCTAAGTGGAATCTGTGAAATTTTAGTATAGGAACAAAGTCCTAACCGCTGGACATTGTGTGAAATAGCATAATTCACAATGTTTTTGAGTAAGCGAGGATCTATTTGACCGCCATCACGCTTATATTCAAGAGCCTGAAGTGTGACAGAGGAATTACGAAGAGATAAAACCTTAAAGATGAAGTTCATAAATTTCTTGTAAAATTGAAAATCTGTGAAATTGAATATAAGAACAGGAAGAAGTTTCCAGAGATTCTTCCATCTGGTTGAAAGTACGCAAGTCTGAACGGCGTGTTTGGCATTCAAAAAGGAGAGCATGTGAAGGATAACACTTTCGGGCAAGTCACTGAGTCTGTCTTTAGCTTCAATCTCGCTGTGTTTAAGTTTCTTTGTCGTTGCCATTCTGATAAGTACCTAATCAGGAAGCAAAAAAAAATTATTTTCTGCAATAGAAGTGATTGAGCAATTCTACAGCGAGTTTTCAAACAGAGTAAAGCAATAGGGTTAAGGTGAAAAGTGGATTAGTGGATTGATTAAGGATATATGGAAAGTAAAATTTAACTGAGATATAAATAAGAGATACCTTGCGAGTTGGAATGAATATGGAACGGTGGAAGGAGGTAAGGAGTGGAGAAGATGGATTGCAACAGTTAATTGCAGGGTTTATGCTTTAGGTTTTGAGGGCAGAGAAAACTTGCCGTGCTATATGTAATGTAACAGTAAAAGATACGGTTAATTACATAAATAGTCTCTTTAAATATCCAACTTCCTTTTTAATCCTTACAAATCGCCGTCCTCGTGAGCTTAGCTCAGTCGGTGAGGACAATGCATAATATATGCAAGGTTTGGGGTTCAAACCCTGGCCACCACAAAAAAAAAAACCCTACATATCGCTTGACGGAAAGTTTTTAAAACAACTAAAAAGTTTGATTTTTTTGTAGGGACTAAAAATAAAATTTTGGATATTTATATAGATCATTTACTTCTTTCAAAAAAAAATATAGATCATTTACTTAATTAACCCTAAAATATGTAAGTGACGTAATGTAATTTCACAAGAAATTGGAGTTTAAATTGTGGACTATTTAAAATTTACCAATAAAATTTTTCTCAAGTAATAATTTATATTAGAATAGTTGCTTAGTCAATAATCAAGTAATAAATATATGAAGTGAAATGTGTGTTAGTTCGAAAATTAAAAGAGATACCGGATACGGGAAGAGAAAAACGCAAGCAAAAATTTATCTTGGTTCATCCAATTTGCACTACTCTAGTCCCTATAATATTGTGAGATTTTTCAATATGTAGTTGAGATTCAATGATATCTCAACTATACCTTTCCTTTAGATCGCTTCTATATCTTTACAACTTCTTTCTTTTTACCACATGGACACACTAGTTTTTACTTAACTAGTTTTTGCAATTTTCAATCACTTATTTATTCTTGAAACCCTTTTGCTATTTCTACTCATTTGTATGAGATGTTTGAAGCCTTTATAAAGAACTCGATGAAAGAGTTGTTCCTGTAATTTTCTTCTTGAATGCGCAAGAGTGTAGGAGAGAGTCTTTGAAGTTTTTTGATAGCTTGTAATCAAGTGAGAGAATTTTTGCGTAATGACTCAATATCTTTCTGCTTAACATGAACTTCTTAATTATAGAGGAGAGCAAGGAGAGCAGCCCAACTGATGTGCTTTTGATGATTCATTTGTTTATTTGTGTCCTATAAATTAAATACGACTCATACTTTAGTGTAAAAGCACACTTGTAAAGAGAATAATACACAGACTTCTTATCTTCTCCTTCCATATCTTGCTCTTTGTAATTCATTTTTATAATTGTGTATAACTGTGGTATTTAGAATCACTTCACAATTAGAATCGTGTGGAGAAAAGGTAATTGGTGAAGATATGTTATAAAAATATTCTCCACTTTTCATGCATATGATGTCTTCCAATAATAGCAATATCGAGAAAATGTATCTAAGAAATATTCTGACTTGATTTTTTCTTCCTTGTGGTCGAGCAAAACAATGAACTTCTAGTGACAAATCATGAAGCTCGTCCCATTGGTATTACTCAATCCCCATAAGTGAATGTACCAACACACGATCACTATGGACAAACTCGTGGTCGTGGTCTTGATCATAGTCCCAGTGGAAATTACAAAAACACTTTTTTTTTTCACTACAAGTAGAAAAATGTTGGAAAGAATGAAAAGGTGGACATAGTAGCAAAAATAGTGAAAATATTTGCTATGAGAGTGGAGGCAAATGGCATTGGGGTCGTATGAAGATTAAAAAAAATATGAATGTTGGTATGAATGTTACTCATATAGCAAATAAAGATAAAAAAAATAAAAAATTGAGGCTCATTTTTCTTATGAAACTGATGATTTCGATTATGGTAATATGAATGTTACTTAAATAGAAAACAAAGAGGAAATTGATTTATCCATGATTGGTACAAAATGGAAGCAGAACCTCGGAAGCAATCTCGGGTCTCGAAGCATGCAAAGCACACAAGTAAAATATTTATGTTGAAGTGTTTGTAAACACTAACTAGTGCACAATGATGGGTAGTTATCCATTGATCCATCATTTTTACGAGAAGAAAGTTCTCTTCCTATCTTATTTTCTATCAATAGATAATTAGATGCAAACAACATCTTACTATCTTTTACCTGTTTTCTTTTAGAATTCGCTTATTTCAAAACTGATTTTTTATAATAAGTAGCAGCATTTTGTAGCTTGAAAATTTGTCTATATGGTTATGGTTTAAGTTTTCACTTTAAATGTCCGTATGGTTTTATCAATTTACTCTCAATAAGAGGGAAATTTCAAAAGCTTCTCCTGGATTTTGTCCACCCAAATGTTTCATGAAGAAACTCTACCGGAATTTTGTTCAAACATTCAGAAACTTCTGGAGAAGCTCCTAAGAAGAATCAAGGTCGGCTTAAAAAGGGACCATACTTTGGCATGCTTATTATGTGAGTAATGACTTCCCCTTCTATAACTTATCTTAAGGTGATAGTAAATTATAAAAAAGGTGCATTCCTTTCTTGGCAGTTCTAGTGTTGTTATATGGTGGGGTTGTGGTGATGTGGAATGTTAACAAATCATTATTGTTCCGCGATAAGCTATTTACATAAAATGTTGCCATATAGAGACTACATAAGCGCTATAGCACTTTTGCATGGAGGAGTTCAAATTAACTGCTACTGCCATCGATCCGTGATTGACAACATTGATCAATTAGAAACCAAAATATATAGACATCTTCTCCCACAAAAAATTTCCGTTTTATTTTTTGTTTTCTAGTAAATTAGTAACCAAATGATCTATGATTAACATGCTAGAAGACTTCTACCAGAACCAAGAGCTTAACTAATAATTAAAAGGTAAGACGCACCAACCATATTAACATGTGGTTTAATCTAAGCATATAGACTAATTAATTAGCAAAAACTAACATGAGGTTTAAGAAACAAAGATCTTGAATCGTATCGTAATAATCTATTGCTCTGCTTTTGACACAATATTGACTAATATATACTCTTGCATGGAGAATTTGTGGCCAAGTTCATGAGCAAGAGGCCAGTAGCACAAGCCTAAACTTGGACAGATGGGGGGAAATAATAGACAAGACAACTTAACTGATATTCAAATTACAGGTTTCTCCATTGAGTGCACAACATATTACCTGTTTTTTTATCTCTAAACTTTAGGTAGCAAAGCTTTGATCTCAATGAAATTATCAAAGGCAGTCATACATCATTATTTACGTGTAAGAAGCAAGAAGTCAAAATCAACCATATAGCGAATTATGTTACATACACAGACTCTTACATTTGCATTTACAAATGTACCAGAAGCTCTATTTTAAGTTTCATAAGTTCAAGTGGGGGCTAGCAACTTGAACCAGATTGAGCACAGTACGATGGTGCAAGCTGTGAATACTGGAGTTGCATAAATAACATTATAAGTAAATTGGATGAACAGCAATAAAGAATAGAATATTGTAAGTTACTTGTGTAATTGTTTCAACAAGCACTTGTTGAGATTATCATATAAATGACTGAAATTTATGCACGAAATAAAATGAACTTATGCACCATTGTATCTCAAATATTTCATAACTACCGCCTTTAAACTTCTCCACGAAGTTGAGACTAGACGCAATCATGTCAATATAGATGTAAAATTTATTTCTTTATCCAAGAGACTTGTAATTTATCCACTAATAATTAGTTATATAACCAAAGAGACATAGGAAAACTGAAAAGGAAACAAAACAAACAAAAAAAACCAACCAATTATAAATACATTTTTCTAAGAGGCTGCCTTAAACAAACTATGTAGTCAACTTTTGCCGAGGGTGAATTTCGTCGCAAGAAGTCCAGTATTCTATCAGGTATGGGTGAAGATGGTTCTGATCCATGTTTAAATGCTGTTTGTAACTTAGCAGCTTCCTTCTTTGAATTGACTTTCTGTAACATTACATGGCACAGTATCATGCGGAATTCATAAGAAATTGGTTCCATTTTCACTTTCAATGACTTCAAGTTACACAATGAAGGTGGGTTTTTCTTCAACAGGTCAGGAATTAAGTAGAGAACCTAAGCAGTGAGGGTTGCAAGTCAATTAATTTTTTTTATAAAATTTAGAAATAAAGAAAAAAGGAATCTTAATAAGAAAGTCAAAATATCACAAAAACAGGGTGTGTAGGGTACCTGAAGAGTAGTTGCAGAGACGGTCAATGATTTAATATTCGGAAACTCTAGCAGCCAGCTAAGTAGAAACAAAGGAGGCTCTTTTGCATATGGAATTACCTCTGCATAAATCTCTACATGTTTAAGACAAGAAACATCTCTCCCAGAGAGTTTCTGAGGAGTACCAGTAAAAGCAAATGTACAAAGACTTGGAGTACATAGCTCAATTGTGTAACATCTGCGAAACTCATTATGCATAGTTAAATTGACAAGAATCGCACTTAATATGCAAAGGGTTCGTGTACCATCCAGGGTACAATTGGAAATGAGCAAACTATTCAACCTATTAAAAATAGAAAATGGCTCGGCGCGGTCATTATCACCAACGTAAAATACAAAATTCTGTACTTGCAAGCTAGTTAGTGCCGGGAGATTGAAAGATTTTGGAAAAAAAGTTTCAGGAGCTCTAGTAGGGTAAGTACAAAGCTTAAGATGTGTTAAAGACTGACATGAAAACATGCTAGGTGGAATGTGTTGAATTTCAGTATAGGAACAAAGTCCTAACCGCTGGACATTGTGTGAAATAGCATAATTCACAATGTTTTCAAGTAAGCGACGATCTATGTGACTGCCATCACGCTTATATTCAAGAGCCTGAAGTGTGACAGAGGAATTACGAAGAGATAAAACCTTAAAGATGAAGTTCATAAATTTCTTGTAAAATTGAAAATCTGCGAAATTGAATATAAGAACAGGAAGAAGTTTCCAGAGATTCCTCTATCTGGTTGAAAGTATGCAAGTTTGAACTGCGTATTTGGCATTCAAAAAGGAGCGCATGTGAAGGATAACACTTTCGGGTAAGTCACTGAGTCTATCTTTAGTTTCAATCTCGCTGAGTTTAAGTTTCTTTGTCGTTAGTTGTCATTCTGATAAGTACCTAAACAGGAAGAAGAAGAAAGAAAAAAACAGAATTATTTTCTGCAATAGAAGTGATTGAACAATTCTACATCTGAGTTTTCAAATAGAAGTGGATTGATTATGGAAATATGGAAAGCAAAATTCAAGTGAGATATAAATAAGAGATACCTTGCGTTGCAAGTTGGAATGAATATGGAACGGTGGAAGGAAGTAAAGAGTGGAGACGATGGTGCAACGGTTAAATTTAGGGTTTATGCTTTAGGTTTTGAGAGCAGAGAAAACTTGCCGTGCTATATGTAACACAAAAAGATAGGGTTAATTACATAAAGGGATTTTCTAATATGTGCAAATTTGCACATATTAAAAAGTTTAAAGTAGTAAGTGTATTTTGGAATTTGTGTATTTTATATTAAATATATAATTTTTTAAAAAATAATTGTGGTTTCTAATAAAAAGTTGTTTCTTTCGGTATCCTTAACATGTGCAATAGCCAAACCCTTACGTGAATAGTCTTTTAAATACATTGAAGTTCCTTTTTAATCTCGGTAATGTTTTTCTTTAATATTTTTGCAGTAGTGCTATTTATAGCGATACAATTCATCCCGACAGATTCACGAACATTTTGCAACCGTTGGATTTATATTTTTTTTTTATAGGGATACATGGGTATTGAAAAACGTAAGTGGTGCCCACATGGTTACTTTGCACTATCGTGAAAATCTCGAGAGATTATTTATGGGGAAATCTAGCATTTTCCTATTTTTAGGGACAAAATGTTGATGGAAAGTTTTTTAAACGACTAAAAATATTGATGAATTTTTTTTCAATGACTAGAAACACTGACATAAAATTTTAAAGGACTAAAAAGTGTAATTTTTGTTTCTAGGACTTGAACAACTTTACCAGTTGCGTCAAGGTTACCCCTCATGAATCATCTACTATCAATATAAGAAAACTGATTACCACATAATTTCCTTAATTACCCTTCCCTAATCTCATGAAATCACTAATATGATGGATTAGTTTGTCATTTTCTCAAGTTAATTGTCCATGTTATTAATTTAGTTGATTGGCTGTTCAGTTTACACTACCCCAAGTTTGAATATTTACTTTCAATTCGGTTCCCAAGAAGAAGAAAAATTTAATGATAAATATATGGATCAGTATGGCACTTGCACATGTTAATCTACATATTGCCTACTGCCTGAGCTTCTTCCGCATATGCTCATGAACTTGGCCACAAATTCTGTATACAAGAGTATATATTAGTCAATATTGTGTCAAAAGCAGAGCAGCAGATTATTAGCATACAATTCAAGATCCTTGTTCCTTAAACCTCGTGTTATGTTTTATAAAATGTCTATATGGTTAGATTAAACCTCGTGTAATATGGTTGGTGTGTCTTACCTTTTAATTTTAGTTAAGCTCTAAAGAAATTTCTATTACAATCTTCTCCCATCCAACTAGAATTGGTTGTTCATTGGAAAATGGATAGCTGCTTTACATATTTGTGTGCTTTGCATGCTTCAAGAGCCAAGATTGCTTCCTTGAGGTTCGGCTTTGATTTTGTGCCAATCATGGATAAAGCAATTTCCTCTTTATTATTTGCTAAACCCCAATAATTTGGAAAGCTGAGGTTCATGTGATGTGAGTTAATCACCTTTATTTATTTATTCTGGAAGTAGTTAATTAGTTATTAGAAGTTATAAATCCAATAGAAGAAAATGTTGATCTTTTCCATCCTGGAACAAAAAAACTTCAAAAATTCAGTTCTCTAACTTTGTGTTACTATTCTAAACGACATTTAAAAAATGAAGGGAGTATTAATAATTTTGGCTTTGAGGTATACAAATTCTTTTTTAAATTAGCTGATCGGTATCAATTATTAGGGTTGGGCATTATTGGACAAATTGACTGTGATTGAACCGGTCAGCCTGAATGCCATCTATTCGGGTACAACGTGTCCAACGTACCATTTGTTTGGATTTGGACGGGTAACATCGGTTCAATATGGGTGGGTTTTTTTTTTTATTCACGGGAGGGCCGAAGCCTAAATTCGGGTGGGTTTTACTTGGTGTGTCGATGACTGAATCCGACCGAATACAAGAAAATTAGATGTCACGTCCTTCACCTCCCCTTCTCTTCATTGATCCTTTATCCTTTTTTTTTCCATGTCATTTTGGTCCTCTTGGTCTGATTGCAGAAGAATTTTTAAATCTAAAATTCCTATACAAATACGGGTGATGGACCATAAATTTAAAAGTTGGGTCTTCGCTAAAAAATAAAATCATATGTTTGAAGCTTTAAAATCCATCTGCAAATAAACAAAAAGGAGCAAGATGACATGGAAAAAGTTAAAGGACTATATCATTACCTGAAATTATGTTAAGAGACCACAAAAGTCATTTTTCCTAATTGTAACTTTTAGTTCTTATGGATTTAAAAAAAAAAAAATTGATGTGACAAATTTTTAATGATGTGGCAACATGTGATAGGATATGATTACGTGGAATTCATAAAATGAAAAGTTCTTAATGGATTTAAAATAAATTGATGTGACAAATTTTTTATGATGTGGCAACGTGTGATAGGTTACGATTACGTGGAATTCATAAAATGAAAAATATAAAAATGGTCAAAAATAGGGTAATTCACCACAATTTCATGTCTCTCCTCGAGAACTCGTCCTATTCATTTCTTCTTTTCTAATCTTCTATACATTTGATAAAATCAACAAGTAGAGTTTGATCTTTGAGTGCAACATCCAAGCAAGACATGCTTCCTTTGTGTTGATCTTGAGATGCATTAAGTGCGGTGTGAGTATCAAGTATTTTTTTTAACAGCCGGTGTGAGTATCATGTGTCTTTTCTTATACTGTTATTTATGTGTTTGGTTGTTTCTATTATGTTAATTATGTTTTTCTTTTTGTAGAAGATAGTGAAATGTAAGTTGTTCATATGAGGTGATGAATTTGACACATAAACAACACCCACAATGGATGTTTCATACACAATGGAACATTCAAAAGTAAAATAACAAGAAGTTTAGATGGTATCTCAATCAGCCTTAAATTACAATTTGATTGGTACATCAATTGCACACGTCTCTTAAAGCATCTACAGTGGAGCACCGACTCTGCCCTAAAGTGAATCTCAGGTATATACATAATTATTTTACATTATCTTAGTATAAATGCATAGAAAAAACTTGGGATGGTAGCAAAATCTGTACCGGCGGATAAAATCCATCACAATTACGAGGCGGCTAGTTTAATAAATATCTTATGTATCCAACGAAACAAACTCATGTATCTACTATCCATACTCACATATACCAATTGTCATCCATATAACCATTATTAAGGTGATTTATGACATGATTCTTAATTTTTTTAGTGCAAATTTTGTGTCAATTCAAAGTTGGTAGAGTGTTGCATGTTCATCCTTGTGATTTACTTTTGTTAATTTTGATTTGAGCCATTTATAGTTTGATACCTTAATCTCATAGTTTTTCGCACTAAACTATCATGCAAAATACCCAAAATTAGGAGGGGCAAACATACACTAAGTATTTTCTCCTATACATCACTCAAGACTCAATAGACTTCCCCGTCATTTTTACTTTAACTTTTTATTTGCTGCTTATGTGTCAACGCTATTCTCATTTTTTTTTCTTTTTAACAAAAGTGTAGGTTATTTGGGCTTCAGAGTTCATCAAGGGTTAGGTCAGCCAGCAGTGGAGTTGAACCCAAGTCGTTGCGGGTGAATGAACTCCTTACAATCAACCATATTGTTTATGGAAAATTAAGCAATGGCGAAGGATATAATAAGCACTTTACCAGACGCAATTCTCTGCCACATTCTCTCTTTTCTTGAAACCAAACATGCCGTTGCGACAAGCATTCTTTCCAAGAGGTGGAAGCATCTCTGGCATTTTGTTCCCACTTTATGCTTCAACACTCAAGTAACGGACCAAAAATCCAATTATGACTTTAACGACTTTGTATACTCCGTTTTAGTCTCCCGAGATGCCACACTTCCCATTAAAAGTTCCCACCTTGATGTTACATACGATAAATTTCTAGATGAATATTTCCACCACCCCGTTAACGGTATCACCAAATGGGTCAACTTTATGGTACAATGCAGAGTTGAGTACCTCAATCTCCATGTCGACTCAGTGGGTATACCCAAATTACCCGCCACTATTCTCACTTGCACAACCCTTGTGGTACTCAAGCTTTTTTGTTTCGATACGGAAGAGGGTTCTTCTTCTGTTCTTCCCTCTCTCAAAACCCTTCATTTGGAAATTATGTGGTTCCCAAAACTTCGAGATTTTATGATGTTTTTAATTGGATGACCAAGTCTTGAAGATTTACTAATATTTGATGTGGAGTTTGATTCTAAGGAGTCTCTAACTTGTAAAGTGGAAGAACTTTTGCTTAAGTAGCTTGACTAGGGGTGCGTTTGTTTTAACTTTAAAAAAAATAGATTTTGTGTCAAAAGAATTTAGAAATTTTTTTTAGAGATTTTAAAAAAAAAATCTGAAATTATTTGTGTTTGCCTATTATCCATAAAAATCCATTTTTTTTAAAAAAATGAGTTCTAACATGCACATGTGTTATCTCCTTGTTGTTGAAAAAAATAGATTTTGAGAAAAGCTAATTCTAATAGCTTTTCATTTTAGGGTCAAAATAGATTTTTTTATAAAATGATTTTTCTTAAAATCCTAAACAAACACATAAAAATGAAAAAAGTGATTTTTTTAAGGGAAAAAATAGATTTTTTTGAAAAAAATCTGAAACAAACGGGCCCTACAGCTGATATTGATTGCACTTATAGTTATTTTCCGTTGAAAGCAGTTCACAATGTACCTTCTATGCGCTTTGAAATTAACCAGGTTTGTTTATATACTAAGTGATTATGGAATGGAAAAGAAAAATGTGATTAACTTGTTTTTTGTTTTCCTTTTTTTATGTGTGAGATTGTTACCCTAATATCTAATAATTTATTTATTTATTTTTGTACAGGTGAATTACCATAGTGATTTGATTCCTACATTTCACAATTTGACCCAATTAGAGGTTATTTCTGTCGATTATAGCTGGCGATTCTTAATAGAAGTTCTCAACCAATGTCCTAAGCTTCAAAAACTTGATCTTGATCAGGTTTGTTAAATATCTTAACTAATTTATCTTTTCATAGCACACTCTTGGATTGAGTTAGGCCTAACTCAAACCTACACAATTGGCTTGCGAGGAGAGAAATGTCCACGTCTCATCCAATGTGGACTCTTAATATACACTTTTATGTGCATTTTTAATAGGCCGACACAGAGAAGAAAAGATGGACTAGAAAAGATGAAAAAGAAAATTGGATGGACCCCGACGTTGTTCCACAATGCCTCACTAGAAAAGATCAGGTTTGTTAAAGATGAAAAATAAAATTAGAAAGACAGGTATAATGTTATTTGTGATAGGTTCAGTTGTAGTCTCAATTATACTTAATTTATAACATTTTTTTTCAAGTTTGCATGTTATATTTCATTAGTGATCACTGTAATTTTGGAGGAGATAATGTTGTTTCTCTTATTCAAACTGTCTTGCAGTGAAATAATTATTGTTCTTGATATAAAAAGACAATGGAAGAAATTTCTATTAGATTTTTACTTCTTTTTCCTTTTTCTATTGATTTCAGAAAACAGGTTGAAAAATGATGATGACATGCTGTAAATTTCACATTGAAAGTTTTTTTGACTCATTGGAAGGGCATGTTCCGGTGTTTTTGCTACTAGTTTCATACCGTATTACTCAACAGGCATATGGAAGGAAACCATTGTAGGGAGATTGATTTTGGACTACATGTACTTTACTACTTTATAAAGATGTCTTGATAATCACTTGGAAGTATGTAGGACCTATTAGAATATTAATCAATAACTGTGATTCTGCGTCTGAAGTGAAGAGTGCGTCTGAAGACAGAGTCTGAAGTAGGAGCTTCTGAAGTACTGTTGATCAGCTCCTGACATACAGGTTCTGAAGTATAGCTTCTGATGTTCTTCAGAAGCTGAGTCCAGTAGCTTCTGATATTGTTCAGAAGCAGAGTCTAATAACAAACTTGGTTAGCGTGTTAACCAAGTCAGTTAGTTTGTTAGAGGAGTTTGTTACAACATCTTGTTGTATATATACTCATTCATGTGGTGTGAACGATATACACACAAGTGATACAAGTGTGAATAAAATTTCATAGAGTTTTTCTCTTCCTCTGTTTTTCTCATTATTTCTATCGTTTCGTTTCATCTTGCATAAAATAGCTTATTCTTAATAAGCACTTCCGCTGCGTAAAGAACATAGTGATTTGTTCTAACAGTGCTAACAGGACCAAAGTAGCTTTGAATTGTAAGCTACTACTGTTTTCGAAAAAATGCATGAAGAGAGAAGGTGGTGGAACTTAACTCCACATAGATCATGTAACTTTAAGTATTTTGAAATTATCTTGTATGAACCATTGTTTTCATGCTTGTTGAAATTAAAGTGATTCTGTTGCAAAACACTTTTCTAGCAGGTACTACTGTGGAATAAAAAGTTGGTTGATGATTTGTTATTTTATTTGAAACCAATATTTTCACTACACCCAAAACATGCTTCACTAAAGCTGATTATTAAAAATTGCACATTGGTATTTAATAGGCACAATTTGTCCAACAATGTAATTTGACTATTTTTCTTTCATAAATAAGTTTTACAATTCACTCTTTATCACATATCTTAATCCTCATCTTTAAAACAGTGGATTAGCTAGCTACATTCAAAATGCAAAGCAGGTGATTTAATAATTTTTTAAACTTTATGTTGTGAAATGATGTGTTTATAACCAAATATTTCTACTTTTCTGTATATTTTGATTAATCAAGTCATCATTTTCATTGGCAAATATATATATGTTAAGGAGACATCTCTTTTTTTATCATTTTGGTTAATCAAGTTATGTCATGAGTATGCAAATATGCTTATTGACTTTTGGATGGATGAATGCTTCATATCACTCTAACAAGTAAAAGTTATTATAATTTTCATTGGCAAATATATATGTTAAGGAGACATCTCTTTTTGTAACATTTTGGTTAATCAAGTTATGTCATGACTCATGAGTATGCAAATATGCTTATCGACTTTTGGATGGATGAATGCTTCATATCACTCTAACAAGTAAAAGTTATTATATTTTGAAATGGACACACGACGTGCATATAATGGAGAAAGAAAGAAGCAAGACACTCTTCCATTTTTGAAACGAAAGAAAAAACCAAAATAAAAAAAACCCAATATCAAAAGTGTCTTGCTTGGTAACGTAAGAGGGTAACTGGTTTTTTATATTAAGTTATTTGATTGATAAAATTGGAAGAGCATACTAACGTTATTGAATTAAAAAAAGAAGAATGTATTGTAGTAAAAATAAAATAAAAAATCTAAAAATTCCGTAAGTAAAGTGGTCATGAGAAAACATGTTCCTCCATTCATATTTGACATTTTTATATCCTAACTAGGGCTGGCAATGAACCGAACCAACTCGAAAATAGTTCGAGACTCGATTCGATAATTGATTCGTTGAACTTGGTTCATGTACCAAATGAGTCGAACTTGAGTTGAAAATTATGCTCGTTAAATAAATGAATTGAACTTGAGTTGAGTATGGTTCGACTCGTTTGGTTCATGAACCAACTCAATATATATAAAATATTATTTTGCATGCTTTTATATAATAAGTCATTTATTACAAGCTTCTTCTAATAATTATGTACTTTTCTCATAGGAATTATTACTAATTTGATTAAAAATCAACAATAATTGGAATAATAGAGGAAAAAAGTTAATACCTTTTGAAGGCTTTT
>Ga0099826_10000279_pt1 | contig 22795 bp, 10 predicted proteins | sample Mtrugardesep15_FD_76830 | JGI IMG/M metagenome (GOLD analysis project Ga0099826, IMG submission 76830) | Root nodule microbial communities of legume samples collected from California, USA - M. trunc garden sep15 | ecosystem: Host-associated > Plants > Roots > Nodule | place: USA: California... | reverse complement strand
TTTATTGATTTATTATAACATTGTAAAAAAATTTCCACCATTTAACGATGACTAATCTCCATAAAAAATCTATAAAGCATATAGGGTGAATTTTCTCCTCCCAATCATATTTTTTTCATATGCATTTTATTTATTTATTTATCTTACTCTTAGCATTTTCTTTTAACTTAATTATTTTGTTGGGTCAAGTCCTTAATATTCTAATGATAAAACTAATAATCCAAAAAGACCCAATGGAATGAAGTACTGTTGTTCCTTCCTTGTCATCTCATGAACGGCAGTGATAACGCAACTCTGTTTAGAACACACAAACCCAACACCTTCATCACAACCGTCCATCTCTATCTCACCACCGAACACGCATATAATTTCTCCTTCTTCTTCTTCTTCTTTCTCTTTTTTCCTCTTTTTCTCTCTATAAACCCTTTTTCTTTTCTCTTTCTTTTCTTCATCAGATCGAAAACCAAAATGTTTCAATCCACTATCACCTAAACATTAAGGTCTCTCTTCCTTCCTTCAATCACTCTTCTATTTTATTTTTATTTTTTCTTCATAAATTCACAATTACCAAACCCTAATCGGTGACCATTAACCTAATTTCTCTTCATTTCAACTTCAATTCTAGTAATTCATCATCGATTATATGGTCAACTTTCATCACTGGATCTGGGATTCTTCATATTTTCTATTTAATTAGGGTTTTCATTTTCCCCCAATTTTATCGATTTTCATTTTTTATTGTTCCATTCTGTCAGCAAACATGGTTTTGTTGGTTAAATCTTTGTCTTTCAAACTTGGGTTTCTTTGATTTGTAATAAAGTTTTGATTTTTAGTTTTTTTACATTTTATTTTTGTGTAATTTTTAGTTCTCTGTAATTTGTAATAAAAAGGAAGCTTGAAGTTCTTTGATGGCGGAAGAAAATTCTGATGCAATGAACCTTGATTTGAATCTGGGTCCAGACCCGGAACCACAAACTGGGTCGTTAACGAATGAAGGTTTGAACTTGGATCAATGGATTGAGGAACCACTTCAGCGAATTAGCGAAGCTGCTGCGAGGCTTAGGGGGAGACAGAGGTGGAGATGGAGGCAACTTTCTCCTCCTTATCCTCAACAGCTTCAACGGGTTTTGCCTCAACCATCTTATCATCAAGTTCATCAACTTGCTCCTGCACCCCATATTTATATCCCACCTGAAGCGCGCAATATCTCTATCGAATTGAACAACTTTTTGGTCAATTCGGGGAATGGAATTGGATTACAGGCTGGGGAAGGAAGTGTGGCTGCTGTGGAGAGAATGGAGGAAGAAGAGGCGCCGTTAAAAGCATGTGAGAATAACAATGGTGTTATGGAGGATGAGACTTTACAGAAGAATAAGGATGATGTTGAAAAAGCTGGTGGCAGTGATGGGGACTTTTTTGATTGTAATATCTGTTTGGATTTGGCCAAGGAGCCTGTTTTGACTTGCTGTGGTCATCTGTTTTGTTGGCAGTGTTTATATCGATGGCTGCATCTGCATTCAGATGCTAGGGAATGTCCAGTTTGCAAGGGAGAGGTGACAGTTAAGAGTGTTACTCCTATATACGGTCGTGGAAACAGTACCCGTGTTCTTGAGGAGGATTCAGCTCTAAAAATCCCTCCTAGGCCACAAGCAAAGCGTGTTGAGAGTCTGAGACAAACCCTTCAGAGAAATGCATTTGCTTTCCCTGTGGAGGAGATGATTCGGCATCTTGGAAACAGAATTGATCTGACTAGGGATTTATCTCAGTCAAATGAACCAGAAAATGCTCGTGGAACAGCAGAGAGAACTACCTCCTTGCTAAGTAGGTTTTTGACATCTCGAGGCATGCGAAGAGAGCAGAATCCTGTACCACCCCCGGAGGATGCTGCGAGTTTGAATCAGAACAATGATAATGGTGCTGAGTTGGGAGGGGATACCCGCAGGGTGCAATCCCTTTTGCTTCGAAGATCACAATCACATAGAGCAACACTTTCAACTCTTTCATCAGCACTTACTTCTGCTGAAAGGTTGGTTGAGGCATATTTCCGTAGCAATCCATTGGGCAGAAACCAAGAACAACCACCTCCTTCAGGTGATGACAGAGATTCCTTTTCAAGCATTGCTGCTGTCATAAATTCCGAGAGCCAAGTGGACACTGCTGTAGAAATTGATTCCATGGTAACCTCTTCTAGGAGGAGAACAGATGCTTCAAGATTGTCTGATGTGGACAGTGGAGATTCTCGTGCTCCAAGGCGCAGACGTCTGAACTGATAGAAGTGTTCTAGATCAAGTTATTTACTATTTTATCATATCATGTAACACATCATAATAATTTTCCAACATCTATGTAAGTTCTCCTTGCTTTGTTATGGCCTTGTAATTTGAAGCATTCACCTTTTACAAGTTTTGGTAGTTTTAAGATGATTTTAGAGTATCTTCACTTCAATTATAAGAATGTCATTCAAGGGTTCAGCTATTTAGAGTCTAATCATCCAGAAACTAAAATTTGCTGTATACACATGCTTAAGTTGGCAACTTTATATAGAAGTTATTACCCTGAAGTCTTATTTATCTGTTTGTATTATTACTTGACCTGAGTCAGGGATGCCTTGTAGTCAAACAAGCAATTTATCTGCTGATGCATGCAAAGTTACAAATCCGAAACCCATTGTACCCCGCTATGGCGGGTGTTTTAGTTGTGCATGACTGCCTGTGAATTTGTCTTGATTCTTATCAATATATCATCGTTTTATCATGTTTATAGGACAAAAACATAATAGCATTTTTCTTTGCTGATATTGATTTAATAGGGTTGATACCATACTTGCCTATATATGGCATCATCAACAACCCATAATGAACTTTGTAGATAAAGTAATAGATATATTACCAAGTACTAAACCTAATTTAAAGTTACACCGTCTAGTTCTCACCATGTTATGTTTCGTCCATCCCATCTCTATGGACTGATGATTGGTGGTGTCAGGAATTTCCCATAGATTCTGAGATGTGCACTTGTCTTTAGAAAAGTTCATAATGAAAATGGAATCCTTCTATAGGGGGATTTCTAGGGGATCCCACTTGTCTTCAGCAGAATCCATACTGAAATCTATCTCTAGTGAATCAATTCTTCTAGGAATGTTCTTTGTAGCACCACTTTTGATTGCTTGTATTTGGCTTTGAAATCTTTTCATTCAATTAACTTTTTAAAAGACCCTTTATTGTTGATATTTCAATCTTACTAATGCTTTTCCCTGTATTTGTTGTTTCTCAAGTTGTTTTTACTGATTTATTGTTATTCACTTGCGCATTGTCTTGTACAGAAATATTCCATGGGGAAAGGTCAATGGCAATTCAGGCTCCTCGTTTTCCTTGTCAACAATGCATTGCACATTTTACTTTCAGCAAAGTTGTAGGCAGTTAATTATTATAATACTATATAACAGTGAACAATTACAGATACAGGAAGCCTAGTAGTTACTCTTTTGTTCAGCAGTCTTAAAATAGTGATGTGAATGTTCAATTGCCCACATTCTCTGCTAATATTGCATTTAATAGTTTTTTGCCGTGGCTCCCCGGATACCCTATTGTTATAGAGTGTTTGGTTTCATGTTAGCACTTGGACGTTAGGTGTTCAGTGTTCTTGGTAACTTCAGAGTTGGATGCTTGGTGACAAGTGTGTTAACTTCTGATGCCTGAATCTTCAACTTAATTTTTTAATTAATGATAGGTTGTTGACAGATTGTAAAGTCACTTTGAATAGAAAAAGAGAAGAGAAAGTGAGGAATCAAAGAAAGACACTGAATATTTCTCTGCCAAGGGAAATATTCCCATTCAAACTAAAAACAATTTATTCAAGTATATTCAACAAAACATGTCTGCGTAAGACACATACCCTTCCTCTATTTTCTAACTATTTGAGGTACAGTTAGCTACAATATATCCCTTACAACCTCCTCAATAAGCATCCATCAACTGACAATTATCCAACCAACTTCCTTCTAGAATACAATTCAAGTTTCCGTACTTGTTCACTAGCAACATCTCCTTCGGTTGCTTCATCCTTAAGTCTATTCTTCCCGGTGAGTAAGTCAACTAAATTTCTTGGTTGCTCGGTTTAGAAACATCTCAGATATGTTTCTTACCGTTATTGTTTGACCATCAAGATCAAACCTTGGATGATAAGCGGTGATCATATTCAATTAGTGCATTGCTTGGTACAATGAGCATACTTAACCTACCCACAGTCACCCAAATGATGCCTTTTCACACAAAATTTGGTATTTATTATGTGGGCAAGTATGACATTTAACCACAAATTTTGTAACATCCCCGTTCATATCCTTCCACTTCAGTGATGGTGCCAACCTTCTGTTGGTTCTGTAAATTTCTGAATGAACTTCAGTCACAATAGTATGAAATTCCTGCTAAAGCTTTGGAAAGCAAATTGAAGCTGGTGCCCAAAACTAATCTCCTTTGAAATGCAACCAGTTCTGCTCCAAAGTGTTATGACAACGGGAAGCTGAGTCTTTTTCCTAATATTGGAACTTTAGTATGAACCTCATCCTGGATGGTAGAATGATCAACCATATTCTTTCCTACATCTAGAGAGTGCATCATCCAGTCTATTAGTATTGCCAACCTTGTATACAATATCAAAATCATGCACCAATAGTTTAGACAACAAATTTTCTGATCTTGAGTTGTCACTATTTGTTCAAGCAATGCCTCAATTGTTGAATGGCTTACACCAAAACCATCAATTCCTTCTCATAAACAGATCTGGAGAGGTGTTTTGGAGAATTTGGTTTGTTGAAGTAACTGATTAATTAGTTGCTTTTCTTGTGAAAAAAAAAACATAACCAATTCCCCTTCACCATGCATCACATTCTATTGAGAAAGGAAATTCTTCTTCACTGAGAAAGGAAAATTAAATTGGTTAAAGCCAACATTGGAATCGTTCGTTGTTCCTACCCTCTGCATGTTTCTCCAATGAATCTCGTTGAAAGGCCACTTTTTTAATATATCAGACAATGGCTTAGCAATCTTTCCATAGTTTTTAACAGTGACCATAGTAACTAATTAATCCAAAAAATCCTCTCACTGCTTCCCGAAACTATATTTCTTCAAATTAGCATAATGTTTGGACCATTGTAATATATTCATTATTTAAGACAACTTCTAAATGTCCCAACTAGTATATATTGTCAACCCATCAATATCGTTCTAATACACTACCTCATTTTGGTTCAACAAAAATAAATAGAGATGTGGCCTCAACTTCACTCAATTGAAATACAAAGTCCTGTTTAGTTTTCATTATTAAATTTATGAACGTAATAGCAGCTTTTTTCTGATATTTATCATAGTTTTCTTACAATTTTGTTAGTAAGATCAAATAATTTTAGAAATTTAAAAAATATCGACACTCTCCTTTTTGAAAATGCACTCTCTAACAACTCTTTCATCTTTTCTTTAATGCAATTATTCACTAATCTTTCATCTTGTTGATAGCAATTTAAAATAAATATAGATATTTGATAATAAAAATTGAAAGTATTTTTGTAAGGTAAATACACTTTTGCAGTTAGTGAATAACTGCAAAAGAAAATAAACAAGGAAAATGGAAACAGTAGAAATGAGTGGATATTATTTGAATTGAGAAAATGTTAAGAGAGTTTGCTATGTTTTTAATTTTGTTAGATGAAAATTGAAAGGAAATTATGAAATATTTTTCTATCTTGTTATAAAATGAAACAAAACATTTTTTTTGTTACAAAAATAAAAACAATTTTAGATCAAAGGAGGGAGGATAAATTGTTGAAATCACGAGGAGTAGCTTGGATAAATTTGATTCATTCAATTGAACAAATTTGGTTACTTTTCCAAATATTGAAACTATTTCACACTCCTTACTGTTTTGCCCACGAGCAGTGTCTATTTGACGTAGGTATGGATTTTCGAATATCCCTACAGGGTTCCTTGGAGCTGATAATCTGAATCTCCTAAATGTTATACAAAACTTGGTAGCAGAGATAGAAATCATAACTTCATTGATTGTGTGCAATATGTGGTGCACAAGAAACTAACTTGTCTTTGAAGGAACACATTCAGGAGCGGCGTTTGTAGTTGCTTCAGTTTTTTTCCATCTTCACATATCACAACGAACGCATGGTAGCTCGATTTATTACCCTCTCCGCGACCTCCAAGAGAAGTGTGAACATGGTGATAATGATACATTGGTCCTAAATGTTGACGGTAGTGTTATAACGAAACCAGGACGAACAAGTTATGATTGTCTTGTGCGCAACTCTGATGACAATTTATTGTTTAGGTTTTATGATAGTGTGGGCTTGTAATGCATTTTACACGCAGAGATACAAGCTCTATTAATAGGAATTACTCTCAGCTGGGAAGCAAGCTTCAACAAAGTTATATGTTTTTCTGATTCACTCCATGTCGTTAAGTTAGTAGCAAATGAAATACTGAGGATCCATCATTATACTAACCTCTTGGAGATAATTCAAAGTTATCTTGTCAAGAATTGAGACATCTCTATTCACCACATTCTCATAGAAGGAAACTCTTATGCAAATATTTTAGCCAAGTTAGAAACTAATCATACAAGTTCTCTTGTGATGGTACAAGAACAATTGTCTTGCCTCTCTTCGTTGTTGTTAGTTGATGTTGTAGGAGTGTCCTTTATTAGGACGTAGTCTTTTTTTCTTCTTTTCTTTTATTTTTTCTATGTCATGTAAACAAAAAATTGAAGTGATCTAAGTTGGTCTTCTGGATTGAGAAAATTGTTCTTCTCCCTTTCGTTTTTGTTCATTCCCTTAATTCAGTTTGAGTTAACATTTTTTTAGCGTGAGTTAGCTCACTCTGTCGCATTTAAGATCAGTTTAATCACTTTTTATGTCGATTTAACCAATCTTAAAAGTGTCAGCGTGCATTATCTTTCGATAAAAAATGTTAAACGTGAGTTAACTCACGTTGAAGTAAGGGAATGAGCAACGTTCCATAAACTCAACCGGCTAGAACAATAAACCCAAAAATAAATGGGTGTGTAAGCTCTAAATTATAGACAATATCCTTTCGACCAAAAATTGACAATATCCAAAATTTTGGGCATTTTACATCTAAAATTACTCATTCCATTCAAACAATATACACACCGACAAATTTCTCTTTATATTTGTCAAAAACAAATTACTCTTTAAATAAAAATAACTTCAATATAAATAAATATTTTAAAAATAGTTTAACAAATCAAATTCACTAAGCCAGTTGGAGTGAGATTTTTTTCTACATCTAGATTCCATAATTTGAAGACGTAAAATGCTCACTTCAATTTTTTGTTTTGTTTTGGGTGAATATTCAGTTCAATATTCTTAAGAACTTTATATACAATCAAGAGAAACCTCGTCCGAATTGTGTGATTCGAGAAGGATAAGGAACAGAGCTTTTTTTAAGCTTTTAAGAACCATAGGGAGGCAAAATAGCATTTTCTTTTTGTTATTGGTTGTCAAGCGCAAGTAAAATTTTCAGCCCATTTTAAAATAAATCAATATGAAGATATGTCCAATAGATTTGTGCCAAAAACCATAGCTTTATTGACTTCTCATTTTTGCTAAAAAACTCACAATTTATAAAAATGTATCTTTCGATGGCACAAATCTATTGGACATATCTTCAGATTGATTTATTTTTACTATCCATCAAAAACTATTTTATGATCGACCTTTTTTCAAGGTTAAGCGACCTAAGAATCTAAATAACAACCTTATTTTTCTTATTCACACAACTCTATCAATTCATGCTATGTTTCAGGCTAATTTAAGAGGGTCAATGTTAACCGATTTTAGCATCCCTTACTCATAAGAGCATTCTTTTTCTTTCTGAAAGGGTCAAGACCCATTATTAGACATTATTTTTCAATTACTTATACCTGCCAGCTCAATTACATAGATGAGGCATTAAGCTTGCTTTCCTGATTTTACACGCTTGTAGACCATTTTCTTCATTCATTCAACTCATTATTCTATTATAAGATTTCATTGGTTGTGTTTTTATATACCGGTGATTTAATTTTGACAAATACTTCTTATATAAAAATTATAAAATGAAAAAAAACTTTCTCAAACAAATTTTTTCACATTCTTTGCTAGCAAGCTATAGTTCTACTTATACAACATCATTTTCTAAAATTTAGTTATAAATAAATAATTTGTGGTTTAAAAACATATATGTCCATTTTTGTCTACAAGAAATATATTTGATTGGTTTGCTGACATTATTGCGATGTGCCAATTTAATATGTATGCAAACGGACTTCTTCTTGTGAAATCTCAGTCATTCATTTACTTTTGCATCAAGCATTCTAAGTTATTCATAGGAGATTGAGTGGTGGAGATTTTTACTAGATCCTCCTTCCTTTAAATTTCCATAGAAAATAATCTCAATCCTATTTGCATGGTAATGACTTTGATCTTGAATATTAACAAGTAAAAAAAATTCTTATTCATAATCTCAAATATAGTAAAATTTGGCTACTTTCTTTTGAGATTGAAGAAAGTTTAAGTCTGACTCTAGAAAAAAAGAAAGAAAAAAAACAAAATGATGGATGTACTGAGAGAACATGATTGGAAGCAAGGGCGAGGGTGTCTCTGAAGGCATCTCATTTGGTTTTTAATGATTGTATGTTTGTCTTTGGTCAACAATTCTCGTCATCATTACCAAACATCATCCTTTCTATATGTCCCAATGCTTATACAAGTTCTATGATGAAGTCAATATATTCCCCCCTTCATCCCTGCCATAATTTACCTCATTTTCTTTTGGACAGACTTACATGCTTCTATGATGATATAATCAGACAAATCTTAAAAACATAAGTTAATAAATTAAAAATAAAAATATGATCTTGAAATTTGTGCATTTAATAATTTAAAAACTTAGTAAAAAAAGTCCTGTTTAAAACAAAATTTCTTTTTCAAATTTTTTTTAGCTCTTTAACTTGCACACCAAAGACATAAGTTAGTCTGACCTTGTTTATATTATTGTCTTAATCATCGTTTTTCTTTTATTCTTTTATGATGGAGTAATAATCATCTCTTTGAAAACTCAGGCATGCATATGTCCGGAATTTAATTTATAAACTTATCTTATTATAATCACGACTTATTATTCTAAATTGAGGATGACAACCTCCTAAGTTCCTTATTCCTTATAATTTGTCTTTTGATTGAACGAGTGTATTGGGCCACCACCTCATTGCATATTGTAATAATTTTGTTATAACAAATTTTTGTTTTCATCCTAAACTAATTTTAAGATTCCAAAAAAGGTGAAAACCAATGGAAGGGCCGAAGGGAAATACTATATCTCATCCCACTCAGGAGCAAATATTTTGGGGTAACTTGTCCCTTACTTTGCCAGCATCACACAGCATCTGAGGCTCATGAAGATGAAGTTTATAATGATGGTGATGGTTATCATTTCGATATAATTAATATTAAAAAAACATGATAATGTTACTAATGATGTTTGAGAGCAAACCATTATGCGTGCAGTATTGCGTGCCTATATTTTTAATTTTTTAGGGAACATGCCTGTATATATTGTCTTCCATAAAAAAAAAATGCCTATAATATTGTGCCCTAATGACACATGTTAAGAAATCTAAAAAGAACAACTTTGCTTTGAAAAACATAGTAATATTTTAATTTTTAAAAAGTTGAACGAACGATTTTTGATACATATATTTCTATAATAAGTTCCTTAACATGTGCCCTTGAGGACATAAGTTAACATTTGCCTTATTTAAATTAAGAAAATGTTAACAACTGCCCTTAAGGCACTTGATAAGAAGTTTAAAGTGAAAATTTTATCTTGAATTTTGTGCTTTCAACATATTGAAATATCAAAAAACTACTTTTTATACATAAAAGTCATAAACTATTGCCATTTTTAAATCCTTAACAAGTGTCTAGGCACGTGTTAACAAAACCCTTTAAATTACTTAATAAATTGCTTTGCTCAAATCTTGGTAATCATGGGAGTTCGAACAAGCCATTATCATTGCTTGTAGATCATCACCTTTTTTTCTTTCCATTTCTTAATTTTGAAAGTCTAGATCCGTTTTCAAATGATCATCATATTCGGATATTCGCATTATCGCATGTACTCCCTATATAATATAGGGTCTTGTTATACTAGTATTTTTTTTAGTCTATTTATTTATTTTTATTTTTTTAAGATAAGATGATATATGATTGATATACTTGCCAAATTCTACTGACTCATGTATTAGCATGTGACACATAATGCAGTTGTTTATATATCATGTCCTTACTCATTAGCAATATATTTTGGCCAATGCAATATTTTTGTTATACTGTTTAACTTGTTTAATGAAAAGTTAAACTTTTAATTTGATAAGAATAGTAAGAGAAATGCTAGCATTAACTTTTTTTAATAATATTTTTTTTTAGGGAATAATATTATATGTTTTGTCCATGAAATGTTGGTAAGAGTTTAAACATTTCGTCATTCCCTCAAAATAATTGTAAAATACTCATTCCAATTTTATTTATAAGAGACATTTAAGTCAATAAAAATTGTTGTATACATCAATTTTTGTTGATTCAAATATTTCTGATAAATAAAATTAAAGAGAGTAATAACTAATGTTATTTAATTAATAATAATTTTGTTCTACTCAATTTTTTTCTTAAAGATTTATTGTATGTTTTTGTTTTCATGTAATTGTGCAGAACAAAAAATCTACCTAACTTTATTTTTTTGGAAGAGAACCGTATTAAAGACCTAATGCATACTTGAATTTATGGAAAAGAACCCAAATTAACAGTTAATATATCCACTGAAAATGTTGCACTCCTCGTATATGTGATCAACCACACTCCATTGATATTTGATGATGAACAATGAAATTATGTCGAGGCAGATGGGTAATGATGATATAGTAATAACTGGTTACTGCACATTGTGTAGTCCTATACCAGACTTGGACAAGCAGACAGCAGAAGCTAGCTGCCTTAAAACCAAAACTTTCTCCCTGTGTAAGTATATGTACTTATTGAATGTATGGTCCATTAATTCCTTTTAGTTTTACTACTCGGTTATTCCTCTCAACTCTGACCTAAACCTCATCATTACATGCTCACGTGATTTTTCTTATCCCTACCTGTTCCTAGCTACTGTTCTCATTATTTTGGCTGGCATATACTCGTTTTTGTTGGAGACAAAGAGAAAATGAAAATAAAATATTCACAAATTTATTGACACTTCAACTTCATAGTAGATTCAAAAAAATTACGCAATATTAGGATTCATTCTACGATTATTTTTATAAGATTTTTTTAAAGCTAGAGTATAAAAAAGGAAACAAAGCAAGAAGACGTCAAACTTCAATTTTTAAGGGACTTAACCTAAATTTGATGTTTTTTGTGAGAGACTAAAACAGTGACTAACCTAGGTCATGATCGTAATGGTTATGATCAATTTTTGTTGAAGTTTAACGGTAAAGAATCGTTGTAACCATGATCGAGGAATGTGGAGACAGTAAAAAAAATGAGTAGAGCTGGTTAATGGCCTTATTTTATTGCTTCATGGGCTATGGCATTTCCTACATTCCACCCACAATAATTACATGATGGTCACTTTATGGCATTGTTGTATGTTTTTCTTGAAAGAGGGTCCTACCCAATAATTCACGCATCTCTCTGCAGCCTATCATTAAAGCCTGCATGACTTCAATTATTGCAATGATCCCAAAAGCATGACATATCTAACCTCTTTACTTCCCTTGGATATCCCTATATTCTAAGGCTAAGTTTGGTGTTACAAAAATGGAAATAGTAAAAAAAAAAAAACTTGAATTTAAATAAGTACTAATATGAATAATAAGTCAAGCTCGATCCCGGTTAGTCCATTTTCACTATTAGACACTAGTTAATATTATGACAAAAAAGCTAAAGAAAATGCTAACCGACTAACTTAAGTTAATGAAATAAGTATGGTGAGAATTTCTTCGAATTTGTGTGATTAAATACTTTAAATATACAAAATGTCTGCTTTCAATACAAAACTTTCATTCTTTACTTATTTGATTAATGTCTCGGAGACACTAGTTGTCATGATAAAAACTAACTAGGTACATTATATAGCCTCCTAAAATTAAAACCTCGTTGCTAATCATCTCACTCATCCCTTTCCTCCAAATTTTATTCTTTTTCTTTTTTTGAGGGGTCCAAATTTTATTCATTGGTTCACTCACGTCACGCTTGTTAAAATGTTCAATTATAAGTACCACTACATCATTTTGTCTACTTGTTTTTGTTGATAGTAGTATTAATTACTCACTATTATTTACGTGATTGAAAACAAAGTATAAAATAGGAGTGTAACTTAACTAAGCCAAGAGTCTCTAGCTCACAAAGTTTACCTCACTCATGCTTTTCATACAATTAAAAAGTTTAAAAAAAATTAGTGTCTCTTAAACAAACCTATATAGTACTGCTACAATAAAATAAATTTAAAAGTTAAAAACCATTTTGAGTACACCATTGTCTTTCAGCATCATGCATGACGGTAATGAGAATGATGATGACTATCATGGGGTGATGAGAGGGCCATCCAAGTGCAAGGCATAAACTCCGCAGTCATCAATAAATATAAGACAACAGGAGCAGGTTATATTCTCGCCTTGTCTCTTGGTAGCAGGGGCCTTTTGTTCTTATCTTAAATTAGACCCCTACTTCAAATTGGATCCTATATATAATTAGGAAAATGTTAACGAGTGCGTTAAAGACATTTTTTAAGGACATTAAATAATAAATTTTTATAGAAAATTGTACATTCAATGCACCGGAAATTAAAATGTTAACATTTTTTAAAGAATAATTTTTTAATTAAAAAACCTAAAAGAATGTTCTTAGGGCACTCGTTAATCAGACCTATATAATTAAGAAAATGTTGACAAAGAAATTTTATTATAAAAATGATGCTTTCAACATCTTAAAACTTTAAAAATGGACTTTTTTTTATTTAAAATTTATCAATTGTTTTTTTAGTTTCTTAACAAATGTCCTAAAGACACTTGTTACCTATGCATTAGAAATATAAAAATTTAACTTTTTTGAAAAATAATTTTTTGATTTAGAATCATTAAAGAGTGTCTTAGATGCACTCGTTAGCAAAATCATTTAAATATTTAACTACCGTTTAAATACTAATTTGATTCACTTCATAAAAAATATCAATTTGATTTTATAAATGTGACTTTCCTAGGCTTTAAACACAAACTCACAATATATATAACCTTTGCTTCCTCAGCCCTCACTCTATAGTCTAGACCTTTTTTGTTTGGTCAATTCAAGTTCTCCTTTTAAAAACCTTGTTTTCTACTCTTCCCCCTTGGAATACTAGAAACCATTGTCTTCAATTTCTCAACCTCATAGCATAGCAAAAAAATCTTTAGCTCAAACAACAATGGAGCTGGCTTTGAGCTTAGGCGACACACCAAAAGCATTCTCTTTGTTTGAAAACCCTACAAAATTACCCAACAAAAGTTTCTGCATACCACTTGAAGAGCATGGTTTAGCTGAAAAATCCTTAAACCAAAAAAGTGATTCCTCAGATCCACCCATTCAGCTCAACCTTCTTCCTTCAACACCGGTCCTTCGCTCCCAGCCTTCTCCACTCCTTCGAATTCCCTGGCTCAACAGTGCAAGTAAACACCCTATTTTTTTCTCGTATTTGTTTTTTATAGACATATGTTAATTACTTGTTGATTACGTGTTTACGAGTCAATCTAGCCTCAAGAGTTTGACATTGTAACATTGCGCATGAAGATAGTTGTAAAATGATCATTAATAATTTATTCGACCCCTATTTTATTAGTAATTATACTTATATTGTATGTGTATGTTTACGGCTGCAGTTGGTATAGAACCGGCGAGGGTGTCAGACGTGAACCAATTCCGGTTGGCGTCAGTGGAGGATACTACCGACGAGGGAGCTGCAGTTTCATCCCCGAATAGTGCAGCGTCATATTATCAGATGGATTTTTCTATCATGAATGGTAATGGTGATGCTGCAGCCAGAAACAGTAGTCGAGAAGAGGGTGCGGATAGAAATACCAGCGATGATGAAGAAAATGGGTCCACACGGAAGAAACTCAGACTCTCTAAGGAACAATCAGCTTTTCTTGAAGATAGCTTCAAAGAACACACCACTCTCAATCCTGTAATAATAACATCTCTAATAACATTTCATTTGTTTGACTTTCTCTTTCTTGTTTTATGTTATAGATATTAAAACAAATAGAATGGAAAAAAAAATACAGACATTAAAAATTATTTTTCTCTTTTTTTTCATATATATTTTTCTTAATATGTGTGAAATTAAGAAATGGTTAAGTTATTTGGAAGAGTATCATTTTATTTATTAAAGATGTTTTTCATGCAATAAATGGGGAAAGAACCTTTAATTTCATCCCATTTTCTCAACTTTTAGGGGAAGAACATTGGAATGATTTATTTTATAAAAGAAAGTTATATATAAGAACTATACTATAAGTTTATTTCATTCTTTTTATCATGGTTATATATATTGCGGCTTATAAATATTGTTATTTTTGGTATATATCATTAATCATATTACCAAAATCTGCAGAAACAGAAACTTGCTCTAGCAAAACAATTAAATCTTCGTCCACGTCAAGTAGAAGTTTGGTTTCAGAATAGAAGAGCAAGGTAACTAAGGGCGTATATTATCTTTTCTGTGTGTTATGAGGATTTTATTTTTTGTGATAAACCTATATATTTATTTGGTTTATTTCTCCTAATAAAAAAATGAAAAAGTATATTTATTTAGTTTTTTTCCTAATAAAAAAATGAAAAACATATTGTACAGGACCAAGTTAAAGCAAACGGAAGTGGATTGTGAGTACTTAAAAAGATGTTGTGAGACTCTAACAGAAGAAAATAAAAGGTTACAAAAGGAACTTCAAGAATTGAGAGCTTTGAAAACTTCTCAACCATTCTACATGCAACTTCCAGCCACCACTCTCACTATGTGTCCTTCTTGTGAAAGGGTCGCCACCAACACCACCGGAACCACTGCCACTAAACAAACGACCTCAATTACCACCGGTGTGCACCGCCAACAATAATAACGGTTTTTATCAACTCTCTTTCATGTTGTCTCTTGTGAAGCCAAGATTATTGCCCTTGGCTATAATTGATCAGATTTTTCATGATATGCTTGGTCCAATTTTCTTATTTTAGATATAATTAATCAATGAGTGATATATAAAATTATCATAAAGAAAAAAGAGTGGTGATATCAAAGAGGACAAAGAACATTCAACTTCACGTACCCTTTTTTATGTACATGAGTTTCTTTTCCTAAATATTTTTAGGGAAATGTTAACAAGTGTCATTGGGGCACTTGTTAAAAAGTTTAAAGAAGAAATTTTGTCTTGAGAATAATGCATTCAACACATTAAAAGCTTAAAAAGTAACTTTATCTACATAAATCTTTTAAATTACTTCTATTTTTAAATCATTAACTAGTGCCCTAAAGATATTAGTTAACAAGACTCTTATTTTTATTTGTTCTTTGTCATTCGTTTGTTTTGTTCGTTATTATCTTCAGTGCAATTGATGGAAAGAATGACCTTTTTTGTTTGTCAATTATTACCAATGATTTTGTCGATTGAAACGTGAAATGAAGCTCATGATTTATTTCTTAACATGTCGGGTTTGGGTTAGATAGGTTTATAATAAATTAATGTTCAGCTGTTTCATACTTTCTTGACTTATAAGTTAGGATATATAAGTAGGATCTTGTTAACGAGTGATATATGAATTTAAAAAATAAAAATAATTGATAACCTTTATGTAAAAAATGTTATTTTTTTATGTTTTAATGTGTCGAATACACAAATTTTAAGATAAAATTTTTATTTTAAATCTCTTATCAAGTGTTTTAAAGGCACTTGTTAACATTTCTCATATTAGTAATGTAGATCTTGTAAGGAGTAAGATACAATAAAAAAATATTTTGTGAAAAATAAAATAAAATCATCTTTACAATAACCTTATTTTAAATCTCTAAAAAAAAAACCTTATTCTAAAAATAAAAAATGTATCAAATTATAATTTAATTTAATACGAGCATTTTGGAGTTTAAATTAGTCTTAAATGTTAGAGTTGTGCTAAATCTTACGAAGAGATGCATATACAAAACGCAAGAATTTATACGTGATCGTGTTTTAGAAAAGTTTGAAACGGGTTTAGTGGGGAGAGGATTGTCTCCTGTGACTTTTTCCTCATGTGTGATCCTAACCATTTATTAAAGAGGTGAGATAATATGTTTTTATCTTAAACAAGGAGAGAGAGCAATTAATGGTGAAATTTAATGACAGGAGAGTTTCTCACTAGAGAGGATCATCTCCCAGTTTAGTGGGTGTTTGGCGGAAATCATGGGTGGGTAGCCAATTAAATCCTACCACATTCAATTCTTGCTCTCATCCTTTGTACTCTTCAGCATTTTCCTAAATGTTAGATGGTTGTGTTCGTGTTTTGGCCCCGCACACGACCCCCAATAATAGAAAATTGATGATCTTCTCCCAACAAAAAAACGTTCACTCTATACAAACTAACCAAAATACCCCACGTGAGTTAACTCACGTTCGATAAGTTGAATTATAATCTACGTGAATTAACTCACATTGGATTATAACATATATGAGTTAACTCACGTTGGGGTTATACTTAATGAGTTAACTCACATGTGATGTACCAATATAACGAACATGAGTTAAGTCACGTTGAGTTTAACATCTGCGTGACTTAAGTCACATGGGGGGTATTTTCGAAAGTTCGGTTGAAAGTGAGCAAATCTTGATGGGAGAAGAGCAATTTTCCCTATAGTATGTCTTTCTTGGGCTTTGGTTATCTTTTATTCATGAAAAAAACATCTTATCTTTGTAACAAAAAATGATAATATAAGATACTCCATTAGTTCTACAAAGAACGCTCATTTGCACAGAAGAAAAAAAAAGGTTTTAAAAATGAATGATTTCTTTCGATTCTCTCTTTTATTTATACATTTTTATTAATATTTATAAAAAGAGAAAATCAATCACTTATGGAGAGACATAGGAAATACGGAACAAGGAGACAATTTCATCAAAAAACGCAGAATTAAGCGATCGAAAAAATTAAAAATATCTAGTTGTTCACGTATGTACACACAATACAAAGGATAAAAGGAGTTTCATTTTGTACAAAGGAACGTGAAGTTGGACACGCCCCCCTCGCATTATCTTTCGGTACGAGATGTATGGAATTTAGGCACGATACATGTATATATGTTCATCATTTGCATAAGGCGTATGACATAAGGATAATAGACCCTAAAGGGACCATAACTTTTCCTTCAAGCTCGCCCATGTCATGAACGGTAGGTCGTATGTCAAGGATAATCATACGAGACAACTAGTCAAAAATAAAAAGAATTTTAAAACATAGTTAAATGCTATTACTATACATGAATAATGAATAATATATGTCGTTCATTTTTAAAATATTATATAGGTTTAAATATGATTTTAGTTCCTGCAATTATATTGTTTTTTGGTTTCAATCCTAGTAAAAAAAAATTGTTTTTTTTGTTTGGGTTTAGTTCTTAAAAATTCAAAAACTTTTACTTTTTGTCCTTGGAGTTATATGTGGCCCAATATGTAATCATGCCACGTGACATTAATAAGGTGACATTAGAGACTAAAAACAACAAATTTTTAATGTGCAAGGACTGAATCCAATTTGTCTATTTAATATATAACATCTTAATGGTAGGGACTAACTAGATGGATTATATACACTTTAGTAACTCTTTTTATATTTACATATTTTATGGACAAAATTGAAGCAACAGTGATAGTTTAGAGATTAAATTGTTAATTTTGTTTTCATAAACTATATAATACTTGCATGTTCATATTTTGAAAATGTTGTTTTTAAAGAGTGAAAATGCTAACCGGTATCTCTGTGCACCAGTTAAGAATATGAAAAAAGAAATTATATAGTAGTTAATGTAATGAAATTGTGTAATTAATTGATAATAATGTCAAAAACAATTTTCTTTTATGGTAATAATTCTTTTTTATGGTATGCTTAACTTATGCTCCAAAGGCACCAGTTAGCAGGACCCTTTAAAGAATTATCAAATTAGTACTCCCTTTTATTGTATGTATAAGACAATGTTGGATTAACAAAAATTGATGTATTTGATTTAAAATTTGGAACAAATACATCAACTTTGTTGACCTAACTTTTTCTTATATATAAGATCGGAGGTAGTATATGAGATAACATAATATCTAAACATTTTTTAGTAATGTTCTCTCGGTATCAATATGAGAATATGACAACTTAAAGTGAAATGCTAAGAAGTGTCATTAAGACACCTGATAAAAAGTTTAAAGTGGAAGTTTTATCTTAGAATTTGTGTATTCAACTCATTAAAACAGTAAAAAACAATTTTTTCTACATGAAAGTTATCAATTATTTCTATTTTTGAATCTTTAACAAGTGTCTTTAAGATTCTTGTTAGCAAGACTCTAACTTAAATAATCAATTAAAGTGCACTCTTTCAATCAAATTAATCAGGCTCATTAACCATAGTTTTATAATGAACTAGTTCACAAATAACAATGAGAATTAGTTGTCACATTAGGTGCATTTCTGGATAAACAAAATCACGATAAGACAGTTACAACCAAAATCAAAGTGTTATCGCTCATTCAAATTACATACTTCAGTCATTGTCATTCCATGTCATCGTTCACCACTTCGATATGTATCCTAATGTGAGGAATCCTCCTTCCACCTCGCAAGGTACATGCACACCACACTACCTCAATATAACTATTACTACTACTATTACAATCTTACATGTTTGCATGTTTTTATGAATTTTGATCCTCTATTGCAATTATAAGACTCAGCTGTTAGTTGGTCGCTACACCAATACAAGACAATTGAGGTTGACGATCCATACATTTTTTCCTTTATTTGTGTCTCTTTTCATGCATTTCAACCTCACGCTTTTCCTATAAAATCTTCCAAATCCAAAAAAATAGGCAAACATTTAAGATATTAATAGTAGTATTAATATTAAGGTAATGTGGTGTGTATGTACTATTCCAAGTGGATAGAAGATTCCTGACATTGAAACACAGATTCTTGACATTTTGATCTAACTATTGGGTAGGCACTGCATCAGTACAAGATTATTGTGGCCGACAATCCATGCTTGCTTTTTTCTTCATTTGTGTTTGAACCTCAAACTCTTCTTATCAAATATCAACTACAACACACATCACACTCACATCACTACAAAGAAGACCTTAAACCCAGCTAGCTAGCTTTATTGAGGTAATGGAAAAAAAAATTGCCCAGTATGTTACAAACACATCATCATCCACAACAAGAACTCCTATCTCTTCTTAGGTTAATAATGTTCATGTCTCTGACAACAGTGAATACTAGTTGTCTTTCTATCAACTCCATATCTCACACCTAATTATTCAACACAATATAATATCGCATTCATTTCCTCGATTGAATTAGTCTCACGAAGACTGCTATTTTCCAACGGGGAAAAGTTATGTTCCTTTTATAATTCCAAATACTCCTTAAGTTCAAGCTCAAAGGGAAGAATATAGGAAGACTAAAAATTAATTACCAATAATTTTTGCCTTTTTTACTCGTATGGTATTAATTTTAACCAATCATATATGCTTCCCTTTGAGATTGAAGTTGAGAAGTATATGTAATTATAAAAGGAGTGTCACTTTGCCTCCATTGGAATGTAATAACATTGATGAGGTTATTTCATTTGAGGAAAATGGATGCATGAAACTATATGGCACAGAATAACTAGGCATGAGATAAAAAGTTGAAGGAAAGACAACTACTTTTTCACTATTGACAAATACGTGAATATTATTAATCTAGGAAGAAGTAGTGATTTGTTTTGAAATATTTACATTTGATGATGAAAAGAAGAAGAAATGAGTGTGTTACTTATGGATCCTGATGGATTGGTAAAATACTGGGCAAACAATATTTTCATTATGGAAATGAAGCTAGCTAGCTATTTGGGTTTGAGGCATATTTTTAACAAAATTTTTGTTGAGTGATGTGAGAGTCATGTGATAGTGGAGATTTTATAGAGGAAAAGCTTAAGGTCCAAACACATGAAAAGAGGAACAAATGAAGGAAAAAGTAAGTATGGATCGCCAACCACAATTGTCTTATACTGGTGTAGTGGATATTTAACAGTTGGATTTGAATGTAAATGAATGTAGTTGGATTGAAATCTTAGATTAAACAGCTGATAGGTAGTCACTACACCAGTAAAAGACTATTATGGTTGACGATCTACATTTACTTTTTCCTTCTTTTGTGCCTTTTTCTTATGTACTTGAACCTAAATTGTCTTGTATTGGTGTAGTGGATATCTAACAGCTGGATCTGAATGTAAATGAATGTAGCTAGATTGAAATCTTATATTCAACAACTCCTGGGTAGTCACTACACCAATAAAAGACAATTATGGCTGACGATCTACATTTACTTTTTCCTTCGTCTGTGCATTTTTCTCATGTACTTGAACCTAAATTGTCTTGTACTGGTGTAGTGGATATCTAACAGTTGGATCTGAATGTAAATGAATGTAGCTGGATTGAAATAGTAGATTCAACAACTACTAGGTAGTCACTACACCAGTAAAAGACAATTATGGCTGACAATTTACATTTACTTTTTCCTTCGTTTGAGCCTTTTTCTCATGTACTTGAACCTAAAACTAGGGATGGAAAATGGGTCGGACCCGTCGAGTTGGCCCGTTTAACCCGACATTTTTAGCGGGGTGGGTTGAGATTTTGAACCCGCCATAAGTAGGGTGCCCGCTCTCCCTAACCCGCTAAAAAGCGGGGTGGTGACGGAGCAGGGCGGGTTGGCCCGTTGGGTTGATATGTTAAAAAGAAACTCTCATTTTCACTTTTTATTTATTTATAAGTCACAATCAATTTTCCAATTTTCACCTTCATATATTGCGTGAAAGAATTCAATTAATTTTATCACTTTTGATTTATGATTTTAGCCGTATATTTTTACAAATTAGTTAATTTACAACTCATGGAATTTATATTTTCAATATCTTATTGATTTATTATAAAATTTTAGAAGATGTAATTTATATGTTTGAATAATTATTTTTATAATTTTTAGTGGAGTCATTAGTTATATATTTATATTTGTTTAAAAAAAAGAGTGATATATTTAGATTTCTTTAAATTGACTTTAAATTTATATATTTTTACGTTGTTTATGTGAAGATTTTAATTAATAATTTAAAAAAAAAATCATTGACGGATCAACCCGTCGATCCGCCATAAAACGGAACAGGGTGAGATTTTCAACCCTATTTCCAACGGCGAAGCTGACCGTATTTTTATGAGGTGGCCACATATAATTTTTTTTAAAAAAAATCTTCAATTTCTATGAGACGGGATCAAGTAATCCAAAGTTCAACCGAAAAGCAACCAAATAAAAAATTATTTCAACTAAAATCAAACTTGAGGTAGCCAAATATATATTATTAGGGGTAGCTACCTATAAAAACATACCTACTACTCATTCAATTTTTTTTGTTGGGGTAGCCATAGCTACCCCTCTACTACACAAGCAATCGCCCTTGCCTATTTCTCTAGTTGGCGCGCCCCGCTCCGCCCATTTCCATACAGGTTATTGACGGGCAGGGCGGGTTGGCCTTTTTTGCCATCCCTATCAAACACCCTTCGTATTTAATCTCCACTACAACACAACAACATCACATTACTCAACACATTAAAGAAAATCCTCAAACCCACTAGTTTCTGAATTTGAGATCAAAATTCATACATACATTAGGTAGTCACTACACTGGTGCAAGACAATTTAGATCTAAACCTATTACATTTATTTAAATTTAGATCTAACTGTTAGGTAGTCACTACATTGGTGCAAGACAATTTGTGTATTTTTTTCATGTGTTCGAACCGCAAGCCATCCTTTTGAAATCTCCATTACAACATATCACTCAAGACCACATCATAGAGCATGACCCCAAAATGGGATGCGGTGGGAAATTCTAAGAAATATGAAATTGGGAGACAAAAAAACCTAATTTTTAAAATGGGAGGACCGAAACTTCAATTATTATTTTTTAAAAAGAAATCAAAAGTGGACTTTTTCTTTTGTACAAATGCAAAAGCGAGAAAAACAACGGGAAAGGACCAAGGTTGAGGATGCATCATCCTTGAGGCATCAAATTGAGCAAAGTCTTCATGCTATTAGGAAGGTGATTCCAAATCTTCATCTTGCTGTCATTTTTAGAACTGAATTTTGCAAGAAAATCTGCACATGTACTCCCTTCTATAAGAGTGTGAGAAAGATTCACTTCCCAATTCAAATTTAACAACTCTTTGATAACAATGATACTCATTGGAAGGCTTAGTGATGAGATCAATAACAGTTTTAGAATCAGAGTAGCTACAGAGATAAGTGCAACCATTGTTCCTTGTCATAAGTTCACCATAAGTGTTATTTGTTATTGATGATGGTATAACATATGATGTTTTTAGCTATGTTTTTTGTGTAATTTTTTGCATTTGAAGGCAAATTAAAAATCAATTAGAGGAGTTGTCATTAGTTTGA
>Ga0099826_10000278_pt1 | contig 22821 bp, 8 predicted proteins | sample Mtrugardesep15_FD_76830 | JGI IMG/M metagenome (GOLD analysis project Ga0099826, IMG submission 76830) | Root nodule microbial communities of legume samples collected from California, USA - M. trunc garden sep15 | ecosystem: Host-associated > Plants > Roots > Nodule | place: USA: California... | reverse complement strand
ATCTGAATTTGCTTTTGCTTTTTCTTTTCTTTTATCTATGTATCTATTCTTTTTTTGTTTTCCCATTAATTTTTTCTTCTTTTTGACACTGCTTACTGCACTGCAGGGATCTTCTTGGAAAGATGTTCCAGTTGTAGTTATGTCCTCAGAAAATGTACCTTCCAGAATTAGCATGTAAGTTTTCTTTTTCTTTTTAAATTCATCATATACTTACAACAGTATATATTTATTTATTTCATTATCCTTTATTAAATTATATCCTAAATACTTCTTCAAAGAAAAAGGAAAGAATAAAGTAGATCTTCAAAAGTTACCAAAATCTAATGCTGCATCAATATTTTATCACATTAGAAGAAAAAAAAATGCATCATTTAATTAACAACTTAATTTTGCTAATAGGTGCTTGGAAGAAGGGGCAGAAGAGTTTCTAATGAAGCCTCTTCAGTTATCAGATTTGCAGAAGCTTCAGCCATATTTCCTAAAATCCCTTGAAAATTCTTCTGATGAACAAGAATCTGCTAACAGTTCCACTTCCACCACAGATTCGGACGACGACAACGATCTCATCGACAGTAATGATGATAACAATAATAGTATCAGCAAAAGGAAGGCAATGTCTCCTGAGCCTCCAGAGAGATCAATGCCCAAAATGAAAGGGTTGGCGGTGGTGGTGTAAAGAGAAAACCGTACAAATTAAGAGTGGTTACGTTGTTGCATGCATATTATTTAGTTTATGACTATGTTTCTATTTAATTTTGGTTTTCTCCTAAACTAAAAGAGCTTAATTAATGAAATCTTTGTGACCACGTACTACTATTATATTTCACTATTATTACAAGTTACAACCACCACTAGCCACTTAATATTATATACAAATGCAATCTTTAAATTACTTTGAAATCTGACAAATTAAAAGGAACAACGATGATAAAGAATAACTTGAGGATCTTTTTTCTCATCCATTGAATATTGTCCAGAAGTATGGTTGCTAAAGGATCTTGGAATCTTGAACCTCCAATCATAAGGCTTTTTTCATGGTCACGATACTTCAAAATTTTCATTCTTGTGCGGCTTACTAATGCTCCATGTTGGATAAGATTCTTGGTTTTTCTCAAGATCATTAGAGGCAAAAAAAAAAAAAAATCAACATCTTTGCCATTTCAAGGGGTATTGAAATTTCTATTTTCGTTGGATGTGATTATAACAAGACGGTCAGTCACATAGCTAGAGTTTCGTAGCTGTATACCAACTTAGGGATCAGATCCTTGTTGAAAGTCATCATATCTTTTTTGAAATATTAAAAACGGCAAAATATATTTAACCTAAGAGAGCAAAAAATGTGCCCCAACATATACAGAAACAATATAAAAAGCCGCACAAAAGCAAGGAGGATGACACATGGATACACATGATCGACTGGAGTCAACAAAGTCACACAATCATGCAGTCATGTTTTAGTGAATATGCGATCAAAATTGAATGGTTCAGATTTGATCTCGGAATATTAGGAAATAAACACTAGAAATTAAATCTATTTTTTAACCGCACGATCGAGAGCGGGAGGCAATTAATGTTTTGACTGCGTGAATGCAAAAAAAAACAACTGCATTGAATCATATTTCATGGATACAACGACACCAATTGTATAGCCCAAGCGAGATCAAAATATAACATCCATCCACAATACATATATAAAGAGAACTAATTCATGGTCAAGCACATAAGAGGTTCAACACACCATCCATAAAACAAGGAGGGGAGTTCACCCTTGACTGGGAATCAATTCCCACTCAAGATCATGATTTACTCAACAAGGGTATGACCATTTGGAGATTTTTTAAAGAGACGTCCATTCTTATGAGTGTTTGATGGAATTCAAAATTTAAAAGAATTTGAAGTTTTACGAAATTTAACTAATTTATTTGATTCCTTTCATTTACAAAATTTGTTATTTTGGTCAAGTAAGTGAATTAATTTCATTTGTAAAATTTACTATTTGGGCAAAGGACTTGAATTTTCTTCATTTATTAAATTTCCTCTCTCATAACCAACTCTCAGTTGAAAATCATATACCACGGAGATAGAAGTCACATGTTATCATTTACATGCGACTTTTGAATATAATTTCATGGCAAAGTGCACTTAGAGTGTTGTGAGCAATGCGATAAGGTTATGGCTAGAGATTGAATCGATGGAAGTCTATTCGAATAACTTACTTGAATTAACTTTTAAGCCACAACTAGAATTTTTTTTTAAAGAAACTTCACAACCCCGTCAAGGGACAAAAGGAGAGATATATAACTACATACGCAAATAAAATAAGTGTTCAAAATAATAATAGATTAATAAATTTTGAAAGTTCTACTCTCATATAGCCACTTTTAAGCTCAATTTACACACATAGATAAAAGATAAATAGAAAAGGCAAAAGAGAGAAAGATCGTGAGACGAAATATATTAGTATAATAAGATGTAGAAGAAAAAAAAATCCATAGAAATTTATACTTTCAAAATATCTTTTCAATATTAAATATTGCTACATGTGACTATTGAATACAATTTTATTGCAAAGTGCGGTTAAAGTGTTGTGAGCAATGTGATTTTGAGTGAATAGATCAAAAAAAATTGTATGTATAAGAGTGAGTTGAAGGAAAAATGATTTGTATTTAGCCGTAATTATGTTAAAATAAGTTGAACCATAATTTTTCCCTCAAAAAAAAAAAGTTAAACCATAATTTTAGAATAAAAAACTACAAATTCTAACTTTAAATAACATTTATTGTAAAGACAAAATCAATTATCAAATATATCAAAATCAATTATCAAATATATCAAAATCAAACACCATTAATTCATTCTCAATACTATTCTAAAGCAACTAAATACATTTAAACCAATTATATAATTAGAACCAATTTTGACTCTTCCAAATAAAATCAAACATACACTCGATCAGACAAATCGTGTATTAATCTTATAGCCGGTCCAATAGGACGATGACTAACCTTACTGCTAATTTTTTTTTTCAAAATGCTTTATTTTGTAATCATTATTATAGACCGTGTCTCTCTTCTCCATAAAATTACAGTTGTTTGATGCCCGTGAACATAGTTCAATTGACAGGGACATGTATTGTTATATACAGAGGCCGAAGTTCGAACCCCAAACACTCCACTTATTCATCTTGGAAAAAGTGAATTTTAGCCACTAGATTACTTTAAAAAAAACCATGTTTGATCCTTCAGTATAGTTCCTAGAGACTAGGTCCCATTTTGATCACAACACATCCTTTTTATTTATTAAAAAATAGAGCATGCAGGGTTTTGGAACCATGTATTCTTCATCGATTTAACTTGTAAACCTAAAAACATCAACTAATTTTAACTCGGATTGAATTTTACAGAAACAAAAGTTCCAGTACTAAACTCCGCCAAAACTCACATTATTCAGTAATACATTAGGGGAAACCAAAAAGACAAAATGACAAGCAAAAATAGATAGACTGGCACTAAGATTTCCTAACTTCTGATTCTGAGATACAAAGAGTTGTAAAGCCCGCAGATGACTGTGCCTATATCCTCCAAGAGGAACTGCAAAACGAATAAAAAATATGAATGAGAAACTTTGTCGAAAGAGTTTCTATAAAATTCGGAATAAGTTGGGCAACGAATGAATGATCTACGGAAAGTTACCTTTTCAAAGCTCATCTTTTGGTTGTTCTGCTTCTGTCTGAGCAGCAGCTTTTGGTTGTTCTACTTCTTGATGAGCAGCACCAGTTTTATCCTTGTTCTTTTCAATGAATTCTATGATGTCTTCCTTTGTCCTACCACCATCGTATTGTGATAGTTTTCCACTTGCTGACCTGAAGTACAAGGTTGGATAACCTTGGACTTCAAAGGTGTCTGTTGGGATATCGTTGGCAGTTGCATCCTGAAAAGTGACACAAAGGATGGATAGATTAAAGTAAGCCAAAATCAAAAAATAAATGAAAAAGGATAATGTTATAACTCATCAAAGGCCATAATAAAAAAAAAAAAGACACGTATCTTACCAGTTTTGCAATAACAACATCAGCATCGCTTTGGAATGAGACAGCAACTTCATCCAAGATTGGAGCCAACTGTTTGCAGTGACCACACCATGGAGCATAAAACTCAATCAAAACTGCAAGTTGTATGGTTTATGCCAGTAAATTATATTAGTCTAACTCAGAATGAATAAGGTAAACAACTAATTAATATAAGTAGTGAATGAGAGAAAGTGATTTCTGGATGGTAATTACTGCTACATAATGGTATCAGAAAGACATGTTACTTTCCATGTGTAATTTATGCTATATACACAATAACAAATCTGTAATAGTAACAGCATCAAAGAAACATGTTTCGTGTAGAACATAGGGGGCAAAATAGACAAAAGCACAATTCCTAAATCATAACTTTCTAAGCAACATAATAAATTTCAATACTTTAGAACCACTTCCATAGAACATATATGACAAAGTACATAAATCTTTAGCTTTAGAAATAAGTAATTCCTTTTTACAAACTTTATTCTAGTTTTGACAATCTTTATATAAATGCATTATCTAATCATCTCAAATAGATCACAACACTCTTTCACATGCAGAGAACAAAAATATTTTCAAACATGATACGTTGTTTGAACACAATGAATACCAAAATCTATCTGATAATCCATAGAATAGAGCCAAAAAAAAAAAGCAATAATTTAATACCATTCTTTCCAGACTTGAAAACTACGTCCTCAAGAGTTTGCCCAACCACCACTTTAACAGGTTCGTTGTTAGCTTCAGGAATAGGTTCAGACTTGACAAATGGTTCAACCTTACCATCCTGAAAAGAAAGTATGATAAATTTAAATTCTTGAAGACAAACAACAGAAGTAAAATATTAAGTATCTTGAATGAAAGAGTTTACAAAATCAAATATTCTAATAGAAATATAGGTACCAACTTAAAGAAGTCAAAGGCAATAAGCTACTACGAGAAATGAGCTAATACCTTGTATGCCTTCAACCAAGTTGGGAGTTGATCAAGTTCCAAATTGGGTTTGAAAAACTTCTTGCCATCATTATGCTGGATAATAATTAGAGGTACTTGGTCTTCCTTCAGTCCAAAATACTGCCAAGAAAAGCCATTGGCAATGTCAAATATTAATATAAAGCAAAGAAAAACTTGAAAATATTTAAATATTAAATACTTTGATTTGATACAAACCTGGAAGGCACCTTGACTAGACTCAACATCTCCAACAAGAAAGCTAACTCCCTGTTGTTTGTATTGCTCAGCAATTTCATGGTATTTTGATTTGAAAGATTCAGCACCTTCGGCGGTAAAGTTGATGAACAACATAGCCTGCCAATTTTATAACCTTAATTTAGAATTACGGGACACAGGATAAAATGGGTGAAAAACAAAGGCAAAGGAAACATCGTGTGATTCGACCAGGAAATGTAGCACAAGCAAGCAAGGTTTGCAAAATGCTTTGAGACACAAGAAGGTAAACTAAAGGCACATGTATCAATAATATGCTTCTATAAATTAGTAACAAAGATGACTCATAAAAGTAACTTAAATTGCATATTACCTTTGCGTTGGGAGTGTTAAAGAATTTGACAACAAAAGGGTGATTGCTAGGTTCGTTGTTGAAGACAGTCACAATTGGGGTACTGGATTCTTCAATGAATTTCTCTAGAGCTTCAACATTGAAATCCTACGAGCATGAAACAATTTTAAACACCAAACAAAAAAAAACTAAAACATGTAACATGGAACAGTCAAGCCGCAGAAATCAGCAATACCTTTGAGTCCACAAAGAGCTCGTCAAATGGCTTAAATAACCTAACTACAGGTCCAGACACTGATGAGTCTCCCTTTGGAAGGTGTTTTGCATTCAAAGTGTGACCAAAGTCATAGTCAGAACGCAACTTCTCTGCTAATGCAATGAAGTTATCGTACTCCTCTCCAGAAAATTTAGGGAAAACTCCGACCTGAAATCATTGAAAGATGATATTAAGAGTTTAATTTTTATGCAACGCAATATAAAAGATTTTACAGTATATACGAATTTAATTCTAAGATTAAACCACAATGGTTGGATACTTACAATAACAACTTTGTTGTCACCAACAAAAGCAGTAGCATCATCAGCAGATTTAATTTCTGTTGATGCAGGGCCACTTTGTTTCTTCAAATACTCAACGATACCTTCCGCTTCACGGGGACCTTTGTATTCTTGAATGTTCTTTCCACCATTCCTCAAAATCTTAATGGTTGGGAATCCCTTAACATCATATTCCGATGCAAGGTCTTTGTTCTGCTCCTCATTGGCATCAACTTTAGCCAAAACAACTGCTGGCTCGTGAGTGCTCAAGATAGAAGCAGCCTTCTCATACTGCGGATATAAACATAACAAAAATAATAATCATCAGCATAATATTCCTTCATTTTTTAACCCAAAATAATTAAAGAAAATAAAGGAAAATAAATCACCTCTGGGGCTAGCTTCTTACAGTGTCCACACCTAGAAACATTAAATAAAAAATAAATAAAAAAATAAACAATTATAAGATAAATGCAATGCAATAATATTCATAACAATTGGTCAAAATAAAAACTGGATTTAATCACATTCCATTACAGAAAAGTTAACAAATATCATCCATAGTCAGGTGCATGCAACAAATACATGCTGAATTAAAAAATATTGACAAAAATCTATAAATAATTTTGACAGAATATTGTCAACTATAAACAACAACACGTAGTAACTTTGAGAAAATGACATAATTCAATATAATCACGTGTGTGAATTGTATGAGGGTGTCGTGTGTCAAACACTGACAACATCGGACACCGGACACGCAATCAATCATAAGTTTAATGCTACAGAGATTAACAGGTCTAACAAAGGATTATCTCTAATCGTTGAAATTAGTATAGAAAACGAAAACTATATAAAAATTATACCTAATTTAACATAATTACCAATTTCTAACATAAAGTTAGTAAAATTAAGATCTAAAACACAATAAAAGCAAATAAAACAGATCAGAACAACAATCGATGAATCAAGCAATAACAAAAACAAAATAAAAAACAGGAGAATCGAACCATACCAAGGTGCGTAGAATTCAACGACGATGAAATCGTGCTTCTTAACAGTATCATGGAAATTAGTGTTATCCAAAGTAAGAACAAATTCCTTATCCTCAGTTGATGATTCCTCAGCGAAGATCTGAGAAGGAACCAACGCAAGAAGAGAAAACAATAAACCGAAAATCGCAACGTTTTTGGCCATTGTTGATGTTGAAAGAATGTTAAGGATTTGGGAGATTCTAACAATGAAGGGGGTTTATAGTGTGAGAAAGTAGAAGTAGCACACAAAAAACTAACACTGTTCAAGACACGTGATACGAGAGTAATTCACGTGAGTAATCGTTTTTTAAGATATTTTTGGGGTTTGTGTGTTCTGGTTTTGTACAATTAACGAATCTCTACGCTCCACGTTGGCATGTGTATTACGTGGCTTTATCTCATAGGGTACTTTCTTGTCATATGAACGTTTTTCCTTTTTTTTTTGTTTTGAGTAGTAATTGTATTTTTTGGGTCAAACCTTGGTGTTAATTTTATGATTTTGTTCTCATCTCAATTGGTAAAAGTTAATTAATTGTTTTTTGAAGAAGTAAAAGTTAATTAATTGTAAGTTTTTTTTTAACAAAATTAAATAATAAGATTATAAACTACTTGACCGAATTCCTTTTTTGCTAAAGTAGATACCATAAAAACTATTTGACCGAAATATAATTAGTTATAATAGATAGATTCTCTACTTTCATCTTTTACTGGTTTTTCTTCGATAACTTTTTAAAAAAGAAACTAAAGATAACATTTTTCTTGAACAACTTCTAATGGATACTTAATAGCAAATGAATTATGGTTAAAAAAGAGAAAGAGGGCTTTTTCAACAAAAAAAAACGAAAGAGGAAAAATTATTATTTATAGTGCAAATTAACCATACTTTTTTAATCGTTTTTAATAGAATTTAATATCTTTTTTGAGGTTCTCTCAAAAAAAAACTTTATTTACATCGTAAAGCTTATATCATTGAATTGACACCTAATTACAAAATGATTTTAATAATGAAATGGTTATTAACTTTTTTCTGTTATAAAATATAATATTTTCTCTTAGAAAAGAATAGAACAGATATAAATTTCTTTAATGATATTAAATAAAACATTTGTAAATAATTTAAATTTATGTGAATTAGTAAATAAAAAAATTTAAGATGTTCTAAAGTTTTTTTTTTAAGATATTCTAATGTTAAACTTTGAAGTTTTTTTTCTTAATAAGATATATGGAGAGATTTCTACTAATAAAATATAAAATATGTACTAAAGACGAAGTAATTAAGTTTAAGTGGTTAATAACTTTCTTTCAAAGTAAATTGTTTGAAATGGTTTGAGTTTGATTTTTGTATAAATCAATTTTATTAAACTTTACTCACATTTCGATCGAATTTTGGATTATGAAGCTCATTTCCTTTGAAAGTCAAATCGTTAAAAAGAATAAAAAAGTTTGTTCAATGTTGAAAAAATCACCTATGGTAATCCTAATTCTTATGAGGGGGCTTAAAGTTTAAAGTTGTTAGGTAAACATATTCAATAAGTCAATGATGGACTTTTAAAGAATCAATAAATTGAAATTGATATTTGATATAACAAAATTGTAACTTCCAATTGAAAATCAATAATTACAAAAAAATCGATTAATTGAATTATCAATGTTTGATATATAATTAACGTTTGAATCTTGTGATAAATGTATGGCTTAACTTCCCCTAAAAAAATTTACATATGGCTTAACTATGCTGTTTTTGTTTGTCAAAAAACAAACAATGTTCTTGACAAAAAAAAAACAATGCTCTTTCCTTTTACCACTATTTATTTATTTTCTTAAATAAAGTGGTAAAACATTGAAATTAAACTCACACACAGTTGTGAATCGGATTTGAACCCGAATCACGACGTCTGACTTTGTAATTTCAACATTTTTCAATTAAGTTAGGACTTTTAGACCCTTTACCACTACTTTAATGTTCCCCTAAAAAAGAAAACAATTTTTTTAGAGGAAAAATATAACAATTTGTTTATCATTTTAAATAAAAAAATTCTTGAACCTATATATGTGACCCAAACCACTACCTATCTTAGGTTAGCCGATGAAAATGTATATGTTGGTTGTGCAATTGCCCATCAAACATGTTCTGGAGTTGAATTTCAAGAGCAGCTCTACCTCTAAAAGATGGCTATATAATTATAGAGTTGGCGCTGGTGATTCCCTAATTTGGTACACTACTTGGAGTATAGATTTGGTAAACTTTATAATTTGGTTGATTATGTCCACACTAGTGATGCTCAACTTCAAATCAATTGGACCTCTACAAGGATATGTGATGATTTATAGATTTTTTTTATTACTGGATGGTGAATGAAACTTTGCATGTCTTGTATACTAATTTTTTTTTCTTAAAAAAATGTCTTTAAACTATTTTAACAGCCATGTCTTTATACTATTGTAAACAATAGGATATTCCTGATGCTTTCATTTGGGGGAGGGCCTTGGAAGAAAATTATAGTGCTAAAATAGGATATCATTGGTTGATTGAACTATATATGGTATCGAGTATGATAATGCTTTGAATTGGCTTTGGATTTGGAAATTAAAGGCACGAGAGAAGTTCCTCATTTGGCTTATATATGTCACAAGTCAATTCTTCCAACTTTACAACTCTTTTTTTCAGGGAAACTTCACAATTCTTGTATCATAGAAGAATGGCACAATCAAATATTTGTCATAGGCGTAAAAACATTAACAATGTTAAACTTTAATATATAATCATCCGGGCATATTAAACATTAACAATGTGTTGTCTTCTGAGAGCGTTTCTTTCAATCGCTCGAGCAATTTAGTAAAACTTTTATATTTTTATGAGAAGTTTTTGCTCCCTATATATAAAGGTTCTTCTTTGTCACTTTACAAATTATCATTCACCTTCGCTCGACCTTAAATCAAGTTTTTCCACATTACCTCTTATATGGTTTTTTCTTACAATTAGTAATCATTTTCATCTTAAGAACATCAAACCTCTTTATCTCATTTATTTAACATATGATCTATATATCCTTCGTTTCGAAATCAAATTCTACTTATCATTAGAAATAAATTACCCTTAATTCATCAAAGTATAATATATACCTCACTTAACCGTATTCAAAAGAAATTAGATAAGTATAGTGTAAAAAAAGTAATATACCAAAAAAGTATACTACTGTGTTGTAAAGGCTTTTCAAGTAAATTATCCTTACATGAATAGAGATTGTAATAAGGTTAACAAATATCTTCGGGGTAACGAGAACAAGATAACAGGACTAAGTGCAGCTCCTATTTATCAGCAATCATCATCATCCTTCCACGAACCAAGAGAGTGTGGCATTTCCTTATGTAACTTTTTATTAGGTCTACGTCAACTTATTTTTATCCTTATTTATTAATTTTGGTTAGCAGTAATTTAACATAACAAATTTCATCTAAAATGCAGCAATCCCTAATATTTCTCCTCACTGATTAGCTTTTCATTCCTATAATGTTGTGTCATCGTTTGTATATATCTATTGTTTCTGTTGATTTTTTTTTGACAAGTTGTTGTACACTTATTTAGTACGTTTACAAACAGAATGCCCTAATTTCCATGCAAACTCGGCTACCCTAATTTCCATGCAAACTCGGTTGTATATAGCAAACCCTAAACCGTGTTTCTTTTTAAAAAAAAAACTAAACTGTGGTAAATTACACAAACAACAAAAAAATCATATATTTATTGATAGGATTATCGAATTTTCTTTTATAATATTTTCAGATTTTATACATTTTATGAAGTGTTTTATTTTGTCTACTATGAATTATCATCTGTTCTTTTTTTCACTGTTACCAATCATATATTAGATTTTATTATTCGCATGTCAATCCCTTAACAATAAACTCGTGCGATGCATGGGTCAACAATCTAGTTTAATATAATCTGATACAACCTGCTAGCAAGACACTCTTCGAATAAGTGCAAACTCCTTAAAAATTATGGAATGGAAGTAGTAAACTTTCTTGAAGGAGGAAAGAGAACCTTCTTAATATTCATCATACGCAATGATTCACAAGTACATTACATTGTATTTGAAGCAATTTTTTACTCCTGATAAAATAACTCGCGACGTCATACAAAAAAAATTAACAACTTGCTAGAATTGTGGAAATGAAATAACAAGACATTGAAAAGAATGGTGATGACTATGCTTGGTCCATGTTCTCTAGTTCAGCAGCCATGTTGAGCCTTTCTGCACTGTCTTTGAGGATCATATCACTCCCCTCCCTTTCCAAACTAACCTTGTCCTCAAGGTTGTGATAAACACAAGCCTTGACCAATTTTATGTCATCAGTAAAGAGATCCAGTGCACCTATTCCATTACCTCTCCATAGCTTAATGTTCACTTCCAAGGTTGAGACAACAATGATTAAGGTGACTGAAACACAGCTTAATGTTCATTTCCAAGGTTGAGACAATAATAATTAACGTGAATCATCGCTGGTCGGAATGAAAGTTGAAGGTTGAACTCTCGTAGGGAAATCCTGGTCAACAACATAATCTGCTCTTGCAAAGGAAGCTCCAATATAAGAATTCGTCTGACTAATCTAAAGTTTTTTTTCTATGTCCAAACAATATCAAATTATGTCCAGAATATAGTTTTTTTCTTAACCCTTCGGTTTTTCAGTTAAAAAACGGTCTGACTAATCTAAAGTTCAACCAAGAAGTAAATAAAGTCTAAAACAAATTGTTCTAATTAGAAGTCTAACTCGGATACAAATGTCCAGAGAATTCTTGTGAAATTATTGCAATGCAATAATTCAAGAAAAGTAGTCCCCATGTATTGTAGTTTAATCTAAATGAGTACACCACAATTTAATGTGGGGTAACCCATTTTTCCTGAATAGAGTTAGGTATGATCAGGAGAAAGAAGTAATAGAGAGGAGGATAGAAATCAAAACTGCAGGAAAATAAAGTGTATTTCAATCCACTAGACCATTCTTGAACTTCTATTAAAATCCCTTGCTTCCTCCTGCTAAGATCCTACTACTCCTAGGCATATTAAACAGCATATACAATCACCTACAATCAATAAATAAATGAATTATTCTGTACAAAATTTTGCCTAATTGTAGATTGGGTGTTCCAGGAGCTGAATTCAAGATAACCATGTCCTGACGATTACACACCCAAAGCGTTAGTTGCTGAAACTTGATCTAATCAAACCTCTTCAGAGAGTTTTAAGAGGTTCTTTCCTACATACCAAGATTAACTCTAGCTGCAAAATTGGTGGTTAGTTCTAAATCTTCCATGTTCTCTACGAGGCTGCAGCATTTTGAAGTCTGACTTGCTCATGAGCTTTCACCACCTCTGAAGTGAAACTTTCTAAGGTCTTAAAAATGGGAACCAAACCAGTTTGTAAACTATTAGAAGCTGCATCACGGACAAGCCTAATGGCTTCCTTATGTTTGGCCCTCTCATCATGCAATCTCTTCTTCATAGAATCTAAATCCACCTTTAGATCATCCAGTGGCGAAACACCACTATCAGAATTGAACTTCGACAATGAAGTCTTCCCTGAAACATTGTCATGCTCGTGTTTTGAGGCTCCCATTTCGGTGCGCAAAGCTCTAAGTTGTTTCTCAAAATCCTTTGTGAGATACTCTGCCCTGATTTTCCGCCTTTGTTCCTCATCTTGTCTCTCCCATAGCTCATGCAGCTTTTGAGCAAATTCGCCCATAGCATCTGCCACCCCTCTTTCTGAAATTCTATTCATTGCTTGCTGCCAATCATTGCAGATAATGAAAGCTTGTGGAGCTCCAATCCGACTTGGAGAGTAAGGGGCAACACCATCATCTGTTTCTTCAGGTTCATCAAGAAGGCACCTTCTGAGCCACCCGTTCAAATTTTCAACATAAGATTTTTGAGTCCTAACCCAATTGTTGAACTGTGTGCACCAATTCAGAAGCTCCCTTTCGAGTTCTATAATGGCTTTCAAACCTTCATCTCTTTGCAAACCAGTGTTTAATTTGAGAGATTGAGTTTTACTCTCCATGATAGCCTGGAACTGTTTCTGATGGCATTGGAACATGAATTTCCACATTCTTATCAATCTGCTGACAAAAAATATATTTCATTACACTTATGAACAACATAATGCTATTAACATATACTGATGTCTATGTGTCTATCAAATCTATGACTTCCAACTCCAGAAAAACACTCAACGGTGAAGGAAAAACAACAAATTTTGCCATCCCAAAACCAAAAATGATTATAATTACTAATAATGAAGATTTAAGGGTGCCTTCAGCCACTTCCCACATAATGTGAGATAAACGCCGAAGCCTCTCATCAAACTCTCTAGTATAATTGGAATCAATGTCATCCCTCTATACCACATCACCATCTATTCTCAGCATCTTATAAAGGCAGGCTCCTACATTATCATTAATAGTTACAACAAGGCATCTAACTTGCAAAATCAAACATTCCATTAGGGATTTCTGATTCATAGATGGGCATACGGGTGACATTAATGAACTAGTTGAACTTTGGAGGGACAAAACTGTCAATTAAAGCATTTTTGGAGGATCAAACTATTGCTAATTTGCACCAACAAAATGGAATTGGATAGCTAACTTTCATCAAAATTCATAGAGACTTGAATCAAGGCTATCAATAATGTAACACATCATTACCCATTTCAGTCTAATCCTTTTAGACGAGAAGAAGAGATCTTGTCAAACAGATTCAATGTTTGACATGATATTAAAAAAAAATGGCCCTTACCTGAGAAATTTCTACTCACAAGAGATGAATATTAACATAGTAGCGAATAAGTGAAGCAATTTCATACCCATTAATTAACGCTGCAAGCTGAGGCTCTAATTCTTCATCCCTCAGTTTATGTATCCTCCCTGATATAGTTTCAACACTTTTGATGCAAATGTTTATCTTTGTTAGCAACTTTCTTATTGATGACTCGGTAGCATCAATTTTAGTAGATTCGGCTCCTCGATTATCCAATGCTTTCAATCTCTTGCACTGCTTCTCATAAATAGCTCTTAACCTCTCTTCGTCCTGAGAACAGTGTTAAATACAAACACAAATAAGAACAATTTGAAAGGAACCGTCCAATATTTACTAATTTATTAATACAAACAGTTTGGCATATAAAAAAACAATGCTGATTATGCAGGACATATTGATCATAAGAGAGTACATGTTATTGATTTACGAAGATCCAATTTATATCATCTCTCCAACAACATAAATGTATGAAAGGGAAACTATATATAGGAATTTCAGAAGCCTTCGTCCCCTAAAAGAAGGAAATATGGTAAATCAGCTAGATGGATTTCAAATTATCAATCGCTCCAACATTTTCTAATTTCATGAACAATTTCTGCTAAAGAATCCTAACATTTAACTAATTTCAAAGCATCATATTCACACCTTAACTTCCTTGTATAATTTCTTTTCCCATGCATAAAGTTTCTCCAATGTAGATGAAAGGTTTATCGGATTTGATATCAACTCTTTCTCAGGCTCCCCACAGTATGCTTTGGCCAATTTCATTGTCCTAGAAGAAAATTGTATTGGCGGCCCAGATGGAGGATGCGAAGGTGGCTTGGAGGGCGCTAGCATCTCCAATATCCTTGAATAGATAACTGCATAAAAGCACATAGCAAGACATTAAACCTGTAAACAGTAATATTCACATCATTTAGTTGATAAAATTTCAAACTCAATGTGAAAGATAGTATAGAGAATAAAAATTCAACAAAACTAGCAATAAAACCCTACACAAAATATAACATATATGCAGTAGAAAATTCATCTGAACTATCATACTTGCAAATCACAATGAGCCTATTTCTGAAAGTTGTAAGCAATTAACCTTTTCCTAATAATATCATGTAAGAAAAACCATTGTCCATAACATGCATATCTCGTGTTTATTCTAGCACAATCTATAGCACCATAATGAAGCCAGATCCAAAAAAGAACTCAAAGTAAAAATCCCTGATACCTCTAAATGCAGCAAGCCTTGACTGATAAGGTGGTTTGTAAACCTCGAGAAGAAATGCAACCTCTTTTCCATGATTAGATGCAGTCTCAAACTCATCTCTAATCTCCCTAACAACCTCTTTTAGATCCCTAGTTCCATGTGGAGACAAAGTGCTTAAGCTACTCAACATAGAAGATTCACCATCAATCTCCACCGTTGTAACAGTCGCATCTTCATCACCCTCAATCTCAAAACTCACCCCTTTCTTTCTAGGAGGAGATCCTTTAGGAACAACATTATCAGAACTCAATTTTTCACTAGAAGAAATCGAATCACCACTACCTTCGCTGCTATGAAACCGCACCGTTTTGGAACTTCCCTCGCTACTACTCACCTGTTGCAACGGCACTTCCTTCGATTTCGAAGTACCTTCACCAAAATCTCCACCCTTAACAACCTCTTCCTTTTCCTTCTCCACTTCCTCTGCCACTTTCTTCTTCTTCTTCTCATGACGAACCTCCTTCACCGTTTCCTGCTCCGTTTCATCTTCTAATTCAGGAATCCCTTCTCTCTCCCTCACTTCCTTCGAATCAGGACTACTCCCACTCGACGCTAACCCTAACCCTAATCCATAACTTCCATAACCAGAATAATTATTATCAACACTCTCAAAAAAGTTAAGAAAATCCCAAGTAGAAACCCTCGGCGGTGAAGGTGGAGCCGGAGCCGGCGGAGGCGGCGCCGGCGTAGAAGGTCCCGCCGGAAAACCAAAAAAACCACCACCACCCCCATTCATACCATTATACCCATAACCACCATAAGGAGAACCAGTCCATTGTCCAGTTTCCGCGACGTGTCTCTCCGGTTCTTGATAGATCACAGATTTTCCACGAGGTGCAGACTTCTTCATGTAATAAGCATAACTATTAACCCCTGGTTGATTTTGATTCCAATCTTGTTGATATGGATATGGATCATTATACCCGTATGAAGAAGATGGTTCGGGTTCTGGTTCGTGTTCGTATTCGTATTCAGGTTGGTGTCCATATTCAAATCCTCTTTCTCTTTCAGGTTCGGATTCAGCCTCGGGTGTTCGATGTTGATGATGATGAAGAACATGATCTGAAGAAGGTGAACTTAACTCCGATCCAGAAGAAAGATGCAAATGAGAATCATCATCATCATCATCATCATGGTGGTTGCTACTATTCTTAGACGATTTACCTTCACGAGAAGGCAATGTGAGAACAGGTGAGGAAATTGAAGAAGAAGAAGGAGTAGAACCAGTAGGAAGAAAAAGATCTTGATCGGAGAATCTCCGAAGAGCTTCTCCGATGTCTCTAAGAGACTGTAAATAAGAAAGATGCGCGGCGGCGAGAGCGTATCTTTGATCGGAAGCGTTTTTGAGAAAGTTTTTGCGTTCTCTGCAAAGAGTTACCACGGGGAACTCCTCCACTTTGGAGCCCCCGCAGCCCATGTTAATTTACAACTTTGTCGTGGTTTTTGGTGGTGTTGTTGAGAAAAGGAAGCATAATGAAGGGAAGAAAGATGGTTTCAGTGAGGGTAATAGTGGAATAATAATAATACTAAAATGGAGGCATGGGAAAATGTGGTTGTTGTGTTGTGGTGTTCTGCATTTTTTGTGTTGTTACTGAGAGGGTGAAAATTAGTGAAGGAAAAGGACGAGAGTGAAATCTGACCGTTGATAGGTGAATAATGATAGATCGTGGATCGATTTGGAAGGAGAGGGAGAAGAAATTAGAAATGACTAGAACAGAAAGAGCCAAGGATTGAGTTCAGAGTACAGAGTGTGTGAGAGAGAATTGAGATTTAGAATTAAGTAATAAAAAAAGAGGGAAAATGGCATAGAGATTGGTGATGTTGGGGATCTGTAAATTGTTGTTGTTGTTCAGAGAAGGATCTTTCTTAGTTTCTTTGCATTTGGAAATGCAAGTTGCAAACCCGCCATCACCAACGGAACCCTTTCATCATTTATTACTATTATTATTGTTATTGTTATTACCACTTTCTTTTCTCATATACTCCATTTATTTTGTCGCATTAAATTAAATTAAACAAATCTGTGTTTGGAATTAATTAACAGGGTGCATTCACGCTCGTAGTTATTTCGGCGAACCCTCACTCAAAATCATTCCACGCGTTTATTACACGTACAGTTTTGATGTCGATGCTAGCGGATTACTTTTTTCAAACACGCAAAAAAAACAAATTATGATATTTCAATTCAACTGCATGTCATTATAAATCAATTAGAACACTCTAATGAATTGATTAAAAGAAAACGCACAATTTGGGGGACTAAGCAAAAAAACCCAAGAAAAATGAGTAATGATAATTCTCATTAGAAAAACTTCAAAATTTTAGTGGGATAAATTGAGTATATTATCCTCAATCAAATTAAACTCGTGTATTAGTAACTCGAATTTGTGGTGAGTTTCCTTTATGATTTAGTTTGGCAGAAGACAATATTGGTAGGTAAAAGTGGCTTTAATTAAGAATCTAAGATATCAATATTTGTTTCTTTTTTTCTTACACACCTTGGTGATACTTTTGGGACCGCGGGGACTGCATGATACCAACTGTTTTTTTTTTTACAGAACTATATGGTACAAACTTATACAGAAAGAAACATGTGCCTTTAATAAAAACAAAATGCGGAAACTTGGTGATGTTTATTGGATTATTAAATACTAGTTAACATTAAATCATTAAGATTTTCTTAATTTAGAAGTAAAATTGTCTGCAAGAAACATTTTGTGTTAAACTATTCAATCATTAAGATCCTCTCAAAAAAAAAAAAGTAATATTGTTTGCATTAAACTTTTTGTGTTAAACCATTCAATAATTAACCTTTTGCGAGAAACCTTTGATATTCATGTTCAAGTGGGAATACGCCAGGATTATCAAGTTTTGGGTGTTAACTACATTAAAAATGCTAAGTACGTTAATTAGAGTCAAAATCTCTCCATTTATGTCTTTTTTTCATTGCTCTATTTAGAGGGAGAGATAAAGACACAAAAAGTAAAAAGAAAATAATGAAGGCGCGACCCACTCAATTGTAGGACCCACAACGTTTTTTGTGTATATCTCTTTCTAAATCACATTCTCCATTTATTTTTATAAATGGAAATGATTCTTACTCCATTAATTTAGCCTATTACTTTCCTTTTTTGTGTAACAGGTCTTAAATTAGCCTATTACTTGTTATAGGTCAGTTTTTATTTTGTGAGGTAGACATGGTCATTTGGAAAGCATAACAAGCATTGTAGTAAGTATCCCATTATATGTATCCCGATGCGATACGAAAACAGCCATGGTCGATACGTATTAGGGTTTGTATCTCAAATGATCATGTATTGTTGGCGTATCCCATGTATCGCTCATGTATCCCATGTATCACAATTCAATCTAGTATCTTACGATACTTGTGACATTCACATTTAACTCGCAAAAATCAGGATGCGCGACCCATATTTTACCTTTTTTTACATGACTCGGTACATGAATCAGGACGGGTTTGTGTGACCTATCTGATATGACAAGGTGAACCGCTTTGTATTCTAGGGCTTTGTTTTACTATTCCCAAAAGCCACACACATTCTTGAACTTTACAACATCCCACACCAAGAAACTTGAATAGGGCACAATAAGAAGGGAAATTAGTGAGACTCATGAGAGTGAAATTAAAGAGATAGTTGAAGATAGAGATGAAGTGGAAGAGAATGAGATACCTAAAGTTGAGGATGAACTAATAGTGTGTTTGGTTCCAAACATTTTCACCGCAGTCGCGCGTTCTTATGTCTTTTCAATGTGAAAATAAGAAGCTAGAATTTTTAGCTTTAGAAAAAAATACATGTCTGCAAGTCTTCTATCGTTGTTCTAATCAATCACTAAGTGAGATTGACCATGGAGAGGATGAACTAAAAAGTAATTAGGATTTATGAGTTATGATTTTTGTCTTTATTGAAGATTAAAAACATCTTCTTTCTTTTAGTTTTGAAGTATTTTAGAATTTGGAGTTATTTTTTATTTTGATTGAATTAAGAATGTTTTGTGTTATTTATTTTTGTTTATGACTTGAGTTTTGAAGTACCTTGAAGTTTATATACGATATTTGAAATGTTTTGGAATTTATATATGATACTTTAACCACATTTTTCTTTTCATGTATCTTATATGAACAAAATAAACCTATAGACGGCTCATAACTACTTTACCACTAAACTTTGGATAATTCATATATTACGGAGCCGTCTTTGGATAATTCAACTCAACGCTTTGAAAACATAGTATCATTTACTACTTTTCTACGTTACACAAGCATGTTTTGGCTTTGTTTGGTAAGCTGATTGTATGAATCAACCGAACACACAAACATTTAATTTCGGTGGGCGAGGAAATGCTGTTGATAATTGCTAATGCTGACAATGTAACGATGACATCAACTACTGTACTAAACGCAACCATTCCATGAGCTACACCTTTTATAGTGAGACATCAAGACAAAGTCTACAAAAAGTTTTCATTTTATATACTTCTTTTATACTCAAACAAATCATGGTATGAAAAATACTTTTATATCTTAGGATCAATTATACTTTACTTCTTAATTAATGTTAGTTTAGTTTGCACTTTTTACCCTAATTACCTTAAATGAAGCATTTGACTTCGTAACATTTTTTTAATTGTAGAATCATCTTTATTATAATTTATAATATCATTATTAAAATATCTACAATGGTGGGTATATCAACTATTTAGCAATAAATTAACTAAACACTTTTATAGTGAAGTAAATTGTTTGGATGGTCCTAGAGAATGATGATTATAGAAACACCATTTCTTCACTTTTTATAAGCTTCATTTGATAAGTTGTATTAAAATAAATAAATTTTATTGAAACTTAAAGTATAGTAGAGTTATTTGTGGGATTAATTTTGTAAAAAATGAGGTGTTTGGATGAAGAAAATGGTTGTTTGTCAAATGGTGACATTAAAAAAATGACATGTATATATGAAACTCACATAACGTAAGTATTTAAAATTGTGAGCTTCATTGCGTATTCGTTTAAGTACATGCACCCATTGAGAGGGATTTCACTTATGTGACAATGTGGTGGGAATGTCACATGACATTGCTCAACTACAATCTACAATGCCATACAAGTGGGATCTGATTGAAACAGGGTGGTAAATTAAAAAAATGGGTCTTGTTAACGAGTGTCTTAAGGATACTCTTTAATGATTCCCAATTAAGAAACTATTTATTGAAAATGTCCAATACTTTTAATTTTTGATGTATTAAATGCACAAGTTTGTATAAAAACTTACTATATAGAGTCCTTAAAGAACGTCTTAAGAGCATCTGTTAACATTTCTCTTTAAAAAAAAGACTTTTCTTTGTTTCATTTTCTTCTTAAATTTTACTTACATGATGAAATTTCTAACAGTCTGGTGTCATGCAGATACACCATTTTTGTACATGGTTACAATCATACATTACTTCCAATTCCGTTGAAGCAATTTTTCTTCAACATGCATTTTTGTGAAATGTACATAATTCTTTCTTGGGTCCTTAAACTTTGACATTCACCTCAACAACCTGTCTTATCATTTGATCTAAAATAAACTTCGTAGATCAAGACAGGCTCATAGACTATGCAAACAAGGCTACCGCATATGGTCCAAAATTAGTGTTGTCTTAAACTAATTAGTGTTGTCTTAAACTAACACTCCTCTTAATACAAAATATTCAACCTAATTTAAGAGTGACTAATTTCTATCAACGAGTTTCATATAATAATGGATAGAGGGAGTAAGAATACTACTCGTGAAGTTTCTAAAGCCTAAACTGATATTCAAATTTTTTTACGGAATAAAATACTCCTAACTCAATTTTTGTAGGTCTTGAGTTTGACCATATTAGACATTCATGCATTGGACATATCAACGTCGCTCATACAAAGTTCAAATTCCAACCATTCAATATTCAAAGTTTCAATAACTGCTGTCCTTTTTATTAAAATAAATTATATGGTCATGGAATTCAATTTGTTTACAATTTGACACAAGACTTTGTTCCCTTTATTGTCAACAATTAAATCGGTAAATAGAATCAAATTCTCGTGTAGCTCTTGGAGAGAAAAATGAGGCATTTGAGGGTCCCCGTGGCCGTACATAAATCATGCATGGTCTTTGTCCACACTTTGTGATTTCGCCAATTAAAAACTACTTCTTAGAAAGCTCTAATTGACATTTTGGTTTAAATAGTAAACGATTTGAGTCACTTAATTAAGTGTTTAGAAGTTTGATCTCTAACCCTTACTTGTGAAGAAAAGTTGATTGAAATTAGAGAATTTAAACTGTGTTCTTAGTTGATTCTGTAATAGAGATTAACCATCACGCTGAAATATATTCTAATTGTATGTATGGTAACAAACCATATTCTAAAATGAATCGTCGCATTATTTAATTGTATACTTCTTATTAGTAATTGATTTTTGTTCTATGTGTTCGTTTTGATATTTAAGTTCTTATTTTGTTTATTATACCTTATTCCTCACTATTGGATTTCGATTTATGGTAACACACATTCAGATAGGGAAAATGGCTTAGAGAGAAAGTGAATTGCTAAATAAAACTACTTTATTCGTGGGTACGAGGCTCATTCCACTCAACAAGGCTCAATACAATCAACACAAAAAGTTACTTGCATAACAAGTAATTTAACTAGTTAGCTAACTTCTTAACTAACTAATACTACTTTGATTTATATGCTCCAACACATCCCTTTAAATCAAGGTCTTTAAGCTAAGAACACTGAACATGTTGCTCATTCAACTTTTCAATCTTCAAAGGCTTTATAAAGACATTGAGATATAATTCAGTCTATTATCTATAGAACTCTTTTTTCTTTTTTCGTTTTTCGTTTTTTTTTTCTCGCAAAAGTACTCTAAAAAACTTAAACACTTAAAAGTTCAAACACCCTAATGAAGGAACTAAACGTGTTCTGTTTTTATGATTTGTGATATTGTAAGTTTTTTACTTAAGGTCTAAACTTAATTTCACATTTTTTATAGACTAAAAGGTCTTCATTAAAATAAACAATTTTTTGATGAAATTCATTCGTTCAAATTTTTTAGTCTTGACCATAGACATTTATGTATTGGTGAAATCAACATAGCTTTTACAAAGTCCAAATTCCAACCATTTATGTATTGGCATGCTCGTGGAATTCAATTTCTTTACAGTTTGACACAATACTTGTTCCCTTCATTGTTAACAACTGCATGAGCAAATAGAATCCAATTCTCGTGCAGCTCATAGAGAAGATGAAGCATTTAAGAGTCACCGTACATAAAGTATACATAGTCCCTCAGCTCATTATCATTTCATCAATTTAAAATATACGACAACAGTCATATTTTATCCTATTGAGAGAGGTCGGCTCACCAAATTAATATATACAGTAGAAACTCTATAAATTAATAATGTCGGGACTGGAGAAATTTATTAATTTAGAGAGTTATTAATTTATCGATAAATTAATAATTATTAATTTAAAGAGTTTTTAAGTAATTATACTGTACATACCAAACAAAAAGGCAAATTAGTCTATGTCTCT
>Ga0099826_10000276_pt1 | contig 22900 bp, 27 predicted proteins | sample Mtrugardesep15_FD_76830 | JGI IMG/M metagenome (GOLD analysis project Ga0099826, IMG submission 76830) | Root nodule microbial communities of legume samples collected from California, USA - M. trunc garden sep15 | ecosystem: Host-associated > Plants > Roots > Nodule | place: USA: California... | reverse complement strand
GAGAATGTGATCCGTTTTGACTGACCAGAGCCCCCCCGGCGGCGGAAAACTTCCGCCAGGCATTGAACCGATTTCCATCATGGAGGAAATGCAGCGGTCGTATCTCGATTACGCCATGAGCGTCATCGTGTCCCGCGCGCTTCCCGATGTGCGAGACGGCCTGAAGCCGGTTCATCGCCGTATCCTCTACGGCATGTCCGAACTCGGCATCGACTGGAACAAGAAATACGTCAAATGCGCCCGCGTCACCGGTGACGTGATGGGTAAATTCCATCCGCACGGCAATTCGGCGATCTATGACGCGCTGGCGCGTATGGCGCAGGATTGGTCGCTGCGTCTGCCGCTGATTGACGGACAGGGCAATTTCGGCTCCATCGATGGCGATCCGCCGGCGGCCGAACGTTACACCGAATGCCGTCTCGAAAAGGCCGCGCATTCTCTGCTCGACGATCTCGACAAGGAAACGGTCGATTTCCGCGACAACTATGACGGCACGCTGCAGGAGCCGGTTGTCGTTCCCGCGAAGTTCCCGAACCTTCTGGTCAACGGGGCAGGCGGCATCGCGGTGGGCATGGCCACCAATATTCCGCCGCACAATCTGTCCGAGGTTATCGACGGCTGCGTCGCGCTGATTGAAAATCCGGCGATCGAACTGCCCGAGATGATGCAGATCATTCCCGGACCGGATTTCCCGACCGGCGCGCTGATCATGGGCCGTTCAGGCATCCGCTCGGCTTATGAGACCGGCCGTGGATCGGTCATCATGCGCGGCGTCGCCACCATCGAGCCGATGCGCGGCGACCGCGAACAGATCATCATCACCGAAGTTCCCTATCAGGTGAACAAGGCCTCGATGATCGAAAAGATGGCCGAGCTGGTCAAGGAAAAGCGCATCGAGGGCATTTCCGACCTGCGCGACGAGTCCGACCGCCAGGGTTATCGCGTCGTCATCGAACTGAAGCGCGATGCCAATGCCGAAGTCATCCTGAACCAGCTTTATCGCTACACGCCGCTGCAGACCTCCTTCGGCTGCAACATGGTGGCGCTGAACGGCGGCAAGCCGGAACAGATGACGCTGCTCGACATGCTGCGGGCCTTCGTTTCCTTCCGTGAAGACGTCGTCAGCCGCCGCACCAAGTATCTGCTGCGCAAGGCACGCGACCGCGCGCATGTCTTGGTCGGTCTGGCGATTTCGGTCGCCAATATCGACGAAGTCATCCGCGTCATCCGTCATGCTCCCGATCCGGCTTCGGCCCGCGAGCAGTTGATGACCCGGCGCTGGCCGGCGCAGGATGTGGAAAGCCTGATCCGTCTCATTGACGATCCGCGCCACCGCATCAACGAAGACGGCACCTACAATCTTTCCGAAGAGCAGGCGCGCGCCATTCTCGAATTGCGCCTTGCCCGCCTCACCGCGCTTGGCCGCGATGAGATCGGCGACGAGCTGAACAAGATCGGCGCTGAAATCAGCGAGTATCTGGACATTCTGTCGTCGCGCGTGCGTATCCAGCAGATCGTCAAGGACGAACTTGTTTCGATCCGCGACGAGTTCGGCACGCCGCGCCGGTCGCAGATCGTCGAGGGTGGTCCTGACATGGACGATGAAGACCTCATCGCCCGCGAGGATATGGTCGTTACCGTTTCGCATCTCGGTTACATCAAGCGCGTACCGCTGACCACCTACCGGGCGCAGCGCCGCGGCGGCAAGGGCCGTTCCGGCATGGCGACGCGCGACGAGGATTTCGTCAACCGTCTCTTTGTTGCCAATACCCATACGCCGGTGCTGTTTTTCTCCTCGCGTGGCATCGTCTACAAGGAAAAGGTCTGGCGCCTGCCGATCGGTACACCGCAATCCAAGGGCAAGGCCCTCATCAACATGCTGCCGCTGGAGCCCGGCGAACGCATCACCACCATCATGCCGTTGCCCGAGGATGAGACCGCCTGGGAAACGCTGGATGTGATGTTCTCGACGACGCGCGGTACGGTTCGCCGCAACAAGCTCGGCGATTTCGTTCAGGTCAACCGCAATGGCAAGATCGCCATGAAGCTGGACGAGGAGGGCGATGAAATCCTCTCCGTCGAAACCTGTACCGATCGTGACGACGTGTTGCTGACGACAGCGCTCGGCCAGTGCATCCGCTTCCCCGTGGACGATGTGCGCGTCTTTGCCGGCCGCAACTCCGTCGGCGTGCGTGGCATCAACATGGCTGAGGGCGACCGCATCATCTCCATGACCATCGTTGGCCATGTGGAAGCCGAACCGTGGGAACGTGCCGCCTACCTCAAGCGCTCGGCCACCGAGCGCCGTGCCGCAGGCGTGGACGAGGAAGATATCGCACTCGTCGGTGAGGAAGTGACGGAAGAGGGTGAACTCAGCGAAGAGCGTTATCAGGAGCTGAAGGCCCGCGAAGAATTCGTGCTGACGGTTTCCGTGAAGGGCTTCGGCAAACGTTCGTCTTCTTACGACTTCCGCACCTCGGGCCGTGGCGGCAAGGGCATCCGTGCCACCGATACCGCCAAGACCAACGAAATCGGCGAACTCGTCGCTGCCTTCCCGGTGGAAGAGGGCGACCAGATCATGCTGGTTTCCGATGGTGGTCAGCTCATTCGTGTGCCGGTCAACGGCATCCGCATCGCCAGCCGTGCCACCAAGGGCGTCACGATCTTCTCCACCGCCAAGGACGAGAAAGTGGTTTCTGTGGAGCGCATCAACGAGCCTGAGGGCGACGATGAGGCGGAGAACGGCAATGGCGAAGAGGCGGATGATAATCTGCCGGATGCGCCTGAAGCACCGGAGAGCGAGGCGTAAGCCGCCTCGTTTCTGCCTTGTCAAATAACAGAAAACCCCGCGGTGCTTGAGCGCCGCGGGGTTTTTCTTTGGGTCTTGCTTGCTGCGTCCGGTTCGTTACCGGATTCGGATATGGATTGGTGCGCGGCCCGAGCGGTGGGCGACATGAAGGTGGATTCGGGCTTCTGGCTGGTTGGCGCGCCAGGCGCGGGCACCGTGCGACAGAAGCAGGCTGACGAGATCACGCGTCTTTGCCTTGGAACGGTTGAGACCGAGATCGGCGATACGCATTGCCGCCTCGTGAATGGGATGCAGAACCGACTGGCTGCCATGCCCGTTGCCAGACGCAATGTCCGAATAATTCTCGTTGACTGCCATCTTGGAAAGCCTCGCTACTCATTACACAATTCGAGGAGACAGGCGATGTTTCGACCATGAAGCACCGCCTGCGGAAACATTAGTTACTGGAGTGACGCCCAGCAACTCACGCCTTTCTTTTTCAATACGTTACATGCATTTACCGCAGCGTTCTGGCCGTCAAAGCCGCCGAAACGGGCGCGGTAGATCTGGGAGCCGTCCTTGCTGAAGGCGACCGTGAAGGGTTTTGCGGAGCGCAGTGCCGCGCCGCCTTTTTCCTGTGCGTTCTGTAGCAGGCCACGGGCGGAGTTTTCGTCCGGCGATGCGCCGATCTGGATGACCCAGCCACCCTGCGGCGCCTCTGCCCTGGGGGAGACGGAAGGTGCGGCGGATGCGGATGCTGCCGTCGATGCCGTGACGATATTGTCCACCTTGGTCGAGTTGGTGATCAGCTTACGATCGGGAGCGACCGGTGCGCGAACGATCGGATCCTTGCCCTTCTGCCAGGTGGCCGCTTCCATGGCCTTGACTGCGGCATTGGAAGAAGAGCCTGCAAAGGCTGTGACGGGTGCTTCTTCGTAACGGGTCTGCGGAACGGGACCGGCGTTGGGCAGGCCGGAATCGGTTGCGGCGACTGCCACGGAAGGAGAAGGCACGGCTGCCGCTACGGTAACGGGTTCTTCGACCGGGGCAGAACGCGTCTGTGCGATCAGGTTGCTGTTGCCACCGCGCGATGCCTGCGGCAGATAGGTTGCGACGAGCTTGCGCATGGTGGCGTCACGGGCGGCGCTGGAGCGTCCGCCGAGAACGACGGCGACGATAGAGCGGCCATCGAGCTGCGCTGATGTCGCCAGATTGCTGCCGGCTGCGCGGGTGTAACCGGTCTTGATGCCATCCACGCCCTTAACCGTTCCGACGAGGCGATTGTGATTGCCAATCACCTGCTTGCCGAAATTGAAGGTTCGGGTGCTGAAATAACCGTAATATTGCGGGAAATGCTGGCGAAGCGCGATGCCGAGACGGGCCTGGTCGCGTGCCGTCGTCATCTGCGCCGTGTTGGGCAGGCCGTTGGCATTGCGATAGGTCGTGCGGGTCATGCCAAGTGCACGGGCCTTTGCCGTCATCATTCTGGCAAAACGGTCTTCCGAGCCGCCGAGATGTTCGCCGAGCGCGGTCGCCATATCGTTTGCGGACCGGGTAACGAGGGCAAGGATAGCCTGTTCCACGGTAACGCTGCCGCCGGCGCGCACGCCGAGCTTCGACGGCGGCTCCTTGGCGGCATTGGCCGAAACAGTCACCCTGGAATCAAGCGAAATACGTCCGCTGTTGAGCGCCTCGAATGTCAGATAAAGCGTCATCATCTTCGTCAACGATGCCGGATAACGCAGACCGTCAGGATCCTCACCATACAGGACCTTGCCAGACTTTGCGTCGATGACGATACCCGCATATTTCGGGTCGGCCTTTGCGGTCTGAACGGATGTTGCGGCTATGAACGCCGCAGCAAGGGTCAACGCAACAAACCTCACGAAAGACGTTGCACCCGCTTTGCGCGAATGTGCTCCAGATAGACTTTTCAACACTGCTGAACTCTTCAATCGCATATTTCTGTTCCGCTCGGACACGCCCCGCCCGATGCTCCGGGAAGAAACTTTATCGGGATGGCGTTACCAAGTGGTTTATGAAAGGTATCCGCCTTCCATAAAATGCGACTTTTCGCACCCAATCTGTGCCGTGCCGTGTCACGGCTTTCCGTCTTTTACGAGGCGTTGCGCGATATAGGTTTTCACATCCGCATCAAGCTTTTGCCATTGCGGCAGCAGATTGGCCGAGAAACGGTAAAACAGGCTGAGGTCCTGGCCAATATGGATATCCCTCTGACAGTCGCTGCCCGTTGCTTCCTGCGGTGGCTGCGGCAGGAGGCAGCGCGCCACAAAGGTATCGTCGTTTTCACGTTCGCCGGTCAGGATGACTTCCTTGCCATAGCCGGAATCGGCGCGCAGGCGATGCAGCAGGAGGCCGTGTTTCAGCGGCACGGGTTTGCCTTCGGTCAGCCGTGAATAGATCGGCCCAAAACGGCCCGACATATCTTCGGACATGGTGCTTTGCGACAGCTGGACGAAGATCAGCCCCGCCGCCTGAGCAGGATCGTCGAAGATCGCGCGATTCGCATCCTCATATCCTTTGAGGTCGGGCCATGTGAGATAGAGGTCAACCCGTTCGCTTTCGCCGCCCTGTCTCTCTAAAGGGGTTCGCAGCGTGTTTTTGGCGAGCCTCAGCCGATCATCGCCGATGGTGATCGCCACCTCATCGGTATCGGTCACATGTCCCGCTTTGAGAATCCGCTCGCCATACCATTTGATGCCGACATTGAGGGCGGCGAGGATGATGAGAAGAATTCCGGCAATGAGGGCTGCGCAGCGCACGAGAGACGATGAAAGCAGGGGTCTTTGGTCGTGCATGGACTTCCATATTCGTTCCGGCCGCCGGATGATTTTCCAGACGGAAAATAGCCGTACAAAGCTTTAACCCGAGGTGGCCGGCATTGAAATGACGTTTTGCCGCTGCTACCTGATACCAACCAAACAAAGGACGGCAGATGGCAGCGCGCGACAGATATTCCCGAAAGCTCGAATGTTCCAAATGTGGTCATCAGGGTTTTGCCGAGGCGTCGGAATCGGATGACAAGAGCCGCCGCGACGTGGATTTTCGCATCGATGACATGCCGAGGGGATTTCGCACGGAACGCGCCTCGGGCGATCCGACGGATTTTATGATCCGCTGCGCCCAATGCGGCAATATATTCCGCTTCCAGCAGAAAACCGCCTATGCGCCTGGAGGCGAACCGCGCGTGAAGGCCTGAACGGGAGGTGGTAGGATGACTTTACCGCAACAACAGAGCGGTGGCCCGCAAAGGCGCAAGCCGATCTGGCCCTGGATCGTGCTTCTGGTTCTGACTCTCTCGGCCATCTATTCCTATAATCGCGCCAGCGAGATCATTGCGGAATTCTCCGACACCCTGCCACCGGCGCTGCTCAACCTGTTCGAGGATATTCTCAGGGGCGACGGCCGGCACGGCAATGGCGGACCAGGCATCGGCGTTTGAGGCAAAGACGTTATAGCGCGGCGCTGGCCTTTTGGCTGCTTTTCCTCTTGCGTGACCATAAAAGAAAAAAAGCCCCGCAAACGGGCGGGGCAGGTTGATCGCTCGGGGAAAGTTGGGCAATGCCCGGGAGCGATGGCTTGATATAAGTGACAATAGTGCTGACGCGATAGGTCATTTCCGTCCCAAACAGTACGCCTATGCATAAATTTCGCTCAATATGCCGATTTTTGAACGATGAGTTATGCGAATCTGTAAGACAACTTGACAGACTTTTGCTTTATTCTTTGCATTGCCTCGAATTGCACATATTCGCCTTTAACATAACGTGACATGAGCAGACGTATGGATAAATCGGGAATCCTTTTCGTGGCGCTTTTGCTGGTGCTTGTCGCAATCGTTCTCAGCCTGACACTGTTTGATTCAGCGCAGCAGGTTCCCAATGTTCCTTCCGGGGAAGGCTCGCTGCTGCCTTCTGGAACCACGCCCGGACAATGATCCGCAAGGGGATCCTCGCAGGGAAAGTGCAGAGAGGCATCCGCTTGAAGTAGCGGGATTGACGGCCATTTTCAAAACGCTATAAAGCCTCACCACCGAAGGATGGGTGTCCGAGTGGTTTAAGGAACCGGTCTTGAAAACCGGCGTGCGTGAGAGCGTACCGTGGGTTCGAATCCCACCCCATCTGCCATTGGCCTTGATTTCATTGAGTAATTTTGATTTTTTCGCCGCTTGCCATACCCTAAAATCTTTCGCCGCAGCACGTACTTTTGTACTCCGTGGTTCCGCCGTGCCGCTGTGCGCGGTCAGTCGGCCTGCGTTCATCGCTTCTGTGATTCGATCACTGACCTGAAATGAAATCCATAAGTTCTTCTGGCGATGTTTTCGTTAGCCCCTCTTGGAAAAGCCGACGCTGGTAATTCATAAGAGCGGCAACCATTGTAGGTTTGCCGTAATGTGGCCCGACGATGGACACCCAAAGCTCAAGCTCTCGTTCCGTGGTTTCAGCATCACGATTGAGCAGCTTCGCTGTAGCAATGATGGCACCAGCGAACTTCGGATCAACAGCATCAGCCGGTTCACTCCAGCGGCCCTTTTCACCGTAGGCGTCGGTGTAAAACGCAAGTTGCTTAACACTGTCTAGCATAGCCGTGTGTTCCGCAGTTGGGTCGGCTGCGAGACGTAAGTCCTGTAGTGTTCTCGCGCCATCAGCAGCGAGCTTCGGAATTATCCATTGAACATTCTTCGCGCGGTGATTTCTGTAATCTTTCCATCCGGACTTAAGGGTTTCGGGATCGCTCGCCAGCACTATAATTTTGATGGCCTGAACCTTCCCAAGTTCTTCAATAGCTAAGATTGCCAGAGCGCTTGCCGAAGGATGTCTCCCGTTAGCTAATAGCAATTCGGCATCGGTTATCAGGCGGGCTGCGTTGCTACGCGCTAACGCGATTCCATCCGCTGCTTGGCGCGGCGTTAGACGGCCCTTATACTGAGTTAATCGTGATGACATGATCACATAGTAGGCCGAGCCTTAGTTTTCACGCCAGTGATTCTTTTGGCCGAATCTAGAAAAGCCCCAAGGCATGAACCAAGGGGCTTTTGATCAATGTGCAGCAGCGTAAAGCGCCTTCAGTTCGTCCAAGTCTTCAGCGAGCATGGCGCTGTAGGCCGTTGCCGCCGCTTCGGCCAGTCCTTTGGCGAAGGGTGAGTTTCGCACCCACTGAAGCGTTGACTGTTCCGCCTTCGGCTTGACGTGCGCCACGGCAAACCCGTGTTCATGATCATGGGTCAATACTACATCGCGGATCGTCAGTTGCATGTCGGGCAAGAAGAATTGGACCTTTGCCAGCTTGCGGAAACCCGTTTCCCGGTCATAGCCCTTACTGATAGGCTCAATGCTGATAGTCTTTACCTTCACGGTGTTCCTCCTTCTGCTGTGAACGTGATGAAAGCTCCTTTCTGATCCGGCTTCATCATTTTGACGTTGTAAGAGCGCCCGGAACGCTTGTCCCGAATGCTCCATGTTGTGTTGACGGCCTTAATGGCGGGCTGCTGGCGGACAGTGATTTCCACCGTTGAAACGCCTCGCGGGACGTTATTCAAAACCATTTCATCGCCACTACGGACCTCGATTTGACCCGACGTGATGAAGATCGTTGTCACAGGACCGGCTCCGGGGATCACACCCCCGAAACCGTCATTGCCATCTGTCTTGCGCCGGAACTCAAAAACGCCGCGAAGATTTCCGCCGCCCGTCATTGTTGACCCTCCGATGCCTGGGCATTTTGTGACACGCCAAGACGGGCCATGTTGAGCGGCTCCATGTAGGTGTCACCACCCGGAACCTTCGACATGTTTTCGAAACCGCGAATTTCATCGACCGACAGGAAGCCAGCTTCCCGGCCAATCTTGTAAGCCGTGTAGCGGGTAGCCAAATCACCACGAAGCAAGCCTGATAGGTCATGCTCTATGTAGTGCGTCTTTCGAGCCTCCGGCGAAAGCAGCGTTGTGTTGTAGACGCTTTCTATTCGCTTAGCCCAAGGCGCAAGGACTCGAGTCACGAGAGCGCGACTTTCCTCGCCAATGTTGCTGTAGGTCGCATCGTCCGTAATGCCGACTGCGGAAGGCGGGACGCCATACACGCGGCAAATATCCAGATTGGACAGCTTGCGGCTTTCGAGGAATTCGGAGTCCTTGGAAGAAAACTGGAAAGTCTCGAATTTCGCGCCGCCGTCAAGAATCATTACCTCACCGGCTTTCATCTGCCCCACGAAGCGCTCCTTGAACTTCGCGATTGCGCCGTCCTTGCCGGGGCCGGAGAGCTTTTCAGGAAACACCATCGCTCCAGCCGGACGGAAGTTGTTTTCTGCCGCCGCGCCTGCTGTATCCTGTTGAGCCAAGGCAAGGCCGAAGGTCGCACTTGCTATCTGGATAGGCGAAAGACCTAGAACGCCGTCTTTCGTCCGATAGCGCACATGCAAGATTTCGTCTTGCGTGAAGGTTTCCGTTCCACCGTTCGGCAATGCCACCTTGTAGCGAAGGCGTCCGGTCGAAAGGCGTTCCACCGTGACCGATGGCGACGGGATAGGATGCAGCGCGGTAATCTGGCTTCGTCCATTCCGCTCGATCCGGGCATAGGCATTGCCGTACATCAGCGCCGAAACATTCATCCATTCCCGGCCCTCAAAGGCGGTTAGGAGTGGCGAGAACGTATCTTTAAGCACCGGGTATAGTGCGTGATCAGAAGCCGTTTCCCGCCCACCGTCATCCGTTCTCCGGTAGACCTTCAGCGGCACGGCTGCCAGTTGTTCCGCGATTAGCTGGATACACCGATGGGCGACGGCATGGCCGCTGGCCTTCTCAATGTCGGCACGGGCCTGCCAGCGAGCGCCAAGGAATTCGCCTAGGAACGGATCGCTTGAAGAGACAGCGCGCGTTTCCTTTGTCTTAAACGGCCACATATGCACCTCCTTCCAATTCCAAGATTCGAATACGACGTTCCGCGTCCGTCATAGGCTTGCGGGACCGAACGGCTAGAGACGTGCCGGAATAGGCCGGAAACGCCTGCACAACGCTGATTTCGCGAAGGTCAACGGCCTTCAGGGTCCGCTTTTCGCCGTGCCATTCATCGCCGCCTTCTGGGACGTTGAAACCGAACGACATACCGCCGATATCATGGCGGGCAGCAAGCGAAGCGATATCGCGGCCCAACTGTGTGTCTGGCAAATCTAGTTCGAAACGGAGCCCTTTCTGATCCTCTTCGAGGATCAGGCTGCCCGACGCGCTACGGCCCAACACCTTGCCGGGGTCATGATCGACAAGCGCCAGAATGTCCGGGTTGGATCGAAGTGAGGCACCGAACGCGCCAGCCTGAATCACTTCGCTGAAATCGCCAATTCGTGTTTCAAGACCGAACGTCGCAACATAGCCCGTCAGTTTCTTTCCTACGGCCTTAACGTCGGTTGCCGCACGTTTTTCAAAGTTGCTCAAAACGATACCTCCCTGAATGGCTGCACAAGGGCGTCAACGCCGAATGAGATTGCTTGTGGTGGTTTCTCCGCTGCGGCCTCGCGAAAGGCAAACCAATGCCCGATTAGCAAAAGAGCCGCATGTTTGACGGGTGGTAAGGCCAGCTTCTCGGCAGGAACGCCGATTTCTGAAATGTAGCCTTCCGCCGCATTGATGAGTGTCGAGACGTAGGCGTCATCCTCCGGGTAATCTACCCGGAGGTGAGCCTTTGCCTCTGCCAAAGAGACAGACGCCATATTAGGCGACGGCCTTCCATGCGAACGCTTCAGGGTGGCGAACGGCAACGTCAGCATCAAGGAAGGCATGCAAGCGCAGACCGCCCTTCGAAGCGTCAGTGTAGGGGTTGGCGAGAATGTCCACGCCGCTCCAGTAACCCACCATCAAATTGGCCCACGCGCCGAAAATCAGCGGGTTTTCGCCGCCAATGGTAGGAACCTGATTTGTAGCAACGACGCGCTCGTTGTGGAACGTGTCAGCCGTCGAAATCGGGCGCTGCTGGCCGTCCTTCAGCTTGCGGGCAACCGCCATCAGGGCCGGATTGGTGAGGAAACCGGTGGTTCCGGTCACGTCGTCAATCTGGAGCGCGGCGATAAGGTCCGCTGCGATATCCGTGAGGTCGGTTTCAGCGGTGGCGTTCTCGGTAATCTGCGTCAGGATGCCAACGGGCTGCTTTGCGGCGGCGGTGCCGTTGATCGCAGCGGAGTCGAGAGCCTGCGCAAGAACGAAAGCCAAGTCCTGACGAAGCACGTTTTCGAGCGCAACGCCGTTCTGAAGAAGGAGGCGGCGGGAAAGGTACATTTCGCCGGAAACCGTCTTCGGAGACAGCGAAACCTTGTCAAAGGTCGAGTTGCTTTCCGTGGTCGCCTCGTCTTCGTTGATCCAATAGGCCTGCGGACCAGAGGTCAAGCGCGGCAGATCAAGATTGCCGGTCAGACCGGAAATCACAGTAGCGCCGAGAGACTGGACAGCAAGAACCGGGCGAAGACGATCAATCAAGCCGCCCATGTTGGTTGCAACGGTATTGCCAGCGGTGCCAGTCGTGAGCATGGCGCGGTTCTCTTCACCGAAGATGAGAGCCGTAGGAACCATAACGCCGCGCACCTCACGGCCCTTGGACAGTTCGTCATGGACTTCGCGTTCAACGCCGGTCAGGCTATCGCCATTGCCTTCGCGGATGGCCTTGGAAACGGAATAGGAGCGCAGTTCGCGGGCCATGGCGTCACCCTGCGGTGCGGCTTCGTGGCGTTCGAATTCTGCGATGGTTGCTGCATTTTTGATCTGGCCGTCAAGGGCGCGAATCTCGCCTTCGATTGCGGTAAACTTCGCGGTGTCCGGGTTCTCGCCGAGGGCCTTAAGTTCGTTGAGCTTTGTGGAACGGGTTTCGCGAAGATGATGAATGTTCAAATATAGTCTCCTTTTCTGGATAGCGCGCAAAGAGCCATGCCGATGCAGAATTGCTCGGTTGGGTAGGCGCGACAATGTCGTGGTTGTTATCGTGCCGCCTCTGCAAGAAACGGCTTCCTTTTCCGTGCTTCGCACGGGCTGCCCACCCCTCATTCGGGACAGGCTCGCCGGGTCAAGTCTTATGCTTGCGTCCGGTGATTTCGGTTATACTCAGTTTTGCTTTTGCATCAACAGTAAATCGCAAAATGCAACTGTATTTATTTCTGCTATGTTTGCTTGACAAAACAGAGGGGTCGGATTTTTTTTACTACGGTGCTATTGATCGATCAATTTTGCGCTGTGAAAGAACAGGCTCGCTGTATTTACCAGAATTTCTTCGCTGAAATCGTCGTCACCAAATATTTCTTTGTCTTCTTCCGTGCTTATTGGCGTCCGAAACTTAACCAAAGTGCCGTTTACCGCAATGCATTCGAAATGCTGGCGAGTTTCATACATCCCGTACTTTCCCTCGTAGTTTTCGCCAGTCTCAAGAGTCGTCAGTTCGTACCTTTTCCCGACCTCAAACATTCATCATGTCTCCCTTTAAGCATCTTCCATAAGACACGCAGGAAGTGAATCGTCTTCCTCGTGTCGCGCAGCAGTTTGCAACGCCATGGCAAGTGCGACAAGCCCGTCAATGCGCCCGGAGGCCTTCGACTTATCCAGCTTGCGAGCACCAGAGGGGTCTTTAGTGATGACCGCATTGGCCGCGCACATTCGCATGAGCGGATTTCCTGCGTGTTTTACCTTCTGTTGCGCGACCGCTACTTCCAGCATGTCAACGGCTGGAGACATGTCTTTGTATCCCTGTCCAAACGGCTGCAACGGTAGATCAATGGAAGCCTTGGCAAGCTCTCGCTTCAGGTCTTCAATGCGCCACCGGTCGAATGCTATTTCTCGAATATTAAACCGGCTAGCCTCATCCGCGATGTATTCGGCCACGGCCTGCGGATCGATGACCTTTCCCGGCAGCAACGTTAGCCTCGAAGCTGGCTGTCTGGCCCACACGTTGTACGGCACACGGTCATTATCGCTCTTCCCGTCGATATCGAATTCCGGCAGGAAGAAGCGCGGCAGAACCGTGAAGCGCCCATCCTCTTCAGGAAAAACGAGCACAAACGCCGTAAGGTCTCGCGCCGCTGACAGGTCAAGAGCGCCGTAGCACTCCCGGCCTAACAATGCCTCCTCGTCAATCGGGCCTAGATCGCAATCGTTCCACTCCCTCGCGGCAATAAATCGAACCGAGCCATCAATGCGCTGATTAAGAATCTTGTTTCTGAAATCGGCCTCCTTCGAGGGGATACGCTGCGCCTGCGCCGCCATGCGCTCAACCTGTTCAAGGGCAAGAAAATCGCCTAATGCCGGATTGGCCTTGATCCAAGTTTCATATGACCACGCATCATCGTCCGGGTCAGTCGTGAAGAGAGCGAGATGGAAGCTCTCGTCTTCGACCTCGCCGCTTTTGACCTTCAGGCCGTAATCGATCATTTCCGAAAAGAAATGCGTGTCGTCTTTCGCTTGGGTGCTAATGACGACGACAAGCGGTTCGTCTCGCGCACCAAGGGCGCTGTCCATGGCGTCGAATAGGTCGCGCTTCACCCAATACCCGGCTTCGTCAGCAAGGAAGAACGATGGCGACAATCCTAGCTTGCTGTCGGCATCGGCGCTCACAGCCTTCAGAACGGAGCCTTCACCGGGATAACCGGCTTCGACTTCGATCTCTTTCGAAAACTTGATGATGTTCACGCGCTCCGAAAGCTCGACATGGGCTTCCAGCATTGCTTTGCATTCCGCCCACGCCTTACCGGCCTGAATCTTGTCCATTGCACCGAAATACAGTTCGCCGCGCTGCTCGGCTTCAGGGCCTACCAGATGGCAAAGCGCAAGTGCCGCGCTCAGGCCGGTCTTTCCGTTCTTTCGACCCATGGACAGAACGGCGGTTCGCACCGGACGGCGTCCGAATTCGTCCGTGGCGTAGATCGGTGCAAGGAACTCGTCTATCTGCCAGTCACGCAACTGCATGTTTTGGCCCGCAAGTTTGCCCTGCGTAATTTTCATGTCATTGACGAATGCGACGACGGCTTCAAGTCTTGTGAGGCCTTCGACCTCCCAAGGGAGCACCTGACGGTGCTTGCTGCCCGCCACACTCATGATATCCCCGGTCTTGCGGGATGCTTTCGGCTTCGCGCCGGGTCCACGACGGCCCATAATCCATCTCCTTTCACATCATTTTCTTTGATCCTTTTCTTTTATCGATCAAAATATTTGAAACTAAGTCTTTGCGAATGCCTCACGCCGATCCCAGGCACGTCGACTCTCGTCCTTCGAGGCCCCCTAGGGTCACAGCGCGTCGTCAGGCGTCATTCCAGCCTTCAGGGTCGATAGGGTTGCCGTCCACGTCGAAGCCAGCCCATGCCCGCCTGAAGCCGCTGCTCTTGCCTGTCTTGGCAGTGCGTCTGTCCTTGGCATTGGTCTTGCGGTTGTGACAGCTTGCGCACATGCTCGTCAGGCCGGACAGGGGAGGGAACGCCTCACCTCCCGCGTTGATCGCCTTGTCATGGTCAACCACTTCAGCCAGTTCGATGACACCACGCGCACGACACGGCTCACAGACCGGGCATTCCCTCAGCTTGGCTATGCGCAGCCGTTGCCACTGTGCGGTGTTATACGGCCATCTGCTCATGAGGGGCGGGCAGCCCTGCCGACAGGCAGGGACTTGATCACCTTGACCGGGATAGGCTGCTTCGACTTACGGCCATCACGGCTGTTATGCGAGAACACCTGTCTATTGATCTGACCGTACTTCCTCATTGCACCGCCACCCATTCGCCGTGTCCAACTGCTTTAGCCAGACCATGGCGCTTCAGGCGCAACAGCACCTCATTGACTTCGTGACGCCCGTAACCCGTCAGTCGGGACAAGATCATAGGCGCTGCCGGTATTGACCGCTTCCGCAGTAGGGCAAGCACCTTTTCGTCTGACTCCGGCAATCCACTCCATGCGACCGGCTTGCCTACCAGCGCGTTGATGACCTGCATATTTTCGGTGTGTGTCCTTTCGTTCATTCGTTTCTCCTCTCGTCTACATGATGGGTACAAACGGTAGTTACGGTAGTTTGCACAAACCGAAATACCCCTACTACCGATACTATTTAATGTGATGCTAGAAGGACTTAGCTAAACAGTCCTCATATTAGCAATTATGAAACTACCGTAACTACCGTTGCTACTGCATGGTATGGTAGTTTCGTCGTCACGCGCTTTTCGGCTCCAGTCCGCGAAGCACCCATTTGCCGCGCCCGATCCTCGTAACCTTCCGGCTGGCACTCAACCGTTTCAGGCTCTTCGAAACGTCAAGCGGCTTTTCGTGGATGACTGCCGCCAGTTCGCTAGGGCCAATAGGATTGCCATTCATGAACCCAAGTTGCTGCAATATCTTGCCGGTGACGCTCCCGTAGTCCTTCAGGTCGCTATCCTCGCTTTCGGTATCCATCGCCCAAACGCAAGAATCGGCGTCGAATCGAACCCTGAAGTCAAACTCCTGAAAGTCGCGCCCACGGCCATAAAGCCCCAAATCGCCGTTTTCATTCGGGACAAGCAAAATCGTGCCATCTGCCGCACCTGAAATGCCGCCCGTGCCGCTAACACGATCAAAAGGATCGACTGCGCTTGCACTGCCCTTGTTGGTATGGTGGACGATGACGATGCACACCCGGTACTGGTTTGCCAGTTTCGTCAAAGGTCGAACGTCACCATAATCGCGCTCATATGGATCAACCTTGCCCTTGCGCGGCTCTCGAAACATTTTGAGAACGTCCACGATGACTAAGGATGCGTCGGGGTGAGCTATCAGCCATTCCTCCAACTCCTTCAGTCCGCCTTTTTCTGCCGTTGGTATCTGGATTTGGAAATCCAGCGCATCGGTGAATGATTCCGCGCCTTCGATTTCCTGCTTTCCCAAGCGGTCCTGAAGACGGATGAAACCATCTTCTAGCGCGAGATACAGAACGTCACCTTGTTCGGTTCGATGCCCCATGAACGGGATTCCGGCCTCCACGCTACGGGCCAGCTGTAACGATAGCCACGATTTTCCCTGTTTCGGTGGACCGACAAGAAGAAGGCAACCGGCAGGGAACAAGCCCTCCACGATCTGGCGCGGCCTCTCAAATCTCCGCCGCATCAACTGCTTTGCGGTCAGTCTTACTTCTTCAGGTTCATCTTCCTGTTCGGGCTTTGGCTTTAAGTTTCGCGCTGGCGCGCTCAGGGCGGCCCGCCTCTTGCCAATCTTCTCAAAGTTGACCTTCCCTGCCCAACCGGGAGAGTCATCTGCATTTGCTACTGCCATCAGTGGGTGGTGCGGGCTGCAATGCGTTCATCAAGCCAAGTCGTTACCTCTGACCGCACGTAAGCGATACGGCGCGCCGATAATTGGACTGGCTTCGGGAATAGGCCGGTGGCGCTTAGAATACCAAGCTGCATCGCTGAAAATGTGGTTTCGGCGGCGGCTTCTTTTGGCGACATGAGGCGCGGCTGAGTGTTTTCGGACATCGATTCTCCTTTGCTGTTTCGTAAGACATTCCTTTCGTCAGCGATGACAGGGCGGGCAGCCGCAAGCCCGCGAGGGCGCGCAGAAATCCAGCCGGTCAAGCCGTGACAAGGTTCAAATTGTTAGGATTTGTTAGGGTCGGCGCATAATGCAGGCAGCGTTCTCGACGTGCAGGGCTTCCGCGCTTCAGGTAACAATCAGTCTCTAACACGCAAGATTGTTGCGCGTCAATCCCGTTTTTGCATATTTTAGGAAAAGCTGCCTTATCGCATTATTTCTCAAGATAGGCGTTCCAATCTTCCATCAACTTGCGACGTTTCGCCAACGCATCTGACCGACGATAAGCAGCCTCTGTCTTGTCTTTGAGCGTATGAGCAAGCGCTGTTTCAATGACTTCGCGGGGATGGTGCGTCTCGTCTCCCGCCCAATCCCGGAAGGATGACCGCAAGCCGTGTAGCGTCTCTGTGCCGCCCGTAGCGGCGCGCAACGCCTTAACCATGGCCGTGTCTGATATTGCCTTACCTTCGCTCTCACCTTCGAAAACAAGCGCTCCCGTGGCCATTTCCTGCCGCTCCTTAAGAATTTCCAAGGCCCGCGCCGACAAGGGGACGCGATGCTCTTTACCTGCCTTCATCCGTTCCGCTGGAATGATCCATAGAGCGTTTTCCAAATCGATTTCAGACCAGACCGCGCCCCGTGCTTCACCAGAGCGAGCCGCAGTCAGACAAGCGAATTCCGCCGCGACAGACGACACCCCTTTAGCTGCCCGAAGCTTCTTGATGACAGCGGGTAGGGCCTTATAGTCGATTGCCTCGTGATGGCCGCGATACAGCTTTTGACGGGCAGGGAGCAATTCCTTGAGGCCGCCGCGCCAGTCGGCAGGATTGTCGCCGGTATAAAGGCCGCGCGCCTTGGCATGGTCGATCACGGCTGCAATGCGCATCCGGGTCCGGTCGGCTGTCTCGGGCTTCTCTGTCCAAATGGGTTTGAGCGTCTCAACCACGTCATCACGAGTGATGTCGGCCACCGCTTTCTTGTGCAGCGGCGCGGCGTACTTGTCGAGAGTCATGCGCCATGCAGCCTTGTGGCCCTTGCTCTTGGACTCGGTCATCTTCTTTTGGATCACGTCTTCCATGATCGCGGCGAAGGTCGGTCGCACCGCCAGTTCCTCGCCACGCGCCAGACGCTGCCGGATGCTATCGGCTTTCTCTCTGGCAAGATCAAGAGAGACAGGCGCGGTTCCTTGCCCGTAGCCGCCGAGTCCTATCTCGGTGCGCTTGCCGTCTCGCTTGTAGATGAAGAACCATTGCTTTGAGCCGCCCGCCCGGACACGTAAATAAAGCCCGTCGCCGTCGCTATAAATGCCAGCGCTGGAAAGCTTCTTGATCTTCGTTTCCGTGAGTTTGTTCCGCGCCATTTCCGTGTCCCGTTGCCATAACTTAGGGATGGAAAATACGCATAATACGCCGAATTACAAGGGCAATGCATACGTAATTTCAATGTGTTACGAGGATCGGCGGACACCCCATCTGCCATTCAGCTAAAACAGTGATGCCGACGCGCTGACGCGGGGAATGATCCCGACGTGTCGTCAGGATTTGGGGTGGCCAAAAATCGTCACGACGAGAAACCCGCCTTACGGCGGGTTCCAGGCGGTGGTTGATCTCATCAGATTTCCGGGCAGCCCCGTTCGTTTGCGAATGTGATGCGATCCTGGCCTCGGCGCGTGAACCCTTCGACGACGACACGACCGGGAGTGACGCGCACGACTTCGGGATCGCGTAGTCCGGCCTCGCGGGCGGCAGCGCGCGCTTCGCGTTCGCTACAGCCACGCATACGGGGAGAGCCACGGCGGTCCATGTCCCGGTCCCGGTCCCGATCACGATCGCGGATGACAGGGCGAACGCCATCCGGCCCGATTCTCAGCTCCATGTCCTGCGCCCCTGCGGGTACCGTTGCGGCGAAGGATGCGAAGGCGAGGCCGATTGCCAGGCCTGTGGTTTTCATAAACTTGATCATGTTTCCTCCCTCAGCCGAAACCGGCGGAAGCTCGTTTGTTTGCGGGGGGAAAACGCCGTCGTCATCCATTTGTTCCTTGCGTATAAACTGGGAAGAGACGGCGGGGGCGGTTAGATCGCACCCCAGGAGCGGGCTGGAAGGATAGAAATCATTAACCACGTTCGTTACAATTTATCGAATTTGCAGATGTCGTTCGCATTTTCGCCACGTTATGCACAAGATTAAGCGACTGTTAGGTGCTTCGATGGCAGGGGCAAATCATCGAGGCAAGTGAGGGTGCGGTTCTCCAAGCCAGAAGCATGGGCCAATAAGCGTGGGGCAGACGATTTGAAATCTACGGTCAAGAAACTCGGCATCAGCACCAGATCGGGTGTGAAGTGGCTTGCAATTTCCGTGCTTTGCGCCGCGACAGCTTCGTGTTCCACAACCTCTGAGACAAAGCCTAAGCCCAAGCGCAGCAAGGAATATTTCTCGGAATCGGAATATGGCGTCAAAGCCAGCCCGCGTGTGGCCGATGGGAAGAGCATTCCCAAGGGTGGCGGGCGAGAGTTGGTCGGCAATGCCTATACGGTCAAGGGCCGTCGTTATTTTCCGAAAGAAGAGCCGGGTTACAACAAGACCGGTCTCGCCTCCTGGTACGGTTCCGCCTTCCACGGCCGCCTGACGGCGAATGGCGAAGTTTACGATAAAGAACATCTTTCCGCCGCACATCCGACATTTCCCCTGCCGAGCTATGCGCGCATCACCAACATGGAAAATGGCTCTTCGGTGCTGGTACGCGTCAACGATCGCGGACCTTTTCATGAAGGTCGCCTGATCGATGTTTCCAGCAAGACCGCCGATCTTCTCGACATGAAGGCGACAGGTACGGCGAATGTGCGTGTGCAATATGCCGGCCGTGCCCCGCTTGACGGTCACGACATGCCCTATCTGATGGCCTCCTATATTCCGAAGGGTTCGCGCTCGCCGGGCGTGGCGCCGGAAGGGCAGATTGCAACGGGCGTGATGGTGGCTTCGGCCTCTCCGAATTTCGTGCCGGCGCCGGCGTCCAACCCGAATTATGGCGGCTCCACGCAGACGGCGCTGGTCGGCTCCAAGAAGAATGCCGCACTTCAAGCCATGCCGCTGGTGAATGGCGTCCAGCCGGCTTTCGAACAGTTTGTTATCCTGCCGGAAATCGGCCCATTCCTGGCCGAGCGGCCGGAGGGCAATTTCATGCGTGAGCCGGCAGCGCCCGGCGGAAATTATCTGCGCGTGCCGACGCCGTCCTCCAAATATTCGGCGGCCTATTCCGAAGAATCAGCTACGGTTTCCAAGTCCGTGCGCGCCTTCGATAGCGTGCTCGTCGACCGTGGTGCGCTCAACGAGCAATCGATACTCGCCCATGTGAAGCGTCAGCAGGCGAAGTCTCGCTGACGAATTGAGAGTAAGGCTGCCTTTCGCTTTCATGGCGTGCAGCCGGTTGCAGCACGCAGGACTGGGCGGTTTCATGCGCAAGGCCATACATCGCTCTTACCGGTCGGCCATCGTTGTGGCGGCCTTTGCATTTTTCAGTGCGGGCGCGGCGCAAGCGCAGACAGCCCCTTTCATCGCCAAGGCTGAACAAGCCTATATGATCGATGCCGAAACCGGCACGGTGCTTCTTTCGCAAAATGAAGATCAGTCCTTTCCGCCAGCATCGCTTGCCAAGCTGATGACGGTGGAAGTGGTGCTCGATGCGCTCTCCAAAGGGCAGGTGACGCCGGAGACCGCCTATCCGGTCTCGGAATATGCCTGGCGCACGGGCGGTGCTCCCTCGCGCACCTCCACCATGTTTGCGGCGCTGAAATCCTCCGTCGGCATCAACGATCTGCTGAGCGGCATCATCGTGCAGAATGCCAATGACGGCTGCATCATCGTGGCTGAAGGCATGGCCGGCTCGGATGCCGCTTTCGCCAAGCGCATGACGGCGCGGGCGGGCGAGCTTGGCATGAATCGCAGCATATTTTCCAATTCCACGGGACTTCCCGATCCCGGCAACCAGACGACCGCCAGAGATATGGTGCGTCTAGCCCAGCATCTGCACGACACCTATCCCGATCGATACGCGCTTTTCACAAAGCCCGATTTCGAGTGGAACCGGATTTTCCAGCGCAACAAGAACACGCTGCTGATGCCGGGCAGCGGCATAGATGGTCTCGGGCTCGGTTTTGCGGAGGGCAGCGGTTTTGCAGCTGTCGTTTCAGCCGAACGGGAAGGGCGCCGCGTCTATCTGGCGCTTGCAGGCATTGCCGATGACAAGACGCGACAGGAAGAAGCCCGCCGGGTGGTGGACTGGGGCCTGACGGCTTTCGAAAAACGCCATCTTTTCAGCAAGGATGAAGCCGTCGGCGCCGTCAGCGTTTATGGCGGCGATGTCTCGCATATCGATCTTTCGCCGAAGGAAGATGTCAGCGTGCTGGTGCCGGTCAATAATCCGGATCGCATTTCCGGCCGCATCGTCTATCGCTGGCCGCTGAATGCGCCGCTGGATGCCGGCGCGAGCGCTGGAACACTCAAGATATTTTCGGGCGAACGGCTGCTGCGTGAAGTGCCGCTTTATACGAAGACGGCGGTGGGCAAAGGTTCGCTCACACAGAATGCGACGGGCGCGCTGAAGGAATTGCTGCTCTTCTGGCTGTGACGGCCATTTTCGCTGCCTTATTCCTATGCTTTTGTTCAGGCACTGGTTTTTCTCAAAAGCGCTTCACACATTTCGCTTCGATGCTGTAAACAGGCATTTCGAATTTCAGGAAACCCGTGCAGGACGAGACATTGGCCGAAAAGACCGGATTGTTCATCAGCTTCGAGGGCGGCGAAGGCGCTGGCAAGTCGACGCAGATTCGCACGCTTGCCGAGGCGCTTCGCGGCCGTGGTTTCGAGGTGGTCGTCACGCGTGAGCCGGGTGGTTCGCCGGGCGCCGAGGCGGTCCGACACGTCATTCTGTCAGGTGCGGCCGAATCGTTCGGCGTGCGCATGGAGGCGATTCTGTTTGCGGCGGCGCGCAACGACCATGTCGAGGAGGTCATTCGCCCGGCGCTTGCGCGCGGCGAGATCGTGCTCTGCGACCGTTTCCTTGACTCCTCGCGTGTCTATCAGGGCACGACCGGCAATCTGGAGCCTGATTTCATTGAGACGCTGCAACGGATAGCCATCGATGGCGTCGTGCCTGAGTTGACGCTGATCTTCGATATCGCTGCCGAAAAGGGCCTGGCCCGCGCCAGAAAACGTGCAGACGAGGGAGCGACCCCCGACCGCTTCGAAAAAGAGGAAATCGAGACCCACGAGAAGCGGCGCGAGGCCTATCTGGATATTGCGCTGGCCGAACCGCGTCGCTGCCGTATCGTCAATGCCGACCAGCCGGAAGAGAAGGTCACGGAAGACGTCATGTCCTTCGTCGAGCCATTGCTCGAGCGTGCCGGAAACGCTGCGGACGCAGCGCATGAGTGAGGTTCAGGGCGTTCTCGACGGCGCGATTGCGCCGCAGCAGAACACGAGGTTTTTCGGGCATGAAGAGGCGGAGGCGTTCCTTGCGCAATCCTATCGCTCGGGCAAAGGCCATCACGCCATTCTGATCGAAGGACCGGAGGGCATCGGCAAGGCGACGCTCGCCTTCCGTTTCGCCAATCATGTGCTGACCCATCCCGATCCCGCATCCGCACCGGATTTCATTGCTGACCCCGATCCGCAATCGCTCGTCAGCCGGCAGATCACCGCCGGTGCCTCGCATAATCTCCTGCATCTCACCCGTCCGGTGGATGAGAAGACAGGCCGCGTCAAATCCGCGATCACCGTGGACGAGGTGCGGCGGGCAGGGCACTTCTTTTCCCAGACCTCGGGCACAGGCAACTGGCGCATCGTCATCATCGACCCGGCCGACGATCTCAACCGCAATGCCGCCAATGCCATCCTGAAAATTCTGGAGGAGCCGCCGAAACGGGCGATGTTCCTCGTCCTGTCGCATGCGCCGGGAAAATTGCTGCCGACCATCCGCTCGCGCTGCATGCCGCTCAGGCTCCTGCCGCTTTCCGATGCGGACATGGTGCAGGCGCTCGATCAACTCGGCATCAGCCCCGAAGGCGAAAAACGCGACGCGCTGCTTGCTGCCTCGAAGGGCAGCGTGGCGCAGGCGCTCAAGCTGATGAATTACGGCGGTTCCGACATTGTCGAGGCCTTTGCCGAGGTGATGTCCGCCGAAGGGCCGGGGGCACGCAAGCGCATGCACAAGCTTGCCGAGGTTCTGGCGCAGAAGGACGGCGACATCGTTCTCGGATTCTTCATGGAACATGTGACTGAAGAATTGATGGAACGGGCCCGGGCGGCGGCAATGGCGGGCGATATCGCGGCGGCGGAAAAACATGCGCGGCTTTCCTCGACGCTTTCGGAACGCATCACTGTGGCGCAGGCCTATAATCTCGACAAGAAACAGATGGTGCTTTCCATTCTGGAAGATATCCGTTCGGTTTAGGCGCCGGGATATGAATCGTACCCAAAATGGGGAAGTTGTTGTTTCGCTGCTGCGAACAATGGTTTAAGAGCGGTCTATCCAAAAAACAGCCTGTAAAGTCGATAGACCGTCATGACAGACAAGACACCGTTCT
>Ga0099826_10000274_pt1 | contig 22947 bp, 20 predicted proteins | sample Mtrugardesep15_FD_76830 | JGI IMG/M metagenome (GOLD analysis project Ga0099826, IMG submission 76830) | Root nodule microbial communities of legume samples collected from California, USA - M. trunc garden sep15 | ecosystem: Host-associated > Plants > Roots > Nodule | place: USA: California... | reverse complement strand
TTCTGTTTGTAAGCATATTAAATAAGTGTATAACAACTTGTCAAAAAAAAATCTACAGAAACAATAGGTTAAGTTGTTGCAGACCTAATAAAATTAATAAATAATAAGGATAAGGATTAAGATATCTAATAAATTTTTGTTCTGAAAAATATTCACAGTTATTAGAGAGAGAAATGAAAAATATATATGATGTAAATTTAAAGCCAAAATTTTAGGATATAATTGTTGCAAACCTAATAAGAGATTAGTGGAGAAAAAAATAGGTTAAGATTTAACAAAATTAATTAATAAGGATACGCACTTAAAGTCATTTTTGGAGGTATCCAATCAAACAACACCTTAATTTATGTTAGTAACTATTTTATTTTATTTTTGACAAGAAATGTTATGTTAGTAACAATTGATAATTTATGGTACTTTTTTTAGGGAGATAATTTATGGTACTATAATTTAAGTGAAAGACATTTTTGGAGGTATCCAATCAACCCACATCTTTTTTTTTTCCTCAAGTAGCCTAATGGTTGGAGTTCACACATTTTAAATGTGGAGAAGTTTAGTGTCAGAAGTTTGAACCATGCCCCTGCATAAATTATGCAATATCCCTGCACCTGAGCTATGCTCACGGGGACCAAACAACACCTTAATTTATGTTAGTAACAATTGATAATTTATGGTACTATAATTTATGATACTATAATTTTGTCACTAATTTTTTTTCTCGATATTTTTCTCAATACAGGCATAAAACCATCTGAAAATCCACCACTCACTCGATCTGAAATTTGTCTTAACCGAATGGAATAAAATGGATGGAGATGGACCACTATATGGCGATTGTGGTTTGGGTCGTCGAATTTGGACTTTAGGGTTGAACCCGTCCATTTTCTAGCCCTAACTATAGGTACTTGCACTATAAATTGTCAAGTTCCATTTAATTTTGAATGTTTCTAATATTCTTAAGAAACTCAAGAACACTTCTGAACTTGAGAAGACTCCGTTGTTTCATACTCAACTAATTTTCATTTGACGAATCTTCATTCAAATGACCTTCAATTTAGTTTTTTTTCCCTCAGCCAACAAGTTATATGTTTTTTTATATACGCATCTTAATAATATTATATTTTTTGTATTCATTATGTGTGTGTGGATATAAATATTGTTGTATGTCATATATTTTACAACAAGTAAAAAAATCTAACAATGAAATTAGATTCTAATTACATTCGAACAAAAAATAAATCAAGTAAAAATACGTAAGCTTTATGTAATTTTGTATGTATAAACTTTATGTTTTGAATTATTAGTCATTTGATTCAAATTTCGATCCTAACCGGGTTGGTATCGAAAAATGTATATTATGAGCTTATTCAAGTAGATCTCGATCTACAACTGGGATCCAAACATACGCAGATATGTTTGACATAATTCAAGCTTTCACGATGAATTTTATTGTTGAATCGACATTTGTGAAAATGAGAATAGAGACAAACAATATTTCTTTTTTATTCTTGTTCAAAAAAAATATTTCTTTTTTATTTTGCCCAGTGAATATTTCTAAATCAATGTTGATATAAATCTTTGTTGAATTATAAATATTATCTTTCTTTTCTTTTTTTCCAGTCAAAGGCATAAAGTGCTTGTGGTCATTTTTTAAATCAAAAATCTCAATTCGTGAGCTTAGCATGAGATCGGGCTGCAAAAGTTGTCCAATTTAACTCTTCAGAAAACTAAAATCCTATAAAAACATATTTTAATTACATTTTAAAATAAAATGTACTTTTTACAATAAAAATAGCAAAATCAAAATAACTTCTACTACACAATCATTTAAATGAAAACAATCTTAATTTTGTGTAACCTAAAACAAACAGGCCTCTATTATTTAATAGAAAAACAAATTTATAATGCGGTTGTGTTATCATAAACATCTAGATATTACTCTAATCATACACGTATATGTGAGATTTTGTATGTCAAACTATTGTTCACTGTTTATGAAACATCAACCCTAGTCAAATGCCAAGTATTGAAAAATAATGAGACCAAACTCAACCATATAAATCAAATAAAAGTAGGGCTAGTAAACTAGTAACTATGCCCACAAAATAGTTACATTTAGCTTCCTTTTGAAAGCACATTAGGATTAATGAATCATCAGCAAGGAAAGATAATTTAGTTTGCATCTCAATTCTCCAAAATTTAGGGCCACCTAGGACTTGCAGAAAAAATTGCATTTGATTTCAATCTAGTTAAGATTCAGGAGATTGCAATGCATGGCAGGGTCCTAGTGTAGGCTTAGAAGTACAAGCAAAACAACAAAAAAAAACAGATAATGAAAAACAATGTCCACACAACACATTAAGAGGTAACTATCTAAGCATGTCTGAATTCTCCGCGAGTTTGGCACTATCACACTTACTGTGAGTTCGGCAAAAGCTATACTTTGGAGCTTCAGCAAAATCACAATCCCACGTTGATTTCGTTTAACTCGTCATGATTTACATACACCTAAACAAAGTTCACGACTTTAGGACCTTTCTTTGGTTTTACATTGCCATCTTCGGACTTAGCAGACTTGTTCTTGTCCTCGCTTTTTACTTCTGTTGTGAAGTCGTCGTCCATATCATCCCCACTCACAAATTTAGTAACCTGACCACTGGGCCTTTCGTCGGTTCTCAGCACTGAAAGAAAAAATAGAGTTATCAACCATATTACATCTAATAGAAGCACCTTTTTTTTACAGATGACAATAAATACGTAGCATTCCAATAGATCAGAAGAAATCACAACTGAATGCAATTAAATTGATGATATACGGAAAAATCTCAGGCCCAGGCAAGAAAGGCAACAGATAACTTCCAAGAAGTTACATTTAAAGTGCATACTTCCCTCTGAACATTTGACTTCATTTTGATTTATAACCTCTAATATGAACATTTATGACAATGAAAAGACTTCAACCCGTGTTTGGCATGGGTTTAAACATTTAACAGTCACTCATATCACTCCCCTTTGTTATAACAACATCTCTCTCGTCTCTCTATGGACAAAATCTCAAACAAGAAATGAAAGTATGGAACAATGATATTGATCATTTTGAATAAGAACAATTCCCACTGACCAGTTAAACAAATTTGATAGAATAAAATAAAGTGAGATCAGTATATGATAAATTAAATCAAATTATAAATTTTCAAGCATATAACAACCGACAAGTTGTCCCCATAACATGGATTTTAACAATTCTGATATGTCAACTGTCAATATATCAACCAACATCAAACTAGCTAATCTCAAACTTCTATAATATAAATAACCCTTATCCAGCTAGACTTGCCACTTCATGATATCAAATGACTCGATAAAATTTACCTCGAACCAAAAATAAAGGACTTAAGAGGAAAACTGTCAGTACTTTAGGAGCTGCATGGCTGCAAATCGTAAAAACGAATACCTACTCTGAATGGTAAATTGATTCTCATTGCGAAGCGTAAGACACGTAAGCAATAAAATTATGATATTTTTACCAGATTCAGTAAATGATACAGCAAATATATAAGCTAATACTTATACATATACAAACCTCAAAATAATTGAAGATTCAATTCAAGTCATAAACCAAATGAAAAAGAAAAGTGGTTGGCTATACGAAGTTAACAAAAAAAATTAGTTGGTTGCCTGGCTACACTAATTCAGGATAAAATTCACTACGAATGAATCGGGATTCATCATAGCGAATCAGAATTTAAGTTGGGATTCATGTTCAAAATACATACATACAAGGACTCATATCAATTAGGTCAAGTTCTATACCAAGTTGAAATACGACAAGTGTTGTCAATTGTGGATAACAGAAAAAAGCGGATTGTAAAAGTCCACTACAAAATAGGGCTATAGCGCCGCTATAGCTGCTATCTATGTTATCAATCTCAGACAGTGGCGCGCAAGGCCAAAGCCTAGCGGGATGAACACTATTGTGAAGACTAAAAACTCATGTACAAAGTAAACATGAATTCCAACAACATGCATAAATACTCGAAAACAGCAAAGTACACAAAATTAAAGGGACAATCAAGTTCCAATATTAGGCCACTCAAAGTGTAATCTAAATAACTTTGTCATTTCTCATCAAAATAAGCTCTAAATGTAATCTAAATGACACCCCAACAAAATCAAGTTTTAAATGTAAGCAAAATAACATTTCATCAAAATCAAGTTCTAAAAGTACTCAAAATGACATCCCATCAAAAACATAACTCAAAGAGAAGAACAGAGAAGAACGAGAAGCAGACACAATTGAACATGGGGGTTCCAATATTAGGCCACTCAAAGTGTGCAAAAGTATCAATATACCCTCAACACATTATAACAAAATTTAAAAATTGGGGTTTTTGAGAATTTCTCCCACAAACTTTCAATAGTGGCTATTAAACCTCTACAATAGCTTTTCAGCCACTAATAGAGGACGCAATTACCACTACTCTCAATGGCACCTTGTGGGCCTATGGCGTGGCAGTGGAGGACTGCACCACCACGCTACACTGCCACAGCGCACTATTGACAACATAGGCTGCTATTTGTCAATATGTTGTACTAAATAGTGTATCGTGGAATAATAGCGGCTCGTCTAAATTACGCTACACTATAGCGGTATAGCGCCGCTGATTAATAACACTGAATACAACTCATGTATCTTCATAAGATGCAGATACTCATATGTTCAACTGTTCTCATTTATCCTAAGGAAGTATGGAAGGACTGAAAACAGTACAACTCCACTATCCTCAGTTAGACATTACGATGAAAAATTAATGATCGTATCTGTAGAGAGGATCTAACCATAGCTTATCGATAGCACAAGAAAACATAACTAGTATCAACCGTACGTTTATTTAGAGAAGCAGACAACTCTGTAGCCCCCAACACTTCAGATTGAAGGGTCTGTCTAGTGTCTGACACAACACCAATGCAACACAAATACATGTGGTAACATTCAAATATTTCATTTTCTCAAATTATTATTGATACCAATGTGTGAGTGTTCAGTTTTAGTGTAAGTGCTTCACAGGTAAACTAAGGAAACACACGTGCCAAACAGATTAAACAACAATGCGGCACTTAACATCAAAACCACAAATATCAAAGCATAAAATCCATTCATTTTCTTCTGAAGAAAAAAACTTACAGTTATGGACAGGCCCTTTAGGACGACCATCACCAAATCCATTCTGCCCTTTATCAGGACAATCCCTTGCCAAATGTGTGACACCACCACATATTTTACAACAACCACCCTATCATATAAACAACAACTATTATTAACTAAACTAAACCAGCATAATTAAATGATAAGTAACATAATAAGATCCAACCAATATACCTTAGGATAAATGCCATGAGCATTTTTAGGGCAATCTTTACTCAAATGCCCTTGTTCCTTACAAACAAAACACTGAGCAAACATAGTCCCACCTTCCTGAAGAGGATGAGGACAATTAGCAAGAGAGTGACCATTATCACCACAATTATAACAATACTTAAAATCCTCTTTAGAACCACCATCAGGACAATTCTGAGCTCGATGACCGCGACGCCGACACCGCAAACATATCTTATTCTTTTCCCATTCAGCTTTCCGACTACAGAATTTAGCGATGTGGTCCAATCCCTTGCAAATGAAACAGCTGTCGCCGGGTTTCATACCGGGAACTCGAAGTGGGCGTTTTCCGGTTCGGGGTTTGGAGTTTGAGTCGGGTTTTTTGCGCTTGAATTTGTTTTTCTTCTTTTTTGATGGGTCTTTTGGTGGAGTGGGTTCGACTTTGGGGAAGAGTTCGGGGTGTTCTTCTTTGTAGCGTTTCTTAGCGAGTCGTTGTCTTTGGCTCACCATTTTTACGGATTGGTTGCTGTGAAATTAGGTTTCGAAGGGTTTAACTCTGCAACAGTTCCTTTGCGGCTGCGCTGTGGTGATGAGACGAAACAAATCCAAAGGGTTTTCTTTTCTTCCTTTTCTTTTCCCCTGTTTTTTTATTACTAGTTTTTCCTTCGTAATAAATATACCAAATTTAATTTTTAATCACGAGTACAAAAGTGATGTTGGGTGAAAATGAAAGACTTGTGATTGCAATTTTAACTCTTTAACTTTTATAAAATTGTGATTTTGGTTTTTTAAGAAAAAAAAACTATAAAATGGTCCCTAAGTTTTGCATATGTGACAGTTTTGGTCCCCAATGCCAATTTTGACTCGGTCTACGCTAACGTTACACCCTAATTGAGGTGTCACGTGTTTTTTTTTTCTTGGGGGGCCAAAACTGATACAGATGCAAAACTTAAGGGCCGTTTTGTAGTTTTTTTTAGGGGGCCAAAATCACAACTTTGTGATAGTTAGGCGGTTAAAACTGCAATTAAGCCTATCAACATATTACTCTCTTTCCCATATTAGAAGTTTTAATTGAGTGATATTAGATGTTTTAAACTAGTATCAATAAAATTATTATTAATGATTTTGTCAAAAAATAAAATAAAATAATTAATGATATTGATTTTAATGGTAAAATATGTGTCATTTACTGAAACATGTCTGTTAATTATAGTTATTGATTAGTATAGTATTTGTAGCAGGGGTGGACATGATTCGATTCGAAAAGAAAACTGAACCAAACCAAGCCGAATTGTTTACATTTTGAACTGAATTGAACTGTTCTGAACTAAACCAAACTGTTTCAAATCGAACTGAACTGTTAGTTAGTTTCAGAATTGTTAACAATGATTCAGTTTTTCTTTTTTTTTTCTGTTCAGTTCAGTTCAGATTTTTTGTTTTTTTGCCCACACCTAATTTGTAGATAGTTGAAATGTAATAACTAAGAGACCCAAAATAGTGCTCTGGAACGTCAAAATAGTGCTTTGGAATGTCAGGACAAGACCTAGACTGTTTCAGAATTGTTAACAACGGAACGTCAAAATAGTGCTCTGGAATGTCAGGACAAGACCCCCCCCCCACAACCCTTCACCCAACGCACAAAATAAAATTGTGTTGTTCTAACAACAGGCGCTAGAACCAGGCTCTCGAGGCGCCAGGTTCCTGGAAGCAGGGCCCTGGGTGCCCCCGTAGCAGCGCTGCGATAGTTTTTGAATCAGATATTTCTGCACAGTTTTTAAGCCTCGAGATTGCTTCTAAATTGTCAAAAAAATTGTCATTTTCGAACCCCTATGGCCCCATAATGATAGAAAATATTGCCTAGGGTTGTTATGCTTAATTTAACACTTATTATACCTTAAAACATCAATTATACATCTAATTCCATGTTTTTTTTTCTCAGTTTTGCTTATACATCCCAAAAGATAACATAACCATATTTCAATCATGAATTCAACATGAACACATCACAATTCAGAAACGTAATCAAACACATAATTACATCAACATAAAAGAACACGAATTTAACAAAGAATCATCAAAAGAATTAAAGAGACACCCGAGGTCAAGGACTCCTCGCTATCCACATTAATATACCACTCTTAGATTGAATAAAACTCCCCCTTACCTCGATGTTTTGCAGAATTCGTGAGTCCTACTGTTGAATCTCTTCTAAGCGTTCTCACTATGCCTCCTTTGCCTCCAAACCCTAGTCTTCTCTTACTCTTTATATTTTCTTTCTTTCTTTTGTAACCCTAATATTCTAATGCTTTTCTCTATTTATAAACACTATTTGAGTTCATTCTCCTCACATAATCTTTAGACAGGTTTACTATATGCACCCCCATATTGGTTACTATTATCTTTGTAGCTACAAAACCTTGTTGTTTACACCCCCTTTGTCCAAACCACTAAAACACTACATGGTTTACTACTTACACCCACTTTCTATCTAGTTTTACTAATGCATCTCTGTTTGTACTCTACCTTTTTATTCTTGCCAAAAGCGTTATTTTCTTCTTAAAAATTATTTTCTCCCATTCTTTAACCAATCAGTTAATCCATCTACTTTCTCGTTAAATATAACTCAATAACTTGAATAATTTAGTCAATAATATCAATTAATCAATAATAATAATAATAATAATAATAATAATAATGATAATAATAATAATAAATTAATATTAAAAATCAGGGTGTTGAAGCCTAATCTGAGACGTGATGGAATATTATTATTAAAGAATTCACTATAGAGAATTATATTTTTGAGTATTTAAATGTGTTTTCCGTATACCTATCACTCGTTTATTCAAGAATCCAATGCATCAAGATCTAACTCCCACATCCATCATTAAGTGGAACTCATGCTCTCATGATACCGGTTGTTGAAGAGTCCATGAGAGCTTCAAGAGCACGAATGGGTAAATAATCTATGACTAACATCAAACTCTTAAATTTGTTTGAGTTTTATGATAAATCGTCAAAACAAATTGCAAATAATCACAAATATATAATATTATAAAATTAACCGTTGAGAGTAAACCGTTAATTCAAAATTGATATAATTCCAAAATTGTAATAAGAAATTATATTTGTATGGTTGAAACTTGTTAACAGTATAGCCGTATAGGTGTCGTTCTCTGTATTTTAGCTCACTCACATGTCATGTCACCACTTCTCCAATAGTAAGTCAACTAAAATTGTTGCATTTGTAAAGAACTCGTCAGTAAAAATGTCTCATATATACGATATACTTGGAAATCCAATGCCGCAAGATTGCTTGTTATTCAAGTATGGCATACTTTTTTTTGTTTAGAATACATAGATGTTAGACACATGTAATGATAAGTTAATATGTTATGTCACTTAGTTGTTGACGAGAAAGTGCACCTAGATTCACACATTCATTTACTAGTTATTGCATCTGCTTTGCTTAGCAAAAGTAATTATAAAAATATCAATATTAATTTAACAATGAAGGCCTAACTAAGCAACATGGCAGCATAAAGAAAGTCATGAAGTACACCAATTCCTTTTATAATGATTATTATTTTATAGTTGGACATTGGATTCATAAGGAAAAGAGTGAAAGATGATATTGATAACTTTGTCATGAAGGGTTTTTGTGATCAATACCTCTGCCCTTAATATCACTATTGGAATATGACTTCTTTGCTTCCATACTTGTCCATTGAAGAAGGACCCTACATGATTTCCTGGGTTTCTTTCTTTATGGGTTCCACCATCAATCTTTGGCTGGAGTAAAAGAAAAGTTTGCACACCACGGTGGAATATTATTGAGTATGCACTAACTGCCATTTTGATGATAGCTGGACTAAAATCAAAGGGAAAACAAACAGGGACATTATTATAAAGTATATATGTCCATATGTCTTATATATATGGTTCATTTTAGGCACCGCACCGGTTACTTGCGTGCCATGTAATCCAAAATTCAATCTAAGGGATACTAGGAAACATGAAAGTGCAAAATTTGGTTGAAAAGATTCGTCAATATTGTAATTTACAATATGGACATATAAGAGTCTCTTTGAGCCAGTTGCTCATTATTCTTGCTTGCTTTCCATTTGGATCAGAGAATAGAGAAATTAAATATGACATTTTATGTACTTCCTCTTTATTGTACTATGTTCTCATCGTTTGATATAAAAAATTACAGAAAATAAGCATTCTAATTTCTAACACATTTCTCAGTATATTTACAGTAATTGTAGTTGACAAGTATTAGAACAAAATAAAAAAAAGATGTTTAAAACAGTATCCATGCAATTATGCAAATGAAAACCAAAATTTAAGACTGTTCACGGTATATTAGGTTTCTTATCCGATAAATATAACCATTTTCAAATAATAATAATAGTTAATTTCACCCACCGGCCACCAACCAACACTTGCTTCAAATTGATCTCTAACCTGGGTCCAACTATTTAGTTCTTCCATTAATTGACCTGATGTCAGTCTATTACGATATTATCTAAACTATAAACATATATCAATATAATATAATCCCTAAATAAAACTATAAGAACTTAGTTCCTCATGTTAAGAGTAATATCTTACAAGCTACAACTGAGCTGAATTAACCAGAAATCTAACCACCACATGAAAGCAGAGTCATGCTTTTGCTAGAAGCCTAGTAGAATAGAAGAAGTGCAGCTTTGATCACATGACATGATCCATATCCCACAATCACGTGTAGCCAGCTTTTCACGTGCTGCGAGGCCCAAAGGCAAAAAAGCAAAAAAACCCACTTGCTGGGTCACATGCATTCACCTGCTACCCTTCTAATTAACTGCCACTGGAGTATATTTTTTCTCCATGATTATCTAGATTATAGAATTATGTGTTTATCATAATAAATAAAAAATATTTTCCTAAATTTTATTTTTGATATAACTCAGCAAACTCAAAATTTTTCAACCACACAAAGTCCTAATTACATAGAGGTCCAATCCAACGCCTCAAGAGCTTGCTATGAATCCTTGGTCGTCAATGTTGAGCATTGGTCAGTGTCATATGTTATAGGCTCTCAATCACTTTATCAGTGTGTGTCTATCAAATATTTTCTTCACCACAAATATAAGAAAATTGAAGTGTTTGCTTGTAAAATTATAAATATTAATCTCAACGACTATGGTTTCATCATAGTCAACTCATATCGAGAGTACATTTGTATTTTGACAAACTCAAATTATAAATTTGTCAAAAAAAAATTGACAAAAAAATTAGTTCGTTTTCCTCACTTTCCAACAACGAGCGTCACCGTTTTTTTATCCAAAGAACCTCAAAATAAAGTGCGTCAGACCGCACTTACTCCTAAAGCATTAATAACGGCTGAACGAAGCCTCACGAAATCAAAACCGTCCACGTGTCCATTTTGTTTACCAAGAACAACTAAGCAAGACTACACAGAATCAAAACCTCCTTATTAAATTCAAAATTTCCCTTCACTTTTCAAAATTCCCACTTAAATCTAACGGCACGTCTATTCCTCCGTTAACTACCCGATTTCCACGCAACGCCGTCACATACCCGTTACATCCCGCTATAAAGTCACTTTCTTCTTTCACTCACTTCATTTCACAGAATTCTCTGAAACTTCACTCCTTCTTCCAATTCTCTCTCTCTAGAAATCGTTACGGTTACCTTCTACTTTCTCACTCCAAAACTCGTTCTTCAAACTCAGCGTCAACATGCGTGAGATTCTTCACATCCAAGGAGGACAATGCGGCAACCAAATCGGAGCCAAATTCTGGGAAGTTGTGTGCGCTGAGCACGGGATCGACTCCACCGGAAGGTACCAAGGGAACAACGATCTTCAACTCGAACGAGTCAATGTGTACTACAACGAAGCGAGTTGTGGAAGATTCGTTCCTAGAGCTGTTCTCATGGATCTGGAGCCAGGGACTATGGATAGCGTCAGATCTGGTCCATACGGTCAGATTTTCCGGCCTGATAACTTCGTTTTTGGACAGTCCGGTGCCGGAAACAACTGGGCGAAAGGTCACTACACTGAAGGAGCTGAGTTGATTGATTCGGTTCTTGATGTTGTCAGGAAGGAGGCTGAGAATTGTGATTGTCTTCAAGGTATTCTTTCTTCCGATTTCCGCTTCTAACTGTTTTTGTGATTTTAGGTTTTTTTTCTTTTTAATTTTCGAAGTCTGATAAATTTTCTTCTGCGTTTTTTTTCAGTTACTATTTTAGTTATGATTTTCGTTTGCATGTTTATGTAAGAATTTAGCGTGTTATTCTGTTAAATATTGTATTACTAGTTAATAGTTATGACTGAAGCTAAATTGTAGGTGGCTTCTTGATCTAGAAATTTATATGTTGTTTGCGCTTATTTTTAAGTGTTAGTAATAAGTATCTTGATATTAATATTATTGTAATCTTGATTATGAATGAAGCTAAACTGTAGAGTTTGGAACCTTGATCTAGGAATTTATGTTTTTGTTTGTGCTTATTTGAAGTGTTATATGTTAATCAGACTCAGTAACTTTATAGTACTGCTTTAGTTATAAATTGTTGATAATTTTATTTTCTTGTTTGTGCGACAATTTAGCGTGCCATTCCTTAAAAATTGTGTAACTAATTATCAACGAAGCTTAATTGTTGATAATCAAATTTGATATGGGAGTGGATGTGTTTGTTTGTGCTTATTTTGATTTGAAGTGCTATAGTAATAGGTAACTTGATTGTGTAGATTGCATGAAATGTTGTTATATATTACCACTATGTTTTGAATAACTTGTAATTCTAAATTAGTATGTAAGAGTATGATTGGATTTCTATGTGTTGTGCTAAATTAGTTTCATGCTGTAGATTATATAATTTTGATGTGTTCTGCAGATGATATAGAAGTTGTGATATAACTTGGGCGTGGATGGATAAGGATTTCAATTTTAATTGTTATTATCCTCTGTTTTGTTTACTTGAATTTGGGATTTCTAACATGGTTTTCAGAATCTTTCAGGTTTTCAGGTTTGCCACTCCCTTGGTGGTGGTACTGGTTCTGGAATGGGGACACTTTTAATTTCTAAGATCAGGGAGGAATACCCTGATCGAATGATGCTTACTTTCTCCGTGTTCCCATCTCCTAAGGTATCTGACACTGTTGTTGAGCCCTACAACGCTACACTCTCTGTCCACCAACTTGTTGAGAATGCTGATGAATGCATGGTTTTGGATAATGAAGCTCTCTACGATATTTGCTTCCGCACCCTTAAACTCACTACTCCAAGCTGTGAGTTCATCATAATCCTATGTTTTTACCTGTTATGTTTTTGCTGATATTACTGTGTTTATTATATGTTTACGTATAGTGTGTAATCTCATCATTATCTGAAATCGGGTGCTGTGTTGTTTGGTTGCAGTTGGAGATCTTAACCATCTAATTTCTGCCACAATGAGTGGTGTTACATGTTGTCTTCGATTCCCTGGTCAATTGAACTCAGATCTTCGCAAATTGGCAGTGAATCTCATTCCTTTCCCTCGTTTGCATTTCTTCATGGTGGGATTTGCCCCACTCACTTCTCGTGGTTCACAGCAGTACAGGGCTCTTACTGTACCTGAGTTGACCCAGCAGATGTGGGATTCCAAGAACATGATGTGTGCTGCTGATCCTCGACATGGTCGTTATTTGACAGCATCTGCCATGTTCCGTGGTAAGATGAGCACTAAGGAGGTTGATGAACAGATGATCAATGTTCAGAACAAGAATTCATCATACTTTGTTGAGTGGATTCCCAACAACGTAAAATCCACTGTCTGTGACATCCCTCCAACTGGTCTCAAAATGGCTTCTACTTTTATTGGTAACTCCACATCTATTCAAGAGATGTTTAGGAGGGTGAGTGAGCAATTCACAGCTATGTTCCGTAGAAAAGCTTTCTTGCATTGGTATACTGGAGAGGGTATGGATGAGATGGAGTTTACTGAAGCAGAAAGCAACATGAATGACCTTGTCTCAGAGTACCAGCAATACCAAGATGCTACTGCAGATGAAGAGGGGTATGACTATGAAGATGAGGAGGAAGAAGATCAGGAGGAAGAAGCTTAAACAGTAGTATTGTGAAGGGTTCTTTTATGTTTGTGTTTGTTGTGACTTGTGACATAATACTAGTACTCTAATATTGACTTTTGAGCCCCCAACCTGAATACCTTTTTCGGGGGTACTGGATTTGTTGTTCGGCTTGCTATTGTAGTTTCAGGCTCGTGCTTTTATGCCTGTTTTCATTTGTTGTCAAATGAAGCCTATATTTCCATATTATTCATGTTAATGGTTGGATCTCTAAGCTTCTCGAGTGTTCAAATATTCTGTTAATCAAATTGATTCTTAATCTTACAACTAAACTGGTTTGTTGACATGCACAACATCATTGCTTGGTTTGTTGCTAACAAATATACACTTGCAACTATCTAAGAAATTAATTTATTACTAAATAAAATATGAGATACCTTTTTTGTTTTCAGTTAGGTTGAAGTATTGGAAACAGAATTGTCTGGAGAGGAAAGAGTCGATTGCTTTTGTAATGGATAAGAATTGTTCGAGATTCCTTTGATGTGCATATATATAATCTTTTCACGTTAGAGACATGAACTCACGAAGAGAGAAGTTATTCGTAATGTAAGGAAGTTTAGCTCCCATGTACCCAAAAACTAAATGTAAGAAGAAAAAACTTAAGAATATAATATCCATCTTCTTCCATTTGTATATAAAAGAAAATTATTCCACTTCCAACTGCTTACATATTACCCCATAGAGCGATATTCGAAAACACTCCTATGTAGGTGCAAACTTCATATTAGTAGTACAAGCTATATAATAAACCTCTCTCAATCTGCTTAATACATATGAAGAGTAACAAGCTATCTAATAAGCTAGTACTCTGAATTTCTTATGCTATGTATTAATTAAACAATTTATTTCATTTGAAATCACACTACATTTGAAGAAATCATTGTGACATCGTGATTTTTGTTGGCACTCTAGTGTTCCTTTGCAGACTGATTGTGACCAAATTCATTGTGAATCCAAATATGCAATTAGTATGGTGGCTCTGATGGGGCAACCATAGGTTCAGCTGCAAACTGCACAGAACTAAATGGCTGTGGAGGTTCAGCTACAAACTGCACTGAATGCACAGGTCCTGGTGCCACAATACCAGAGCTTTTCAATTCAGCCATTCCACGCCGAGCATTTCCACCTTGAACCTCACATAACTTAGGAAGAAACACACCTTCACCAGCTGCAAGATTGAAGTAAAGATCAACAACATTTGGACAACTCTTGTAGCACTGTGGGGAACACAACTTTTTTGTAAAGCTAGACTCGAGAAGAGAATCTGATGAAATTCCAAGTGATTTTCTGTCTAAATCACAAGCTTTGATGCATTGGTCGCTTTCAATGTGATCCTTTAGTTTATCAGCTTCAATCTCTGATGTTTTGCATGTGTATGCTTCCTCTCCTGTTCTTTTCACATGTTTCTCAAGGACACACCTTTTGCTGCTAGATGAAACAGCAAATGAGCATGTTTCCTTGCTCAGATTCTCACATTCTATCCCTCCTGCATCGATTTCACCATTACCATATTACTTCATTAGTTTATCAAATAAATATATCTATGAAATCGGATCCTCATTCTTATTAGTCATTGATGTATTTTCATTATCATAAATAAATGAAAGTAGAAAATAATTGATTGGAAGTGATGAACATAATATTAATTAGAAGATACAATTGTAAACATCAATTAAAACTATGTTGAAAAATGAAAATGACACTCTTTTAGAAACATTTTTTTGTTATGCAAGTGTGACAGTTGTTATAGGATGGAATGAGAAACATGATGATATTATAGTTAAGGTGTTGAAAGATAAATTTGAAGACTTACCAAGAGTGCCTTGCACAGCAAGAGAAATTGCAAGGGAAGCTATAAGTAAACTCCTTAAGATAAATTTAGAGGCCATATGGTTAGTAGAGGAAAGACTCTTGAACTATTGGCCAAAGGTGATTGGTAATAACTTGTTGATAACAATTTTGTGCTTGGAGGAATGTCGTTTATCAGGGTCGATGGCTAGTGCATTTATAGCGGTTTTTCTGCGGAAATTATGACGCAAAAGAAAGAAAAAGTACTAGACACAGACTTTTCAATGTGAATAGGGAAGGGGAGATGAAAAAGAACAAGTAAATTATAATGTTGTAGAAGTTTGTCAAACCTTATGTGTCTTAAGATTCAAAAATGTTTGGCCCGTAAAAATGAAAATGAAATTTTCAAAAATAAAATAAAATGAAAATATGCTTTCCCATTTTCATTTTTCCTCTTTTATTTTTCAAATTGAAAGTTAAAATATTTTATCACATAATCACTTTTTTTTTTGTTGAAGGAAACAATAATCACTTGGTATCGTATTTTGTGTCTCCTTTGCATTGTGCACAATTTTTTTTTTTGTTAATACTAATTTTCAATGGAGAGTAATATGTTAAAAATAAAATATATGATTATTCCACAAATGTATGCCAACTTGATAACCTCGTTAGTAATAATATGCAAGTTTTGAGTCTAGAAGGCTACTGTAACGAGCTCTCATACTTTTGTTAACTAAACTTTTCACATGTTGATTTTTTTTATTTTATTTTATTTTATATAAACACATGTTGATGTTGACAAAAAATGAAATATGCTATCGTATAACATTTTTTTTTTTAAGTAGTCAAGTAGTTAGATTCACACACATAATGTGTGAAAAAGTGGAGAATCTGATATTCGAACCTCGGCCCCTACACAAATTATCCATAATAGTTACTAACTGAACTACACTTACGCTACATAACATTGTCTTTTTTATTTGGTAGAAAGTAAATAACATGGTCTTTGCGAGACAGAGGCGTGAACTGCGCTAGCGATGGATTCTCAACAAAATAAGTTTGAAATAGAATAGCAGTCAACCGATGCAGCAACAATCAGTGGCGGACTCTGTGGCTTCACCTTCAACTTCTGCCACCTCCCGTCTACTTCATCACACCATTTTATGGGAAAAAAGCCAACATAAGATTGCTTTTTTAATGGTCCGTGTGGAAAATTAAAAAATGAGTAGTGCTAGCAACACTCTCTTTTGAACACTCTCTCTACTACTCACTCTCTAATTGACTTAAATCAATGTGGGTCTTACGTTTTGAAAATGGAACCCACTTAAAGTGGTGGGACATACATTGATTTCACCCAATAAGATAGTGAGTGTTTAAGAGAGTGTTGAAAAGAGAGTGTTGCTAGCATTCCTCTTAAAAAATTCTTGTCACATGGAAAATCAATTTTTTTTTCTTCTTCTAATGAAACATAATTATGGTCTTCTATCTCCTTCAAAAAATGTATTATGGTCTCCTGTTATAGTAGTCGGTCCAAGTTATTCTCATGGCTTAAATATTTTTGAAAATGCTATGAGACTTGGATTATTCTATGAGTAGGCACTAGGCATATTTCTTTTTTCTTTTTTTAGGGAAAGGCACTAGGCATATGTTATAAACTCTTCTGATAATGTCATTTTTTATAACGTATTGTAAGATATTGTAAAGAAAAGTGAATTTTTTGTATATATATTTAAGTAATATTTAACTAACAGTAAGAAGTATTACATCTTTCAAATTCTTTTGTTATGTTTTGTTCTTTTGAAGAATATCGTACTTTTAACCTGCGTTGAGTACTTTTAATGTGTCATTGTTTATAAGACGAATTATAGAATTTTGAGTTGAAAGGTGTTGTGTATGTTGAGTTTGAAATTTGTAGATCAATATTTTACTACCATTGTGTGACGTTGTTGAGATCATCAAACTCGTTAAAAGGTTTGTCGCTCATTAGCACATTAGCCGATTAGAGGGTGGTCTAATTTGAAACAACGAGGAATATAAAATTAAAATTAGAAAAAATCACTAAATTAGTCCCCGACTTTATTACAAGACATTACATTATCAAATAGATCCAAGATATTATCTATTTTAAAAACGTCATTGACTATGTCAAATTTTATTCAAATTAGTCCTTTTGAAAACATGTTAGAGACCAGAACCAAAGTAGAAAGAAAAAAAAACTAGAGAGATGAGCTATGAGTTTGTCTTCTCCGCTCAAGGTGAACCAAGCTTGCAACACACCAAAAAACCGCCCGACCCCCCCAAAACCAAGATTTCATTCCATGATAAGCTATTAGGAACCCCTAACGAAATCCCAGTTCGTGAGAAAGAGGATACGATCGAGAAAAAACTTGTCCGCATTGAATTAGAGAATGGTAACCGTCTCCTGCCTAAGGTCTTTTGGGAGCCTAAGACCTTCCAAGAATTATGCACCCCATGGAAAGATGCGCTGGTTGTCAAATTGTTGGGCAAAAACCTTGGCTACAACACGATGAAAGATCGCCTACAAAAAGTTTGGAAACTTGAAAGCGGATTTGAAATTATGGATAATGATAATGGCTTCTACATGGTTAAGTTCAATCAGGAAGCAGACAAGGAAAAAGTTATCACTGGAGGGCCTTGGATGATTTTTGATCATTGCCTAGCATTCACACATTGGTCTTCGGAATTTGCATCACCAGAAGCTAAGGTAGAACGCACAGTGGTATGGGTACGTTTTCCTGGCTTAAATCTTGTCTATTATGATGAGAGCTTTCTTATGGCTATGGCTTCGTCAATTGGCCGGCCAATTAAAGTTGATACAAATACTCTAAAAGTTGAAAGAGGCAAATTTGCTCGGGTCTGTGTCGAAGTTGATCTAACAGTGCCAATTGCGGGAAAGGTATGGGTGAATGGCCATTGGTACAAAATTCAGTATGAGGGCCTGCATCTAATTTGCACTACATGTGGTTGCTATGGTCATTTGGGAAGAAGTTGCACTCAAATCCCCTCCAAAACGGACGACGGTCATCACCACCACCACCAAACCGCCGCTAACCACCATGATCACAACCACCAAGATGATCAATGAGTTGCAGCCAGCAATCAAAGCCAATCAATTCCCGCAGACAGAAACGGCAATGGAGTTAATGTTAGTTATCATGAGGGGACAAATATTAACGGGGGTACAATTAGTATTAATGAAGGAACAAATGATCTCCATGGAGACTGGCTATTGGTCACAAGGAGGAAAAAAGTTTCCAACGGTCAGCAGTTAAATAACAATGAACACACTAATCACAACAAACATAATTGATTCTCTCTCCTGAATATGGCCCACCAAAGTAAACCAACCAATTTCCCTTCAAAACCCGTTACCCAAGAGACCACATGTGCAGGCAAAACTTCATCGGAAGCAAAATGGCGCCGCCAGGACAATGATTGTGATGACTCACTCCTAAAGAGTCTAACCATTAATCCTAAGACCAATCAACACGGCCCCACAACGCTACCCAATCATAACACCATTCAAAGCCCTATCCTTGAGAAAGTCACTTCAACTGTGCCTGGCCCCACCAAAAGCTACTAATCGAAAATTAACATGACCCCTCTTCCAAAGTTTTTGACTATCGCAAATAACCCCAACCAACAAGCTAATTTCAATACTGCCATTACCAAACCCAGTACATCTCAACACAAAGAAAATACCAGTAACAACAATGAACATCCCTCCTTATCTGAATTGGATGATGAAACTATGATTAGTCATGATAGTGCTGAACCAAATCAAGTGACTGCAGCACCTAGTGAAGGGCATCATGAGACCTCCAGTGACAATAAGGAGGACATGGTAACATAGTTTTCTTTCCTTTGCCTTTTTCCACCTTCTTTATTATGGAAGCTCTCCTTGATACTTCAATCCTCTCTTGGAATATCAGAGGGGCTCAAAATAATAATGCAAGAAGACAATTGAAAGATTTAGTTAGAAAGTACAGACCTACCTACTTTGCTATTTTTGAAACTGACACTCTTTTTGCTAGCCTTTCTTCCTTTTGGGTTAACAATGGTTACTCTCATGTTCATGTTATTGAAGCCAATGGCCACTCGGGATACATTTGGCTTATGATGCACACTGCCACTACCAATACCTCAACTGTCCTGGATTATAACCAATACTCTATCACTTTCACTATAAGCCGCAATACTGCCACTACCACTTGCACATGCGTTTACGCAATCCCTAACCCCGTTATGCGCACTAATTTTTGGAACTACCTAGCCACAACTAGCCACACCATTACCGGCCCTTGGATGCTTATCGACGACTTTAATGAAACTCTTCTTCCAGGTGATAAAAGGGGCGGCATTTTCCAGCACAACAGAGCAGCTCAATTTTCAACTTTCATGGACAACTGCAACCTTCTTGACATCACTACAACTGGTGGTCGCTTCACTTGGCACCATAATCATAATGGTATTAGAATTCTCTCCAAAAAGCTTGATAGAGGGCTCTCAAATGTTGATTGGCGCATTTCTTTCCCATATGCTTTTGTGGAGGTGCTTTGCAGAGTTTACTCCGACCATAATCCTCTTCTTCTCCATTTTGGTGGCCTTCCACTTGCTAGAGGCACTAGACCTTTCCAATTTGAAGCTGCCTGGATTGACCACAAGGATTATGAGAATTTGGTATGAAATTCTTCTACTCTTCCAACCACAACACTATTAGTGCTTTAAATATTGTCAAAGAAAACTCTATCATTTTTTAATCAGGAAGTCTTTGGCAATATTTTTAAAAGAAAAAGGCATGTGGAGAGTAGGCTTAAAGGCGTCCAAAATTACCTTGAGAGAGTGGATTCTGCTAGACACAGTCTCTTACAATAAGAGCTTCAGAAAGAATATAGTCATATCATTTTCCAAGAAGAGATGCTTTGGTACCAAAAATCTAGAGATATGTGGGTTAAATTTGGTGACAGAAACAGTTCCTTTTTCCACACCCAAACTATTATCCGTAGGAAAAAAATTAAAATTCACTCACTCTAGCTCCCTAATGGTATTTGGACCACTGATAGTGACATCCTCCAAGATGAAGCACACAAATATTTCAAAAATTTCTTCACCAACAGCCAACCTCACCATAGCCGCCACTTCAATCTTGGCACACACCCCCTCATTGATGTGCTAAGTACCAATTCCCTCACTAAACCTGTCAATAAAGTTAAAGTCTTAGCCGCCCTTAACTCTATGAAACCCTACAAAGCACCTGACCCAGATGGCTTCCAATGCATTTTCTTCAAACAGTACTGGCACATCATTGGAGATGATATCTTTAATTTGGTACATTCAGCTTTCCAAACAGGTGCCTTTGACCCAGGAATTTCTGACACCCTCATCGCCCTCACCCAAAACTGATCCTCCCATTACCTACAAAGACTTCCGACCTATAAGCCTTTGCAATGTTGTTTACAAGCTTATCACCAAAGTTTTGGTTCACCGTCTCAGGCCGATTCTTAATGTTATTATTGGTCCCTATCAAAGCAGTTTTCTGCCTGGTAGGGGCACTATTGGCAACTCTATTGTTTTGCAGGAAATTGTTCATTTCATGAGAAGGTAAAAAAAAAAAAGGTTGTGTGGCTTTTAAGCTAGACCTTGAAAAAGCGTTTGATAATGTTAACTGGGAGTTTCTTCAAAATTGCCTCATTGATTTTGGATTTCCAGATATCACCATCAAGCTTATTATGCACTGTGTGTCATCTTCCATTTTCTCTGTGCTATGGAATGGCAACAAGTTACTGCAATTCAAACCCACTCATGGTCTTCGACAAGGGTGACCCCCTTTCACCATATCTCTTCATACTGTGTATGGAAAAACTTTCAGCAGCTATCAACAATGCATTCAATCAAGGGATGTGGGAACCTATTAGAATCAATAACACAGGACCTCACCTATATCATCTACTCTTTGCGGATGATGTCCTTCTTTTCATCAAGGCAAAAAGCTCCCAATTCAAAGTTGTTTCAGAGATTTGCAAAGCATCGGGATTGAAAATAAATCTCTCAAAATCTAGAGCTTTCTTCTCTTCGGGTACTCCGCAGGCAAAAATTCAAAAGATTACCACCCTTTCTGGTATTCGCAGCACCACCGCTCTAGATAAATACCTCGGATTCCCAATCCTTAAGGGGCGGCCAAAGAGAAGTTACTTCTTATTCATCATTGAAAAAATGCAAAACAGGTTGGCGTCTTGGAAAGGTAAACTTCTCAACAAAGCAGGGAGACTGACTCTTTATTCTTCAGTTTTATCTTCCATTCCAACTTACTATATGCAGATTAGTTGGCTTCCACAGAACATTTGCGACAACATTGATCAAACAACTCGCAATTTCATTTGGAAAGGGAATACTAGTAGAGGAGTTCATCTAGTAAATTGGAAACAAGTGGCTAGCCCGAAGTTAACAGGGGGGTTAGGCATTAGAGCAGCTAGAGATGCAAACACTGTCCTTCTAGGGAAGCTGGTTTGGAACATGGTGCAAACAACAGACAAACTTTGGGTAAATATTATTTCCAGGAAATATACGAATGGCTCAAAGTTCCTCTTCGATGCTTCAGGCCAACATCATAGCTCGCCTACTTGGTCCTCCATAATCCATGCTAGAAATGTCCTAAAGTCCGGTTACTCGTGGAGAGCAGGTTCATGTAATTCTTCCTTCTGGTATAGTAATTGGAGCTCTCTTGGTGTTCTTGGCATTAAGGTTCCTTTTGTCGACATTCATGACATTCACCTTACAGTACATGATGTTATTACAAATAATGGGCAGCACACACCATCTCTCTATACCAACCTTCCTACAATTATTGCAGATGCCATTAACAACATCCGGTTAAGCTTTAACTCGGCTCTTGAAGATGCTTACATCTGGCCTCGCAATAAAAATGTAATTTACTCTGCTAAAAGCGGTTATAGCTGGATAATCTCTCAACATGAACCTGATTCTCAAGCGGCTGACTCATGGAGTTGGATTTGGAGATTAAAAGTCCCCGAAAAATTTAAGTTTCTGATTTGGTTGGCTTGCCACAATTCTGTCCCCACTTTGACTTTGTTGCATCACAGGAACATGGTTAACTCATCGATATGCGGTGGCCAAGAAGAAACTTTATTTCATTGTATGAGGGATTGCAAATTTTCTGCTGTCATATGGAGAAAAATCGGATTCTCATCTCTGCAATTTTTCTCAGCCAATTCGATGGTGACTTGGTTGAAAGATGGTGCAAACTGCTCGCGTTCAACGGAATTTCTTACAGGTTTATGGTGGCTTTGGCGGCACAGGAACAACATGTGCCTCGAAAATCAAACTATGTCTGACACTTATCTCAGTAACAATATCTTCCACATGGCGATTGCATTACATCAGCCTTCCACAAAATAGCAGTCGCTGCTCCCTCTCCTAGGATGATTCGCTGGAACAGTGAAAATGCCCGAAGTACAAATTTAAACGTTGATGGCAGCTGCAACGTGTTGGAACAAAGGGTGTTTCACAAGTATACCACTTAAGTTTTGATGATAACAAGGTATTAAAAATTATCAATTGGATTTGCTAAACATTTATTCAAGTGTGCAGGACCATTAATCAAAGA
>Ga0099826_10000273_pt1 | contig 22958 bp, 8 predicted proteins | sample Mtrugardesep15_FD_76830 | JGI IMG/M metagenome (GOLD analysis project Ga0099826, IMG submission 76830) | Root nodule microbial communities of legume samples collected from California, USA - M. trunc garden sep15 | ecosystem: Host-associated > Plants > Roots > Nodule | place: USA: California... | reverse complement strand
TTGATGTTAAAAAAAAAAAGTAGTTGTAATGATAAACTTATTAAAAATATGTTACCGGAAGCTTAATTCAATTGATATGCACATTACCTTATATATTTAAGAGTCGAGATTCAAACCCCAAACTCCTCGCTTATTCATCTTTAAAAGGTAAATTTTTTAGTCACTATAATAAAAGTGTATGTCATGTTTACATAATTATTCACATATTTAGTGATATAATAAGAGACGAAAAACAAATTTGTATTTCCTATACCCTAAATCATCATTCATGTTTAAAGAAGTTTGAGAAGGTCTTATAATAAGAAAACTATAAATATGGGAAATGAGTACTCATAATTTGGGACAAAGAAAATATGGTAAACTATGTTTTTAGTCCGTACAAAAAGTACCCAAGCTAAGTCAAAACAAAACAAAAGAATCCATCGTACAACAACAAGAGTGAAAGAAGGCGGTGTTTTTTTTTTAAAGAAACCAAACTAGTCTACCAAAATTGTCACTCCTGAGACCTTGAGAAGGCGATGTCTTTATTGAAGACACTGAGTCGGCCAACTTAGCTGAAGACAAAGAAATTGAAGGAATTTTATTTGAAAAGTCCACTTAAGACATGAAAAAATATCTTGAGCTTTCGTTCGCCAAAGCTCCATTAACATTATGATGTTTAGCCGAGTCTTTGTAGACAACGGTACTCTGCTAAAAGTTATGCCACTTCTAGTATTAAATAAGTTGGATAAAAATATCGTGGATTTGATCCCAACCAACATAAAAATGGCTAGCTTCATGGGTGAAGCGTCTAATGCACTTCTAGCTCTCATATTCGATGTTGTGGCGGGACCAAAGGAGGTACAATCTTATTTCTTTATCATAAATGACAAACCCTCATATTTTGTCTTTCTATGCAAATATCGTATACATACCAGTGAATGCATATCTTCAAGACTTTACCAAAGACTCATCTTCCAAAAAGTCCTCTGTGTCATAAGGAATTTTAAAAAAAAAATTGTCATCGATTTCACCCTTATCGATTCACCTATGGTCAAGACGTAATGTTTAATTTCGTTAGAAATTGATGTCGCTTTCTGAAGAGTAGCTAAGAAAAATCAACTTACTCTTGAGAAATATCAACAAGCCATGACAATGGAGCTTGATTCCCTAGATGAGGCATGGTTAATGTTTTTAAACAGGATTGAGAGTTCTAACAAATAAAAATGGCTAAAGCTTATAACAAACAAATCAAAGTTAAACGAAGGAAATGTGCTTTGTCAATAGGGACTAAAGATCCAAAATATGGGAAATCGTTGCCAAATTTGGAGGGACCATTTATTGTTAGCAAGGTGTGTGGTGGAGGAGCCTATCATCTAGTCGACATTACAGGTGAAGAATTCACTAGCGGCATAAATAAAAAATACTTAAAGAAATTTTATCCTGCGACATGGGAAAGCATTGAAGATCAAGCAAAGTAAAGTTCTATTGGTATTTTGAACTGATAGCCACAAGGCTGACTACTTGGTCGATTCAACAATAATAAAGAACAAGGAAGAAATCACCTAAATTTTCTCTTCCAAAAACGAAAAAATCCACACGGAGGGACATCTTTTAGTAGTGTTTCATCCTTGTTGGAATCTGGTTGACGTAGTGAATGGAATGTGAGGATGGATTATTGCTCAAGGTGGAGGCATAGATACAGTCACCCTTGTCAGAAAAGGCTTTTTAACGAGATCCCTAAAGACTTGGACTTGTCTATCTTAGTAGATCTTCTCTAAATAACGCACTAAGGGACCTTTCGTCTTAACTTGAAAAGTAGGAATAAAGAGTTATTAGTCATATGAAGTCAATTTACAAGAAAGAACACACTAAGGAAAACGACTCACACCTTAATAGGACTAAGAATATTAGGTTTTGTTCCCTTCATGTACTTAATATTTGGATTGTTGGAAAAAGAGAGACCATCTAGCGAATGATCCTTGATAGCATGAGGTTTCTTATATTTATTACTCCCTCCGTTTCATAATACTTGTCCATTTTGGAGAATTTTGTTTAACAATACTTGTCACTTTCAAGTTTCAATACAACATTAATTATTGTCTTGTCAATAATACTCTTCTACATAGTATTGAAAACCGGCTCGGACCGACCGGTCCGACCGAGAACCGGTGGGTGTACTGGGTCGAGTCGCATATTGGATCGGTTATGCAATTAGACCGGTGAAAACCGGTGCGACACGGTGAAAACCGAACAGAACCGGTGACTGGCCGATTTTTGGTTCAAACCGGTTTTTACTGAAAATTCCACAATTTGAAAATAAATTGAAGTTGGTGGGAATCGAACCATGCATTTCATGGTTCTTCACAAGCAACTTTACCACTGCGCCATCTTGCTTGATGGTTTCAAGTTGTGAATGAAGCTACATATATTATACATCCGCATTTTTTCCTTCAAACTATCATATAATTTTTTTTTTCTTAAAAAGACCACATCAATTTTTAAAAAACAAAATAAGAGCACATCATTATTAAATTAAATATAATATTTATCTTATAATATAAATTTTGTCAAAATAGTAATATACATATCTTTTTGTTTTAGACAATACATATTAGTATTAACATACATATGCAAAACAAAATTTAGTTTCTCTTAACAAAATATGACTACAAATATTAAAAGCTATATTACATGTCAGTTTTAAGTTGTCGAGTCATCAGTTCAATACGATTTAATATAGTTAAATACTTATATAAATTTAACCTTAAGACCAAGTGATATAACCGGTTTAATCTGGTTCAGCTATGCGGTTTAACTAGTGACCCAGTGGTTCGACCATTGACTTGGTGACCCAGTACACCTGCCGAGTCGATGACCGAGCCGAGTTTTAAAATTATGCCCTTATATATTTATTGTAGAGAGAAAAATAGAATGAAATAATAAATGGTTAAGGGTATTATAAAAAACACACACATAATTTCATCAAAAATAACAAAATTTATTTGGTTTCTTGGTTGCTGCAATTTCTCTAAAATGGACATGTATTTTGAAACGGATGGAGTGTATTGCTTAAAAATTTAATGGGAATTCATGGATGATTCCTTTAAATAGAAAAGGTATCAAGCGAGAAAGTCGAGTCATTTAGTTAATTCAGTTAATTTTATAGGGAATAATACCCAATCATATATAAAGGAGGCTTTTGGCTTATCTAGACAAGGGAAGATTATTAGAGAATCGAATCAGAACTAATTAAGTGGATTGATGATAATTTTCGCTAGTCGCAGCAAGGGTTCCCAACGACCATCCTCTACTTTTATGATACAATGTTGTCATTCTTCTCGTGCAACCAGTTTTAGTACATCATATCACCACTCAAAGACCAGTTGATAACACAACACATGAAGAATTTGTTTACACCTAAGAATAATTATTTGGTTATCTGACATCGGCATATATGTGATTAGGGTTTAAGCAAAGAACCTCCAAACCGACGGAAGTTTAGGCGAAGGCTAGGACAACCGAGTGAGGGACAACCGATTCGTTTTCAAGTCTAATGAATAAGAATTTGGGTTTAAAGGATCTCAAACTAAGTCAAAGCCTAGTAAGGACCGAGCAATGAGGCTCAAAACACACACTCCATATTTATAGTGCTACTAACCACAAAGTGGGATGAACAAGGAAACACGTTCATAGGAAGGCTACACACGATATACCTTGTGAACGGATCATGTCATGAAGGACGAAGTTGATAGCCATACATGGGGTGCCACAAACCCCAATGCAAGAGAACTCACACATTACCCGCGAAATTAGCAGAGCAATGAATGAGCACTATATGCCAAGTCATTTAGCTAATAGGGATAATTTTTGCCTATAAATACTTGTTATGTACATTGTAATGCTCTAACATTAGCCCAACTTGTGTCCCCTATCAATAAATTATCATCTCTGAATTGAAAATGAGAAACAATAGCAATTCCTTGCACCCCCACGCTAAAGGGAGAGAACAAACTTGCTTCCACTAGAGCATTCATCATTAAATTTAAACCTAAAAAAAAAACGTGAAAGAGGGCCACCCTAACGAAGCCTCATTTTCATCGGTCTCCCATTCATAAGCACTGATGCCGAAGTCGTCGTACCACATTCTAAGATCCACTTATGCCACAACGTCGGAAAAATCAAATAGGATAAAATCACTTGTCTTAGGAAAGAGATGAAATATAATATAGAATATATTGACTCTTCGATTATAATAACTATAATTTATTAAATATAAACAAAAATTGCTGGAATTATTATTAAATTTTGTTATAATATCAAGAAATCAAACCTTTATATCAAGTAAAATATGGCTTGAAATTAAATTCTTTTATTTAATAAAAGCAAGTAATTTAAATTTAAATTTTAGGAATGCTTTCAATTGAACATTGCTTGAATAAAAATTTATTTTTTGAATTTAATAGATCAATAGTTATTTTACTAAATTTTGTTTTTCGAGGCAATTGTTTTTACTAAATTTTGTTTTTCGAGGCAATATGTTTTTAGACAACTTCTTGTTGAGCCAACGTAGCACCTATACTTCAAAAAAAAAAAAAAACTTAGCACCTATACTAGAACTTATTGGTAGAAACCGGTAGGAACGTAATCCCTCCGATTATATTTATATACATTTTCTGCTTTTTGAGATTCATTATATTATTAATATATTTTGATTGTACATAGTCTTTTTTGTTAAGTAGTCTAATGGTTAGAATTCATCTTATAAGGTAAATAAGTGGAGTGTTTGGAGGTCGAACCCCAACTCTTACATATAATAATGCATTGTCCTACCAACTGAGCTATGCTAACGGGACTGATTGTACATAGTTTAAATACATCAATATTTAATAAATATGAAAAAAGAACAATTGCTTATAAATGTGACATTAACTTACTACAATCTTAGATATATATAGTTGGATTGGCAAAACGAAATCTAATCAAAGCAGTCAAAAAACAATAACATTGGTGATCATATATTCTTCTATGTCTCTAAACATATATAAATTGATTATGATTTTTGTTATCATTATGCTTGTATTTCGAGAATAAATTGAGAAATCACTTTTTACAAAGTCAACTCAATAACTTTTTATGATTTGTCAAGTCTCCTTTTTCTTGCTGTAATTCACTGTTTATTCATCATTTTTTTTAATCACTTACTAATCAGTTAAATTTTTTAGAAAGATTAAAAAAGTATTTCCTTCGTCTCTCAATAGATGACCTAGTTGACAATATACATTATTGACTTAACATATTTTGATCATATTTTTCTATTAATTTACAAAGATAAATAATATCATATAAAATCTTGTTGGATTCGTGTCAATGAATATGTTTAAAGTATTAAATTTTCATAAATTTTTTTACTAGAGAATTGAATATATTAAAGATTAAACATATACATTGATACGTGTGTCGGAGTCAATTAAGTCATCTAATAAGGGACGGAGGGAGTAACAAATAAGCAAAATAATCAGAAATAAGAGGGAAAAAAAGTTATAAATAAGTTTTTTTTTTTAAGAAGTAATAAATAAGTTTATCAGTCTAACTATACACAAACAAATATTAAATGTATATTTTATCTCTACAAAATGCAGACTTTCTAAGTGATGTTGTGATCCAGGAGATTGTCTATGGAGGGTGCAGAGCTGTTGCAGCCTAGACAACGGTGTTCTCTGTATTTCTATTTCCCTTCGGCTGGTTTGGGAGTTTTATTCTCGGAGTATTATTTTTGTGATTTTTATTTGTTGTTGTACCTGGTTAGGGTGCAAATAGTGGTGTTTTTTTGGGTGGAGTATTGAGCCTTTTAGGCCCAGTTGTAATGCATTTTGGACTGGGTCAGCTTTTAGGCCCGCTGGAAGTTTTTGGTATATCCAGGACAGGTGGGGTGTAATTAGAAGTTTTGTTTTGGTTTTTACGGATGTACTGCCTATATACGGCTCCCCCTTTTCTTTGTGTATTGTGTTGTTTCTTGCAAGCCGGACGCATCTTGTGCAGGTTATGCTTAATAATATTTGATATTTAAAAAAAATATTTAAGTACATATTTCTATTGTACTCTCTTTCATCTTGAATATAAGCAAAAAAATTCAAATAAAATAAATACGGTTGATTCAAAAAATTTAATAGATACATCAATTTTATTTGACTTTGAGACCAGGGTAGTAATTGTGAATAATTAAATGCACAATAGAGCGGAAAATATTATTGAATGTTTGTTTAGTCACCATTAAGAAATATATTTTGGATAGTGTTTTTTATTTTTTGACGAAAATTGACAATATTCATTCATTCAAATTGATATAGTACATTGATACAATATAAATTCAAAATTGCTAAAAACAAAAAGGTTGAATCTGCGAACAAACTTACAACATTCATGTTAATAGCATAAAACGACAAAGCACGTATGCCTACAAATATTGAATATATTCAAGCCACCGAAATACTTATGTTTGCGGATCTGCAACGTTGATGACGCAAAAGTCATTGATTGAATCTGCACTTGATCAAAACCAATCTTTCAACTTGAATCAAATAAACACCGTACTAAGACAGAGAAATAAAAGATACATCGTACAAAGACGGGAAATCCAAATAAACAAAGTCGTGCTCGACGACAAATTCACAAAACCATCGAAAAACAGCTGAAAATATGTGAAAAATCACCTATTTAACTAAGAGAGAAGGAAAAACAATTCGAATAAATGATTTTTGTTCAAAATTGATCATAAATCACTCTCTTTAATAGATCAAGAAGAAAGATTGTGACTACTAGGGTTTGAGAAAAGTAAAAGTGAGAGAGAAGAAAGAAGCAAATAAAATAAAATAATGCCGGGTAGTTTTGAAATTGAAATAATTATAATCTTGTAGTTGTTGATGTATTTTTTTTATTTTTTCAATATATGTAATGATATTTTTTCATAATCTTCAAATTTTAGCTTAATCATAATCTTCAAATTTTACAATAATAATGGTGGAGTTTTTCTATTCACATCCCATATATTTCTGATTACACGTAAAATTACTTAAAATTTTATAATAATATCAAAATTGCTTTTTTATATAAATTTTCTTAAAACCTTGATTTCATTTATCGTCATTCTAAAATTTCACCCTCTTTCACCCATAAACAATCATGGATGTTCAATCAATCTCTATATAATATTAAAGAGTGAATCAAAACACACCTGTCATCCATACTCTATTGCATATAAGTAATTGAATTTCTTCTTCTTTTTCAATGATGCTAAAGTTTCTATTTTTTTCTTGTTGTTCGACATTGATATGTTATGCACTTTACAACATGGTTATTTAACGGTGTAGCACCAACAACATTAATTAACATTGTTGAGGTTAACTTAAATTTAGTTTAAGTAGTTACGTGTAAACTTAGTTTATATAACCTACTTAAACTGAGTTTATATATACATACTTAAAATAAGATTACGCAGAATCATTAAACAAAGTTGAAGAGGTTAAAGCAAAATTTAACTTTGAGTATGTACATTTAAACTCAGTTTACATGATCTACTTAAACTGAGTTTAAGTATGTACACTTAAACTCAATTTACATGACATACTTAAATTAAGTTTAAAATTAAATTAAATTTTATTTAAGGGTGTAATCAAGAAAGAATACATGAGGTGTAATTAGAAAAATTCATAATAATACATGAGATGTAATTAGAAAAATTCATAATGTTGTGATGATATTTTATTTCATATTCTATCTTTATTTAAACTCTTATGGTACATAATCTTATTCTACTAATTAAAATTTCTGAATTATTCATTCTAATGCGTCTATGTATGTGTGGACAAATATTGTGCCCGAAATTTGCAACCAAACTTTTTTTTTGTTTTTTTGTTTTTGCAACAGGGATGATCAACCTTGTGGGACCAACTCAGTGTATAATTATTCCTAGAGTATTTAACACACATGCCAAAGGGGAATGTTTATGGGGCCCTCACGATGAGTAAGGAAAAAAAGAAAATAATGCAGCATGTCATGTGTCAGATACCGTCATTCTCCTTTTTCTCTGCCAACCAAGATAACACAAATGAAAGTGGTGGGACGTATAATTTGCAATGATAGTTAGTGATAATGGTGTCAATGTGCATAGTTTGGACTTTGGATCTTGTATGTTATTACTATTGAAGACATCTATTTGGAATGAGAAGAAAGACGAAGTGCATGGTCACAATTATTTTGAACATGCTATTTAATCGCATATTTGAGACAAACCAAGTATTTCTTCGAAAAAAGTGTTAAGATGTAAAAAAAAAATTATTGCATGTGAAAATCGAAAGAGGACTTACAAATGTAGAAAATCAAAAGAGGACAATGAATCAGAAGAGTGGAGTGATGGACTTGAGCTATTGGAGTAATGTCTAAGCACACATGACATGACATGACATGACATGAGGGATACCCATTATCCTTTTTGTACGAGAAATTTTAATATGGTCACGGAACCAAATAAAAAGTGTTTGGTCACATAGAAAGAAATACTATTATTTTAATAATAAAGTGGAAAATGATAAAAAAAAGTGATTGAATATTTTAAGGAGAATCTTTTTATGTATGTGTGACCAAACATTTTTTATTTGGTCCTGTGACCATAGAAAAATACCTCCCTTTGGACACCATTGAGGGTAGTTTATGAGCAAACTTTCACACTCCTCTATATCCATTGAAGCTTTTTTTTGTATAAATGATTAAACCATGAGGGCTTTACACTTGACCCAAAAATGAACCATATCTCAGAAAAAATGTGTTGCATACTTGATGTCCGAACAAAAAATCTGTGATTATGTGAGAAAATGAGATATACAAAGTCGATATAAATTCGTTTACATTGATATTTAATAAGAATTTAACATTTTCTATTCATTTAAAATTGTGATTATTAAAAAGCTTACATGAGATTGAATATTGGTGTAAAATTAGTGTATGAAATAATGCATCAAAATTAAACTCTTTAAAAGTTTAAAACATTAATTTATGCTTTTCCTCTTTTCTGAGAGGAAGAAGGAGGAATGTTTTCCCTCTTTAAATAGACTTTTTTTTACAAGAAAAACTTCCTTGATTAGATAGGATCAATATTAATTTCTACGTGTGGGGGAGAATTTGTGAATCCGCTCACTTAACAATATTCTTATGTAACAACATTCACATATAATTAAATAGAATAATTTCATTTTTCATTAAGAAATTAAGATTTACATATTTGAGATGTGTGATTGGTGATAAAATGTAGACATAGTATTATACTCCTAACAATCCCCTAAATATTATTTGAGATCTATGATTGGTGATAAAATGTAGACATAGTATTATACTTCTAAAAATCCCCTAAAAAATATTTTTATGTCCAGCACTTCAAGTAAATGATAAAAACAAAATACGACAGGAGAAAGCAAATGATAAAAAGAAAATGGTAATTTTACACAGTTGCTCATATTAATTATTAGTATATTTTCATAATAATAAATGAAAATTAAAGAATAACAACTTGAAGAATACTAACTTGAATAATTAATATGAGCAATTGAGTAAAATCCTCATTTTCTTTTTTATCATTTACTTTCCCTGTTTTATTTGTAAAAGATATTTGTGTTAATAAAATTTGATGTATTTGGTCCAAATTTTTAATAGAAACATAAACTCTTATTGGTTCAAATAATTAAATGCCTTTTACAAATATGGTTAGAGTGAGTATATTTTTTCTTAATCCGTATGAAATATTTAAATATGACAAATATTGTGGCACATAAGGACGTACTATCATCGAAGACAAATAAAAAAATAAATACTAACAAATGTCTTTAAGTATAGTTTAGAATATTAAAAGAAGTAGCTTTTACCTATAAAACAATGAATTTATTGTCCTCCTGAACTTAACTCAGTTAGTTTAGACAATGCATAATATATGTAAGGTACAAAGTTCAAACTCTGGAAAAAAAAAACAATGAATCTATTAATTTAGCAAGCAAATATTTTTAAGGCAGTATTATTTTATTTTATTTTTGAAAGGAAGGCAATATTATTTTATGAATTCATTAAATCATGATTTTAGCTTTCCCCAAAAATAAAGGAAAAAAACGATTTTAGAGCACCTGTTTATGGAAGCATGTAGGTGAGTGTTTGATTAAGGCTGCAGCTTTTATAATATGTCTACAATTTAATCTTACATTTATTTATGATTAAGCTTGACTTATAACTTATTCAATGCAATGTCACGTGAAGATATCAGAAGTATCATCACCTGGCTGGCTTATATTCCTCTCTAGCTAGATTGAGTAGTAACCATCTTCATGTCAAGGTGATACTTGCTTTAATGCAGACATGTATCTTTCAGCAACTGACACCCCCCAAAACCTGAATGAATGAATGTTTTTATACAGAACCGTACAGCACGCAAAGAAAGAAAATAGCAGGGAAAAGTAAAACCATTACATTCGCATTGATATTCACACCTAAATATTTCAATCTGAAATTCTTTACATGATCAATGATATCCCAATTCATTTAATAACAAAGAAAATGTTAACTAGCTTTTTAAGACCCCGGTTAAGAAAATAAATATATTAATGTTATATTAGAATTTGTGTAATCAATTTTTTAAAAATACAAAAAATATTTTTTTTTAATTTAAAATTAGCTTTTTTTGACTACTTTAACTAGTGTCTTAGAGACACGAGTTAGGATGACCCAAATAACAATAATACATACTCCCTCCGGTCACTATTATAAGTAAAAGTTTACTTTTTAGATTCATTTAATAAATGATGTATGTGGTCTACATATAGACTATATACATCATTTATTAAATGAACATAAAAAGTCAACTTTTGCTTATAATAGTAACCGAAGGGAGTACTATTGTATATTTTTGTACATTATACAATTTTCAAATTAACTAATAATCAAACCATTTGCTAATGCAAAATGTATTGTTGGATTGTCATGCTTCTAAAGCACATGAAATAGTAAGCTATTCTTAGCGTGTGTTTGGTTACGCGATGGTTAAAATTGATTTTGATTGAATTGATTTTATAGAATTGAGTTTTGTTAAAAGTGAGTTGAGCAAAAATTGATTTATGTTTGGATACCTTCGCAACAAAAGTGATTTATATAAAATATGTTGTTTGAATCAAAATTGCTTTTGAATGGACGAATTACTAAAATGGGTTTTCACATTTATTTATACATTTGCTTAACATATAACAAATTGACATTTAAGAGTCTCTATTTTATGATGCCCACAATCACCTCCTTGTCACTCTACTTCAGTACTCGCCTTACTCATATGCAGCCACCGTAACATTAATCACACACTCCTCCATCATCTCTTGCTCCTTTATGCACACCACATACAATTACAACTTTGTTTCATCTATGCACAACACAGCAACCAATTTTAATAACAAATTATCCAATTTTAATTCAAAGCTGAATCCGAAAAAGAAAGTCTAGATAAATTTTAGTTGAGCACCAACACCGATTTTTCATTATTCATCTTTTTTTCTTTCCATCGTATATATCAATCTTACCACTATTTCTGAATGAAGTGTAAACACCTTCAGAACAAATTGAAATTAACACTATACTATAATGTTCTCTCAACAAATTGAAGTTTATCACCCACAATCAAGAAAACATGCATATATTCAGAAATAATTGATGATGTGGAAATGAGAATCTATAATGACAATTAGAAGGGCAAAACAGTCAATATCCATGTTATGGAGAGGAGAATCGATTTTGTCTAAATTGAAAAGCTACAAATACCTACTTTGCTTGAAACGTGCTTTCAAATACAAAAGCACTTCCACCAATTGTGACCCAAACATGCAAAACGTGCGGCATATATGATGAAACGTGCGTTTTGGCTAGTTCACCGGGAAGCCAAACAGGGACTTAATTGGCAGTTAAGGTGTAAAGTAAAATAAGTGTTGTAACTTGTAACATGCAGAGTAGTTTCCAGCATTAAATTAATAAATTTCATTGAATCAAAGTGAAATAGAGTGAAACTGATTGAAATCATGATGGAAAACAAATTTGTATTTGGTGCAACGATGCTATCTTATTTGTGCACAATAGACTTAATTTGTTAACTACTTGCGTTAAGCATGTGAATAAACTACAACTCTTAGGTTTTCGTATCTGATTAGGTCATGCATCGGGAATGATGTTAGATGTTCTATTTATAGTGTTTTTGGCCCCCTTTAGTCGTAACAACGTGAGAACCTTTCCCTCGAGCTTTTGCCGGTTTGGTCCTAAAATGGCGAGCGCGTCACTTAAGCTTATATGTATCTGTATGTCTTGCCTAAAGGCCATGGATTTAGCTGATTGGCTTTAGTTTAAGAGATAAGGGCGGCTTTGTGCACCTTTAGGGCACCCTTATTTTTGGACAAGTGTGATTATTCTTGATATGGCGGTCGATAACCCTAGAAAAATTAGGGGTTCAATTAGAACTTGATCATCTCTATCTTAAAAGTGTAATGTAAATCATGTATGTCATTCTGATTATTAAAAAAATATTCAAAATAAAATTGAGAAGACACCAATATATGCAACAACAATCAAGTTTAATTTATTCCACCAAGTAGAATCGGCTAATTACCTTGACGCTAGCCTAGGTGTTCGAGAAGACATCAATATATAAACTCTAAACTACTAAAAAACAAGTTGAAGTAACAACCAAAATTAGAAACCGGAAAATATAAAATTCATCTCTAATATTTAGAAACTCTAAAATTGAAGATCAGTTCCATTTTTTCCATCACTAATTCTTGTTGATCATTCAACTTTTGCTAGTAGTTGAAATAGAGAGAAGAAATCAACTTTTATAAAAAATATACCATTTAAGGTCCTTAACTAGTGCCTCTGATCGGCACTAGTTAGCATTTCCCTTAAATATGTCCACGACTTCTCCTAAGTTAACTACCATGATCCTCCTCCTCCTCCTCCCAACATTCCAGTCCAAATCCCTGTTGAATATCCTTGTTGATCCTCCTTATTATTATTCTGATCCAAATCCAATATTGTTGAGTTATTTGTACTAGAAACATGTTTCAAATCCTCAAAAGGAAACAAAACTCTCCCTTCACTAATTGTCTCTTGAACACCATGATCAAGAGTACTTGCATAACCACTTCCACCAATCCCATCCAAACAGAAATTCATTGGTACTTGCTTAAAATCTTGCATAGGAAATCCACAACCTTCAACTTGAGCAGGCATGAAAGAATGCAAACCCCTTGAACTTGATCTCAACCCTGAAGTAAGAAGCTCCAATGGTGAAATATGTTGAGAGTTTGAAGCTGTAGTAGTTGAAGTAGAAGAAGAAGTGTTGTTATTTTGTTGGACCAAATCAGATATGTGAGGGAACCCTAAATTTAGATCTTGTCCTTCTTCATGATGGATCTTATGGTTTTGGTTTTCATCTATGATTTTTGTTGAAGGTGATGGATTTGAAACAAAAGTTGAAGATCTATTTTTGTTGTTTTTCCTTGAGCCACCACCAACAGGAATGTTTCTAATGGATCCACCTTGAGTCCAATATCTTCTACATGTTTTGCAGAAATATCTTGGTTGTGTCAAACTATAGTTGTTGTAGTAACAGAATTTTGTGTTAATTGAATTACACCTTGGACAGTTAATTGCTTCTTGTTTCTGTTGTTTTGGCTTCCTCTCCAACATAGGTTTTTCACATGTATTTGTTGCTATAATATTACCTTCTATTAATGGCTTCATCATAATCTCCTTCAATATTCAAAATAATTAAATACAAGATAATTAATAAAGTTTGTGAATACAGTACTTGTGTCTTTAGGAGCAAATAAATATATATCATGTCCTATTTGAAATTATAAAAGGTTAAATTGAAACTTGTTGAAGGTCTTTATGGAAAAAGCAAATGGAAAAAGTAAGTATTAAAGTGAAAGACATAGTTCCCTCAAAAAAAAAAAAAGTGAAAGACATAGTATTATATTAAAGAAAACCTATATGCAAAATTTCTTTTATTCATAAAGAAAAGTATATGGATTAATTAGTTACCTGAGGCCACTGAGTTGTGTCCATGGATTGATGAAGAAGAAGAAGATGATGATCAAAGGATGAAGTTGAAAGGAACACACTCTAGCTGTACTCAAAATAAGTTGAGAGAGAGAGGGAGAGAGAGAAAAAGGTGATGCAGCTTTTGTATTATTTAGTTGAAAATTGAAAGGTGTTGCAGAAGTAGAAAAAGGGAATGTTTTTTATAGAATTGTGAGTGGGACGGTCTTACTATGTGAACGGTTGGATTACTTTTTCCAACTTTATTTATCAATCCAGAAGCTAACATGGTGGGTGGCTTTATTACTTACTGCTTGTATTAATCCTTCATCTTCTCAACAATAACACATAAGGCTTCATTTTGTATTTGTAAATATTAAGAACTTCATAAGGGAATGTGAAAATTATTTCCAAATGTGAATGCATGGAATGGATAGATAAAAAGAAGTACTAAGAAACTGATTTGTATTCTCTTTGTATTACATTAAAAAATTTCTCAATTTTCAATTTTTTCCATTAAAGATTTAAAACATACCAACCACAATTCTCTATAATTTAACTCTTATTTTCTCTCTCATGTTTGATAGTTGAGATTTCATTTGAGAAATTTTTTAATGGAGAGAATTCAAAGAAACTCGTTAAATAGGTATGGGTCATGTTAACCAGGGCACAAGTTAAGAAAGTTAAAAATAGAAATTTTTCAATAAAAATAACTTTTTAACTTTCATCAAGTGAAACATTTCGCTTTTCATCATTTCCCAATACAAAATATCTATATTAGTCTTGTTAACTAGTGTCCCGATGACTTTAGTTAACATTTCCCGATAGATATAAACCAAATCAATGAAAAATAGAGTATATAATTAATAGTTTTATATTAAAAAAAAAGTAGATTAGGCATTTATTCCTTAATAGAAGTTTGAATTACACCCTCGTTACTTTTTTTTTTGACAAAAATAAACGATATTCATTCATTCAAATTGATAGAGTACATTGATACAATACAAATTCAAATTCGCGAAAAACAAAAAGGATGAATCTGTGAACAAACTCACAGCATCCATGTTAATAACATAAAACGGCAAAGTACCTATGCCTACAAATATGACTAATATGACTATATTAAAGTCTCTGGAATATTCATGTCTCCGGATCTGCAACATTGACGACGCCAAAGTCATTGTCATTGATCGGATCTGCACCTGCTCAAAGCTAACTTTTCAACCTGAATCAAATAAACATCGCACTAAGACGGGAAATCAAAAACACACCGCACAAAGACGGGAAATCAAAACAAACAAAGTCGTTCAGAGACGATGAAATCACAAAAACAAACGAAAGAAAATAGAAAATATGTGAAATCACTTATTCAAGTAGGATATCATGAAAAACAACTTGGATGGGTGATTTTTGGGTCAAAATTGACCCTAAATCACCCCTCTAAGAAGAAGAAGAAGAAGAAGAAGAAGAAGAAGAAAGGGGGTGACAGCTAGGGTTTGAGAAGTAGAGAAGAAAGAGAAATCACAAAAACGAACGAGTCTAACTACAAAATGTGAAAATATGCACTCCCTTCTTCTTTTAAGAAGTAAAAATTTAGAGTAAATTATACTTCCTCCGTCCCTATATGTAAGCACATTTTGTCTGTAATAAAAGGGTGCTTACATATAGGGACTGAGGGAGTACTTCCATAAGAGATGGTTGAATTACACTTCCTTAAAAATTAAACATGTAGAACACTTTAATCAATTTTGATATAAATAAATGTTTTCATGATACCTAATAACTTTGACTTTGAGCCATTGTTTAAGGGAAAAAAACTTCAAAATTTTCATTGTCTATCCCTCGGGGATCGGCATGGTGGTGTTGCCTTTCGACCTAGGAGTGTGCTCATCTATAGATCTCAAGTATGAATCTTCTAGTTGCGAACAATTCATATATTGGGGCATCCCATATAGGATTTTGCTTTGATCTCTATTGGACTCCATTAGTGAACTGTGGGATTGGTCCAATGGATTTGCCGGGTTTTAGGTCGGTACCAAGTATAGAAAAAAAATGTCAATGATAATTAAACTTTGAAATTTAACTATTAGTTTAATAATTTACGATATAAAATTTATTTTTAAACAACCATATTTTAATTATCAACTTTAGTAATTTTTCAAGATTTTATTTTATTTTTTAATGCTTTATATTTGTTTATAGAATTCAAAATTGTATATGTTAGTCCTCCTGAGTTTAGATGAGTTTAGCTCAGTCGGTAAGAACATTGCATTATATATGCATGGGTTGGGGTTCGAACTCCAGACATTCCACTTATTTCCTTTTAAAAAAATGAATTTATAGTGACTAAACTCCTTGCAAAGAAAAATTGTATAGGTTAGTGATACCGAGGATCAAATTTTTTAGGGTTAATTATTAAAATTAACCATGTAATATATGTGAAGTCTGAAAAATGACACTGTAAAAATAAATACACATATTCTAACATTGAAATTTGATGTTCTTCCTATTTTTTACACTCTAATATATGCAAAGTCTAGAAAAATAACTTGGAGTTTTATTTTTTTTCATGATTTTTTGCAGGTTTGTTTAGGACGTTGAACTACGGTTTTCCACAAAAAATTAGAATTTTTCGATAAAGAAATAATTAATTATGAATTTTCGTTCTCCATAATTATGAATTTCTTAAACAATTCATAGTTAATTCATACCTCGCTTAAAAAATCTAAAATTCTATTATGAAGGTTCTTATAATGTTCTAATCATAACTATAACATTAGAGAACAAAATTTGACATGTGAATATATGTTTTCTCATAACAAAATTGCAATTTTTCAAGTTTTGGTTAAATGTTCAAAATAAATTAAAGCTTATTCCAAATGGTATAAAATTTTGATGATCCTTTCTAAGTTTTGGTTAAAAGTTCAAAATAAATTGAAGCTTATTCCAAATGCTATAAAATTTTGATGATCCTTTCTAAGTATTTTGATAGATGTCTGTGCAAATAGTCAACTTAATAAATGATCCTTTTTGAAACATTTTGATAGATCTCTAATATGATTTGCATAAAAGAGAAGGATAGTGTATATTTTGAGATAAGGAAAGATAATAGTGTAATTTACTTTAAAAAAAAATTGGGTTTATATATTTTTTTGTTCATTCAATAATATTATTTTTATTTCATTTTATACACTTGTTTTAATGGTATAAAAAATCTCTAATATGTTTCATTTTATACACTTTTTCTATATAGAAATCGATTCTTGCACACTATATGTTTCAAAAGGATAAAATAGGTTTTTTTTTTTGAGAGAAAAAGGATAAAATAGTTCTACTTTATATGTGACCAAAATTTGAATTCAAATAAAAACCTTATTTTTTAGAGATCTGAAGACCAATCTATTTAAAGGACCTCAATTCCGATATTTGTTCATTTGAACTCTTGCCAAAATATGAATTGAAATCACACTCTTGGATATCCAAAAAACTCTATAAAAATTGAATTCTATATTGTTTCCGGTGTTATTTGTGATATTACCACTATTGTTTCTCATCGATTAATTGTCTTTTGATCAGTAAAATTCGTAATTCGATTATGTTTCCATGATTTTTTTAGAAAAACAACCTTGTTCTTAAACCCAAACATCGAGGAACCGTTCTTCTTTCATCATGTTCGTAAATGAGTGAATTGTCAATTTTCTTAGACCTAAAAAATGATCCAAACCTAATACTATAAGTGGTAAAACCACTTTTGCGGCAAGGCACATATCCATGTAAAGACAAGTTGCACATCGGATGTAATGCATGGATGTATTGCATGTAAGGAATCTTGATTTGCCTCTCCTTTAAATAGCAAACTGATTTGATCAATTTCATCATCCAATCAAAGTAGTATCACACAACAAGCACTTTGTTGAGAGTGAGAGAGAAAAAATAGATTGAGGAAATATAGTTTCTCATGTCTGGTTTCTTCTAGTGTTAGTATTCTCCTATATCAAGAGAAATGATAATTTGTCTCTCTTTGTATTTAGAGAGATCTTGTAATTTCTCTCATTTAGTGAAAGTTATCTATTTTCGTCTCGTGGTATTTTTTCTCTTATCTTGAAGGAATTCTACGTAAATACTGTATGGTTAGTTCCTCTTTTTCTATTTTCTTATTTCAATTGCGTGATATTATTATTTTTTACTCGGGCATCCAACATTTGGTGCCTAGAGATTGGTACAACACGTCAAAAGCTTTAGTTCTTGCTTCGTTCATCACCGTAAAAAAAACCTTAATTATCATATGTTAGGAAAAAAGGGTGTGTGTTCGTCACGAGTTGCTAAATTGTGAACCAATTTAATACATCATATCATAACTTAATAACATCTCAAATTATGTAGATGTAATCCTAGTCATAATCCTAACCTTTTTTTTAAAATATTTAGATTTTGAAGAAATTATAACTCTTTAAAAAAGGTTAAACATATTCTTTAAAAAAAAGGTTAAACATATAAAATTATAATAAAACAAATATGCAAATAACTTATATGTATTTCATTACGTATTTTTCATATGGTTATTAACTAAATTATTCATGAAAAGAGGACTTTTACATAGTACGTTAGGAAATTCAACCTATACTTGTGTTTGAGAGGGAAATTAATTGAATAACTTTAAAGTTTAATGACTTTAATAACTTTAGTGTATTTAGATGATAAAAAATGTAATTAATTAAGAGAGATAAGAACAACCTCATTATCAAATTCAAAGTTATTTAAGACATGTACGAGAGCTTGCTAAAATAAAAAAAATGTATGAGAGTGCAAAGTAGCATAATGAAATGTTTATTAAAAGCAATGGAAAAGACAGTGCAATAAATTAATGAGAACAAATCCAAATGCAAAATTTTAAAATGCACTTTCGCCTAAAGTGATATTGAAGCAGCCAATGACATTGACAAGTGGGAGACGGGTGACTCCCATTTGAAGCACAGGATGGTGGAATCCAACAATGTGTAATTGAGAATAAGCTTCTTCAAATATTGAGCTGTCACACCATGGAAAAAGTGGTATCAAACTATCGTTGCTCTTGCTCACATGCATGTGACACTATGTTATATGAATAGTTGATGAATTCGATTTGAACGGTGAGAATTTTGAAGAAGAAAAGGTTTTGTTGAAAAAACTCTCAAACAATGTCGAAGTGAAATATACTAATATAGTTAGTTAGTGAAGCATACAATCCGTAGTAGACTAGTCGAGCCATAGGGGTAGGGCACTGAGATTTAAAGAGGTAGAGTAACCACAAAATAGTCTAGAACTCCACTATGAACTCTCTCACTATGTAGGTAGATTTGTCGGGAAAAAAAACTATGTAGGTACAATCTATCAAAGTGATCAAACACATCAAAGTGAGCATCAGTCAGTTAGAAAATATCAAATTAGGTAGAAATTCTATATGGGATGACTTTTAATATAAATATTAAGGTTAAATATATTTTACTTCTTGTAGAATTTTAAATTTTGGTTTTTAGTCTCTGTAATTTTCTTTCCTTCAGTTTTTAGTCCTTGCGAGCAGTTTTAATCCATGCAGTTTTAAATTTTTGTTTTTATGTTGTATGTTTAAAACATTATAAAAAAATTCTTGAATAAAATATGAGTTTAAAATTTGATTTTTGGATCCAAATTTCTCTTTGTAATGTTTTGTTCAAAATAATTTGAAAGTTGCTTACAAATAGAATGAAGCATTTAGTAACGAAGCACGTCTCTCAAGAACAATTGATGTTTGTGGAAAATAGGTCAATCCGTGATAATATCTTGCTAGCTTCGAAAATTCTCCACCATATGAAATGTAATATGAGGGGTAAAGTAGGCACCATGTAAAAGACATGATGAGACGAATGAGATTTCATGAGAAATGGGTCAATTGGATGGGGCTTTGTATGGGAAGTGTAAAGTATCATGTGCAAGAAAATGGTTAAGGAACTAGTTTTCCTCTATTATTGGAAGGAAAAAGAAGGCTATTTTTAACTACATGGGGATTGCATATGGAAGCCTATTCAAAGCTGGCCGAGAAAACACCTATCCAAAGCGGAAAGAGAGGTGCTTAAAAAATATGTTGCACAATCAATACCGAATTATTGTATGAATACCTTTATTTTCCGTCCACCCTAGAGGAAGAGATTCAATGAATTTTAAATTATTTTTGGTGGGGTTCAAAGAAAAGTAGGAGAAGAGGTATAAAGTGACTGACTTAGGACAAACTAACAATCAAGAAAGAGCAAGAAGGAATATGGGTTTTCGACATCTTTATGGGTTTGATTTATACATGCTAGGAAATCTTCAAAGCTAGAAATTATCCAACAAGATATTTTATAGGGGGCAAGTTAGGTCATAACCAAGATTTTACATGGGATATTGTCCATATTTCACGTATTGTGGTTAAAGGAGGTTTAAGATGATGTATGGGAAACGTGAGAAGGATAATTCTCATGTAACTAGTATGAAAAATCTGAGTATGCGAAACTTTGTTGTCTCAGATCTTATTGAACAAGATAGAAAGGAATGGAGGAAGAGCTTTATTGAGGAAAATTTCAATTATAGGTATGCCTCAAATATTTCGAAAACACTGCTTTAGGAAGAGAACCAAGAAGATACAATGACATGAAAATTTAGTCTTATTGAAAATTACACTGTAAATTTCAAATAATATTACCCTATGAAAAATTTGATAGACAACGACGAATATTAACACTACTTGTATGATTCCATGCAACTTTAAGTATTGTTGACATTCTCCACAAACCAATTCGAATCATTTTAACGTGTTTTGTCCTCACTCGCACCATTTTCGAGAGACTTCTCAGAAGGCCACACATCCCAAAATTGCTCCTAGTCAAGCTCATTTAACCACGGGGTTCTTATGGAATGGGATACATAAAAGAATGTACATTTTATTGACATAGATAGGTACCAAAAAATTCTTATAAGTCTTCATTCAACCATGTAGTCTCATACCTGCGTAGTCTTACGATTTCTCTCATTTTGAGGGGAATTCAGTTCGCCTAGAAGTTGTCAAGAGTCGCTAGTGTCATGCCTTGTGCACCGGCGACCACTCCCCGCTTCGTTAGTCTCATGCATTACATGAGAAACGAGGATTTTGGGAAATGCTATGGGGGTTGAAGATGCCTCAAAGAATGAAGATTTTTCTCTAGAGGGCGGTGAGATGGGTGTTACCTACTTCAACATAGAGGGGTGCAATGCACGATAAATATGTGTGAGCATATTTATGAGAACGATTTCCATGTGTTCTTTTGATGTAGGAAGACGCAAGAGATATAGATGGAAGCGGTTTCTTGTTCAACCATAAATGATCAAATAGATTGGGATGATGACCTCAACTCTCTATTTTCTTAACTATTGGAATTGATGTTACCTAACTAAGTGATTACTTTTGTCATAGCATTATGGTGTGTATGAAAGAGGAGAAACAATAATTTATGAGAAGATGTTAATACTCGGTCCATGATAACTTTACATGTTATAAAGAATCATCTGCACCAATGGTTGACAGTTCGCAAACATAACGGAGGTTGCATAAGAGACGGATGAGGCCAGACACTTTTGGGAGCAAATTTACAGCAACATAACCATATAGCAGTAACAAAAGAATTCGATGAAGATGAAGAGAATATTTGTCATAATAGAGGGAATAAGATTCTAAAACGGTAGGAAACTCCCTCAACAGGTGAAGTCAAGTGCAATGTAGATGTGGTGATCTTGAAAGAAAATAATTGCTTTAGTGTCGATATGTGCATAGGAACGAAAAATATGTCTTCAATCGTGCTCAAATAATGTGGGAAAATGGTAAACCAACTTCTCAAGAAGAAGCATGTGGACTAAGGCAAGGGACCATGATTCCCAGCAGTCAATTAAATCATGTAGTCATGCTGTCAAGTTAATCTCAGTCGTCGAATTGTATTAATGGCTGAGATCTAATTTTTCACTCAAAACACAAAACACAAGTGGTGATACCCAGCTCTTCTTCTCTGACGATTCCTTTCTCTCGTATTCTTTTTCTCATTATGAATTTTTCACTCATTACCTGGCTTTTGAATTTTGGTTTTACTATAGTGACAATATAGAACTAGATAACAAGTTAGTGGTTGACAACATTACAAGTAAATTTGGTCACAAGTCATAATTTAGTGTTATTTTAAATGCTTGTAGGAAGTTAATTCTTTGTTTACAAAACTTTATGCCAAGTTTTATGTGGAGGCTAGACAACCCTGTTGCTTATTTATTAGCTAGAGCGACGTTATCTTATATACTAGTCACTTCACTTGATTATATCCTAACTTATATTATGACTACTTTAATAAATGAAATGAGTTACATTTGCTTAAGTATTTTTTTTTAATGAAATAAAATAAAAACTCTAGCCCATTAACTTTTGAGAAATATTAGCAACACACATTGTAACACACACTTTTCAATACACTCTCTTTGATTGGTTATAATTCATGTGGGACCCACCAAATTTGTATGGGAACCATGTGAATTTAACCAATCAAAATAAGATTTTTTTTATAGTGTCCATTATTGTTCTTATTTTTGTAGATTGTTCCTCCTATTGTAAAAATGATAAAGTAGTAACATGAAGGGTAAAAATGGAAGAAAAAATCAAGATAAAAAAGGATGTTCTCCTTTATATATTGTGATTATTGTTTATTCGTCATTGAGTGAAATTTATATGTTTTACTAAATCATGTGAGTTAAATTATGATATTTGTTACAAATAACACCTCTTCAATATTCAATTATAATAAATCCCATGTTATTCTTCTCTTTTTTTTTGTGTCAAAAAAAAAAATCTTCTCTTTTTTTTT